>Ga0187781_10001383_pt1 | contig 18358 bp, 17 predicted proteins | sample 0715_SJ02_MP02_2_FD_132447 | JGI IMG/M metagenome (GOLD analysis project Ga0187781, IMG submission 132447) | Tropical peat soil microbial communities from peatlands in Department of Meta, Colombia - 0715_SJ02_MP02_20_MG | ecosystem: Environmental > Terrestrial > Soil > Wetlands > Peat | place... | reverse complement strand
TACTTGTCAGCCCGCCCCGCACATCGCAACCGCGTAGGGGCTGACGAGAAGTTAGGAACCACGACCCGATGCTTGCGGGAATCGACGCTCCTCTCTCCGACTTTTTCAACAGCCACGGGATTTTTCACCAATCGTCCGACTCGTCCACACAACCGCTTCACATGGAGAAGTGTGCATCCACCTTAGTCAGCGCACCGTTAATCCCCCTCGTCCAGCCTGATGCCCTCTTCCATGACAGTCGTGCCTGGCGCCTGGCTGAGCAAGAAGAATCTCTTACCTCCGTCAACTACGACGACGTCGTTGCTGTGGGTGCCGTCCGCATCGAAGAACGACCCCGTACAATCTGAATCGACCGTGTAGGTTCCGTTCGGTGCGGGTTCATCGGTCCAGGGTCGGATTTCACCGCTGGTGCTCCTGGTGTTGCGAATGAGGCCGCGTGTCCCGTCTCCGCCGTAGAAAGCGACGCCCATCTCGGCGATGGGGCCGCATTCGCGGAAGCCTTGGCAATTGGAACCGCCCGCAAGATTGTTCACGCCCGTCCTGCGGAAGGCATACTTCCCTTTGAGGCTGGCAACGCTACAGCCGCCATGGTTGTCATGAACCTGCGTGGCATGGACCTTTCGAGTGTGATACAGCGCTGTGACCACGATTGCGACGCTGAACAGCGTTACCCAAATCAACTTTCTTTGCATTTGAAGCCTCCTTTTATTGCTGTCGAGAGGAAGGCATAGGCGTGTGTCACGGCATACCTCCGTGTTGAAATTTGCGTGCCAGCAAAAGCAAACTGAAACTAGAGAAAAGAAGAATCCCGCTTGCAAGCGCCCTGGCAGAGGAAGCCTAGAACAGGGGCGTAAAAGGCCTGTCTAACCGGAGCGGGATTATGCTTCAGCGAGGTTCCCTTGTCAATTGTTATTAGCAGGCGATTTAACTCGTAACCCCACGGTTACGAGTGACGGTGTTTCAAGTCCCTCTTAGCGGCATTTCACGGCAAGCTGCACTACCAAGCCTCTTGATTTGGCTTGTTAAAATAGATCTATAGCGAACAAGAATTGCTTGGCACGACTGGCTCTTTGACAACATGAAATGTCCGATGGGAGTGACCAAACTCCACAAGGCTCTATAAAGAGAGGTGGTAGTGTCCTAATTTCGCCCCGTTCTTCTCTGCGACCTCCGCGAATCCTTGGCGTTCTCCGTGGTCAAAAATCCGGGGATCTCTTGCAATCCAAAGCTAGGCCGAACGCGTACTTAAGTCCTTAGTTTGTAATATCTTACATGTAAGCTTTTTGCTTTGAATACTTTGGAAGGAAAGCACGGAAAAGGAGCCATTTTCTCGGCCTAACTCCCACGCGCTCAAGACTTTGCGGAATTATCCACTTGACATACCCATACAATTTTAGTAGACTTTAGGCATGTCGAGCAATCACAAATTGTTTACCGATGAGCAAACAGCCATTGAGTTCTGGGAAAGCAAGCGTTGGCCGGATGGCCCGATCTGCCCGCATTGCGGTCTGGTAGGCGAAGCGTACAAGCTACAGGGCAAAAGCACTCGCCCCGGCCTGTGGAAGTGCAAGGGATGCCGCAAGCCGTTCACCGCCAAGATGCGCTCGATCTTCGAGGACTCGCACATCCCGATGCATCAGTGGATGTATGCCATTCATCTCCTCTGTTCGAGCAAGAAGGGCATGAGCGCCCACCAGTTTTTTCGGATGACAGAGACGTTCTACGGCAAGAAGGTTTCCTACCGGACCGCGTGGTTCATGTTTCATCGGATTCGGTTCGCCATGACTCAGCATCCATTGGTTGAGAAACTGGGCGGCACAATCGAGTGTGACGAAACCTATGTTGGCGGAAAAATCCGCGTGGGCAGCTACAAACCAGGGGACGACTACCATCGCAAGTTTCGCTCCCCGCGTGACAACAAGGCTCCCGTGTTCTCGGTTCTACAGCGTGACGGCAGCGTGCGCTCGCGGCATGTCCAGCGCGTGACCGCAGAAAACCTCAAGCCGATTGTCGAGCAGATGATTGCTGAGGATGCCGAAGTGATGACGGACAGTTCTACGGCGCTGCACGGCGCACTGTCTAACCGCAATCACTTTCAAGTGAATCACACGGCTGGCGAGTACGCGCGGCGAGAGGGCGACAAACTCATCACGACTAATTCCGTCGAAGGATTTTTCAGTTTGCTCAAGAGGGGCATCTACGGGACGTATCATCAAGTTGGAAAGCCCTACTTACAGCAATATCTCAACGAGTTCGACTTCCGCTACAACAACCGGAAACTCACAGACGCGGAGCGGACGGATGCGGCTCTCAGGGCGACCGAAGGAAAAAGGCTCACTCTCCGCACCCCAAGCACGGTACAATAGAGTTGGTGCGGGTGGGCGGGATCGAACCGCCACGGACCCTTTAGAGTCCACCAGATTCCAAATCTGGCCCGTCTGCCAGTTTCGGCACACCCGCGAAGGGCGATCAGGGAAGCAATCCGCTTCCCTGATCTCTTTTTTTTGCCCTCGCTGGTGGCCCTCTGATCTCCGTCGTCATCATGCCGCGAGTATCAGTCACACACCTACGACATCACCACGACCCGATGCGACAAGTTGACGACATCTTTACGACATCTTGTTTATAACTATCTTGCGATTCAGTAATTTAGAGAATAGACTTTCATAGGCTCTCAGATGCCTGTCATAAGGGATGGTGCCCGCAAGGTGACGTTGGACTGATCGCGCCTCAATGCCGATCTTCTCGGCCAACTCCTCTGTAGTTAAGCGGCACTCCTCGCGGAGCCTTTGAATTTGGGCTGCAATAGTTTCGGCTCGCGGCGCTGAGGGATGAGGTGTGGTGCTCTCTGCTACGCTTTCCTCATTGTTCGATGGCTCCGATTCAGGTGTAGTGACTTCTGCTGTCGGTGTCTGAGAAGGCATCACCGTGATTGCTGGATAGCGACGGAGCAGGCCAGATACTTCGTGCCGAATCTGCTTCCACGTCACCTCTTCTGGAGTGATGCCAAGTCGCCGTGAGATAGAATCGCGCACAAACGATTCCGGTATCTGCTCGTGTTGCCCTGCCCTAAGATCACGGATGCTTTTGAACGCCTCATACTCCTGAAGTAACGGAGGCCAATTCCTCGGATCGTTGCGCTGCTTTTCTTCAAACTCTTCCTGTATGGCTCGGGCTTCGAGCTTCTTGCACAAGATGGCCGAGGCATCACAAACGCGGTCAATACTTCCCATCATGTATTGCCGCCCTGCGGTTCCGTCGTCTTTCACTTCTGTGCCGCCCATCTCGCATTTGAAATTGATGTGCTCTAACCTGATTGCTTCGAGCCAAGCAACCAGTAGATCGGTCGTGCCTGCGGGCGCACTTTCAAATGCGCCGCGTCTTGCGAGTGTTTCAAAAGTGTCACGGGTAAATTCGGTGGCACCTCCCGCGAATTGCCAATTCCACGGTGCGCCACTGCCGACGATGTAATGTCCATCGGCGCGAAGCATACCGCCTCCCGGTACCTGTAAAAACGTCGCAGCGAGTTCGCGCCAGAAAGCGGAGTTGGCCATCGCACACTTATGCCAGCGCACGATGCGGGGTAGGATAAGAGTGCCTAGTTCTTATCGAAACGCCCCGGCCACCGCGCCGGGCTTTCGTTTTTGTAGCCCTCCATTTTAGCTGGTGATAGACTCATCGCATGAGTCGCAAGAAAGGTAATCCGAATCCGGCAGGCAAGGTGGGGCAGCCAGTGTCGCTGCGCCCGCTCAGCTTCGATGAGGCTGTAGCTGGACTAGCTCAGGTCAAGCCCCCTGAGCCGGAAAAGAAAACTCCCAAACCTAAACAGCCAGTTTCCAATGATCCCTTGACGGAGTAGTCTCAGCAACTCCCGCATTCTGCAAAAGACGCAGAGATTCGCGTACATGTCGCGACGGCTCTCTGAAGTGATAGGCAACTTCCGGTATTTCGATTATGACGTATTCTTTGCCATATGCCCGCATGCGGCCAAAAGCGATGATCGCGAATGCTAGTTCTGCGGTTGCTTTGGGTTCCCACTGACGGCCTTGTAGTAGGTTCCTAATCTGCTCTAACCATTTAGAGAGTGCGTGCTGCGGCTTAGGGAGCGGGCGACGAAATACTTCGACTCCTGGCCGAACATACGGCTTTTTCTTGCTTCGTTCCGGGAGAAGCAACTGTTGAACCACGCTTCATTCTTGACTCCGGACGGCCTCTACCGCTCCCAGAATTTGGGAACCGTACGGTTTTCGTAACACTCGTGTACCTGTACCTAGACTTTTTTTCGGCTGTATAATCCGCATGCGAGGGGGAGAAAGGAAACGTCTAGCAATGGCCGAGACTTTTAAACCTGGAGACAAAGTCGAAAAGTCAGGCATCTATCGCGTAGTACATGATCAATATCACGCTAACGAACATGAGGTCACTTGCGTTTACGGGAAAACATTTCCTCCCTGTAATCACTGTGGCCATCATGTGCGCTTTGAGCTAGTGCGTGCGGCTATTCACATCGACTCAAACGAACATTTCAAATAGGCTCATCTGTGGGGCGGATTTCAACGACGTAAACTCCGGCAGAGCGTTTCACTGTTAGCTCTGCCGTTTCTAGTTTCTCCGCGTTAATATTCACGAAATCGTGAACTTGTTTAAGATCTGATGTTTCGAGTTTGCTATATTTCTGTCCTGTCACGGCTACCTCCAATTTTTCATATTAGCATTTGGGTATGTCAAGTGGATAATTCCGAGACTTTGCCTCTAACCCTTTATTCCGGAATACTTTGCCGGGAAATTATCAGCAAAGTCTTGATTCTAATGGACCCGGGGTAGGGGGTAGGGGGGACCAACTAGTAAACACAGTTCCATTTCGGGAAAAAATTCCTCCCGATTCTCGCCTCGCACAATTGCCAAACACGCGGCGAACTCCGATTCCGTCTCCTTCCGTCGCGCATCGAAAAATGAACGCGATTTTTCTGCTCGATAGTCTACAATCTCTATAATGTATTTTGAAAACGGTTTCATGGAGACTGCACATGAAAGTTGCAAACGACGTAACGGAACTTATTGGCGGCACACCGCTGGTTCGGCTGAACAAGGTGACGAAAGGCGCCGTCGCGGAAGTCGTCGCCAAACTCGAAAGCCAGAATCCGCTGGCCAGCGTCAAGGATCGCATTGGCGTCAGCATGATTCTCGATGCCGAGCGCGCGGGCAAGATTCAACCCGGGAAAACGGTGCTCATCGAGCCAACCAGCGGCAACACCGGAATCGCCCTGGCATTTGTCGCGGCGGTCAGAGGTTACAAGTTGATTCTCACCATGCCCGAGACAATGAGCACGGAGCGCCGCGTGCTCCTTCTCGCTTTCGGCGCCGAAATCGTATTGACGCCCGGGCCGAAAGGAATGAAAGGGGCGATCGCCAAAGCCGAGGAATTACTCAAGAGCACACCTAACAGTTACATCCTGCAACAGTTCGACAATCCCGCCAACCCGAAGATCCATTTGGAAACCACGGGACCGGAAATCTGGAATGATACCGAAGGCCGCGTTGATATCCTTATTTCAGGCATTGGAACCGGTGGAACGCTGACCGGTGTGAGTCAATACATCAAGCCTAAGAAGCCGTCGTTCAAGGCCATCGCAGTTGAACCGACCGATAGCCCGGTCCTTTCCGGAGGGAAGCCAGGTCCGCACAAGATCCAGGGCATCGGAGCCGGCTTCGTTCCCAGCATCCTGCGTACCGATTTCATCGACGAGGTCATCACCGTGACCAACGATGAATCCATCGCCATGGCGCGCCGCCTGCCGCTGGAAGAAGGCCTCCTGGTCGGGATTTCGTCAGGCGCGGCCGTGGTGGCGGCGCTCAAGGTAGCGTCGCGTCCGGAGAATAAGGGGAAGCTGATTGTTGTCGTATTGCCCTCGTTCGGGGAACGCTATCTAAGCAGTATTCTGTTTGAACAACTTCGCCAGCAGGCGCTGGCGTTGCCCACGGTGCCGATGCCATGATCGGCTTTTTCAGATCGGTGCGCGAGGATATCGCCGCCGTTTTCGCGACCGATCCGGCGGCGCGATCTTACTTCGAAGTGCTGTTCTGCTATCCGGGACTTCATGCCATGTGGGCGCATCACGCCACGCACTGGTTGTGGCGGCACCAGTTTCGCTTTCTGGCACGCTTCGGATCGCAAGTCGCGCGTTTGCTCACTGGGATTGAAATCCATCCCGGAGCTGAAATAGGGCGGCGCTTGTTCATCGATCACGGCATGGCCGTAGTCATCGGGGAAACGACCATCATTGGCGATGACGTAACCCTTTATCAGGGCGTGACCCTGGGCGGCACGGGAAAGGAAAAAGGGAAGCGGCATCCGACCATCGGCAACGGCGTGACGGTCGGCACGGGCGCGAAGATCCTCGGAAACGTCACCGTCGGAGACAATTGCCGCGTCGGCGCCGGCTCGGTCGTGTTGCGAAGCGTGCCCGCGAATTCGACCATTGTCGGTGTGCCCGGGCACATTGTGCTGCGAGACGGCAAACGGGTGGTCATCACCGACCCGAAAGAAATCCAAGACCCGCTGTCGGAAGTGATCATCAGGCTGGCGAGGGAAGTCCATGAGCTGCGCATGAAGTTCCAGGAGCACTCGCATGAGGCACTGGGCGCTGAACCCGATCTCCTGATCGACGACGGTGCAGAGCAGAACCATATTTCGCCCGAGAAGCTGTTCGCCGAGGATTACGTCGATTACCAGATTTGACTTATCGGCTATCTTCTGAGAGGTCGGTTGAGAGGCCGGTCAAGGGTTTGTGCCGGACAGACTCAAGGCAATAACAATGGGTTTTTTTTGAGGGCGACAGAGTTCTTATTGCTGAGCCAGCGGCAAACTAAAGGAGAAGACTGATCCGCTGCCTAACTGGCTGACCACGCCAATTTTTCCGCCATGCGCTTCTACTATCACCTTGGCGATGGCCAATCCCATGCCTGTTCCGGGCGCCGCATACCTCTGGTGCTGTCCACGGTAAAACTTTTCGAAAATCAATGATTGCTCGAATGAGTCAATTCCCGGGCCGCGGTCAGCCACGCTGACAATGAGCCGATCTCCTTTCGCTTCGGCAGTAACCGTGATCGGTGCGCCCGGTCCGGAATACTTCCCGGCGTTCTCGAGCAGGTGCATCAGAACTTCGCGAATGCGTTCCACATCCATGCGAACCTTCGGCAGATCTCCCTTTGTGGTTACGTCTATGGGATGGTTCTCAAGCGCCGAGTGTGCATCCTGGAGTGCAGGATCGAGGGCGTCCTGGATCGAGTGCGACTGGACGTCAAGTTTGAACCGACCTGCGTCAAGTTGAGCCATCTCGGCCGCTTCGCCCACCAGGCGATTCAGTCGGTCGGTTTCCTCGTCAATGACTGTCAGCAACTCGTTCCTGCTCCGGTCATCCAGGCTGCCACCAGACAAGAGTGTGGTGACGCTGGCCTTAATCGAGGTTAAGGGCGTGCGGAACTCATGCGTGACGGAATCGAGAAGCGCCGTGCGAAGACGTTCGTGTTCTTGTTCGGCCCGGTTCTTGCTGAGTTGCTCCAGGGCACGAACTCGCTCGACCGCCAAGCCCGCCAAACTGCCCAGGGCGTCGAGGGTCTCGCGCGACAGATTGCTGGCGGTGACAGCGAGGGCGCCAACGGTGCGCATTCCCAGGCGTAGCGGTACGTATGCGACGCTCGCCTGGCTCGTGGGTTCACCCCGCAGAAAGGTCGAGCGCAAGATGCTTTCCTCGAAGACATCATTGAGTGAGGAACGATATACGGAGGGCGGATCTCCGGCAATGACGGCTGCACTTGCAACAGAAAAGGCATCCTTGACGTATCGTGGAAGGGTGTGAAGAAGCTCGGCGACGTTTTCCGCAGCCATTAACCTTTGGCTTAGACCGTAAAGGCGTTCAACCTCGCGGCGGCGTTGCTTCGCTCTTTCGGCTTCACGCCGCGCGCGTTCCCCAAGGTTGCTCGCCACCACAGCGGTGACCACAAAGGCGAAGAGGGCAACCCAGTTCTGAGGATCGGCAATCGTGAAACTGCCGATCGGAGGCAAGAAGAAGAAGTTCAATGCCGCCGTAGCCGCGACAGCCATCGCGATCGCGTACCGTAGTCCCCAATTCGCCGAAGCCAGCAGGAGCGCCACCAGGTACAGCAGGGCCACCGTTGTGGGGTTGGCGTGGAGCCGGAAGCATACGACCGTGACGGCGGCGATGGTGGCGAGCGCCACTCCAAACCGCGCGGTTTGCCTTCCCGCCGCGACTGTCACTCTCGCATTGTACGATGGGCGTGACAATTTTAGACGCACGAACGACAATACCTTCGATGACCAAGACGCCTGATGAATGGCTAAGTGAAGTTTTTCCAGGGAAGCCACGGGGTATCTTCAAGCTTTTTCTCGGCTACGCACCGGGGGTAGGCAAGACTTACAACATGCTGAGCGAGGCCATTCGGAGAGCCAGTCGTGGAGAAGATGTGGCGGTTGGCGTGGTGGAGACTCACGGCCGCAAAGGGGTGGTCGAACTAGTCGCCAAGGTGGAGAAAATCCCGCTCCGCAAACTGGAATACAAGGGGACCTTATTTGACGAGATGGACGTGGACGCGATCCTTGCCCGAAAGCCAGAGGTCGTCCTCGTGGACGAGCTCGCGCATACAAATATCGAGGGAAGCAAACACGCCAAGCGATTCGAGGACGTCATCGAGATTCTGAATGCTAGGATTGACGTGCTCTCCACCATGAATGTTCAACACATCGAGAGTCTTGGACCTACGATACAGCAGATCACAGGGGTGCAGGTGCGCGAGACCGTCCCGGACTGGGTGATGCAGCGCGTGGACGAGATCGTGCTTGCCGACCTCACACCGCAAGCTCTGCAGCAGCGCATGTTGCGCGGCGATATTTACCCGGCAGACCGGACGCAACGAGCCCTGTCTCATTTTTTTCGGCCCGGCAATCTGATCGCGCTGCGCGAGTTAGCGCTGCGCCAGGTAACGCGAGTCGTGGACCGAAGTCTGGATGCTTATCTGGATAAGGATGAGGCGCAGCAGGCTCATACGGTACGCGAGCGCATCGGAGTCTGCGTCAGCTCTAATCCTGCGGCTCAGTACCTGATCGCCCGCGGTTCGCGAATGGCGCAAGCCATGGGCGGAGAATTGTTTGTGTTCTACGTCGACGTGGGCCGGGATACGCGGCCCGAAGATCAGAAGACGCTGGCCGAGAATATTCGCTTTGCCGAGAACCTTGGCGCTCACGTGGTCCGCAGCTTGGGGGGGAGTATCGCTGACGCCATCGCGCAGTTAGTACGTGAGCACCATATCACGCAGGTCATCTTTGGAAGGTCGGCGCGGACGGGATGGCAAAGGTATCTTTACCTTTCTGCAATTCAGCGCTTTCTCCGCGATTCACCCTCCGTGGACGTTCACATCGTGACTCAGGAAGTGCGCTGATGACCGAGCCCGCACATGTTCTGGTTGTGGATGACGAGCCACAAATCACTCGCGTCCTGCGAACCAGCCTTTCCGCCCAAGGCTATGACGTTCGCATAGCCAATAGCGGCGAGATGGCGCTGGAAATCATGAAAGACTGGGCGCCGAACCTCATTATCACCGACCTTTCGATGCCGGCGATTGACGGTGTGCAGCTTTGCCGTACGGTGCGAACGGTTTCTCAGGTTCCTATTCTGGTGCTGTCTGTACGCGACAAAGAGCAACAAAAAGTCGAGGCACTGGATGCCGGGGCCGACGACTACGTGACCAAACCATTCAGCATGAATGAACTGCTGGCACGCGTTCGAGCGCACCTGCGCCGTCTGCCTAAAGCCGGGGAGGGGGGACCCGACATTATCGAAGTAGGGGATTTCCGGATCGATCTGGCCACCCGCTCGGTATTGGTGTCAGCAAAGGAACTGAAACTCACGCCCAAGGAGTTCGATCTGCTGCTCTTTTTTGCTTCGCGTCCCCACCGTGTCGTTCCACACCGCTCCATCCTCAGTGCGGTGTGGGGTTCAAGCAGTACGGAGCAACCAGAATACATCCGTGTGTTTATTGGGCAACTGCGAAAAAAGCTTGAGAAGAACCCTGCCTCTCCTAAGTATTTGCTAACAGAACGGTGGGTGGGTTACCGTTTTGAGCCGGGCGACTAGTTTCTTTACGAATTTTTTATGCAACCTTTATACCTTTCTTAGATTTTCCTTGGTCTGATCGACTCTGCGCGGGTCGCCGCGGACCATCTCATGAAAATCAAGCGCTTACGCTCTTACGCGGCTTGCCTTGTCTTCTTGGGTACGGCCTTGACAATGTGTCCTTTACCTTTGTCGGCCCAGGATACGGATACAAAGAACGAACTGGTTGAGCTTCGCAAACAGCTGCAAGCCATTTCCGCCCGGATCGACGCGCTGGAAAGACAAAGCGATGCTACCCAACCCTCCCCCGGCATTGGCGCCAAGGCCGGAATCAGTCCGACGCCGAACCCGGTGTCGGCCGAGGCAGCGCCGCCTGCCAGCGCAGGCGAGAAGGCCAAGATCGCTCCTTTCTCCGATTGGGATTGGACCTGGCTCAATGGCAATCCCCGCAACAAGGACACCGCTTTCGACACCAAGTTCTTTACGCCCGAGATTCGCGCCGACATAACGTACAACTATGACTTCAACAAACCGATCGATAACTCGATTGGCGGGTCGAGCGAGATGTTTCGCGCGAACGAGATCCAGTTGGAACAGCTCGGTGTCGGCGGTGACTTCCACTACGACAATGTGCGCGCGCGTCTCATGACCCAGTTTGGAATGTATTCGGAAACCACGCCGCGTAACGATCCCAGTCCGGCCAAGGGGCAATGGGATCTCGATACAGCATATCGTTACCTGGCAGAGGCATACGGCGGGTATCACATCAACGCCCTGAATGGTATTAACATCGATGCCGGAATTTTCATGTCGTATATCGGCCTGTTCAGCTACTACAACTACGATAACTGGGCTTATCAGCCGTCTTACGTTTCCTCCAACACGCCCTGGTTTTTCGATGGCTTGCGCATCCAGATCTTCCCCAACCCACATCTGAAGATTGAGCCGTGGTTGATCAATGGCTGGCAATCGTATGGGTCGGCAAATTCAAGAAAGGGCTTAGGCGGGCAGATCAAGTGGACCCCAAGGCCATGGGTCAATGTCATCTCGAACAACTACGGCCTGGGGCATGACGACTTGTATACGCCAAATCGCCAGCGCATCCACACCGATGACAGCGTCGAGGTCAAGTATTACGACCATCCCGAAAGAACATTCGACAAGATGGCCTTTACCTTCACGGGCGACATGGGATGCGAATTCGGCCCGAGCACGACCACTTCATCTGGTCAGTACGTTCAAGGCGTGGGCTGCCACGGCAATACCAGGGACCCCAACTCGCAGGGCTTAAGCCCCGATGGTAGCGGCGGTCAATTTCCCGTTGGCATCAACCCTAAGCAGAGTTTCATTGGTTTTATGCTCTATAACCGCACCTGGTACAACAAGGACAAGTACGCGTTTACCATCGGCGGCGGCAAGATCAACAATCCCGGGCGTTACCTTGTCCTGGTTCCCCCTATCAACGGTGAAACGGCGCCGTCGGCAGCCATTAACTCACCCTATTTTTCCGAGAACGCGAGCGATCCGTTCAAGGCGTGGGATATGTCGTTCACCTACGACTACATGCCGCGGCAGTGGCTGACGTTCCGCTGGGAGTACGACTACCGCCATTCCAGTGTTCCCTACTGGACCGGCCATGGGGGTATTACGCCTCCCGGTCCCGGTGGCGTTCCCTATACAAATAATGGGTACCCAGAGTATTTCGCGTGCATGAACGGGAACTCGTCGATGCAGCTGGGGCTCAGCGCCGCGGAAACAGCATGCGGTAGCCCGGGCAGCACGAGCAGCGTATGGTTTCCTGATTTGCGACGCGATGAATCGTTCGTTGATATCGATATTCTGGTCAAGTTCTGAGGAGCGGCAGTATCCTGTCCGCGTTGACTAAGAGCCAGAAATCAGAGGTGTAGAGTATGCAAGACGTGCTTTGGGTAGGCGTGACGATCGCATTTTTTGTATTCTCGCTTGCGTACGTGCATTTTTGCGATCACATCAAGTAGAGGAAAATCATGGGCGCTCAATCTCTCATCATGCTCATCATCAGCGCGGCAGTGACTGTGTACCTGTTCTACGCGCTGCTGCGTCCGGAAAAGTTCTGATATGACCATCAACGGCTGGCTCCAGATTTTTGCCTTTCTCGGACTTATTCTTCTCGTGACGAAGCCGTTCGGCGTGTTTATGGCGCGCGTGTTCAGCGGGGAACGGACGTTCCTCGATCCACTGCTGCGCCCTGTGGAACGTCTCATCTACCGAACCACAGGCGTGGATGAAAAACACGAAATGCGCTGGACAGAATATGCGGCGGCGATGCTGCTGTTCAGCGGCGTGTCGATGCTGCTCCTGTACCTGATCGAGCGAGTTCAGGGCTTTCTGCCTTTCAATCCGCAGCACTTCGCCGCGGTAACGCCGGAACACCTTGCCTGGAACACGGCTGGCTCATTTACCACGAACACGAACTGGCAGGCCTATTCCGGCGAAACCACCATGAGCTATCTCACGCAGATGGCGGGACTCGCGTATCACAACTTCATATCGGCCGCGACCGGCATTGCGCTCGCCATCGCTTTTGTCCGCGGCATCGCCCGTCGCCAGATGCAGACCATAGGGAATTTCTGGGTCGATATGGTGCGCGCCAGCTTGTGGGTGCTGTTGCCGTTTTCGATCGGGGGCGCGCTGCTGCTGGTTTCCGAGGGTGTGGTGCAGAACCTGAGGCCGTATGACGCGGTAAAACTGGTCGAGCCGCAGCAGGTGCAACGAGTTGGAACAGATGGCAAGCCCGTTGTGGACGCTGCCGGCAAACCGGTCATGGACACCGTGACGACGCAAACCATCGCTCAAGGGCCAGTAGCTTCCCAGGAAATTATCAAGGAGTGGGGCACCAACGGCGGCGGTTTCTTCGGCGCTAACAGCGCGCATCCATTCGAGAATCCAACTCCTTTTTCGAATCTCATTGAGCTGTTTTCCATCTTTGCCGTTTCCGCCGGCCTGACTTACACCCTGGGCCGGATGACTGGATCGCAGGCACACGGATGGGCCGTGTGGGGAGCCATGGCGATCCTCTTTCTTGTGGGTGTATGGGTTGCTTATTGGGCCGAAGCGCGGGGCAATCCGTTGTACCCATCGACCGTGGCCCAGCGCGCCAGTGACACGCAACCCGGCGGCAACATGGAGGGCAAGGAAACACGCTTTGGTATCGCCTCGTCGGCCTTGTTTGCCACGGTAACCACCGATGCCAGCTGCGGTGCTATCAACGGACAGCATGATTCGTTCACGCCCCTCGGCGGTATGGTTCCGCTAGTGAACATCATGCTCAGCGAGGTCATCTTCGGCGGGGTCGGAGCGGGCCTGTACGGCGTTCTCATCTATATAGTCCTATCGGTGTTTATTGCCGGTCTCATGGTGGGCCGCACTCCGGAATATCTGGGCAAGAAAATCGAGGCCTATGACGTCAAGATGGCCATGCTGGTCTCGCTCGTCTTCCCGCTCGTCATTCTGTCGCTGACGGGAGTTTCCGTGGTCAAGGGCTTCGGGACGGCAGCAATCACCAATTCCGGTCCGCACGGCCTCAGCCAGATTCTTTACGCGTTCACCTCCTCCGCGGGCAACAATGGCTCGGCCTTCGGGGGCCTCAGCCCGGTCAACACGCCATGGTATGACACCACCACCGGCTTCACCATGCTGATCGGCCGCTTTTTCATGATCATTCCCATGCTGGCCATTGCCGGCAACCTGGCGCAGAAGAAATATGTTCCGCCTTCGCTGGGCACCTTCCCAGTGACGACGCCGCTGTTTTCGTTTTTGCTGATCAGCGTGATCCTGATTCTGGGTGCGCTGACGTTTTTCCCGGCTCTGAGCCTGGGACCAATTCTTGAACATCTGCTTCTTTACGTAGGGAAAACTTTTTAGGACAGAGTATGGCGAGCCATCACAAATCAATCTGGGATCCGAAACTGGTCCGCGATGCCGCGTGGAACTCGCTGTTGAAACTCGAGCCGCGGCACATGATGGGGAATCCGGTCATGTTCGTGGTTGAGATCGGCAGCGTAATTACATCGGTGCTGTTGATTCTGCATCCCCACGAGGCGTTTCGCTTCAATCTGCAAATCACCCTCTGGCTGTGGTTCACGGTCTTGTTCGCCAACTTTGCCGAAGCCATGGCCGAGGGCCGCGGAAAGGCGCAAGCTGACACGTTGCGGAAAGCTCGCTCCGAGACCATTGCCAAGCGCATCGATTGCGACGGCAAAATCGAAGAGGTTGCCAGCGCAAAGCTGCGGGCGGGCGACTTCGTGTCAGTCTCCGCGGGCGAGCTGATCCCGGGCGATGGGGAAATCGTCGAAGGCGTCGCGTCCGTCGATGAATCGGCAATCGCAGGCGAATCTGCCCCCGTCATCCGGGAAGCGGGAGGGGATCGCTCCGCCGTCACCGGAGGCACCCGCGTATTGAGCGACCATATTAAGGTCAAGATTACCTCGAACCCGGGTGAGACTTTTCTTGACCGCATGATCGCGTTGGTGGAAGGGGCCGCCCGCCAAAAGACGCCGAACGAAATCGCGCTCAACATTCTCCTCGCTGGTCTGACCATCATTTTCCTCTTGGCGGTCGTCACGCTGCAGCCGTTCGCGATCTATTCCGGATCACCCCAGACTGTCTTCGTCTTGGTTTCGCTGCTCGTTTGCCTGATTCCCACAACCATCGGCGGGCTGCTCTCGGCTATCGGTATTGCCGGCATGGACCGCCTGGTACAACACAACGTGTTAGCGATGTCGGGCCGCGCTGTGGAAGCTGCCGGAGACGTCAACACCCTCCTGCTCGACAAGACGGGAACCATCACCTTCGGTAACCGTCAGGCGACGGAGTTTCTGCCGGCTCCCGGAGTGGTGGAAGCTGAGATGGCCGATGCGGCGCAGCTTTCCTCGCTGGCCGATGAGACTCCGGAAGGCCGATCGATTGTGGTGCTGGCAAAGGAAAAATATCGCCTGCGCGGCCGTGAATTCGCCAGCCATGAGGCGGAGTTCATACCTTTCACAGCGCAGACCAGGATGTCCGGCGTGAATCTGGATGGACGTCAAGTGCGCAAAGGCGCCGCGGATGCGATCGCCCGCTATCTGGAAGAAAACAACTCTTCGATGCCGCTGGAAGTTCGCAACACGGTTGAGATGATCGCAAACACAGGTGGAACGCCGCTCGTAGTTGCAGAGAATCGCCGCGCCATGGGTGTGATTCACCTCAAGGACGTGGTCAAGGGTGGAATCCGGGAGCGGTTTGCGCAACTGCGCTCCATGGGCATCCGCACGGTAATGATTACTGGCGACAATCCACTAACGGCTGCCGCGATTGCCCGGGAAGCGGGTGTGGACGACTTCCTTGCCCAGGCGACCCCCGAAGACAAACTCAAACTGATTCGCAGCGAGCAAACCGGTGGCAAGCTCGTGGCAATGACTGGCGATGGCACCAACGATGCCCCCGCATTGGCTCAAGCCGACGTTGGTGTGGCGATGAACACCGGAACCCAGGCCGCGAAAGAGGCCGGCAATATGGTGGATCTTGATTCCAACCCCACCAAACTCATCGAAGTCGTTGAAATCGGCAAACAGTTGCTGATGACTCGAGGCGCGCTTACGACGTTTTCCATCGCCAACGATGTCGCCAAGTACTTTGCCATCATCCCGGCGATGTTCGCAGGTACGTTCCCTGTGCTCAATGCCCTGAACATCATGCGCTTGAAGACCCCGGAATCTGCTGTCCTCTCCGCCGTTATCTTCAACGCCGTGATCATCGTCATGCTGATACCGCTTGCGTTACGGGGCGTGAAATATCGTGCCATGAACGCCGAAGCCCTGCTGCGCCGCAACCTCTTTATCTACGGTGTCGGCGGACTGTTCGCGCCCTTTGTCGGAATCAAGATCATCGACGTTCTTATTACTGCGGCCGGGTTGGCCTGAGGCTCCTTATGAAAAAGAACCTGATCACTGCCTTGCTGATGACCATCGTTACGACAATTCTGTTGGGTTTGATCTATCCGTTGGTCGTTACTGGGTTAGCGCAGCTGTTATTCAAGGACAAAGCAAACGGACAGCTCGTCTATCGCAATGGGACTGCGGTTGGGTCGCGTATCATTGCGCAGCCATTCACGTCGGACAAGTACTTTCATCCTCGCCCCTCGGCTGCCGGAAATGGATACGACGCCACAAACTCCGGCGGGACAAACCTGGCTCCCACCAATCAGAAGCTCATCGACCGAATAAACACGGACGCAAAGACGTTGCATGCCGAGAACCCTGCGCAACCGATCCCGGTGGACTTGATCACAACCTCGGCTTCAGGGCTTGACCCTGACATTTCTCCGGCAGCGGCCGAATTTCAAATTACCCGGGTGGCCAAGGCACGTGGCCTTTCCGAATCCACGGTTCGCGACTTGGTCCACAAGCAGACGCGTCCGCGTGATCTTGGCCTGCTGGGCGAACCGCGTGTAAACGTCCTTGAACTCAACTTAGCGCTCGATGATGTCGAAACACGACACTAAGACACCGCGAAGGACACAGTTAGCGTCAACTTAGTGCCAGCCATTTCGCCTATGGCGCCTTCTAGGCGGGATGTGTTAGTCAGGATTACCATCCAATCTGATCCATAATTACCATCCCATCTGATCCATCCGCTTGAGGATGATCGCACTGTAGTTATTCATGCGCTCGGGTCGTCGTTTCAGGGGAGCCGGCAGAATTGCAGCCAGCCGTGCCGCTTGTTGCCGGCCGATATTCCGGGCTGCGGTTTGGTCGTAATAACGACTCGATGACTCTGCCCCGTAAATACCCGGTCCCCATTCGACCACGTTGAGATATATCTCCAGAATGCGCTTTTTGCCGAGGACGAACTCAGCCACCGGTACGAGGCTGGCCTCTGCGGCCTTGCGGAGGACCGAGCGTCCCGTTCCGAAGAATAGGTTTTTTACAAGTTGTTGCGTAATCGTAGAAGCTCCGCGAGTGCGATCGCCTTCCAAATCCTCGTCGGCGGCGAGTTGGATCTCGTGCCAATCGAATCCATGGTGCTGGTAGAAGTGCGCGTCTTCTGCCGCGATTACGGCGTGCTGGAAATCAGGCGAGATTTGGTTGAGTGGAATGAATTTGTAGCGTTTGCGATAAGGGGTGTGGTGAAGGCAGGCTTGCAAGCGGCGTTGCATGTGTACCGCGGTTGTCGGTGGGTCGATCCATCGGACGGCCACAAGGGTCATCGCGGCAAGCGACCAGAGGAACACCACGCCGACGACGAGCCATAGAGCAAGCGATCGTACGAATCCACTCCGCCGCGGTTTCTTTGATTGCACGCTCGCCGGTTGAGTCACGTTTGAGAAAAATAACAGCCCGGAGGCATGTCCCGCCTCGGCTTCAGATCAGTCCCACTGGACATAGAGGAGACACGACCCGAGTCTACAGGAAACACCGTAGCGCGTTCCCCCTGATTTCTATGGTAAGAAAGGCCGAGGGCGAAGAGAATCCTGCTGGCTGATTCGTCGGGAATCGTTTGCGCTTTCGCGCCCCCGGATCGTCGAAAGCGTTCTTAACCGAAAATTCTCAGAGCGACTGGTTTACGTCCCGCCCCTCGCATGGGGTTACGCATGAAGAAGAGCGATCGTACCGCAGTAGCTGCCATCACAAATGAGGAACCAAAGAGCAACGGACGTAACGGACATGGAGAAGCAGCGCCGGCGGAACTCGCAGCGATTCTGGCAAGCCTGCAGACCATGCGCGACGGCGACTTTTCGGTTCGTTTGCCCGGCCACTGGGTCGGTTTGCCGGGAAAGATTGCAGACACGTTCAACCAGATCGTCGCGGCCAACCAGCAGATGGCGCAGGAACTGAAACGGGTGGGACAGGTAATTGGCAAGCAAGGAAAAACCAGGGAACGAACCCACTTTCACGAATCGAGAGGCGTCTCCCGGATCACCTAATACCGGTCGGGTGATCCCGTGCATCCGTCTGTCATAGTAAAACTCTGCCATACATACCGTCAAGGGATAATTACCACAGCTTATCATGTTCGTGTTTTGTTCGCCACAAGGTAAAAGTGAGCAGCCACAGGTGTGAAATCACAGGTGTGAAATTTTAGGCTGGTCTGCTAAGTGATTGATAATGATGGTGGCCAGGGACGGAGTTGAACCGCCGACGCCAGCCTTTTCAGGGCTGCGCTCTACCACCTGAGCTACCTGGCCACATTCGAAAGCCGCGCTGGTATGG
>Ga0187781_10001382_pt1 | contig 18360 bp, 17 predicted proteins | sample 0715_SJ02_MP02_2_FD_132447 | JGI IMG/M metagenome (GOLD analysis project Ga0187781, IMG submission 132447) | Tropical peat soil microbial communities from peatlands in Department of Meta, Colombia - 0715_SJ02_MP02_20_MG | ecosystem: Environmental > Terrestrial > Soil > Wetlands > Peat | place... | reverse complement strand
CGATTTTCTGAACGCGGAAAGCGACTACCGCAGCGTGCAATTGAATTACGTGAATCTCGTGGGCTCATATCTGACGGCAGCTGCCCAACTGAATGAGGCCGTCGGACAGGAAGTGATCCAATGAAAACGAAATCGGAGTGGCAACAACTCGCCCGGCGGAAAGGCCTCATCCCGCGCCGCGAGGCTCTGGCAGCGATCGCCGCCCTGTTCGTCGCTTTGCTGCTGGCGGGCTGCAGCGGCAGGGCCGATCTCAAAGCCGAAGCCCCGCCCAAGCCAGAAGTTGTCCCGGATCTCGATGCCAACAACTTCAAGGTCGACCACCCCGAGCAATTCCCGCTCGTCACCGCGGCCGAGCACAAAGCCGTGCCGGCTCTCAACGTCACCGGCGTGGTGCAGCCTGATATCGCGCGCGCCGTGCCCGTGATTTCGATCGCCTCCGGGCGCGTCGTCGAGATCAAGGCTCGCCTCGGCGACCAGGTAAAGAAAGGCCAGCTTCTTCTGCGCGTGCAGAGCAACGATGTCTCGGGCGCCTATCAAACGTATTTGAAAGCCGAGAACGACGAGCGCCTGGCGAAAATCCAGCTGGAACGCGCGCAAACCCTCTATGACAAGGGAGCCATCGCCAAAAGCGCCCTGGAACAAGCCGACGATACCGAAGCCGATGCCAAAGCCGATCTAACGGCCGCCACCGAGCAGTTGCGTCTGCTTGGCGTCGACAAGGATCACCCCTCGGCCATTGTCGATGTCGTCGCGCCCATTTCCGGCATCATCACCGACCAGGAGGTGACGAACGCCGCCGGAGTTCAAGGTCTTTCCGGCCCCAATCCCTTCACCATTTCCGATCTCTCCTACGTCTGGATCGTCTGCGATGTCTATGAAAACGATCTGGACGCGGTCCACGTCGGCGAGTCCGCCGATGTTCGCTTGAATGCCTATCCCGGCAAGGTCCTCAAGGGTCGCATCGACAACATTCTGCCCACGCTCGATCCTGCGATCCGCACGGCCAAGGTGCGCATCGAGGTTGCGAACCCCGGGCTGATGCGCATTGGCATGTTTGTCACCGCCACTTTCTACGGCAAGAGGCCGGAGACCCATGTGTCGATTCCGTCCACCGCGATTCTCCACCTCCATGACCGCGAGTGGGTCTACGCGCCCCTCGGCCAGGGTCATTTCAAGCGCTTGGAAGTGGTGAGCGGCGCCATGTTGCCCGGCAATATGCAGGAGGTTGTGAGCGGCCTCAAGCCCGGCGACCAGGTCGTCTCCAACGCCCTGCCGCTGCAGAACACGGTGGAGCAATGAGGGGCAAGGCAGAAGTCAGAAGTTAGAAGTCTGAATGCAGAAGTTAACAGTAACTGAGACCCCGAGACGTGAGAGCTGATAGCTAAGAGCTAAGAGCTAAGAGCTAAGAGCTAAGAACCGATGGCTGAGAACTGACAACTGAGGACTGAGAACTGAGAACCGAGAGCTGAGAACTGAGAACCGAGAACTGATTCATGATTCGCCGCGTCGTCGATTTCGCGCTTAACAATCGCCTCCTGGTAGTGGCGATGGCGCTGATTCTTTTCTTCTGGGGAATCGTTTCTTTCGAGCGGCTGCCTATCGAGGCGTATCCCGACGTTGCCGATAACTACGTCGAAATCATCACTCAGTGGCCCGGCATCTCCGCCGAGCAGATCGAGCAGCAGGTCACCATTCCGCTGGAAATCGTGATGAATGGCATTCCTGACGTCGTCCATCTGCGCTCGTTCTCGCTCTTCGGCCTCTCCGATCTGAAGCTCATCTTTGAAGATGGCAGCGACAACGCCTGGAACCGCGAGCGCGTTCTCGAACGGCTCAGTCAGGTCACCTTGCCTCCCAATGTCAACCCGCAAATGGGCACCGACTGGAGCCCGGTCGGCCAGATCTACTTCTTCACCTTGCACAGCACGAATCCCGCCTATGACCCGATGGAACTCAAGTCCATTGAAGACTGGGTGGTCGAAAAGAACTTCAAAGCCGTACCGAACATCGTCGACGTGGCCAGCTTCGGCGGTCCCACTCGCGAATACCAGGTTCGTGTCGACCCCAACAAACTCATCGCCTATGGCCTCAGCCTGGCGCAGGTCGAGCAGCAACTTACCAACAACAATGCCAACGCGGGCGGCAGTTTCATCCAGGAGGGACTGCAGCAAATCAACGTCCGCTCCGTGGGCCTCGTCGATCGCTCGCAAGACATCGCCGAGACGGTCATCTTCACGAAAAACGGCACGCCGCTTCGCGTCAAAGACATCGCGGTGGTTTCGCAAGGCCCGAAGATTCGGCTGGGCCAATTTGCCCGGGCTTGCCGGGATTGTGCCTACGGCCCCAACGGCGCCATCATTCGAGAGGATGGCAAGATTGTCGACAATGACGACGTCGTCTCCGGCATCGTGCTCCTGCGCAAAGGCGCAACCGCCGATACCGCGCTTCAGGGTATTGAAGCCAAGGTCAGGGAACTGAACGATCACATCCTTCCTCCCGGTGTGAAGATCGTCCCTTTCATCGATCGCAGCGATCTCGTTCACTTTACTTCGCACACCGTTCTCCACAACCTGACCGAGGGCATGATCCTCGTGTCGCTCGTTCTGTTTCTGTTCTTGGGCAATGTGCGTGGCGCGCTGATCGTGGCCGCGACCATCCCGTTTTCTCTGTTGTTTGCGTCCATCTGTCTGGACTTGCGTCAAATTCCAGCCAATCTTCTTTCTCTGGGCGCTCTCGATTTCGGCATGGTGGTCGACGGCGCGGTCGTGATGATTGAGAACATCGTGCGCCATCTTCACCACGGCCAGAACAACGGCGTCAAGACTCCCACCGAGCGCATCGGTGAAGCTTCGCACGAAGTTCAGCGTCCGGTGTTCTACGCCATTGCCATCATCATCACGGCTTACCTGCCGATCTTCACCCTCCAGCGTGTGGAAGGCCGTCTCTTCCATCCCATGGCCTGGACCGTCGCCTTTGCCTTGCTCGGCGCGCTTATTTTTTCCATCCTGATCGCGCCCGTTCTTGCCAGCTTCGCCTTCGCCAAAGGCACCAAGGAATGGCGGAATCCCTTCATGGAGTGGTCGATCAAGCACTACCGCAACGCACTCCGCTGGGCGATTCGCAAGCGCGCGCTCACCGTAGGGGTCGGGCTCGTCGGGTTGTTTATCGCGCTCTATCTCGCCTTTGGCGGCGTCATCGGCTCAGAGTTCCTGCCTCATCTGGATGAAGGCGCGCTCTGGGTGCGGGGCACTTTGGCTCCCTCCACCGGTCCTGACGAGGGCATTCACGTCGCCAATCAGGCCCGCATCATCCTGTGCTCGTTCCCCGAAGTTCCGCAATGCACCAGCCAGGTTGGGCGCCCCGACGATGGCACTGACACCACCGGTTTCTTCAATACCGAGTACTTCGTGGACCTCAAGCCGAAAGAGCAATGGCGTCCCGTTTTCCACCAGAACACCGACGAGCTCATTGCCGCCATGAATCGCGAACTCAGCAAGATTCCCGGTGTGGTCTGGGGTTTTTCCCAGCCCATCGAAGACAACATGGAAGAAGCTGTCAGCGGCGTGAAAGGCGAACTCGCCACCAAGGTCTATGGCGACGATCTGAAGATTCTCGAAGAGAAGGCGGACCAGATCGCGAGCATCATGAAGGGAGTCAAGGGAATTAAAGATCTCGGCGTCTTCCGGGTGCTCGGCCAGCCGAACCTGAACATCACCGTCGACCGTGTAGCCGCCGCCCGTTACCAGATCAACGTCGCCGATGTGCAGGATGCCATCCAGACCGCCGTCGGTGGCAACGCGCTCACCCAGGTTCTTCAGGGCGAGGCGCGCTACGACCTCGTCCTCCGCTATCTGCCGCAATATCGCGACACGCTCGAGGCCATCGCCAACATCCGCATGCTCGCGCCTTCCGGCGAACGCGTGTCTCTCGCGCAGCTCTGCAAGATCACGGAGGTTGACGGCGGTTCGGAGATTTATCGCGAAGGCAACCAGCGCTACATCGCCATCAAATACAGCGTCCGCGGACGCGACTTGGGTGGCGCGGTCGAGGAATCCATTCAGAAAGTCAATGAACAGGTCAAATTGCCAACCGGATACCACATCGATTGGGAGGGGGAATACGAGAGTCAGAAGCGCGCCGACGAGCGGCTGCTGATCGTTCTGCCCATCACCATCGGGATCATCTTTGTGATCCTCTACACCATGTTCAAGTCGTTCAAGTGGGCTTTCCTCATTCTGGCCAATGTCGCCATGGCCCGTATCGGAGGCCTGCTCGCCCTTCTGTTTACCGGCACGAACTTTAGCGTTTCCTCGGGCGTGGGCTTCCTTGCTCTGTTCGGCGTCTCCGTACAAACCGGCGTCATCATGCTCGAATACATCAATCAACTTCGAGCCCGGCGCCATTCCATTGAAGACGCGGCTGTCGAGGGAGCCGTGCTCCGCCTCCGCCCCATCATGATGACCATGCTGGTAGCGACTCTTGGCCTTTTACCCGCTGCGCTGTCGCACGCCATCGGGTCCGACTCGCAGCGTCCCTTTGCCATCGTCATTGTCGGAGGACTCATCTCCGACCTCGTGATGAGCATCTTCCTGCTCCCAACGCTCTATGTCTGGATCGCGGGCGAAACCGACGTCCTGCCCGGAGCCGAGGAGGCGTTCGAAGAAGGCGAGCACATCGACTAGAATTCACACGCTTTTAACAATCGCGAATTCATTCGCCATTAACATTTCCTTCATGCCCGATCAGCCCCTGCAAATTGAAGAACTCCCCGGATCCCGCGAGGGAATCCGCGTGTTCCGCCTCACCGGCCCTCTCACCTTAGCCAACGTGTTCGGCTTCCAGTCCAAGTTGCGCGCCGATACCTCCCGCGGCCTGATCCTGGATTTCACAGCTGTCCCGCTGGCGGATTCCGCCGGCATCGGGGCCATGGTCGGCGCCCATGTCAGCCGCCAGCGCGACGGCCGCACGCTCGGACTGGTTGGGGTCAACCAGCGCATTCATCAGGCTCTGGAAGTCACGCGAGTGGAAACCCTGTTTCGTTTCTTCGCCACCGTAGCCGAAGCGGAACAGGCAGCATAGAGCGCCGAGCCACGAGTCTCGAGCCACGCCCGCGAGCTACGAGCTAGACTCCCCGGTTTCCAAACTCTTTCCGTTTTCTTGACGGCATGGCGGGTCCTGGTTTTCCCTGAGCCGAAACTGCGAAGGAGCGGATGGCTCAATCATCACATCTGCGCTTCCCGGGTTCATCGAGAACTGAGAACTGAAAACCGGGAACTGAGAACCGGGAACTGAGACCTGGCAGCCGGGAACCGCCAGGGTGGCTCGAAACTCGCGGCTCGCAGCCAAACAAGAAGGGCGGCCTTGGCGGCCGCCCTTGGGAACGCTCCCGAATTTTGCTTGTGGTTAGACGCCCTTGACGTTCTCTGCCTGCCAGCCCTTGGGCCCTTTCACTACATCGAATTGGACTTGCTGACCTTCCTGGAGGCTGCGGAAACCGTTGGCCTGGATGGCGGAGAAGTGAACAAACACGTCCTCGCCGTTCTGGCGGCTGATAAAACCGTAACCCTTTGCGTCGTTGAACCACTTTACTGTTCCTGTTTCCATGGTGTTGCCGTGTTCCTTTTGTGTTGAAGTATGCGCTGGAGCTTGTTGGATGGTGCAGGCAGGTCACGCTGTAGAGCGGGGATACTGCTTACAACCCGTGAAGATCGAACGCAACATAATTATAGCCAACTTTCAGTGCAATAGCCAACATAGTTCGTGCTTACAGACGTAACGTCTGTGGACAGATTGACCAAGCGTCACTCCAGAATTTTCCCGACCCAATCCTCCAGTTTTTCGTATCCGAATGAAAAATATGGACGTTGCAGCTTGGCAGGGTGCTTGCTCTTGGGCCAAGCAGGCGAGCGAACCGCGCTCCCGGAGGCTCAGATGCTGACCATTAACGCAGAACGAATAGGCGGCTTGGCGGTAGTCGATTGCCATGGCAGAGTCGTCCGAGAAGAGGACGTTTTCAAGTTGCGCGACGCCGTTCAGGCTCAGGCATCCGCCGGTGTAATTGCCCTCGATCTCATGGAGATCAAGGCGATCGGTGGGGCTGGGGTGGGGATGCTGTCACTTCTCGCGAGCTGGGCACGCAAACGAGGGATTCAACTTACTCTGTATAACCCCTCCAAACCAGTGCTGGAAGCTTTGGCTCGCAGCGGTTTAACTGATGAGCTCGTGATCGCAAATTTTCAGGAAATGATGCGCATTCTGATGAGTTGCGAAGACGCGCAACCTGCCGCGGCCTGAGCAGCAAGTGCGGCGGTATTGGCGCGATCGCCGTGGGGACGGCTGAGTGTGCGCCATTGAATTCGTTCACGCCCAAGATCCAAGGCAGCGGGCCGGTCGGAAAGAGCCACTGCCGAGTGTGCGCTCCTGACGCCCCGCTTTTTGCGGCCGGTGTCCCGGCGCGCCCGCTTTTGGCGCGATGGGTGGAGGCTGGGTAGTGGTCTCGCCCACTAAATCCTGAGGCGCGTTGCAACTTCCTCTCGCCTCCTTCATCATCAGAGAATGTTCGGTCGAGCCGGGCGGGTTCTTGCCTTTGCAGTAGTTCTCGGCACTCTGTCTGCAATTTTCGTCTGCTTGTCGGCCGTTGCCCAGGCAGACCTGATCGACGAGGTTCGCAGCGAACTGGCCCGCAATGCCTTTACTTCCGCCGAGAGCGATCTTGTGAGATATAAGGCGCAGCACGGTGCTACGCCGGAGTATCTGGAAGCGCTCTCCTGGATGGCCCGCGGAGCGGCTGCCAACCAGCAATGGGATAAGGCCAGCGCCTACGCCTCGGAGACTCGTACCCTGTCGGAGCAACAGCTCGCCGAGCGCAAGCTGGACGCCGAGCCGCATCTGCCGATTGCGCTTGGCGCGGCCTATGAAGTCCTGGCGCAGGGGATGGCGGAAAAGGGCCAGCAAGCGGCTGCGGTACGGCTGTTACGCTCGGCGCTGGCACATTATGGAGCCACATCGATCGCGTCGCGCCTGCAGAAAAACCTCAACCTGCTTTTGCTGGTCGGCCGTCCCGCTCCCGTTCTCGAGGCCGTTCAATATCTTGGGCCGAAGCCGCCATCGCTCGCTTCGCTCAAAGGATCGCCCGTGCTCTTGTTCTTCTGGGCCCACTGGTGCGGGGACTGCAAGGCCGAAGTCCCGATCGTTGCCCGGCTCCGCCAGGAGTTCGCGCCTCAGGGTCTGGTCGTGATCGGGCCCACGCAGCTCTACGGTTATGCCGCGCAGGGAGCCGATGCCACGCCGGCGCAGGAGCGCCAACACATCGATGCGGTGCGCCAGCGCTACTATGCCAGCCTGCTCGATATGCCCGTCCCGCTGAGTCAGAAGAACTTCAAAACCTACGGCGCCAGTACCACGCCTACGCTGGTCGTGCTCAACCGCGCTGGCCAGGTCTCGATGTACCACCCCGGCGCCCTGGTGTATGAGGATCTGCGGGCGGCGATAGAAAAGGCGGCCCGCTAGATCGTGTGGCGTAGGCTCGTGTGGCGCGGACATTCTTGTCCGCGCAGCAGGATGTTGTTTCTCAAAGGGCGACGAGCCTAGCCGAGCGCCGCCGCCTGTTCGCGCCGCCGCGCCTGAATCTCGATGTAGACGTTAATGAGCGAAACCGCCGCCGGCGTTACTCCCGGAATGCGCGAGGCCTGACCAATTGTCTGTGGCTGCACTTTGCGCAGTTTTTCCTGCATCTCGCGTGAGAGCCCGCTGACCGAGTGATAATCGAACCAGTCAGGAATGCGGCGCTGCTCGGATTTCTTCAGCCGCTCGATCGCTTTTTCCTGTTGGCCGAGATATCCCGCATACTTGATTTCCGTCTCCACCGACTTGAGTTCGTTGCGGACCTCGGAGGACAAGTGGTCAGTGGTCAGTGGCTGGTGGTCAGTGGCGTGTGGGGCGGGCATTCCTGCCCGCCCCGCTGAACGATCAAAGAATGCCGGTGCAAGTTCACGGAGTGCCGGAACGATTTGTTCAATCGTAACTTCCGGACGCTTGAGAAACTGAGATAGCGGCTGTCCAAGCGCCGATTCGTGGAGGAACAGCCGCCCTCGGCTGTCCAGGTCAAGCGAAGCTTGACCTCCATCAACTGGCCCAGATGCAACCAACTCCAGTCGCTCCACCATCCTGGTCGTCAGCTTCGTCCCTTCCAGCAACCGTTTCATCTCCTCCAGCCGCTGCTGCTTTGCCTGAAACGCCGCCCAGGCTTCGCCGGAAATCAATCCCACCCGCCGTCCATGCGGCGTCAACCTACGGTCAGCGTTGTCAATCCGCAGATGCAGCCTGAACTCCGCCCGCGACGTGAACATCCGGTAGGGCTCATTCGTTCCCTTCGAAATCAGGTCGTCAATCAGAATCGCGGTATATGCTTCGGTCCGATCCAGCACCAGCGGCTCCTCGCCTTTCACCTGCAGCGCCGCGTTGATCCCTGCCATAATTCCCTGGCACGCCGCTTCCTCATAACCCGACGTCCCATTGATCTGCCCCGCCAGAAACAGCCCCGCAATTTTCTTTGTTTCGAGCGTCCGCTTCAGCTCGGTCGGATCGATCGAGTCATACTCGATCGCATATCCCGGCCGCATCATCTCCGCCTGATCGAGGCCCGGAATCGACTTGAGGATGGCGAGCTGCACATCAATCGGCAGCGACGTGCTCATCCCGTTGACGTAAATTTCATGCGTGTTCAGCCCCTCCGGCTCAAGAAAAAGCTGATGCGTTGCCTTGTCCGGAAACTTCACGATCTTGTCTTCGATCGAGGGACAATACCGCGGCCCAATCGACTGAATTTGCCCGCTGTACATCGGCGAGCGATGCACGTTCTCGCGGATGACGCGATGCGTCTCCTCGGTCGTGAATGCGATGTAGCACGGCACCTGCGAATCGTGATGCGCCACGCGCCGCGTGCGAAAGCTGAACGGCGTCGGGTCGGCATCGCCCGGCTGCACCTCGAACTTCGCCCAGTCAATCGTGCGCCCATCCAGCCGCGGAGGCGTTCCCGTCTTCAGCCGGCATCCGCGCAGCCCTAGCTTCTTCAGCGCCTCGCCCAGCAAAACCGCCGGCGGCTCGCCCGACCGTCCCGCCGGATACTGCTGCTCGCCGCAATGAATCAGTCCGTTGAGAAACGTCCCGGTCGTGATGATGACCGCGCGAGCCGCCACGCGCCGCCCATCGCGAAGGAGAATGCCGGTAATGCGGTCGTTGGTCGTTAGTCGCTCGTCGTTGGCAACTGCAGATCCCTCGTCCACTCGCTTCGCCCCCTGGCTCCGCTCGGGCTCGAGATGACAATCCTGAATTGGTCCCGCGAATGACCGACGACCATCGACCAACGACTGCAACACCACATCCGCCACTTCCGCCTGTTTCACTTTCAAATTCGCCTGCGACTCCAGCACCTCACGCACCTTCAGCCGGTAGGCCTGCTTGTCGCACTGCGCGCGCGGAGACCACACCGCCGGTCCGCGCGAAGTGTTCAGCAGGCGAAACTGAATCCCAACCGCATCAGTCACCTCGCCCATGATCCCGCCCAGCGCATCCACTTCGCGCACCAAATGTCCTTTGGCAATTCCGCCCACCGCCGGGTTGCACGACATTTGCGCGATCAGATCGATGTTGAGTGTGTACAGCGCGGTCTTCAGCCCCATGCGGGCCGCCGCCATCGCGGCCTCGCATCCGGCATGACCCGCGCCCACCACCACTACATCGAAATGTTCGTTAAATTGCATAAGTACGCTGCTCAGGTCCCTCGCCCCTCCACTCCAGCAAGCAAAAGCGGCTAGTTGGCGGCCCCGGTCGCGCGAGATTTCGCGAGCGGGTTCGGACGCCGGCGAATCGGCTCAACCTCGAACGCCCCACGCGGGAAACCCTGCCTAATTGTAGCAATACGATAAGCTAGACTTTCTTAAACCCGAGTTTCTCGCACTATGTCCCGACCCATCCCCATCGGCACGCGCGGCGAGGCCGAAGAAACCGTTGAACTACGGCATACGCTCGCCGGCCATCGCCCCGAGTTGCCCCCGGTTTACGCCACTCCGGCGATGATCCTCCTCATGGAGATCGCCTGCGCCAATGCGCTGCAGCCGTTCTGCGGCGATGGCGAAATCACCGTCGGCACTGCCATCCACGTCGAGCACCGCGCCGCCACCGGCATTGGCATGCGCGTCCGCGCTGTGGCCGAACTCGAATCGTTCGATGGCCGCTTCTACACCATGCGCGTCACCGCCCACGATGGCCAGAAGGAGATCGGCCGCGGCACCGTCGGGCGAGCCATGGTTCACCTGCCGACTTTCCTCGCCCGCCTACAGAACAAGGATAAAACGTAGCCCGGCAAGAGGCAGATCTCGCGAACACGTGGACGGGCGATTTCGTAATTGGGGAATTTTGCAGCGCGCCGCGCAGGCAACAATCTCAAAACCTGGTGCACGGTTTTCAAAATTACAAAATTACGCAATCACCAAATTACAGAATGCTTCAGGTCGGTAGCTCAAACTCGCCCATCCTGTCACAATTTAATTTCCATGGCCACCCAACTCGAAAAAGCGATTCACTTCCGCCAGCTCCATCGCGGTGCCATCCTCGTTCTCCCCAACGCCTGGGATGTTGCCAGCGCCCGCATCTTTGAAGACGCAGGTTTCCCCGCTATCGCCACCACCTCCGCCGGTATCGCCTTCTCTCTCGGATATCCGGATGGCCAGCGCATTTCACGCGAGGAGATGATTGCCCGCATCGCGCGCATCGTCCGCGCCGTGAAGGTCCCCGTCAGCGCCGATATCGAGTGGGGGTACGGATCCACCGCCGAAGATATGGCGCGCATCACCCGCGAGGTGATTGAAGCAGGCGCGGTCGGCATCAACCTGGAAGACGCCAGCGGCCGCGCCGATCAGCCGCTCTTGAACCTCGAACTGGCCGTCGAGAAGGTTAAGGCGGTGCGCTGGGCCGCTGCCGCCACTCATGTGCCGCTCGTCGTCAACGCCCGCACCGATATCTATTTGCTTGAGGGGGGCAATCCCGATGCCGACTACCAGGAAACTGTCCGCCGCCTTGTCGCCTTCCGCGACGGCGGCGCCGATTGCGTCTTCGCGCCCGGATTGAAAGACGCCGAAACCATCGGGCGGCTGGTGAAGGCCGTGCTATGTCCGCTCAACATTCTTGCCGTCCCGGGCACGCCGTCCATTGCCGAGCTTGAAAAACTGGGAGTCGCGCGGGTGAGTGTTGGCTCGGGCTTTATGCGCGCCACGCTGGCGACATTGCGCGCGATGGCCGAGGAACTGAATAAATCCGGGACCTATACGCAGTTGGAAGGCGCCGTGCCCTATGCGGACATGAACCGCCTGTTGGGCTAATGTCGACAGCCTGCGCGGTCTTGGGACTCAATGTGGAGTACACTGGCACTGCACCCCGGTCTCTTGCTAAGTCTTTGATTACAAAAGACCACAGCAACGAGAGTTGGTCCCGGTTTGGGAAAATCACAGGCAAAGCAAAAAGGAAACGACTCCATGGCAACCATTACCAATGTAGACCGCGAAGCTCTCAAAAAGCTCATCCGCCAAGTCCCCGACTTCCCCCACAAAGGAATCCTCTTCTACGACATTACGACCCTCCTCAAGGACAAGCTTGGTTTCGCCCGCCTCATCGACGCGCTCTCGGCCAACTACATCGGCAAGAAGATCGACCTCATCCTTGGCATCGAAGCCCGCGGCTTCATCTTCGGTCCCGCGCTCGCCTATCGCCTGAACGCCGGGTTCGTTCCCGTGCGCAAGCCCGGCAAACTGCCCGCCGAAACCGCCAAGGTCAGCTACGATCTTGAGTACGGCAGCAATTCGCTCGAGATTCACAAGGACGCCATCCGGAAAAGCGAGCGCGTACTCATCGTCGACGACCTGCTGGCAACTGGCGGAACCGCTGTCGCAACCGCCCAACTCGCGAAAGGATTGGGCGCCCACATTGCCGGTTTCGCGTTTGTCGTGGAACTCGACTTCCTGAAAGGCCGGGAAAAGCTGGCCGGGTACGACGTATTCTCATTGCTGCACTACGACCGCTAATGTCGGTTGAAGGGTGCGAGACGAATCAAAGGCGGAAGTCGCACTTATCCGCTCGCAACACTCAGAGTTCTTTTTGGTCAGTTGGGGGGTCAGCTGTCAGAAACGCTGATTAGGCGGATTCTTCGGCAGGACTGCTATCGCATCAAATACGCAACGCCACCGATAACGCCAGTCCAGAAGGCAATGCTGAAGGCGAACGATGCCGCATAGGAAAGAACGGCAAACCAGTTCCAGCCAGCGAATAGCTCATCTTCATTCCAGGGAATGAACGCCTCGTGCTCATTGAGTGCCATGGGGGAAGGTCTCCAGCACAAACTATATTTGTAGCAATTTTTTTGCCTCTCACGGATGCCACTCAACCGACTGAAAACACTATATTGACCCGAAGGCACCGTCGGTGCTCACTTCGCCGAATCTCCCCGGAGCTGGGAAGTTTCTACTTGCTTTTCTGTAGGCGATGCAAATTGAGAAAAGGAAGCAAGTGCGTCTAAGGCAAGCAAAATCAATGAGACGCGGAGCGTCAATCGTGCTCTCTGCCGGTAGTACAATCCGATCATGAGCGCGTTCCTCGAGCCGGGTGCAACTTCCGCCGCAAACACAGCCGAATCGAGCCGCGGCCCAATTCTGATCGGCCTTGCGGTTGTCGCTGTGGTCGTGGGTTTGCTTGTTCTCATTTTTCGTTCCGAGCTGAAACCGCCTGCTGCACCTCCGGCATACGCTGCCAATCTCAAGTTCTCCGACCTGAAGACCAGCGCAGCGCAAAACTTCGTCGGCGCAACCGTCAGCTATTTGGATGGAACGATCTCAAATACCGGGAACCAGACCGTCACGCATGCAGTCGTTGAAGTCACCTTCAAGGATGACCTGGGCCAGCTCGCGCAGCGCGAAACCCAGGCTATCCACGTCCTTCGCACTGGCGGACCCTACGACGAAGCCGTCGATTTGGGCATGTCGCCTCTTGATCCCGGCCAAAGCAAGCCGTTCCGCCTGACCTTCGAAAGCATCTCCGCGCAGTGGAACCACGTATATCCCGATTTGCGCGTTACGCAGGTGGTGACGAAATAGCTTCGAGCCACGAGTTCCGAGCTTCGAGCGAGCAAAACCGTAGTCTGTGAGCTATGAGCCGTGAGCTAAGAGCGCGCCTTATCTGAAAGCAGGTTTTGACTGCTCATCGCTCGGAGCTGGTCATGCTTGCTCGCGGCTCGAAGCTCGTGGCTCGCGGCTCGATTTACAATCTCTTCGTGCCTGAAACCAAACCATTCCGTCTCACGGAGTCGGTGAAAGCTGCGGGTTGAGCGTCCAAGCTGAGTCCGGCGGTGCTGGACACGGTGCTTGGGAAATTAGCCCGGCAACAGGACCCGAACGTGCTGGTCGGCTTCGATCACGCCGACGACGCCGGCGTGTATCAACTCACGCCCGAAACCGCGCTCGTCCAAACCGTTGACTTCTTCACGCCCATCGTCGACGATCCATACGTTTTCGGCCAGATCGCCGCGACCAACGCGCTCAGCGACGTTTACGCCATGGGCGGAAAACCGCTGACCTCGCTGGCGCTCGTCTGCTTTCCCGACAAAGCCGATACGGCGATCCTCGAACGCATTCTCGCCGGCGGTTTGTTGAAGATGGTCGAAGCCGGTTGCACGGTCGTCGGCGGACACAGCATCCGCGATGAAGAGACCAAGTTCGGCTACGCCGTGACTGGAATCGTGCACCCAAAGCGCGTGCTCGCGAATCAGGGCGCTCAGCCCGGCGACAAACTCCTCTTCACGAAAGCGCTTGGCACCGGCGTGATCTCGACCGCCATCAAGAGAGGCCAGGCGCAGCAGAGCTGGGTCGATGCGGCAGTGAAGTCGATGACGATGCTGAATAAAGCTGCCGCGGAAGTGATTGTGCGCGAATCCGTCGCTAGTCGTTCGTCGTTGGTCGTTCGCGGTGCTTCGCTGGCGTCAGGGCAAGTTCACTCAGCTCCCAACTACAAGCAGGAAGCAGCCAGCGACCAACGACCAGCGACCAACGACAACTTTCCCGTGCATGCGCTCACCGATATCACAGGTTTTGGACTCATCGGGCATGCGCGTGAAATGGCGCTGGCATCGAACGTCGGCCTGATTTTCGAGGCCACGAAAATTCCTCTGCTCGATGGGGCGCTCGAATGCGTTCGCGCCGGCTTCATTCCTGGAGGACTTAAGGCGAACCGCGAGTTCGCGGAATGCCTGGTCGGTTACGCGGACAACGTTCCGGAAGAAATCCGCACGCTGCTGTTCGATCCGCAAACCGCAGGCGGTCTTCTGATTTCAGTCGATGCATCCGAGGCTCGCGCACTCGCGCGGGCGCTCGAGAACGCTGCCGTTCCCGCAGCCGAGATTGGCGAAGTTATGCCTGCGGGCAAACCGCTGATTTCGGTCCGTTGACGCGATGTAGCTACGAGTCGCGAGCCGCGAGCTCCCAGCAAACCCTCAGGCGCTAAAGCGCGAAACATTTTTAGCGACTTGGCGGCACGACCAACGCCGTGCCCTTCCCATTCTTGATCCGCTTCGTAAGAAGCCTGGTCGCTCAGCTGCGAGCTATGGGACAACCCAACAAACACCGGTGAAGTTCTTTAGCCGTGGAGCATTTCCCAGATGGTCGCTAAATGGTGGTCGTCGTGTTCGGCGACGAAAAACAAAAAATCGACGGCGCGCATAGATATTTTTAGGCGCGGGTGAATCGCAGTCCTCGCGAGCCAGACGGGATCGAAGGCAGCTACGCGATCGACAAACTCAAGGCGCGCGGCGCGGAAGTCGGAGAGAATTTTTTCCAGCGGGCGCGCGTTGTGTCCGGCCTCGTGGGTGCGGCGGTTGGCCAGATCGGTAGCGGTCAGTTGCGGCCGTCCGGCGGCGTAGTCTTCGAGGCGCGCCATCCCCAGGGGTTCAAGGTCGAGCAAATGACCGGCGTGTTCCTGCGCCGACCACTTGTCTTCCGTCTTGCGCGTCATGCGTTCCGCCGGACAGCCGCGCACCAACTCTTCCAGACGCGGCGGCGTTCCGCGCAGGCGCGTGCAAAGATCGGGAAAGATCCCGACCGGGAAGGAAAATTCGAGCTTCCGCTCAAACCAAGGTGCGATCTGCGTCATGAGATGACTGATGAGGAGCTGGGCCGGGATGGTACGAAAAATTGTTCGGATGATCGGGTCATCGGGTGATTTGAAAAACTACACCAAACCATCGCCGGTATCGGGCGATCGGGTCATCGGATGATCGGGTCATCAGGCATGGGCCCGGTCTGTACCGGGTACCCCTACCCCCCCACCACCCTAGTCTTTAGAATCAAGACTTTACCAGGAAATTCCCGCCAAAGTCTTGAGCCGAAGACAGTTATAAGCAAAGTCTTCAAAATAAAGGAGTTACGCGGCGGATTCCGGGATTCGATCCTTTAGAATCAATGACTTAACTGGTATAGTTCCTTTCAAAATCTTGATTTCAAAGAAGTTAAGTTTCGGTCCGCCTGGACGAGCCCGGCTCGTTTGGGTGTTACGCCTCATGTTCGAGACTTCGGCTTCCTTAAGTCAAGAGAAATCTGGAGAGCGGGCGCTTGGCGTGAACGCAACCTCGGGAACTGGCAAGGGAGGACGGCGTATCAGGGCATTCGCGTCCCGGGGAAGTATGCGCTATGGATACTGGGAGAACGCAGAAGTCCGCTTCGCGAACATCCGGCTCCGCTCGACGACAGCGCCCCCACGTTCTCTAATCCGCTACACGCCGCGGATCTGGAAGGAGGCGAGGCTGGGGACGGGTTCGGCGTCGGAGACGTCCACTTGATCGATGCGGGCGGCGCGCGGGCCTTCGCGCAGGCGGGAGTGCAGTCCGGCCAGTTGTTCGCGTGTGCCTTGGGCGAAGACTTCTACCGTGCTATCGGGATTGTTGCGCACCCAGCCGGCAATTTTCAGGATGTAAGCTTCGCGCTCGACGAACCAGCGGAAGCCGACGCCCTGAACGCGTCCGCGAACGAGATAGCGGCGAGCTTGAATGGTCGGGAGATCGGAGGATCGGGTCATGCTATCGGGTGATCTGGCGATCGGGTCATCGGGTGATCTTGCCATTGCAGATTGCGGAAGTCAGATTGCAGAAGTAACAGCTCAAGAGGCAAACCGATCACGGTTGCTAAAGCCTTCACCTCTGCAATCTGCAATCTTACTTCTGCAATCAGTCTTAGGCTAGTGAGTGGAGTGGAAGAACTGGTAGTTGAACGGCCTGGCGGTCATTGCCTTGCTGAGTTCGGGTCCGACTTTGTTCAGGGGCGTGGGCTTGTCGATATTGTTGAAGGCGCTGCCTTCGAGGCCGAAATACAGGATCAGGCGGTTTCCGCGGAGGGAGAGCTCGCCCTTGTGAATGCCACGGGTATCGGCCAGGGTGATCGATCCGGCCGGGGCGGTGAGGTGAACGACTCGGTCGGGACAAACATTCTGAACTTCCTTGTCGGTCAGATTCATGCGGCTGAGCAATCGCCGGGTGAGCGGCCTGCAGGCCTTGTTGGGATTATGCGAACCTTTGACGAAGACGAAGTGAGGGGACTCGAATGTGGTCTCAGTCAGGTTGATGCCGACCTTGAGCCAGCGCAGGCAGCCGGAATCGGTGTGAAAGGGGCGGGGGCGGAGGTCGGGGGGCAGGAAGTCGGTGTCCCACCACATGTCGGGTTTGGTGACAACGGGGAAGACGCCTAGATAGCGCGTGGCGGCCGCCAGGAGATAGGGATCGCAAAGAAGGCGCTGCACGGTCTGGTTTTCGAGCAAGGCCTCTCGCGGGACGGTGTAGACAGAATGGCGGGGGTGGGAGAGATCGAGGCCGTTGCTGGTGCCGGTCTCGGCGACCGGGGTTTCAACGTCGAGGCCGCCTTGGGCGGGCGGAGGCGCGAATGTTTTTGTGGTAAGAGGGCAGGAGAGAGAGATTTGAATCAGATTCTCAATTGCTTTTTCGTCGAGACGGCGGGGGAGGACAGCGACGCCATCTTCCTTGAGGGTGCGAACCGTTTCATCGATGGTTGGGTCGAGACTGCCCGATGGACTTACCAGCGACGCTTCGGCCCAGGAGAAGTTCGTGGCGCTCTCGCGCCGCTTGAAATCGAGGAAGCGGAAGAGGATGTCGTTGGAGCGGCCGTCGGTGAGAGCGTAGAGTTTTTGGACTACGTAGTTGCTTTCGGGCGAAGGCTCGCCATGGCGCCAGTATCGCCAGGCGCCGCGGGTGAAGAGGCCGAGTTGGGTGAGAGGCTCTTGTAGGGCAGGCATGCGGACGTACCCCGATTTTGAGTGGGATGCTGCAACAGGGTACCACCAAATGAGTGCGGAGATTGCGGGAATGTAAGTGACAAGAACGCCTGGATCAGTTTGACTTCAGCATGCCGTGGATACGGAACAATGCGTAAATCAGCATAGTCAGGCAAACAACCAAAATCATGTAGCGAGCTATCCCGACGGGCTTGTACGTGTACCGAGGACGCCCGGTGAAGCGGCCACCTACGCGAAATCCTCTTCCGGAGAAAGTGCGCCAAGCGGTATAAGCGCAAACCGCAACGCCCCACAAATATGTCGCCAGAACCTCTTTCGGTTCCACTCAGCACCTTCACGCGTCACAGCGCCGCTCGTGACTCCGCGCAAATTTCCTAAGCTTCCGAGATGCACTCATGCCTGTAGGGGTCCTTCGACTCCGCAGCATCTTCGCGCTTCGCGCGAAAATGCTGCTCCGCTCAGGATGACACCGCCACTTCCAGATCAATTCTTGGAAGAATCGTTTCTACGCGCGCGATAGATACACGCCCTCGGCGGTGTCGACTTTGATCCTTTCGCCTTCGTTGTTGAAGGGTGGGACTTGCACGACGAGGCCGGTTTCGGTCTTGGCGGGTTTGGTCACGCTGGATGCGGTTGCGCTCTTGAGGCCGGGCTCAGTTTCGATGACGGTGAGCTCGACCGTTTGCGGGAGCTCGATGCCGACGGCTTTGCCGTCAAAGAATTCGACTTTGATCTGCAGATTGGCGGTCAGATAGTCAACGGCGTCGCCGAGGGTGTCGCGGGTGAGGTGGGTTTGCTCGTAGTTCTCGGTGTTCATGAAGTAGTAGTCGTCGCCGTCGGAGTAGAGGAACTCCATGTTGATCTCGTCGACGTTGACCTTTTCGATAGGGTCGGGAGAGCGGAAGCGTTCCACGAACATGGCTCCGGTGCGGAGGTTGCGCAGCTTGGCTTGGATGAAGGCGCGAAGGTTGCCCGGCGTGCGGTGCTCGACTTTGAAGACCAGGTGGAGTTGGTCGTTGTGCT
>Ga0187781_10001381_pt1 | contig 18371 bp, 12 predicted proteins | sample 0715_SJ02_MP02_2_FD_132447 | JGI IMG/M metagenome (GOLD analysis project Ga0187781, IMG submission 132447) | Tropical peat soil microbial communities from peatlands in Department of Meta, Colombia - 0715_SJ02_MP02_20_MG | ecosystem: Environmental > Terrestrial > Soil > Wetlands > Peat | place... | reverse complement strand
CGTGCCCGGTTCTGACTGTTCGTGGTTGATCTTCGATAGGGAACGGAATCCCCCTCGGGATCCGCATCCCAATCATAAGGCGGTGCTGCATCCTCCCCCCAGCCGAGCAGCACCGCCTTTCTTATTGGTCTTTTTAGCAGTTCTGCGCTTCTGGTGACCAGAGTGTGCCCAACTTTCTACCACGTTTTACGAACATCTGCCTCTAACGACTTCTGACGACCCAAGGTGAAATTGGCGTAAAAGCGCTCGGTGATGGAAATGCGGCGGTGACCCAGCAACAGGCTGACGTTCTCCATCGAAACGCCGTGCTGCAATAAGTCCACCGCGAATGCGTGACGCAGTTGGTGGCTATGGGCTTTGATTCCCGCCCGCGCGCACATCTTGCTGAACTCATCCTGCCAGATATTCGTGCACGTTTTACGGGTGGAAGTTCCGTTCCAGAAGAAGTAGTCGTTCGTCTGTGGAACCCTCTTTAATGCCTTCAAGGCAACTGGGTTCACAGGCAACCGGACCTTGGTGCCCGACTTGGCGGTGTACAAATCGAGCATGCCCTTGCCGTCAATCCGATTTCGATGGAGCGTGCAGGTATCGCCGATTCGAAGACCGCTGTATCGCATTAGCAGCACCAATGCCTTGAGTTGAGTTCCGCGTTCGGCGTCGGGGTGGGTATTGCAGGCGGTTAGAATCTTCTTCATCTCGTCGTCTGATAATGGGAGTACGGGTGGGTCCTCAATCTTCGGAGATTTAATCGCACGGGTAGGGTTGTCGCGGATGTAGCCAGAATCGATACAGAATTGGAAGAACGTTTTCAAGTGACCCAGCTTCTTCGATGCGGATAGGTTCTTATTCTTCCAACTAACACGGAAATCGCGCAAGGCATCGACATCGAAGTTGGCGATTAGAAACAGCCCACGCTTATCCCCGAATTCTTTGAGTTGTTTCAGTACCAAGCGGTATTTGTAAAGGGTGGCGGGGCGGAGGTTGCGGGCTTCCGCATCGGCCAGGAACTTCTTCTCCACGTGTTCTAGCGACATCGGCTCAGTGCTGACGTTCACGCCTTCGATTTCCGGCAGGATGTGCAGCAGTGTGCCCCGATTCGGTGTCGCGCTTCAGGCGCTTGAGGTCTGTGCAAATGTCGGAGGCGTGCTGGTAGCGAAGATTCCGGTCTTTCTCGAGAGCCTTGTTGATGACTTCCTCTAACTTCGGAGGGAGGTCAGGGTTTAAACGTCCCGGCGGAACAGGTACTTTCTCGAGGATGCTATTAAAGATTACCCCCGAACTCTCTCCTCTGAACGGCAAAGCGCCGGTTGCCATCTCGTAGAGAACGACGCCAAACGAAAACAGGTCGGTCCTAGTGTCCAAATCTTTTGCGCGAACTTGCTCAGGAGACATATAGGCGACAGTGCCCAATGTACTGCCTGGACTAGTTAGGTGATCGGGGTCCACATCTTTTGTGGCGAGAGTCGCAGCGTCGGCAACCGCGAAATTTACTTTGGCAAGGCCGAAATCGAGAATCTTGGCGTGACCGCGGTCGCTGACGAAGATATTGGCGGGCTTGATGTCTCTGTGAATGATCCCCTTGGAGTGGGCGGCATCGAGTGCGTCGGCAACCTCCACGGCGACCTCGAGAGTCTGTTCTAATTCCAGCGGCCGACCGGAGATTAGGTGCTTGAGGGTCCTTCCCTCTAGATACTCCATGGCGATGAAGCGCCCGCCGTCATGCTCGCCAATTTCGTAGATCGTGCAGATATTTGGATGGTTCAAGGCAGAGGCGGCCCGGGCTTCGCGTCGGAAACGCTCCAGCGATTGAGCATCTTTCGCAAGATCGTCGGGAAGGAACTTCAGCGCGACGAAGCGGCCCAGTTCGTTGTCCTCTGCTTTATAGACAACTCCCATGCCACCGCCGCCAATTTTCTCGATGATGCGGTAACGGGAGAGGACCTGGCCGAGGAGAGACTGGGGTTCTGCCATGACTGGGCGATATTAGGTGGTAATAGTATGGCAAGTCAACGAGGGTAAAAGATTTGTGTAAAAGATTTGCGAGGTAGACAGCATGCTCCCTCATAGGATTATATCTCAGCCTGATGATCCAAATAGGCAGTGTAAGTCGTTTGAGTTGGAAGTTGAGGGCCCGTAATCCGTGTCCGAATACACGTTTGAAAGGTCACAAAAGACAAAACTCGCCACCTGTTTCTGTGGGAGGCGAGTCTTGTCCTTTCTACGGTCGGGCGAAACGAACCTATTGCAAGGTAACCAGAACCTGTATCTCGCCAGTTCCAGTCGCCAGTGGTTCCATCGCTTTGCCGACAACTGCTCCGAGCATTCGGCTGCGGTCGGTTCCCTTCATTGCATATCCGGGTGTGGAGGAAGTCACAAGCAAATCGCCACGATGAATGGGGCCGTTTTCTGCACTCACTTTGCATGGCACGATGCCGACTATCGCCAAAGGAACTTCCCCATCCGTGGCAGGGCTATCCAACTTGTGGGTCGTGGCAAGGATGCCCGGCTTGGTTGAATAAATGCCTGCTACTAAGGTCGAATATGGTTCCGAGGATAGTTTTATTTGCCTGTTTGCTGTGGCATCCAAGACCAGCAGGTCACCGGGTTCGTACGGGTGTGGTCCTCTAGCGACAGCGACGGACTCAGCGAAGTCAGCACCGGAAGTCTGCGTCCCTCCATCGAAAAACCCCTGACCCGTGCTGTCCACGCGGAAAACCGGAGTCCATGTGCTTCCTGAGCCGACAAAACCTACCAAAAGATTTCCACCGCTTCCAACGATAAATTGACCTGCCGTGCCCGACTGAAAAGTGCATCCTCCGGAATTGCATATCAAGCTCTGGCCCCTTACCCCAACGTTTGGTGAGAAGCCTTCCACTCCCACAGAATCCGGGCTGTTGGAAGACCCCTTAACACCCCAACCGCCGTCCCCTCCGGTGTTGATACCCTGGACTCCGACACCATTTGGACTGGCATCGAATCCTTGAACTCCAGAGGTGAGGCCGGTCGTCGCCGTGTGCGAACCCTGCAAGGCTGTTGAACCATTACTTGCGTCGTTTGTGCTCGCAAAAAGAGCGAGGTAGGACGATAAGCTCACGTTTAGGGAGCCGTCCGAGTTCTGCGTGATGACTGAATCCCCTTGCCGATGCGGATGCGTCCAGAGGGGAATTTGACCCGGCGTACCTGTGCCCTTCACTTCGTTAGCCTCGCTCTGCGCCAGAATGGATGAACCGAGGGCCGCTAACACCATAAGAACCACAACAACCCTGAGGGCCGTTTTCATCTCTCTTCTCCTTGTGCATTCGAGTTCATCCTTGAAATCGCAAGACCAACCAAACTGGTGAGCGAGGGCAGAACGAACTGAATGACCTGAAAGTAAATGGCGCAGAACTTATGTCAGCCATAAAAGGAAGTCAAGTGAAATCGTGTTGACGTACACACGACGTTATCGTCGTCGCCTCGTATAGGCCTCTGGGGCGTGACTAAACACCTGTTCGCTAATTGACTTAGCTTAAAGTGCAACCTAATATGTCCGCCACATGACGGAAACCTTATCACTGATTGGGCAGACCGTCTCTCACTATCGCATCATCGAGAAGCTGGGCGGCGGCGGAATGGGTGTGGTGTACAAGGCGGAGGACACGCGGTTGCACCGCAACGTGGCGTTGAAGTTCCTGCCTGACACCGTGGCTCGCTGCGGCCTGCTCGTTGGCAATTTCGTTGTCTCTCTGTCAAGACAAGCATATGATGCGCAAAACAGCGGTCCATTCGGCAATTCCGGTCGATTTGCGTTAAGCAGCGACGACATCGCTGCTTGGGGCCCATTCCGGTTCTAACACTGGGGAAAGAGGCGGCCTATGATGCGGCTCAGCGGGGTTCTGTTTGCGGGAGTCCTATGCGCGGGGCTTTCGGCTTGCGGCGGTGGCAGAGCGCCCACTTTGTCGCTTTCGGCGGCATCTGAATCCTTCATGGGAACGTGGGGATCGACTACCAATCCTACACCGGCGATGGTCAGTGTGACCAACACAGGAAGCGGAGCATTGAATTTTACCGCGACGAGCGATTCGCCGTGGCTCATGGTTTCGCCGAGCAGCGGAACCGCGCCGCAAACCTTGCAAGTCTCTGCTGTAGTGGGAACGCTGACGGCGAGCAACAATATCGGCCACGTAACGGTGACCGCAATGGGCGCACAGGGTTCTCCAGCCGCCGTCACCGTGAATTTCATCGTGGTGCCGCCGACGGCATCGAATTCGCCGGTGTGGCAACAGTGGGGTGCGAATCCGCAACATTCGGGGATGCTGGCTAATGTCGCTGGACAGAGCCTGACATCGAAGCTCGCCGATATCGTCTATGACCCGTTCGTCGACCAGGAGAAGGCGGAGAATGCGCCGCAGTTTAACGGCGAAGCCGTATTGACCGTCCACGAACAGGCGCCCCTCACGGACGGAAACGACGTGTACATGGCGATGAAGACGGGCACCTATAGCTCATGCAACCCAGTCGGTAATTGGGTGAACGGCGCAGCCTGTGGCCCGAATACTTGGAACTCGATGATCTGGAACGAGGCGCGCTTTACCTGGATTAACGGCGCGCTCACGCAGATTTGGGAATGGCCCAGCGACTGGAAACCAGAACCGAATGCGACAAACCTCCCACAGGGACAGCCTGGATTGGGCGGTTGGGAGCCCGTGTTTCACGCAGTGGACGCGAACGGATTCATTTACACGCCGGGCGCGCAAGGTGCGATCTGGAAATTGAACAAGGCGGACGGGTCGGTGGCTTCGCATATCACACCCTCGTTCAGCGGGGCTAACGTGACTCCAGCGAACACCTTCGTTTCGGGCCCGCTGACGGCGGATGCGCAGGGGAACCTCTATTACAACGTGATCGCGTTGAATCCAAGCAATGGCAGCCCCTGGAACCAAAACGCCGTGTCCGGTGACGTGGCCGGCGCGTGGTTGGTGAAGGTGACTTCGACGGACACCCCGAGCATGGCAAGTTACGCGACGTTGCTGTCGAATGCACCCCTTGGGAGTTCGATGAATTGTCCGACGACGTTTGGCAACCTCAGTCCGGTGCCCGCATATCCTTGGCCGCCCAGCCCAGGCACGCCTACGCCAGTATTCCAGGCGCCGTGCGGCTCGCAACGGCCTGGGGTGAATATAGCGCCGGTGGTGGGAGCCGACGGCACGATTTATACGGCCAGCGTGGCGCATTTCGATTCGTTGGTAAGTTACGTTGTGGCGGTGAATCCTGACCTGACGCCAAAATGGCAAGCGTCACTTCAAGTCTTGAACGATGGCTGCGGCGTGCTGGTGCCGTACGGGCCCACGACCTCCGTCACTTCCAATTACTGCACGCTGGGCGCGACAATGGGCGTGGACCCGACAACCAATGCTCCAGGGACCGGGTATATCGTTGACCAGGCGTCCTCTTCCCCAACGGTTTTACCGGACGGTTCGGTCCTATTCGCCGCCTTGAGCGATTATGACTACGGGCGGGGACATCTATTTAAGTTCGATTCGACAGGAAAATTCGTCGCGGCATATCATTGGGGGTGGGATACGACTCCGGCAGTATACCCGCACGGCGGTACGTACTCGATCATCTTGAAGGATAACGGCCATGCTGGAGGCAACTATTGCAGCAACCCCGTTCCGTTATGCGCACCGCCTCCAGGGCCAGGGCCACAGACAATCACGCAAGTCAACGCCAACATGCAGATTGAGTGGCAGTTCCAGAACACGACCTTCGATGCCAATCATCCGGACGGCTACGAATGGTGCTCGAACATGCCGGCCGTTGATATGAACGGCAACGTGTATGTGAACAGCGAGGATGGGAATATCTATGAGCTGCCGCAAGGAAACACGGGCGTCTTCACAATACCTACGGGGAAGCTGTTCCTGAATCTCGCAATTGGGGCTGCGTACACCCCGCTCTCGATCGGCGGCGACGGAAAACTCTACACACAGAACAACGGTCACTTGTTCGCTGTCGGCAATTAGGGAGAGGCAATCAAGCTCCACATCATATTCGCCGCCATCGTTCGTGCCATCACGGACGCGACTAACTCCCGGTAAGCCTTGCCGGAAACTTGGGTTCTGGGTCGAACTTTACCGGTTGCGTTAAGGACCTATCTCTCATCACCGGTCCGAGCTTCAAACGCTTCGGATTCGTTGACTTGCCTCCAGTCGCAACCTAATATGGCCGCACAATGACGGGTTCCGACACGCTCATCGGCCAGACCGTCTCCCACTACCGCATCCTCGACAAGCTCGGCGGTGGCGGAATGGGTGTGGTCTACAAAGCAGAGGACATTGAACTAGGCCGTTTTGTGGCGCTGAAGTTCCTGCCTGATGACCTCGCCAAAGACCCGCAATCTCTCGAACGCTTCCGGCGGGAGGCTCGGGCTGCCTCTGCGCTGAATCATCCGAACATCTGCACCATCTACGAAATTGGCGAACACGCTGGCAAACGATTTATCGCCATGGAGTTTCTCGAAGGCAAAACGCTGAAACACACCATCGCTGGTCGGCCCATGGAGCTTGAGAAGTTGCTGGACGTAGCGATTGAAGTGGCTGATGGGTTGAACGCAGCACACTCGAAAGGCATCATCCACAGAGACATCAAGCCAGCCAACATCTTTGTTACAGAGAGTGGTCATGCCAAGATTCTCGATTTCGGATTAGCCAAAGTCAGTTCGCCTATGGGAACGTGGTTATCGGAAATATTACGCAGGCAAAATCAAAACAAAATCCATACTAAGCCAGACACCGGTTTTCGCGAAGGATACAGAAGCTCTTCCACTACTCGGTGCTGATCTATACGCGTTGGCTATTATCAAAACATTTCAACGAGGGCATCAGCGGCGAAGAAGAGGACGCCATGCGGGTGCTTCAATCGAACCGGGTACTTTCGTTAATTCTAGACGACAAATTAGCAAGACGCACGCTCGGTGGTGCGCGGAATGGGTTCTAACGCCGAGTAGCCTCAGCGGATCGTCCTGAGGTTGGAGATTTTCATACCTTCGTCAAGGAACAGACGGCGCTCAGCGTGTGGTTTGCTGATCAGTACGATGCAGCTAGGGAGAAATTCATACCCTTCCTTCGATTGGAGTAGCGGTAGCCCCCTGGTTTTGTCGTTTGCCCTCACAGGTCGAACAGCCCCGATCCCCGTCTGTCCCCAGTTTTCCGCTCTACTTCGCTTGAGCGATCAGCTGGGCCACTTTGGAGTTGGGTCCAACCGGTTCGACGAACACGATGAGTCGGGGGTTGAGATACATGCGGTCCGGTTCGTGTAACTCTTTGCCGCGTTTCACCAGGACGTTGTTCGTTTGTTTCGTTTCGGGGTTGGTTTGCGTGACGATGTAATAAACCTCGGTGAGAACCGGATCGCGACCACCATAACCCTGGAGCTTCCCGAAATAGACGGAGCCATTTGAGAGTAGCACCGCTTGGTAAGGCGTTGGGAATTTAATTGTGTAACTATGGAATTGGGTGAAGGCGTACAACGCGGCCGCGGCTATAACAAAAACGCTTGCAATTATCCAGATGAGCTGCACCAGAGCGACTCCGCGTTCCTTGGTCATAGGAGGGCCCCCACTGTGGGAATCTGCGCGACTGAGAAGATCGCGCGAAAACGTATCACACCACCAGGTCTTGAGCAACGAGAGAAGCACCTAAGCAGAGGCAAGGCCAAATGAGAATAAGCGCCCGATTAAGGCGCGTGCCGGACCGCCTAGACTGTGTAGGACGACGTTCATTTATCGCGCGACGGCAGCTCGCTTTCGAACAGACATACAGGCAAGGGTGGCAAGCCCGATGCCCAGTAAGCCTATACTGCTCGGCTCGGGCACCCCGGTCGTCCCACCACTACTTCCACCGCCGCCTCCACCCGTGCTGGAGACAGCACCCTCGATTTCGAGCACGATATCGTGATTATTGTTTTCATCGAGCGCGAGCCACTCGAAGCCCGTGGGAAGCGTGGGCAATTCGAAAGTGATGTTCGAAAAGCCCGAGATGCTACCGCCACTGACATCGAGTACGTCGAATGATTCGCATACGCCGAAGACGGTTGTACAGCCTGAAGAAGGATCAAAACCGGCCAAGAACTGAGCATCGATGATGCTTGCGGGATCGAACTCTGCGAACGGAATCAGGCCATTTGGGTCGTTCCCATTGACGAACAATTGGCTGAACTGCCCAGCGCCCGTTCCGCCGAGTGAGAAATCGAGAATACCTCCCGTTTCTTGCAGATACTTTCCAATGACGGTGATTTGTCCCGCCGCTCCAGCACCGGTGGAGAGAGTGCCAGCGTTAGAGACGTCCCCAGTGGTAATGGTGCCGTTGCCATTCAGAGTGCTTCCAGTGCCAATCGCTACAGATGCGGCAGAGACCGAGATCGGATCGAGGGTGAGAGTGGCGCCGTTTGTGGCGGAAATCGTGCCTGAGCCTGTCACGTTTCCTTGAAGGACAAGGGCAGCAGAAGGATTGTCGGCGACAATGGAGCCGTTGTTGAAGATGGCCGGACCTACAGTACCGCCGCCGTCGAGCGTCGAATTCACGGTGATCAGGATTTCAGGATTTGCGGAAACGGATGTGAGGTTCGCGCCTTGCGTCGCGCTGCCGAGTTGGAGGTCGCCCTGGACTGTGATGCCGCCGAAGATTCCAAGGGTCGAACCACCGGAAAGCTGGACGGTGCTGTTAGCCTGGCCAACGGTGACGTCAGTGAGAACCGCGCCATTCTTCGCGTCTAACAAGTTCGTCCCTGCGGAGGTGAGCGAGCCGTTGACGATATTAGCGCCGTCGAGGATGAGATCGCCAGAACCGATGCCGATGCCCGCGCCCAATTTGGCCTGGGTAACGGTGCCCTGCAAAACGAGCGGCGCGGTGGCACTGTTGGAGGTAATGAAGCCGTTGTTGGAGATATCGGCGGAAATGGTGCCACCCCCGATAATACTTGATCCGGTTACACCGCTACCGTTGGTGAGTAGCCCCGGGCCGCTGATGGTGGTTCCGTCGCCGATATAGAGGGAACCTACATTTGTCAAGCCATTCGAACCGACGGTAATCGTGGAACCCGGTGTGAGTTGAAGCGGGCCAGAAGCCAAGCTGACACCGTTCAAGGTCTCGTTGTGAATAGAAACAATGCCGCCTACAATAGTGCCTCCAGAAACGTACCCACCCGAAAGACTTAAAAGACCATCCGAGTTCAGGATTGTGCCGCCGTTGTTCTGAATGTTTCCAGTAATAGAGAGTGTGCCGCCGTCATTGTTGTTGATCGTGCCAGTGTTTGTGACGTTGAGGCTAATCGTGCCAGAGCCCTGGATAGTGCCGGTATTTTCGAGCGTGCTGGTGCCATTGAGTGTGCCTGAGTCGACGGTGAACTGATGCCCATCGATGGTGAGCACGAGCGTTGCGAGTGTAATTGTGCCGTTGTTTATGTTTATGTTCGATGTGCTGCTGGGTGTGCTGTCGAGACTGAGCGTGCCATAGGCCACGTTGGTCTGACCATCCAAGTCAGTGGCGAAATGCGGCGTGCCGAGCGAGCCACTGACCGTGAGCGACTGGTTGGGATTGAAGGTGAGGGTGCTTCCTTCGGAGAGCGTGAGATTGTTGACGTTGGCGTTCGTGTCCAGCGTAACGGTGAAGTGATCAGAAGAGGTCGTACCGATGACGGCGTTGCTGGTGGAGGTGGGGACGCCGTTATTCCAATTGCCAGCAGTGTTCCAACTCGTGCTGGTGGTGCTGGTCCAGGTAGTGGTGGTCTGCGCGAAGCCAGTGGGCCCGGCAAAAGCCGCGCCCAGTAAGAGCCAAAGAGCGGGGGCGCGACATGAGGATGGAAATACCCAGCGACTGGCTGCCATAAATGGCCTCCAACACATGAACCGACAGATTTCCTGACAATACACTCTGCTGGCTGCAGGAAAGGCGCGAGTTGCACAGCTGTGGAAACACTTCCTCAGCCCGATCAGCATTTGAGTCTCCCCCCAAACAGATGGCTAACTGAACCTATGCACGACGAACACCCGGGTCAGCTGTGAACCGGCACACGGACCCGACTTTCTACCGAAATCTAACCGACCGAGTAACTGAAAGAGGGCGAGGAGGTTGGCAACTGTTCCGATTTACATGGCTTGGCGAATTGCTTCGCCAATGGTACACTCCCGAAACCGCGCACTTGTTAAGAGCAGGTCACGTGAAAGGTTTTGCACACTTAGGGAAGATCGTTCGCTTCGGCGTTTTCGAAGTTAATTTGCAGACCGGCGAGGCACGCAAGCACGGAATCCGCATTAAGCTGCAAGGGCAGCCCTACCAAATTCTGGCCATGCTGCTGGAGCGCGCAGGGGGGATCGTCACGCAAGAGGAGATACGGCTGCAACTATGGCCTGATGGAACGTTTGTCGAGTTCGAGGACAGCGTTCACAGCGCAGTCAAGAAGCTACGGCAGGCACTCGGCGATTCAACCGACCACCCGAGCTACGTTGAGACGCTTCCGCGGGTGGGCTATCGCTTCATTGCCCCAGTGGAGAGAGGGATGGACGCGGAGGCTCCTGCGCAGCGAGGAGCAGGAACCGCCGTCGATGGTGTTGAGCAACGCCGCGCGGAGGCCATGAAGGAACAATCCCATGGTCGCAAGTGGCTCGTGTCAGTCCCAATTGTTCTGCTGTTGGCGGCAAGCAGCCTCCTGTTTTGGTCCCACTTTCGGACTCATGCACGGGCGGGAAACAGACGGGTGATGATGGCCGTTCTCCCCTTAGAAAACCTTACGGGAGATGCCAGTCAGGACTACTTCTGCGACGGACTGACGGAGGAAATGATCGCGCAACTCGGCCGCGTCGATCCACAGCATCTGGGAGTGATCGCGAGGACCTCCGTCATGCGGTACAAGCAGATGAAGGAATCTTTGAATCAGGTTGGGCGGGAACTCGGCGTGCAATATGTGTTAGAAGGCAGCGTTCGACGGGATACGAGCATAGTGCGGGTCTCAGTGGAATTGGTCCAAATGAAGGATCAGGCTTCGGTTTGGTCCAGCGAATATGACAGGGACCTGAGCGAATTGTTGAACCTTCAAGGAGAGATCGCGCACGACATTGCCCGGGAGACGCGACTAACTTTGGAAAACAGCTACGTGCCGATCGACCCGGGTCGGAAGACGGTCGTGTCGCCTAGTTCTTATGAGGCGTACGATCTTTATCTCAAGGGCCGCTATTTTTGGAACAAGAGGACGAAAAACGGGTTCCAGCGGGCGGCGGAGTATTTCCAACAGTCGATCGCAAAGGACCCATACTACGGGCGGGCGTATGCAGGGTTGGCGGATACCTATGGGTTGATGAGTACTTGGAGATTTGTATCGCCAAATGAGTTCATGCCGAAAGCACAGGTGGCAGCGCGCAAGGCGCTCGAAATTGACGACACCCTGGCGGAGGCCCATACATCACTCGCGTTGGTTCTCGAGAACTACAACTATGATTGGCAAGGAGCGGAGAAGCAATTTCGACGGGCCATCGAACTCGACCCTAACTATGCCACAGCGCACCAATGGTATGCGGAATACCTATCCTGGCAAGGTCGTTTCAACGAGGCACTGGAGGAGAGCGAGCGCGCGCGCCAGCTTGATCCTCTCTCGCTGATCGTCGCGACGGATCACGGTGCGATTCTGTATTTTGCACGGCAATATGATCAGGCGATCGCACAATTCCGCGCCGTGCTGGATATGGAGCCGAACTTTGACCGCGCCCGACTCCTGCTGGCCTGTGCGTATGTTGAAAAGGGCAGGTTCGAAGAGGCGAGAGACATACTCGAATACCGGGCTGATCCAGACGATTTGCCAATGACGTGGGGAACGAAGGTATACGTGTACGGCCGGTGGGGTCAGACGGCGGCGGCTCAACAGTCGATGGCGAGAGTTCAGCAGATTGTCCGGCATTCGGAAGCCGATCCCACCGGGGGTCTGTTGTTTGCGTACCTCGGATTAAACCAAAACGACCAGGCGATTGCCCTGCTGCAGAAAGCTTCTCTGGAGCGTTCTAACGCGATCGCCGGCGCCAAAGTTGCCCCCTACGATGATCCTCTCCGCAGTGACCCTCGCTTCCAGGCTCTTCTGGAGAGCACAGGTTTGGGTCAGTGAATGGGTCTGGACCGACTTCCTGAAGGCAATGCAGCTTAATTGGAGCATTCCGCAACAGAACAAGCAGGCTCAGGATTACCTTCGGCAAGCGATCCGCAAAGACCCCAACTGTTCAGAACTATATGTTCAGCTCGCCCAGGCCCAGGAATGGTTGGGGCAGTTTCGCCTGGTACCTCCTGAGGAAGCGTATGGTCCAGCCAAACAACTCCTCGGTAAAGCCTTGGAGCTGAACGATAAGCACTGCTTGGCCTATTGGGAGCTTGCTGAATTAGATTGGCGGTACGAATGGAATTGGAAGGACGCTGAAAAGGCACTCCGAACCTCGGCTCAGGTCTGCCCGAACGAAGATTTTGTTCATGGTAACCTTGCGTATTATTTGGCGTGGGCTGGCCGAAAAGACGAGGCGCTGGCGGAGATTTCAAAGTTTCGTGAACTCGATCCCACCTTCTCTGAGCCTCTCTACATAGAAGCCCTCGTCAACTATCATCTTCGCAACTATAAAGTGCTTACTGAGGTCTGCCGAGAATATGTCATCTCGGACCCAGACAACTGGGCGGGATATTATTGGCTGGGTGTTGGAAGGTTCGGGGCAAACAGTCGAAGCGATTCCGTGGTATCAGAAATCGGTCGAGTCATCGCAGAACAACTCAGATACGGTCGCTTCTTTAGCGTATGCGTATGCGACCACGGGAAAACAGGCAGAAGCGCAGAAGATACTTCACGATTTCTTGCAACAGTCAGAAACTGTGTACGTTTCGCCGTACATGATCGCAGTGGTTTACGCTGGCCTCGGCAACAAGGATCAGGCGTTTGAATATCTGGAGAAAGCATATCAGGAGCGATCCCCGGATCTTCCGTACTTTTTGAGGGCCGACCTCAGAATGGACGGTCTGCGCTCCGACCCGCGCTTTCAGGACCTGCTGCGTCGGATGAATTTTCCAAAATAAATCGAGCTACAGCCTACGCCGAGCGGGATTTTTTCCAGTTCAATGGAGGGAGTTCAGAGTTTGCTACGCGCCGCAAATAGGCAGTAGCGTATCTTTCCGCACGGTCTTTTCCTTGGTCAATGTCATCTACCAGCTCGGATGGGGCGAGCCAGGTTCTCTCTTTTACGTTGTAAACAGAGGATTGCGCCCCGCTCGGAGTCTGCTCTGAATACAGTCGCAGATGTTCGTCGCCAACAATCGCCTCGACTCAATGAGGTGATTGCGGGTACCTCAAGCTGAGGCGAATCTAGCTTGACTTTGGTGCTGGCCAGCATATCGTATCGGTGTTTTCCCCGCGCCAGTCCCTCACATCTGGACTGGTTCAGCTATATCAAATCTTGCTGTAAGGGCCCTTGGTTCAAGGTAGGAGGTCCCCCAATGGCCGACTCGCCAGTCGCAGCCCCGGAATTAAAGTTAGAGATAGTTAAGGGTTCGGAAGAGATTGTCATCCGATGTATCGGCAAGATGATATTTATAAACTGCGGCGCACTGCAGACTACGGTACGTGACCTAATCCCGGAAACAAAGCGCCTGGTGTTGGACTTAGCTGGGATGACGTATTTGGATAGCTTCGGGCTTGGTGTATTGGTGAGCGTCTATTTGTCGGCAAGAAGGAGAAATTGTCAACTGCGCTTTATCAATATGAATGAGCAGGGGCAGCAACTCTTGCGAGTCACGAATTTGACGTACCTCCTTGAGTGAAAGCAAGAAAGAGCCTTGCTATTGCAACTCCACGTACTCTGCCTTGGCCTGCTTCAGGATGGGTATATCGGGGTCGGCGTCTTTCCAAAGCGTCAAGAAATCCTGATAGGCAGCCTTTGCTTTAGCGGTATCACCTTGCATGGCGTAGGCTCTGCCGAGTTGGAGATGCGCGAGCGCGCCTATGGGTTCGTTCTGTACAATCCCTCGATGGTCGAGCATCTTCTTAAATTCGGCTGCTGCCTCAAGCCCCTGTCCAGCTGCCAGATACGCTTCGCCACGGACGTAAATTGGATAGCCATAGCCCTCACTCCCCAGTTCGTAGGGCGACGCAGCCTGCAGGACCTCAATTGCTTTCTTCGGATAGCCATCACGAATTGCGATTTGCGCTTGAATAGTTGGAAGAAAGTTGAACTGAATAACCGTATTCTCGGGAAACTCCTGTTTCAAATCGCGAGCAATCGCTCCCGCCCTATTGGTGTCGCCTATAAATGCCAATGCCAAAGCGGCCTGGTTCAGTACGAAATGACCGGTGGACATGCTAAGAGCAGATGCCACTCGCTGCCGAGCCGAAATAACGTCACCCAAAAATGCTTCATGCACGGCTTGTCCAGCTTCGTAAATCGCCGCCGTTTCCTTGCGCTTTGTTCGTACAGCTGCCGCGACAGCTCTGCTATTACACGACCGTGCTGTTCCGAGCTTTCCGTAAAATGCCGCCGTTCCAGATTCCAATGACAACATATAATCCTCGAGTTCCGGTCTTTCTAAACTCGCCGCCAGGTACCTCTGCATCGACTCAGTATCACCTTTGAGAAAAGCTAGGGTGTAAAGCTGAATCGTGAAGATGGAAGAATCCAATTTGCGCTCGCGTGCCTGCTTATAAACGTCGAGGGCATCAGTAAGCCTGTCGAGAGCAATATAATTCCAAATCAGGGAACTGAATGAGTACGGATTATCAGGACCTAAGCGGATTGCTTGTTTGCTTTCTTTTACGCCCTTCTGGTAAAGCCCCAACGTTGGATAGGTTCCTGCAGCCAGGAAGAAATGTGGGGCTTGCGAACGCGGATATGCTTCTGACCAGAGTCTGCACATCTCTTCCTGTTTTTCTAAGTTTCCCAAAACCTCAGAGTAATAGGCCTGCGCAATGTTATATTTTTCTGGCTCGCTGGTCCGGTTACGAAGCTCATACGCCTTTTGGATATACGGACGACCGATTTGTGTTTCACCAGTTGAGGATAAAACACCGCCGAGAAAACAATAAGCGAGCGCGAAATTCGGGTCGAGTTCCACAGCCTGTTTAAAAAAAGGTACAGCTGGCGGCGGGCCTACTTCAATCATCGTCTTAATGCCTAGGCTGAAAGCCTTGAGAGCATCCAAAGAGCTCGTCGTGGCATCGGCCAACGGGACATCATATTTCTCAACCGTAGAAAGTGATTCACCCAGTTTTGGTCGCAGGTACCGCGAGATGTTTCCGAGAGCATCGAGTACGTGATTCTTGTCAGCGACCTGAGCCTCAGCGCTCGCGAGTGATTTCCCGCTTACACAGCTTATTGCTTTGAGAGTGAGAAGGTACTGCGACCCAATCTGCGAAATTGAACCTTCAAGAACTGCTGCACTCGCTGTCCGCTGACAAATCTCTCGGCTAATTTGCGCGGTCAATTTGGCATCGGCCTTTTGCCCCATCATCTGCAGTGTCTGTGCAATTTGTTCGTCCGGTATAATGCTCAGAAATGGTGACTGTTCAAGTTGTACAGAAAGGCCCTGCCTTAACGTTCCGTCGAAGACCGGGTCGCCTGTCGTGTTAGTGAAGTCAGCGAGGACAATCGTGTCCTTTTCTGTTAGCTTCGCCGCACCGTGTGAACGCCTGTAGAAGACACCCGCAATTAGGGCAGAGACCAAAGCTGCAACAAGAACCACAATTTTCCATGAAGACCGGAGTAGTTTCTCGGCACTCACACCTTGGCTCGCTGATTCATAATTCCTTTTTTGGCTCGAGTCCATTACGGGGGTTGCTGGCTCGGCTGTCTTGCTCATCGCCGCCGAGCGGCCTGAATCTGTGTCCCTTTTCAATCGTTGTAAGTCGGTCCGAATGTCCGACGCATGTTGGTAACGGAGATTTCGGTCCTTCTCTAACGCTTTGTTGATAACCTCTTCCAGTTTGGGAGGGAGGTCAGGATTGAGCCTGACAGCAGGCACGGGGGCTTTGTCGAGAATGGAATTAAAAATGACGCCAGAACTCTCACCACGGAATGGCAAAGCACCTGTTGCCATTTCATACAGCACAACGCCAAAGGAAAATAAATCCGTCCTTGCGTCCAAATCCTTGGCCCGAACTTGTTCGGGAGACATGTACGCGACCGTCCCGAGCGTGCTTCCGGGACTCGTCAGATGGTCCGGGTCTACTTCCTGTGTGGCCAGCGTTTCCCCATTGCCAGAAGCACCCTTTGCGAAATTTACTTTGGCCAGACCAAAATCCAGAATCTTGGCGTGTCCACCATCAGTAACGAAGATGTTCGCTGGCTTGATGTCCCGATGGATAATTCCTTTGGAATGCGCTGCGTTCAAACCCTCAGCGACTCCAATCGCCACATCCAGTAGCCTCTCCAGCTCCAGCGGTCTCCCAACGATAACGTGCTTCAGAGTCTTGCCTTCCAGAAACTCCATGGCGATGAAGGCTCTGCGGTTCTCCTCACCGATGTCGTAAATCGTGCAGATATTGGGATGGTTGAGTGCAGACGCGGCCTGTGCTTCCCTCTGAAAACGCGCCAGTGCCGTCGGGTCTTTGGCTACATCATCTGGAAGGAACTTCAGTGCGACAAATCGGTGCAGGCGTGTGTCCTCTGCCTTGTACACCACACCCATCCCGCCACCACCGAGCCGTTCAAGAATGCGGTAGTGCGAGAACTTTTGGCCAATCAGTGAAAGCGATTCCGCCATTGTCCGGTGATATTAGGTTGCGTACCTAGGACAAGTCAACAAAGCGACACTGGTGACTACTGCAATTTTGCGTACTCCGCCTTGGCTTGCTTCAAAATGGGGATGTCGGGGTCGGCGTCTTTCCAGAGGGCGAGGAAGTCTTGATAGGCCGCTTTCGCCTTGGCGGTATCGCCTTCCATGGCGTAGGCGCGGCCTAGTTGGAGATAGGCAAGAGCGCCGATGGGAGAGTTCAAAACGATTCCGCGATGGTCTAGGATTTTCTGAAACTCGATTGCTGCTGTCGCCCCGTTATGAACCATCAACTGGGCTTGGCCTCGAATGTAATTGAGATACATTCTCCCTGCAGGATTTTGCTCATACGTTGCACCAGCGTCGAGGAACCCTGGAGCCTGCGTGGGATTGTTGGCTTTGAGTTCGATTGCGGCCTCGACAGTCGGGAGCCAGTAGAACTTCAGTAGCGTATTTGATGGATAGTTGTTTTCGAGTTCCTCTACAATCTTCTTGGCGCGAGCGGTTTCACCAATTTGGGCCAGCGTTAGCGCAGAGTACATCCTTATGTTCCTGCCCGGACCTAATGCCAGTGCCTGTGAGAGTTCTTGCTTCGCGGCTATTACATTGCCGAACCCCACTTCGCGCAAAGCCGCATTTACCTGCCATTGCGTGGCAGTTTCCTTTGAAACGTTACGCAACGCCGAGTCAACGGCGCGCCGGGTGAATTCCCGCGCCTTCGCCAGCCTTCCGTAGTACGCCTCCGTATCGGACTGGCTAGACAGAAGAACGTCTTCTACCCCTGGCTTACCGGCGGCCAAAGCCACTTGCCGCGTCATCTCGGTTGTATCACCTCTCAAGAATGCTAGCTGATAGACTATCAGCCGCAGGCCAACGCTATCGAGCTTTCGCTCTTGGGCCTGCTGACACATGCTTTGGGCATCATCCCGGTGGTTGAGCGCAAGGTACGCAGATGCAAGGCGGACATAATCACCCGTGGTGTTTGGGTCCTGTTGAATGCTCGATTGGATTTCAGGCACAGCCTTTTCGAATTGACCAAGAGCCAAGTACACCGCCCCTAAGTTGCCATGGGGTACTCTCTCCGGATAGCTCTTGGCCCACAATTCGAGGACTTGGATTTGTTGCTCCATGTCGCCTGTGGCGAGGACGTTGTAAAACCCTTCAATCCTGTATCTTTCCAGAAGACTCACTCGGTCACGCAGCATATAGGCCTTCTTAAGATTGTCCTCCGCCAGAGAGACTTCACCGAGATTGTAGTAGGCAATACCTAAATAGAGGTATGCGCTGGCAAAATCCGGGTCGAGTTCGACAGCGCGTTTCATGAACTGAACTATTGCCACATCTCCCTGTGTGGCCCAGACATCTTTGCCCATGCTGTACGCCTTGAGTGCCTCTAGCGAGCTTGTAGTGGCTTCGATAGGAGCATCCAGCTTCTGAACTGAGGCAAGCGATTCACCAAGCTTGGCCCTCAGGTTGAATGCCCCTTTACTTAGGGCTTGCAGGACGTCCTCTTTGGTCGCAGCCTCTTCTTGACCTTTGACCAGTGTTTCTCCATTCTTGCAAGCGACAGCGTCAAGGCCAATCACGTACTGATTGCCTAGTTTCGAGATG
>Ga0187781_10001380_pt1 | contig 18372 bp, 13 predicted proteins | sample 0715_SJ02_MP02_2_FD_132447 | JGI IMG/M metagenome (GOLD analysis project Ga0187781, IMG submission 132447) | Tropical peat soil microbial communities from peatlands in Department of Meta, Colombia - 0715_SJ02_MP02_20_MG | ecosystem: Environmental > Terrestrial > Soil > Wetlands > Peat | place... | reverse complement strand
TCCCGAGGGGACCGCTACGCGGCGATCATCCGTTCGAGCGAGCGGCGAGCCCGGGCGGCGGTCTCGGGCGGCACGTCGATCACGTAGCGGCCGAGGCGCAGGGAATCCCGCACGTCGGCCAGGCTGATCTCCTTCATGTAGGGGCAGATCGCCCCCGCGTCGATCGGCTCGAAGGAGGTCGTCGGGTTGAGTTTGCGCATCCGGTGGAGGATCCCGACCTCGGTCGCGACCAGCACCTCCGGCACCCGGGTCTCCTCGGCATACCGGACCATCCCGTCGGTCGAGAGGATGCGATCGACGTAGGGGAGCGCGTGGGTCGCGCAGCCGCACTCCGGATGCGCAATCACCGGCGCGCCGGGGTGCGCGACGCGTGCGCGGTCGAGGTCTTCGGGCCGCAGCTTCGCGTGCACCGGGCAGTCGCCCACCCACAGATGCATCCGTCGGCCGGTCTTCTTGCGCACGTAGTCGCCGAGGAACATGTCCGGCAGGAAGAGAATGTCGCGATCGGCGGGGACGCTCTCGACGACCTTGACCGCGTTCGAGCTCGTGCAGCAGTAGTCGGCCTCGGCCTTGACGTCGGCCGACGTGTTGATGTACGCCACCACGACCGCCCCGGGGTGAGCGGTCTTCCACGCCCTCAGCTCCTCCACCGTGATCGAGTCGGCCAGCGCGCAGCCGGCGGCGAGGTCCGGCAGGAGGACCGTCCGGGTCGGGTTCAGGATCTTGGCCGTCTCGGCCATGAACCGGACCCCCGCGAAGACGATCACCGGCCGGTCCGACTCCATCGCCTTGCGGGAGAGGTAGAGGGAGTCGCCGACGAAGTCCGCGACGTCCTGGACCTCGGGCCGCTGGTAGTTGTGGGCGAGCAGGACCGCGTCCCGCTCGTCCTTGAGGCGACGGACCTCCTCCTCGAGCGACATCGGGGCCCTCCCGCAGGTTCTAGGCCGCAGGGTGTTTTAAGGGGTTGTTCGACGCAGGGAGAGGTGGAACGGGAGCGCCGGGGCGGAGTGGGTGAGCGCGCCGAGGCTCGCCATGTCGGCCCCGGTCGAACGATAGCGCCGGACCCGGTCCGGTGTGATCCCGCCCGACAGCTCGATGCGCCGACCCCGGCGCAGACCCGCCCTCTGAAGGGCCCGGACGATCGCCCGGGCCCGGGTCGGCGTCGCGTTGTCGATCAGGAGGGTGGTGGCCCCGGCCCGGGCCGCGGCGAGCGCCTGGCGGGCGGTCCGGATCTCGACCTCCACCGGCTCGTGCGGCCGCGCCGCACGGCGCGCGCGCCGCACCGCGTCCCGGATCGGGAGGAGCGCGAGGTGATTGTTCTTGACGAGGACCGCGGCCGCGAGGTCCCGCCGGTGGGGGTGACCGCCGCCGTGCGCGACCGCGGCCTTCTCCAGGTCGCGGAGGCCCGGTAGGGTCTTCCGCGTCGCCCAGATCTCCAGCGATCCCGCCGGGCCCCGGGCGGCGCGGACCGCCCGCGCGGTCTCGGTGGCGACGCCGCTCGCGTGCATCAGGAAGTTCAGGATCGTCCGCTCGACCGCGAGGAGGTCCCGCGCATCTCCGCGCAGTCGGGCCACGACACGGCCGCGGACGAGACGGCTCCCGTCGCGCCGAGCGAAGGTGAGACGGAGCCGGGCCGTCCGGGCCACCGAACGGACCGCCTCCATCCCCGAGAGGACCCCCGCCGCCTGCGCCACGACCACCCCCTCGGCCGGGACCGGTCCCGGGAAGAGGGCACGGGTGGTCCGGTCGCGACCGACGCGGTCCTCGGCCAGCGCCCGTCGGACGAGCGACGCGATCCCCTCAGCCCTTCGGGGTCTGCTCACGCTCGTCCCCCTCCGCCTTGGCGAGCGCCGCTTCGAGGCGGTCGAGGTCGGCCACGACGTCGGGTCGGAGCGTCCGGAGGTTCTGCCGCTCGAGCTCGGCCACCCGTCGACGGGCGCTCCCCCGGTCGCCGCGGGCGAAGGAGAGCTGGGCGAGCCGGAGGAGGACGTCGACCTCGTCGGCCGGCGCCTTGAGCTCCCGGACGAGCCGGTACGCTTCGAGGAGGTCCGCCTCCGCCCGGTCGTACTGCCCCCGGTCGAGCCCGATCTTCCCTTCGATGATCATCGACTGGACGACCCCGAACCGGTCCCCGAGGCGTTCGAGGATCTCGCGCGAGCGGCGCACCTTCTCCGCCGCCTCGTCCAGGCGGCCCGCCTCGCGCAGCACGTCCGCCGAGTTGAACAGCGCCCAGCCGACCCGACGCTGGTCGTGCGCCTTTTCCGCGAGCCGGATCGCCTCGGAGAACTGGGCCTCCGCGGCCTCGAACCGCCCGGGGGCCGGGGGACGGCTCGAGAAGATCACGCCGAGGAAGAGGTGGGCATGCGCCGCTTCCCGAGCGTCCCCGAGCTCCTCGAGGATCTTCGCCGCCGCGCTCGCCTCTGCGATCGCCTGCTCGGCGTCTCCCGTCATCGCGAGGACGTTCGCCGTCCGGGAACGGCTCAATGCGGTCGCCCGCTCGTTCCCCGACGCGCGGGCGATCCGGAGTTCCTCGGCATGCTCGGCGAGCGACTCGCCGTACCGCCCCTCATAGTAGAGGGCCTCGCCCCGCAGCCGGTGGAGCGCGAGGCAGACGAGCGGGTGGGCCGAGAGGTCGACGGTCCGAAGGACCTTCTCGGTCGTCTCGTCGGCCGCCCGCCACTCGCCCTGGTCGGATAGGATCTGGGCGATGTAGAGCTCGATCATCGCGCGGACCGGGGGGGGGATCCGTCCCTCCGCAGTGCGGCGGGCGAGGTGGTCCCGCAGGAGCTTCTCGGCCGCGTGGAACTCCCCCAGGTGGTCCACCTCCTGCGCGAGCTCGAGGAGGATCTCCGCCTCTCCGTTCGCATCGTCCGGGAAGAGCCGGCGGAACGCCTCGAGCGCCCGCTCCAGGTGCTCGCGTGCCGTCTCGTGGGCGTAGACCCGCTCGGCGATCTCGGCGGCGGTGCGGTTGTACGAGAGGCTCTTCTCATCGACCTTGCCGAGGTAGAAGTGCCGGGCGAGGGCGTAGATCGTACCGATATCGGCGCCTCCCGAGGCCTCGAGGGCCTCCCCCGCGCGCCGGTGCAGGAGCCGACGGCGGCTTTCCGTGAGTTGGCTATAGATCTCGGCCCGCGGGCGGTCGTCGGGGAACGCGAGGAGTTCGCCGGCCTTCTCGAGCAAGAGGCCCCGCCCCACGAGCCGATCGACCGACTCGGCGAGACGCTCCTCATCCTCCCCGCTCGCCTTGACCAGAATCGGGAACGGGAACTCCGAGCCGAGCACGGACGCGACCGCCATCGTCCGCTGGTCTTCCTCCTCGATCGGAGAGAGTTCCGGCCGACGGGAGGCACCCTCGTCGGCCTCGGGCCCCGGCGTGGGCGACGCCGCGGGGGTCGTGGACCATCGGCGATCGAACTGTTCGAGGAGGAGGGGGTTCCCGCCGGTCTCGGAGTACCGTCGCGCGACCTCCTCGGGAGTGAACTCGCGCTCGGGCTCCCGCCAGTGCAGGTAGTCCGCGACCTCGGCGGACGTGAACGGCCGGAGATGGGTCCGGCGAGCGCGGACCGCGGCCTCGAACGCCTCGAGGCGCGCTCGACGGGACTCCGTCAGGACCTCGAACGGTCGGCTGGTGGCGAGGATCCAGAACGGACGGTCGGCGAGGTGCTCGGCGAGGATCTCGATCGCCTCGAGCGACGGGTTGTCGCTTCGATGGAGGTCCTCGAGGACGAGGACGGTCGGGCCCCGGCGGGCCACCTCGAGAAACTGCTCGACGATACCGGACCACAGGGGTTCCGGGGCGAGCTCTCCGCGCGCGTCGGCTTCCTCGATCTCGGAGAGGAGGCGCTCCTCGATCCGGACCGGCGTCGCGGTCTCGCTCGCGCGGAGGCGGGGGGCGAAGCCGATCAGGACGCTCGCCGGACCCTCTCCACCCGAGAAAGGCTCGGCCGCGGCGAGATCCCGCACGCTCTCGATCGCGGAGCGGATCAGCGTGAACGGCGGGGGTGCATCGAGCGGGGGGGCCCGGCCCGTCAGGACCTGCGCCCCGCGCGTCCGGAAGTCCCGCACGAGTTCGGCGACGAGGGTCGACTTCCCCGTTCCCGTCGCCCCGACGAGGATCGTCACCCCCCCGTTGCCCGCCCGGGCGTCCTCGAACCGGCGGTAGAGCGCCTCGACCGCCTCCATCCGTCCGAGGAACGGCCGGCTCCCCCCGACCTCGGCCGCCATCGTCTCGCGGGGAAGGATGGGGTCGGCGGGCTATTTAGCTACTCATGCGCGGGCCAGAGTGACGAACGGCAGGGGAACGACCTTCGCCGGGACCTCGTGGCCGCGGATTTCGAGCGAGACCGCGGTCCCGGGGCCCGCGAGAGACCGCGGAAGGTAGGCGAGCGCGATCCCCCGCCCGAGCGTCGGCGACATCCCGCCGCTCGTCGCCTGGGCCACGACCGCCCCGCCCGAGCGGACCGGGGTGCCGTGCCGCGGGATCGCCCCGGCCTCCGCGACCTCGAGCCCGGCCAGGCGGACCGGAGGGCCCTCCGTTCGATCCTTCTCGAGACGCGGCCGGCCGACGAACTCGTGGTTGAAATCGACGAACCGGTCCTGGCCGGCCTCGATCGGGGTGTGGTCCCGGTGGAACTCCTGGCCCGAGAGAAGGTAGCCCTTCTCGAGGCGGAGCGTGTCGCGGGCACCGAGCCCGATGGGCGTCACACCGGCGGCGAAGAGCCGCTCGGCGAGGGCGTCGGCAATCTCGCTGCGGACGAACAGCTCGTAGCCGAGCTCGCCGGTGTAGCCCGTACGGCTGACGAGAATCGAATCCGTGAGGGCACCCGGGAACGGGAGCCCGAGCACCCCGGATCGGTCCCCGCCGCCCGGGGCCCCGGGGAAGAACGCGAGGTGGTAGAAGGCGAGACGGCTCAAGTCCCAGCCGAACTCGTGCTCGAGGAGCTCCCGCGACTTCGGTCCCTGGACCGCGAGAAGCGCGACCGGCCCGTTCCACCGGGCGAGCCTGGTGTCCGGGGCCCGGTGCTGCCGGAGGATCTCCTCGATCTCGTCGGCGCGGCTCGCATTCGGCACGACGAGGTGGGTTCGGGCGAGCTCGTCCCCCCGGTCGAAGCGGCTCACCAGGAGGTCGTCGACGATCGTGCCGCTCGATTCCAGAAGGAACGTGTAGCGAACCTGACCCGGAACGAGCGCCGGCACGTTCGCGGTCGTCCGCCGGGCGAGCAGGTCGGCGCCGTGCCCCCCTTCGACGGTCAGGATGCCCATGTGGGAAACGTCGAACAACCCGACGCCGGTCCGCACCGCACGGTGCTCGGCGAGGATGCCCGAGTAGTACAGCGGCATCTCCCAGCCGGCGAACGGCACCAGGTGGGCGCCGTGGCGCCGGTGGAAGTCGTAGAGCGCGGTGCGTCGCAGACGGGACTCGGCCGGGGGCGGGGTCGATTCGGTTTCGGTCATGTGAGGATCTCCTTCAATCGTCCGAGGTCGACGGCATGGCGGATCTCGAGGGCGATCCGCCGACCCGTGCTCATCGGCTCGCGCCAGAGGGCATTGCCGTACGGGTGGCCGAGGCCGAGGTGCACGTTCGTGCCGCCGCCGATCCGTGCGGCGACGTCGAACACGGTCGGATGCCCCTCGGGGGTCAGGCACGTCTGGAGGCAGAACGGGCCGATGATCCCGGGCGGATAGCGCTCACGCGCGGCGTCGACGAACTTTTCACCGATCGAAAAGACGTCCTCGAGGATCGACTCGCGCACCGTCAGGGTTCCGTGCCCCACGACGATGTACTCGGGGATCCGTGAGGACTCGGGGAGCTCGAGCTGCTGGGCCGCGGGAAGCCGAACGAGCCCGTCGAGGTTGCTCTCCCGCCGCTCGTCGACCCCGAGGAGCTCGAGACCCTGCGAGCGCGGAAGCAGGGGGGAGAAGAAGAAGTTGAAGTTGAACACGGGTCCGATCACGTATTCCTCGATCCGCGCGGTCGCGAGGTCGGCCGCTGAGATGGTCCCGCGCGCGATAAGCTGGCCGCTCTTCCGCCGGAATTCCTCGGGGCTCGCGACCGTGAAGAACCCCCGCTCGAGCCGTCGCTTCGCGTGGGGGAGCTTCACGATCGCCAGCGCGTCGATCTCCTTCGGGGAGGGGATCGCGCGCGGAATCGGGATCCCGGCACGGGTGAGGAGGGTGTAGTAGTTCTCCCGTTCGGTGCGCTCCTCGATCCGGAGCATCGTGCGGGATCCGACGATCGGGACGCGCAGCACCGTCTCGATCGTCTCGAGCGGAACGTACGAGGAGAGGGCACGGTTCGGGACGAGCAGCACGCCGTGGTGGAGAAGGCGTGCCTGAATCTCCGGGGTCGCGAGGTCCGCGAACTTCGATAGCGTCCAGACGTCATCGATGCACCCACGGCGGCGCAGGCCTCCCGGAGTGCGGATCGTTCGGAAGTACCGCGCGTACGTTGCGTCCCGGCCGGCCTGGGCGAGGACCAGACTCGGGAACCCTTCGGTGACCGCCCCGTCGGCGATGTCGATCGCCGAATGGGACCCGACGGTCCCGACGACGGGGGTTCGGGGGTACTGATCGACGAGGTCGCGGATCTCGGAGATCGGGAGCGACATCGTTTCGTCCACCTCAGAGAAGCTTAAGGGCCCGCGCCACCCGCTCCGCGGTCAACGGGAGCTCGGTGACGTGCGCTCCCGAGGCATCGCGCACCGCCGACGCGACGGCCGCGGGCACCGGGATGATCGGAGGCTCGCCGAGGCCTTTCGCGCCGAACGGGCCGGCCCCCGCCCATCCCTCCACGAAGTGCACCTCGATCGGCGGGACTTCGCCGAGGGTGGGAAGGCGGTAGTCGAGCAGGCCCGCGTTCTCGAGCCGGCCTTCCTCCGACCAGATCGCTTCCTCGGTGAGCGCGGTCCCAAGCCCCATCGCGACCCCTCCCTCGACCTGGGCCCGAGCATTCGGGGGGTCCAGGACCACCCCCGCGTCGTGGAACGCGGCGTACCGGACGAGCCGGACCGAGCCGGTCTCCCGATCGACGTCGACCTCGGCGACGTGCGCGGCTCCGGTGAAGTCGGTGAACGGGTAGAACGCCCCGTCGAGCACGAGGGTCTCGTCGATCTCCCCACCCTTCCCGTAGTGCTTTCCCTCGGCTGAGATCGCTCCGGACGCGGCCTCCTCCGCGGTCCAGAGCTCGGGGACGCGGCGCCGGACCCCGCCGGCAACCACGTAGATCGTGTCGTCCCCGACCTCGAGCGTGGCCGGCTCGGGAGCCCCGATCCGTTCGGCGAGGATTTGGAGCAGTCGTACGATCGCATCGTCCACCGCGCGGCCGAGCGCGCCCACGGTCCGGCTGCCGAAGACGCCGGCGTCGTACGGGGCCTGCGAGGAATCCCGATACTCGACCTCGATCCGCTCGACCGGCAGTCCCGTCCGGCGGGCCGCGACCTGGGCGAGGCCGACCACGACGCTCCCGGTCCCGATCTCTCGCTCTCCCTGGACGATCGAGAGCCGGCCCGGACGGAGCAGGACCCGGGCCTCCCCGCCGGCCCCGGTGTTCGTCGACCAGAACCCCACCGCCGTTCCGACCCCGTGGCCGGGAGGGGCGGACGTCCGCCAGTGGTCGGCCGTCGCGCGCGCGGACTCGAGCGCACGGGAGAGGCCGAACGAGACGACCGGCTGGCCGAACGGAGTACGGTCCCCGTCGCGCCAGAGGTGTCGGGCCTTGAACGTGGTCGGGTCGAGCTGGACGGCCCGAGCGACCTCCTCGAGGTGGGACTCGACCACGAACGCCGCCTGCGGGGCGAACGGCGCCCGGTGGGGACCGAACGGCGGCTTGTTCGTCCGGACCGCGTACCCCTCGACCTCGAACGCGGGGGTCCGGTACGGCCCGAGAAGGAAGCCGATGGAGTACCCGGTCGCGAAGTCCCGTCCGGGGAGCGAGGTACCGACGTCGAGGAGGAGCCGCACCCTCCGTCCGGCGATCTCGCCCGCGGTCACGGCCGTCTCCATGCGAATGACCGACGGAAGGGTGGTCCGGCCGAGCCGGAACTCTTCCGCGTAGGTGAGGGCAATCCGGACCGGTCGGCCGGAGGCTCGGGAAAGCAGGAGGGCGTACGGCTCGAGGATCGCCGCCCCTTTTCCACCGAAGCCGCCACCGACCCACGTGCCGTCTACCACGATCGAGCGGTCGGGCACTCCGAGAATCGACGCGGTGTCCTCCCGGACCCCGAACGGGGTCTGCGTCGACGTCCGGACCTTCCAGGTCCCGTCCGTCACTTCCGCGACGCAGGCGTGCGGCTCGAGCGCGACCGGGTGCACGCTCGAGGTCCGGTACGTCTCCGCGACGACCGTTTCGGCCTCCCGGAACGCGCGGTCGACGTCCCCGCGCCGTGCGTGGACGTGCGCGGCGATCCGGCCCGGGTCCCCGACCTTCGTGGTCGGCCACTCCGGGAAGATCGCGTCGAGATCCTCGGCTGCCGGCAGGGGATCCACCTCGATCCGGACCGCCCGTGCGGCCGCACGGGCGATCTCGCGCGTGGGAGCCGCGACGGCCGCGACCGGCTGAGAACGATACGTGATCTCCTTCGGAGGAAATGGCGGGCGCTCCGGGTCACCGATACGGCCCCCGACGAGGCCGGGGACATCTGCCGACGAGATCGCGACGACCCCCGGAATCGCCCGGGCGGGACCGAGGTCGACGGATCGGATCCGGCCGTGGGCGACGGGGGCGAGCACGAGCGCGCCCCAGAGCATCCCCGGTGCCTCGAGGTCGGTGCCGTAGACCGCGGTCCCCGAGAGCTTCGCCGCGCTGTCGGGGCGAACCGCGCTCGTCATGGCAGCCCGTCCCGGGCGAGCCGCGCCGCACGGACAATCGTCGCGTAGCCGGTGCAACGGCAGAGATTCCCCCCGAGATCTTCGAGAAGCTCGTCGACCGAGCCGGACCGGCCCTGCTCGCGGAGGAGCCCCGTGAGGGCCATCACGAATCCCGGAGTGCAGTAGCCGCACTGGAGCGCCCCGGCCGTGGCGAACGCCGCCCGCACTCTCTCGCCGACGGGGTCCGCCGCGACCCCCTCGATCGTCGTGACCGCCGACCCATCGAGCTCGTGGGTGAGGAGGAGACAGGCGAGGACCGGCGCGCCGTCGCGGAGGACCGTGCACGCCCCGCACCCTCCCGTGCGGCACCCCTCCTTCGTTCCTTTGAGCCCGAGCCGCCAGCGCAGCGTGTCGAGGAGGCGTTCGTCCGCGGGAACGTGGTCGAGGCCGGCCGGTCGACCGTTCACCGTGAGGCGAATCGAGGACGCGGTCACGGCGACCTCGGAGATGGCCGGGCCGCGTGGATCGCACGGGCAAGGAGGGGACGAACGAGCTGCCGGCGGTACGCCTCCGACGCGCGGCGGTCCGCGACGATCGGCGTGCGGGTCGCGGCCAGGTCCGCCGCCCGACCCACCTCCGAGGCTCCCGGGTCGGGCCCCCCGAGCGCCTCCTCGGCCTCCGGCACTAGGAGCGGGCGAGGCGGGAACCCCGACACCGCGACCCGCCAGCGGGATCTCGATGGGGAGAACGCCACCGCGACGGCCATGTGCGAGATGTCGTGGAACGGGCGCACCCGCTGCCAGAGGTACGCCGACGGGCGCGCCTCGGGAATCCGGATGGAACGGATGAGCTCCCCCGGGGCGAGCGCAGTTCGCCGCGATCCAAGAACGAACCGGTCCACGCTCATCCGACGGTCCCCGGCGGCCCCGAGGAGATCGACCTCGGCGTCCAGGGCGAGGAGGATCGGCACGAGGTCCGACGCGGGAGCCGATCGACCGAGGTTCCCGCCGAGGGTCGCCGAGTGACGAAGAGCGACACTGCCCACCGCTCGCACGGCGGAGTGGAGACCGGGGATCCGCTCCCGGACCCCGGGGTCGCGTTCGAGGCTCCGCAGCGATAGCGTGCTCCCGATCGTCAGCGACGGGCCGTTCCAGTCGAGGGTCCGCCAGGGAAGGCGTCGGAGCGACACGATCCGCCGGGCCGCCGTGCGCCCGTCCTCCAGGTCGAACAAGAGATCCGTCCCCCCGGCCAGAACGACGGTCTCGCCGGGGCCACTGGCGCGCAGCTCGGCGATCGCCTCGTCCGGCGTTGCTGGGGAAACGAAATCGAACGAAACCATCCGGCCGCGCCAGCGCGCCGGTCGCGATTATCGTTTCGTGCCGGAACCCGAGCGGCGGCCCGGATTTTTATCCGAGGAGTGGTTTTGGCACTCCACCGGCATGCCATTCGAACTCGCGTTGCGTTACAGCACTCCCCTCACGCCCATCTCGGATTTGGACGAGGTACTGCGGGAGTTCCTCCGGCTCGTCGGCTACCTCCCGGAAGGCGAGGAGGGACGGGGATCCGAGGGACCCATCGCCCAGAGTCTCGCGTACCGCCTCGTCCGGGACTGCCTGCTCCGTGACCCCACTCGCCCGTGGTACGTCGAGGAGCTCACTGCGTTCCTGAAAACCTCCAAGCCCACGGTCTACCGGCACATCAACAAGCTCAAGGCCCTCGACCTTTTGGAGGAGGTGGGGGGCGCGACGGACGGTCGGGGTCGGAAAGGGTACCGCCTGCGGTACGGGAACCTCGCGCGGGCGTGGGACTTCACCGAGGCGAATGCCCAGAATGCCCTGCGGAGGTACCGGGAGACCGTGAACCACCTGCAGACCCTGGTCGAGCAGCGTCCGGCCGACCCCGCCCCGAGGGTCGTCGCGACCGCCCGAGGCGTGCGCGAGCGCGGGGGGGGCCGATGAGCGCACCGAACTCGTCGGGGAAACGTCCGATGATCGGCCTCACTCCCGGCTCGCGAGTGCGCCTTCAGTCCGCGGGACCGGACGACGAGGCGATCGTGTCGACGGGCACGTTCCGGGGACTCGTCTCGATCGGAGGGGACAACGCGCTGGCGATCGAGCTCGAGGGTGCGGAGGGGGACGAGAAGGGACGCGTGCGTCTCGTGCCGATCCCGGCGCTCCTCGCGATCGACATCCTCGAGGCGGCGAAACCGGAAGAGGAGAAGCGCACCGAGACGACCCCCTCGGCGAACTACTTCCGCTAGAGGACCCGGGACGGGCTTGCTGGGAGTTCCGTCGCGAGCGTCTCGCGATTTCGAACCCAGGTCGTTGGCTCCGAAGGCCAACAGGATAGTCCAGACTACCCCACAAGCCCGACGGACGAGTCCACCGGCCCCGGGCTATTTGTCCGTTCCGCGGGGCCGGTCCGTTCCGTCCCCCCTCGCGGACGGGTTCGCCCGGAACCGGTCGAGGGTCGTCTGGGCGCTCGCCCCAGGGAAGAGGGTCGCGACCGAGTCCGCGAGGATATCGATTCGCTGGCGGACGTACGGCGTGATGCCGTCGATTCCGCTCAAGCGCTGGGAGAGGGGGAGGTACTTGCGGACCGACGCCTCATAGACCGTCGAGAGCAGTTCTCCGTCGCATCGCCCACCGCCCGGTCGCTCGGTGGCGCATCGCCCCGAGAGTGGTGGACGGCGGTAGGAGGTCCCGCACACCGTGCACCGGAACCGCTGCGTCGCGTAGCTCTTGAGGTTCCCCATCACGTCGGGCAGGAAGTGCGCGTTGAGCACGAGGGTGATGGCCTCGGCGACGTCGACCGCACGGATCTGGGTGGCGAGCAGGGTCGACCGTTCCACCATCTCCGCCATCGAGCGGCTTTCCCGGTAGGCGGACCGGACCGGACCTCCCGCGATGCGCCGGGTATCGTGGGAGAAGCCGTACCCCGAGAGCGCACCGGGGGTGCCGAGACGATCTCCGACCCGTTCGAGGATCCCTTCGATCTCCGTCGCGGGTCGGCGGTCCGCCGCCGCGCGGTAGAGCGCGAGAGGGTAGTGGGAGCCGACGTCGAGATTGTGGGCCTCCTTGTCGACCTCGGTCGCCTCGAGCCGCGTCGTCAGGACGAGGGGCTTATCCATGAGCGACCCGCGGCTCTCGGGAAGATACGCTCGGGAAAAGTTCAATAGAGCGTCCAGGAGGAGGGTCACGGAATCCTCGTCCCCGTCGCAGTTCCGGCGCTTGGCCGCGTGGAAGACCGGATGCGCGAAGCACGCCTCGGCGTCCGTGAAGCCGAGGAGGCGACCGGCGACCCCACCGGAGGTGTGCGGGGCGAGCGCGACGACGATCTGGCCCCGGAGGTCCTCGGGCCGGTCCGCTCGGTAGAACGGGTCGAGGTTGTACAGCCGGACCAGTTCGTCGTCGACGAACTGCGCGAGGCGCTTCAGATACTCCCCGCACGAACGGGAGACAATGAGGTCCTGCGGCGCGAGCTCGATCAGCTGTTCGGGGTCGGTGAGGGGATCGCCGAGCCAGTCGTGTTCGTAGCCGAGCCGCAACAGGAGTTCGAGGTCGGTGCCGATCTCCGCGGGGCGGAAGTGGGTCAGCGGGAGATCGGTGAGATCGAATCGGGCGGTGCCGTCCTGGTAGACCGAGATCCCGTGCGTCGCCCGGAGAATCCCTTTCTCGAGCGCTTCGGGGACCTTCCCGGGCGACGTGAGCCCCTTGACACCCTTGACGGCGGGGACCTTGCCGAGATGCAATCGCGAGAGCGCCTCGCTCCAGAGCGGGGCGACCGGCAGGGTCTCGGAGACGATCCGTCCCGTCGGCCGGGTGTGAGATCCGCAGGTGCATCGCGTCCAGACCGTGGACCGCTCACAGTCGGGACAGACCCGCACGCCGAGGTCGACCCGCGTGCCGTCGCGCATCGTGTTCCGAGCCGCCTCGATGAGGGAGCGGGTCGGGCCACCGGCCGCGCCGACCGGAAACAGGGCGTGAACATTCGGCTGCATCGATCGCTGGTACGCCTTCTCGGGTCGCCCGACCCGGCCCCCAACGCGCGAGGGAGCCCGGGCCCGGATCGGCACCCCGGCAAGGCGACTCACGTACGCGAGGGCGTCCGTGCCCACGGGCTCGAGCGACACGCGCCGGACGAGGTGAGTGCCCTCCGTCATGAGACCGAGCCCCCCGATCAGCGCGGCGCTCGGATCCGGTTCGCCTCGCAGTCGGTCCGACGACGTGGGGAAGCCGAGAAACCCCAGGCGGCCGAGCGTCTCATGCCACAAGGGATCCCGCGGGAGCTCGAGCGCGCCATCGATCCAGCTACCGGAACGCTCGACGAACTCGGAGAGTGCACGGAGCTCGGCGGTCGTGACGTCGTGCCAGAAGAGGAGCCACCGAGGATGCAGGGGAACGCCGTGCGTCCGGGAGACCGCCACGGCTTCCTCGTAGTCCCGTGCCGTCATGCCGTCGACCGGGTCCATCCCGGCGTTTCGGAGCTCCTCGAGGTGCCAGTCGAGGGAGTAGGCTCCCGGGGCGAGGGCCCGGTTGTTCTCGAGGAACTCGCCAAAGGAGACGAGGAGCTCTCCGAGGTCAAGGATTCGCCGTACCCGGGGAAGGAGCGACTCGGCCCGCTCGACGTCGTGGACGGCGGCGATCGTCCCGTCGTCCAACTCGACGATCGGGCCGTCCACGGTATCGCAGACGGCCATGGCGGTCGCCTTTCCCGGAAACTCGAGCTTGACCTGGGTCCCGATCGCGACGAAATGCTGGAGAATGACCATCGTCGCCGGGTTCACCGCGCACGCGGCCAAGCCGGTCGTGCGGGCACGCCCGTAGACGAGGCGGAACCCGCCGGGATGGTTGGGATGCGCAAGGACCGGCCGGCCCCCGACCGAATCCTGGAGGTACTTCGGGGTGCGCGCGTCGTCGTCCTCCGTCGTACCGTGGCCGACCCCATCGAGGAACTCCCACCCATCGATCCCGAGCTTCTCGACGATCTTCCGGAGCTTGGCCGCCTTCTGGCACAGCCCCTCGGCGATGACGAGGCACGCCCCCCCTCGGATCCCGTTCGTCGGGACCCGTGGCAGGTTGCGAAACGCGCTCACCTCGGCGTCGCCTTCGGTCGCTTCCCCGGAGATTGCGACCGGAACGTTCCGGACGACGAGATCGATCTCGTCGGGACCCGGAAGGTACTGCAGGTGTTGAAGGTACTTGTAGAGCGGGATCTCCTCCTTGTACCGCCCGATCTCGCCGGCCTCGGGTTCGTACCGGGCGAGTCCCAGGTCGCGGCGCACGACATCCGCGAGCAGGACACTGAGCGCCTGCGCGGTCGCTCCCGCGGCGCGGATCGGGCCGGCATAGTAGAGCTCGACATACGTCGAGTGCTCGCGACCCTCCCGGAGGTGCACCTCAGCCAGGCCCTCGAGCGGGGCGACGAGGATCCCCTCGGTCAGGATCGCGAGCCCGACCCGGAGGGCGGTCTCGACCCGAGCCGCGGGCGACCCTCCCCGTGACACGTCGCGGGCGAGCCGACGGGCGATCGTGACCGCGACTTCCTCCCGGGGCATCTCGCGGGCGAGCGCCCGGATCTCGTTCGAGATCCCCTCGATCCCGAGGTGGGCGAGGAGCTTCTCCACACGTGACGCCATGTCCTGGGCTCGTGGGATCTCGGTCGAGACCTCCGGGTCGAACCCTTCCTGACGCGCGCGCTCCGCCACGTCGTAGGCGAGATCGACCGAGGCCTCGATCGAGCGAAAATACGATTCCACGTCGTTCGCACGGACCGTTGGGACTTAAGGATGCGTCAATTCCGGAGCGATCGGATGGCCCGTCGGCCGTGTCCTCCTGCGCGGTTCGGCTCGGCTCCCCAGACCAGGACGATGCGATCCCCTGCGTGTCGTGACTGCGTCTCTCGGCGATGATTCCGCCGGGCCACGTGCACTCCGGAAACGGTCGCGAACGTGACGGACCGATCCATTCGGTTGATCGGATCTATGGCGGAGGAGACTGCGATGGGCTCGCGAGGGCTCGTTCGAGCGCGGCCACGCGCACCGCAAAGTTCGGGTGGTGATCGAGGAGCCCACTGGCGAGGGCAGCGGCGAGTCGGTCGCGCGCCGACGAATCGTCCCCACGGTCATGAGAAAGCTGGGCCATCCGCAGAAGGACGTCGGAGATGTCCGAGGGAGTATGGAGCCGGCGGGCGAGGACCAGCGAATCCTGATAGTGCGTTTCCGCGGTCTCGTACTCCCGGTCCGCGTGGTCGATCATCCCCCGGGCCATCAAGATCTGCTGTTCCGCGAGGGCGTCGCCCACGGGCGTAAGCACCCGGACCGCGCGCTCGAGCGCGGCCCGTGCGCTGTCCGTCCGGCCCAGCTCCGCTTCGAGCTCGGCGAGATTGAACTCACACCAGCCCACCCACCGGGGGGAGTGGGCACGCTCGGACGATTCGATCGCGAGGCGAAGGTCCCGAAGCGACGCGTCCGTGGCACCCGCTTCCCACTCGGCCATCGAGCGGTTCATGCGCACGCGCGCGATCGCGACGTGGTTTTCCCCGGCCGCGAAGAGGGAGGCTGCCCGGTCGTAGAGCTCGAGAACTGCCGCCAAGGTCACCGGGTCCGTCGGTACGGTCACGTTCGCGACGTCCACGAGCGCGTGGCCCTGCTCGAGCGGGGTCCCGTCCCTCTCGGCGATCTCGAGAGCCGCCCGGAGATGGTTCTCTGCCTGGGCTCGGTCCCCCCGTCTCCAGCTCGCGAGACCCGAGACCCGGTGCGCGGCCATGAGGTCCCGCGACGTTCCGACCTTGGGGAAGTGGTTCCACGCTTCCGTGACCAGCGCTTCCGCGCTCGTGTATTCGCCCCGCTCGTAGCGGGACCAAGCGAGGCCGAGCAGCACGCGCCCGAGCTCGAGCTCGTGCCCGGGATGAGCGCGCGCGAGTCCCAGCGCCTCGGTGAGGACCTCCTCCGACCGGTGAGGGCTCCCTGCCTCGGTCAAGAGCCGACCCTCCTCGGTGAGGAGCCGGATCTCGCTGGTGACGTCCCGCGCCGGCCGGCGCCGCTGCGCCTCGAGCGCCCGGGAGAGCAGCGTCGCGGCGATCTCGAATGCGAAGGCACGGGTCGCGCTCTGGGCCGCCGCGAGATTGTATCGGACGGCCCGGTCGCTATCGTGACCAAGGTAAAAGTGGCGGGCCAGCTCGGTTTCCCGCGCGCCGCCCTTCGCCTCGAGCGCGAGCCCCGCCTTCTCGTGCAGTATCCGTCGATGGGTCTCCGTGAGATCGGCGTAGGCATTCGCGCGCAGGGCCTCGGTGACGAACGAGTACGATTCATGACCCTTTTCACGGAAGAACCCTTCCTGCACGAGGCGATCGACCGCCTCGCTGACGCGCTCCTCGCTGAGGCCGGTGACCGCCAGTAGATCCGGGAACTCGAACTCCTCGCCGAGCACCGCGGCGTAGGCCATCACCCGCCGGTCGGTGTCGCCGAGGGAGTGGATCCGCTCGATGAGAACCTCCTCAAGGCTCTTCCCGGCGACCGGGGAAATCGGCCGTTCCGCCGAACGATAGCCCGTGGTCGAGCGGACGAGCTGTTCGACGAACAGGGGATTCCCGTCCGTCTGCGTGTGCCAGCGCAGGATGTCCTGAGGATCCGGCGTTCGGCCTCCGATGATCCAGCGAACGAATTCCGTCACCTCGGGCACGGTGAAGGGCCTCAAGGTGGTCCGGTGGATCGCGGGGGATCGGTACAGGATCTCAAGCTCCGGACGGGTCCGATCGGGTACTTCGTCCCCGGTACCCACCGTCGCGACCACCACCACGGATACCTCAGGGATGTCGATCGCGAGCCGCCAGAGGAACTCGAGCGAGGAGGAGTCCGCGAAATGGAGGTCGTCGATCACGAGGAGAAGGGGTTGGTCCCGGGCGAGGTGAAGGAAGTACTCCTCGACCCGGCCGTGGAGCTCCTCGCGGCTCGACTCGAAGCCTCCCACGCCGCGTTCGACCAGCGGAGCGAGCGATCGCTCCAGCTCGTCGAGAGCACTCGTGGTCCTCCCCGTCTCCGGGGTCGCGGGGAGGGAGGGCGTGGACGCCTCCTGGAACGGTGCCAGAGGGAGGAGCGCCGGCATCCAACCCTCGGGCCCGGTGGATCTCGGAACCTCCTCTCGACCCTGCGAGCGGAAGAGCTCCCGGACGAGAGAGAATGGCTGTGGCAACTCTTCGGGAAAGGCACGGCCCCTGAGGACCCGGAACCCGTGCTGACTGCCTTGATCGGCGATGGCGCCCAGGAGGTGGCTCTTCCCGACTCCCCGGGTCCCTACCAACAGGAGGCCGAGCCCGTGGCCCCGCTCGGCCAGAGAGAGCGACCGACGGACCTCCTCAAGGACCTCCTCCCGTCCGATGAGCGGCGGAGGGGTGGGAGGCTGTGCCGGCCAGGAATCGATCACCGGTACCGAAAGCCTGGTCCGGCCTTATAATTCTCGTTTTTCGCAACGCACGACGGTCGCCGCCTTGCGTCGCGGGTCGGCTTGGAGCCCGGGGAATCCAGAGGCGAGGCGGAAGGAACCGGTGGACGACAGAAAACTGTGCCGGAATCGGGTCGAAGCCACGGACCGTGGACGGACCGCGGAGGTCCTCGAAGCGTCGCGTCGGGGAGTGGTTTCGGAAACGGTTCGCACCGGCGACTCAGCTGGACCTCTTCCACGTGACCGAGAACGAATTCTTGGACCCGTTCAGGCCGGAGGTCGCAGCGAGGACGTGGCCTGCCGTATCCTCCATCGTAACTTCTCCGACCGAGCTGAACGCGCCGATCCCTCGCGCGTGCCCGCTGATCGTGGCCGTGCACGACACGAACGAGATGGGGCTGAACTTCGCGAGGTGGTAGAATACGATGTTTCCGTCCACCACGTGCGCGGGCCGCTCCGCGATGCATTCTGCGGAGTTCTGCAGGGCCGATTGCGCACCTGTCTTTGAAAACGAGTGACCGGCCACCGTGATCGCCATCGTGAACGATCCCGAGGCGTACGTGACCGAGGCCGAGACGCTGTCCCCCGGGTTCACCGTGAGCTTCTTGATGATCTGGATGGAGTTGGTCGGGTAGAGTTCCCACCACGCGGCGTAGGACGCGACGCCCTTCGAGCACCCGATGATGGTGCCGATCTGCTCGACGGTCGTGTCGGTCGCCCCATCGATTCCCACCCAGAAGACCGAGTAGGACGTGCCACTGCCACAGCTCGCGGTGGGCTGCTCCCAACTGCTCGACACCTTCGTCACGGACCCGTTCGGTCCGCTCGCGAAGTACCCGGCCCAGTTCTCGCTGGAGTACGACGTGACCCCCGCGTTTGGCCCTGCTCCGATTCCCGCGATGAGGGGAGCCGATATGGCGACCCCGGGGAGGAGGAGGGTTCCCGCCAGAACTGCCGCGATCAGAACTCCGCGCGTCGTTCGACCCGCCATGGGGCCGAATCTTCTTCTACGATATGAATGCTCGTCCGGCGCACGCTCCCACGGCGCGCTGGAGAAGTTCTGGCGATGGCGAGGTCGATGGTCCCGGACCGATGGCGCGGTACGCACGGCAGCGCGACGGTTCCG
>Ga0187781_10001379_pt1 | contig 18378 bp, 13 predicted proteins | sample 0715_SJ02_MP02_2_FD_132447 | JGI IMG/M metagenome (GOLD analysis project Ga0187781, IMG submission 132447) | Tropical peat soil microbial communities from peatlands in Department of Meta, Colombia - 0715_SJ02_MP02_20_MG | ecosystem: Environmental > Terrestrial > Soil > Wetlands > Peat | place... | reverse complement strand
GAGAAAAACCTTGAATTTAAAGGCGGCAAGGCATCGTTCCTGCCTTCTTCCCACTGCCGACTGCCTACTGCTTTCTGCCTTCTGCCTTCGGTTCTCTCTGTGTCTCTGTGCCTCTGTGGTGAAAAACCGGCCGTAAGAGGATGTTGAAATCGCCCTCCGGCACGGCGGAAGGTTCGAACGGAACGGGATCGCGGTATTTCGCATCATAGCGGGCGATCAAAACACCTTCGTAGGACGGCGCCTCGATCGCCCGGAACACCTCTTCCATTGTGCCGCCGAAGGTGACCATGAGTTCCGGGTGAAGTTCGATGGCCAGCTTCGGCTTGCGCGCCAGAAGCTGCCGGCAGCCGGCGAGGACCTTGCACTCGTAACCCTCGACGTCAAGTTTCAACACCGTAAAAGGGCCCAGGTCCCGGTCCAGCCGGTCGCCTGTTTCCACCTGCACTGGGACGCTTTCCCAGCTTTTCGCCGTCTTGACCCTGCCACCCGATATCATCACCGTGCCCGGTTTATCCCCGCCGGCAAGGTTTCTTATGCTGCACACGCCAGCTAAGCCGTTGAGGGAAACCTCCGCCTGGGCGACCATGGCATTAAAAGGCTCCGCCTCGAGGCCCAGCACGTACCCCCGCGGGCCCACGGCACAGGCCATCAACAGGGCGAAGAAACCATGGTGCGACCCGATTTCCAGGACACGGTCGCCGGGCTCGAGCAGGCTCAGCAACGCGGGATACTCCGGGCTGGTCGCCAGGCCCTCTTGCGTGTACCATGCTTTTCCCACTTCGTCCGCGATCCAAAAATCGAAGGCGTAGTCGCCGCGCTTGAACTTTCTGATGAAGGGAAACGCCGCGCTCGGGGCCCGCCTCACTTGATAGCCGCTGCGGGCGATCATCTGCTTCAGAAGTTGCTTCATAGCCGTGTTAACCACAGAGGCACAGAGACACAGAGAAAGACCTTGAATTTAAAGGCGCCAACGTATCCTCTCTGCTATCTGCCTACTGCCTTCTGTTTTCTCTGTGCCTCTGTGTCTCTGTGGTGAAAAGCCCGCTTGCTGGTCTCATCGCGCCTTCAAAGCCTTGCCGTATCTTCTCTCGAATTCACCCGGATCCACGCGCCCGCTCCAGCGCCCCAGCGCGATGTCCACCATGGCTTTGGTCCTGATCCCCAGGCGGTACAATTTGAAGTCGTCGAAGAGCAGAATGCCCACCAGGAAACGGAAGTAGAGGGGCAGATATCTGCGCCAGGCGGTCCAGGAGCCAAACTCGAGTTGTTCCCAACGAAAACAGTTCCTGAAATCGTAGTAGGCCTTCCAGAACTGCCGCGCTACCAGGCGCTCGCCGCCATGCTTTCGGTCCAGCACCGACCTCAACCGATGAGGAGGGTGTGCCATCTTCGCATCGGCGACGAAGAGGATTCGCCCCTCTTTCCGCAGCTCATAAGAGAACAGGTAATCGTCGAACCAGGTGAACATGTCGCGCCATTCGGCTCGCGTCTGCCGGGCGGCGCGAGCCTCGACGAGCAAGCCGCCCCAGGGCGCCACATCCACCGCCAACACCTTGCCCTCGAAGTGGCTCCAACCCTTTTCCGAGAGGTTCCATTGCGACTGGTTTTCCGCGTCCACTATGCCCGCCTCGGCATAAGGCTTACCCGATTCGGGCTCGCGGCGGGCGCACAGCCTGGCGGCCACGGGCACGTCCCCAGGGCAGGGGGCGTCCAGAAGCTTCTGCAAGCAATCGTCGTCCGGCGCGGCATCGTTATCCATGCACCAGATCCAATCGTGGCCGCGCTCGAAGGCCCATTCCATCCCCCGGTAGAATCCGCCTGAGCTGCCGGCGTTCTCGGGCAGGCGGAGGTAGGTAACTCGACTGCCAAATTTCTCCGTCACCATTTCGGCGGTGCCGTCGCTCGAGGCATTGTCCACCACCAGCACCTCATCCAAGGGCCGGGTCTGCCTCAGCAGCGCCTCCAGGCACACCGCCAGCAGATCCTTGCGGTTATAGGTTGGCACGATGGCGCAAACTCTGCTCTTCAATGTCAATTCTTCACCGCGCTGCGTGATTCAGGATGAATTGCTCCAACTGGTCTGTGCTGCGCTGCCAGTTGAAGGCTTTTACGCGATCGTGGCCCGCCGCGGCGAGGCGTTGTCGCAGGGCATCATCTTCGAGCAACCTGATGATATTTCGGGCCAAGGCTTCCGGGCGGTGGGGAGGAGACAAGAGAGCCGTCGTCTCATGCTCAGCGTAGTCTAGGTTGCCTCCGCAGTCTGTCGATGCCACGGCGCAGCCGCAGGCCATCGCCTCGGCAGCGGGGAGCCCAAATCCCTCCGCCCAGCTCGGACAGACAAAGATGCTGCTGCCGTTGTAGACATTCCCAATAAGCTCAGCTTGGGGAGGATTCTCGAGGTATTCCATCCAAGCAGGTATACACCCGTCGCGTTGTGGAGCGCCGAACACCACAACTTCGACGCCGGGGTGCCGCTCTTTAACGATCCTCAGGGCGCGCAGACCATCCGAGCACCCCTTCCACTCCTCCTGGTGAAACAGCATGGCGATCCTCTTGGGGCGAGCCGATACCGGATTCAGCAGCCGATACCTCTGGCCGTCGATACCGTTCGGGATGTACTGCATGTGCTGACAGCCCAAATCCAGTCCCCGCTCATAGAGCCACCGAGAGACAACCACCTTGTGCAGAGGCGCCCGCCAAGTGGCATCTACTCGCTCCTTCGGACCGGCCCACGTTTCATAATGCTGGATCAAGTGAAACTTGGCGCCCTTAGACTTGGGGTATCGTAATACCGGCTCCGCCGTAGTCCAAAAGGTAGCGAATACCGCGTCGCCGTCGGGGACCCAACGTGCTTCCAGGCCAGGAACGTAGAGCATTCTGACGCGGCGGTCGATTGTCTGCCACTCAATCTTTGGTGGAACGATGGGCGAGAACGAATCGAGAATCCGAACTGTCTCGTACCGCGCCCACCCGCGCAGGTTCTTGGGCGGAGGAAAACGACGAGGATGAACGACGGACACACTGTGCCCCCTGGCAGCAAGTCGATTCGCGTACTCGTAGACAATCCTCAATCCGCCGACCGGACCTTGCGGCATGCTCGCTGCTAAAAAGGCAATCCTCATTCACGTTCCTAACCTATAGAGAAGGCTCTTTATAGGACTGCGTCACGCGGAGCCGCGGCGATCGACTCCGTGACCAGCCGCTGCAAGCGGAATCGGCCTTTTACGATGACAGCGGCCAGGATACTGTGGACGTTGAGCGCGGCGGACTCATCGCTGGCGGTGACGTCAAGGCTGACGAGTTCGGAGAGCAGATCCTCCTGCCAGCGATCCGATCGCAGGCCGAAGCTCAGGTTGTAGGCGCCGGGCGCGAGCCCGGTGTTGGGGATTTCAACGTCAAAAGCGTACTGCCCGGGCGGCAGAGTCAGGTAACCGATATCGTGAAAGCTCAGGCTGCACGTGATTTCGAAGCCCAAAGCCGAAAAGACACTGACTCCCAGTTCAAAGCTCGAAACCTGCCGGATGACTTCAAAGGCCACCGTAAGCTGGATTGGACTGAGAAATGGGACGGTCCAGCGGCCGGCGGGCCCGGGATTGTTGAGCCGCACCCAGCGCAGGCGCGCGCCGCCCTTCAGCCAGGACTGGCGCGGCGCGTCATATAGCGGGAAAATCTCCTCCTGCTCGGAGCGCTGCTGCAGGTAGTTGGCAACGACCTCGGAGGTGTTGCCGATGCGCACAATCCTTCCCATCTGCAGCATGACCCCTCGTCCGCACAGTCCGATCACCGCTCCCATGTTGTGGCTGACGAAGACTACGGTGCGCCCCTCTTTGCTGACCTCACGCATCTTGCCCAGGCATTTCTTCTGGAACTGCATGTCTCCGACCGCCAGCACCTCGTCGACCAGCAGAATTTCCGGCTCGAGATGAGCAGCCACGGAGAAGGCGAGGCGCATCTGCATGCCGCTGCTGTAATGCTTCAGTGGCGTATCGATAAACTTCTCCACTTCCGCAAAAGCCACCATTTCGTCGAACTTGCGCAGGATTTCGGCCTTGCTCATGCCCAGGATGGCGCCGCTGAGGAAGACGTTCTCGCGACCCGTTAGTTCAGGGTGAAAACCTGTTCCGACCTCGAGCAAGCTCCCCACCCGCCCCCGCACCTGCGCGCGTCCTTCCGTGGGCCTGGTAACGCGGGCCAGAATCTTAAGCAGGGTGGTCTTGCCGCTGCCGTTCCGCCCGATGACGCCGACCACCTCGCCCTGCGCAACCTCAAGCGAGACGTCTTTGAGCGCCCAGATGTGGGTGCGATCACCGTTGGGTGGGGCGGGTTTGCGCGGCTGGAAGAGGCGCAGCGGCGCGGATGCTGCGCGCGTGAGCACGTCGCGCAAGGCGAGGTATCGCTCGCGTTCGCCAATGCGATATCGCTTGCCCAGCTTTTCGGCGCGAATGACGATGTCGGACATGCTGGTTGTCAGTAGTCAGTCGTCAGTTGTCAGTAAAACCCATGACTGACAACTGATGACTGAGAACTGTTGACTGTTGACTGTTGACTGTCAACTTTCGACTCTCGACTCTCGACTCTTGACTCTCGACTGCCCTTCACACTACGTCGGCGATGGTGTCTTCCATCTTGCTGAAGAAAAACATGCCGCCGATCAGGACCAGGACTACGGCGCCCGCGGAGACGGCCAACATCAGGCTCGGCGGCTGGCCTTTTCCCGTCAGCGCCCAGCGGAACCCCTCAATGACCCCGGCCATGGGGTTAAGACCGTAAAGCCAGCGCCACTTTTCCGGCACCAGGCTGCTGGGGTAGGCGACGGGCGAGGCGAACATCCAGAATTGGATTAGGAAAGGGACCGCGTAACGCACGTCGCGATAAATGGCGTTGAGCGCCGAGAGCCACAGTCCGGCTCCCAGGGCCGTGGCCACCGCCAGGAGCAGAAAAGCCGGAAACCACAGGACTGCCATGCCGGGAGCAGCACGATAAAAGAGCGCCAGGATAACGTACAGGACAAAGCCGATGGCAAAATCGAGCAGACCTGCAACCACGGCCGAGAGGGGCAGAACCAGCCGGGGAAAGTAAACCTTCGTGATGACTCGCTGCTGCTCAACGACGCTGTGGGTGGCGTTCTGGAGCGCCACGGCGAAATACGTCCAGGGCAGCAGCGCGGAAAGATAGAAGATGGGGTAAGGAACTCCGCCGGAGGGCATCTTGGCCAGGCGTCCGAAGAACAGACTGAAAACCAACATCGTCAGCAGCGGCTGAAGGACGGCCCAGGCCGCGCCAATCGCCGTTTGTTTATAACGAATCTTGATGTCGCGCCAGACGAAAAAATAGGCCAGCTCGCGAAACCGCCAGAGTTCGCGGAAGTTCAGCTCAAACCACCCCTTCGGAGGCGTGAGGTCAGTGACAGGGATTTCCGCCAGCGGGAGGGGCGCCTGCGATGCGCTCACGGATGCGGATCCTTTCCCGGACCGAATAGCTTCCGAAAGTTCGAGTTTCTTTGTATTGGCTGCTGAGGAAATCGTCGAGCAGGCCAACGCCGCTATCGGTGGAGGGCTGGCCCTCAAATCTCGCCAGCCCGCGGTCGGTATTGATAACGATGTAGTCCACCTGGTTCCGAGCCAGGTCGCAGATCACCTCGCGCTGCACGGGGGCAGTGGTGATGACGCCCGGAATAAGGTCGTGGAAACGCGTTCCGGGGCGGCGGCCTGCCAGAAAGTAGATGATGGCATCGTTCACGAAAACCTGATGGTGTTGGGCGTTGCCCACGTAGATCGCTTCCCCGTCAGGGACGTTCTGCTCGATGTATCGGACGGTGGCTTCCATCTCCGGGTCGACGTAGAATCCGCGCGCCCGGGCAAGAGAACTCGTACCCTCCCGAGTGTGCCGCACCAGGTTGGCCAACAGATAACGATTGAGCGCCAATTGCGTGCCGGCGTACCCCACGGCCAGGACCAGCAACGCGACCCTCACAGGCTTGGCGCTCCAGCCCCGCCAGTTCCCCGGCAGGGATTTACCCAGGAGGAGAGGCAGCAGGATGATGGCCGGCACGGTCATCAGCTCACTATGCTGGCGAATCGCGCCTCTCATCACGAACGACGACCCAAGCACCGTGAGCAGGATCCACCCGAATAGCTCCTCTTGGCCGTCCCCAGCGGCCTCGCGGTTCCGGCGCCGGCGGACGAGGCCGATCCAACTGATCAGCAGAACGGCGATGGGCGCATAGAACCCGAACCAGTCGTAAGCTGCCATGTGCTGGGAGGTGAAGAAGTAGAGGTTGGGAAGGAGGGGCGGAAGACCTCCCAAGCGAAATTGGGTCTGGATACGGGGAAAATCGAGGAAATCCGTTCGCAGGTCAGCCGGCGGCACAGTGCGCACCAGCCCGATTAACGCCGGCACAACAATCGCCGAGACTCCACTGCCGTACGTCAACAAGGCCTTGAGAGTGAACCGGGCTCTCTGCCGTTTGAGCATCGAGAAGAGCACCATCGCCAGGGCCGCGCTGAAGCAGGTGTAAACGCCCATCTCGTGCCGAAAGAGCGTTTCGACGCCGGTCGCTGCGCCGCTGAGAAACACGCCCTCGAGCCCTTCCACAGGATATGCTAAGAGCAGCACCAAAACTCCCAGCAAGCTCCAGAACATCGCTTCCGGCAAGAAACCGAAGCTCAGGCCGGTCTGTAGAACCAACGCCGTGAGGAGGCACGCCAGATAGCTGGCTGTGCGGGAAACGAAGCGGCGGCTGATCGCGTACACCACAAGGCAGACCGCAAAGCGCACCAGGGCGCGCCAGATTCGTTCCACCAGGAGCGAGGGGCCGAACAGGCGGAAGATCGCCGCCAGGGCATAGAAACCCCCGGGGGCATAGATCGCGTAAAAGTCCCGATAGGGCAGCGCTCCGTGCGCAGTGCGCACTGCGCCTTCGACCATGATCCCTTCGTCATATGGGCTGGGACCTTGCAGGAGGCAGGGCAGAAGGCACACGAACGCAAGCAACAGCGCGCCGCCAGCGAACCAGTAACGACGCCTGAAACTCGTCATGCCGTGGTTTCCATACTCGGCGCGGACTTAGCGACGTGGGCGCTGCGCGTCTGGGCTCTGGGAGTAAGCATCAATTCTCGCTTGAGCGCCAGAAGACCGGCGAACTGCTGGAAGCAGATCACGAAGAGTCCGGAAATAAAGTAGATGGTGGTGGTGCCGATCTTTCGGGCGTAGTGGTGCACGGGCACCTCGCATATGCGGTATCCGGCGTGATCGGCGCGCACCACCAGCTCGGCGGTGAACGTCGACATGTGCTTGAGCTGCGGCGCGAGTTCTTCCAGAATCGGCCGCCTGATCAGCCGGAAGCCGGTGTCCATGTCGCGATACGGCACTCTGAAGAACAGGCGCAGCAGGAAATTGAAAATCCAGGAAAGCCAGATGCGATAGAAAGGATCGCGCCGGGGGCACTTGATGCCCAGAATGATGTCTTCCGTTCGTCGACGGGGATCGAGCCGCCAAAAGTCGATGGCGGCGAATTGGTAATCGGAGTCGACCGCGAACACCCAAGGCTTGGTGGCATACTGCAGGGCGTCAATCATTGCCTGCTGATAACCTTTGCGCTCATCGCTCATATACAGCTTGATGGGGAGTTCTTTGGCCAGCCGCTCGAGCACCGTCTTGGTGTCGTCGGTGCTTCCGTCTTCGGCCACGATAACTTCGAAATCCGGCACCCTGCCTTGGAACTCCGCCACGTAATTGCGCAGCGTCTGCTCGATGATAAACGACTCGTTGCAGACGGGGAAAACCATCGAGATCCCGCCCAGCGCCGGATCCGCGGGACCACGGGGAGGCAATACCTTGGCGGGTCGACGTCCAGGTTTCTCGTTCATGGTTCCTCCAGTTAGGTCAGGATCGCTCCCGGCAGCGAGGAAGCCCTCGGCTCCCGGTTCGCCCTTGCGCGGCGCGGGTGTCGTCAAGAGGCCTGTTGAGTAGAGGTGGAAGGTGAAGTCGCGCGTGGCGCCGCGTGCCGGATTACACCCGGCACTCCTTGGTGGAGTGCCGGGTCGTGCTTCTTGCTTCTTGATTTAGACTCTCTGCCTTACGCCTTCGTACCGCCCCCGTAGCGGTGGTAGTAGTTGCCGTAGTAAGCGCGGTAGTAACCGCGGTAGTAGGATCCGTAATAGGCATAGTAGCCCTCACTGCGCGCATCCCACTTGTTCAGCACGCCGCCCAGGACTCTTCCCCCGGCGCTTTCCAGGATCTTGTGGGCGCGCACCAGGCCGCGGCGCGCCATGACGCCGCTCTCCACCACCAGAATCACTCCGTCCACCATGCCGGAGAGTATGGTGGCGTCCGTTACCAGGAGCAGGGGCGCGGAATCGAGCACCACATGCGTGAAGCGCCCTCTTAACTCCTGCAAGATCTTCTGCATGCTGGGCGAGGAGAGCAGGTCCGCCGGATTGGGAGCCTCCGGCCCCGCCCCGAGCACCCAAAGATTAGGCACCGGCTCAAACTGCCGCAGGGATTCATCGAGGGTGTGCGCGCCGGAGAGAATGGTGCTCAGACCGGCGCCGTTGGTCGAGATCGACAGCGCGCGCGCGATGCCAGGCCGGCGCATGTCCGCATCCACGAGCACCACCGGCACGCCGCGTTGGGCCAGCCCCATGGCCAGGTTGAGCGCGGTGCAGGTCTTGCCTTCGCCGGGCTGAGCGCTGGTCACGAGCATTGCCTGGGGTGGACGCGGAGCGGTGGAGAGCAGAATGGCGGTGCGCAGAATGTGATAAGACTCCGCCAGAGACGAGGTGGGGTGTTTCAAGACGATCGATTCCACCGAGCTTTGCTCGCGCAATGCCTTGTCCTTGCCCCTCGTCAGCCAAGACGAGCGCGCCAGCGGAACCACCGCCAAGGCCGGAACGCCGATAATCCGTTCCAAATCTTCCGCGCTCTTGATGGAGGTATCCATGCTTTCAGCCAGGAAGGCGAGGGTGATCCCCAGCACCAGTCCCGCCAGAATGCTGACGGCGATGTTGTAGGTGACCCGCGGCGCCACCGGGGCAGTGGGCACCAGCGCCGAGTCGACCATATGGATGTTGGTGGCCCTCAAACCCGCCGCAACGGTGGCGTCTTTCAAGTGCTGAAGCAGGCCGGAGTAAAGCTGCTGGTTGGTCTCAAACTCATGCTTCAGCAGGTTGTGTTCGATCGAGAGCTGATTGAGTTTCCCCACCTCCTCCTTCTCCTGGGCCACCGCGGCGGCCAGAAGCCTTTCCCGCCCCTGCGCGGCCAGGAAATCCTCGTGCACGCGGGTCACGAGGCGCTTGCGCTCGCGCTCCATCAGGGACTGGACTTCGTCCATCTGGTCCTGAATCCTTTTGACTTTGGGAAAGTTCGGGCCGTACTGTCCCACCCCGTCCACATACTCTTCTCTCAGGCTCGCGTATTTCTCGTCCAGGGATTGCAGCAGGCCGTCCTGGGCGATGAGAGCGGCCTCGGAATTGTTGGAGCTCACCAACTCGTAAAGCGATTGCTTCTGCATGCGGTCGGCTTGGGCGGCAGTCAAGTCGTTACTCAAGCCGCTCAGGCGCTGATCGACGACCGATTGTTTATCGCCGATATCCACGATCAGATTCTTGCGCTCGTAATCGAGCATGGCCTGTTGGGACTTCTCGACCTTGGCTTTCAACTCGTCAAGTTGCTGCTCCATCAAACCTGAGGCGGCCCGAGTGGCGTCATACTTCTGGTGGAAGTTGTACTCCGTGTAGTTGTTCACCAGGGCGTTGGCCGCGCGCGCGGCGAGCTGCGGGTCGGTGCTCTCGAAAGTGACTTCGACCATGCGGCTGTCGCGCATCAAGGCCACTCGCAGGTGTCCTCGAAAGGCCTGGATCAGCCCGTTCTGCTCGGCGGAGGGAGAAACCGCGGGCGCGTGAGCGCCGCCGATCGGCTCCGCGAATTCCGCCTTCTCTGCCAGACCCAGTTGCTGAACGGTTCGCCAAGCTAGGTTTTCGCTTTTTAACACGTTGACTTGGGTTTGCAGGAAAGTCTCGTCGGAATAACCCGGCTCGCCGCGGTAAATATCTTGCAGGGTCATGATTTCCGGCGTGTCGGGCTCAACTTCCACACGCGCGGTCGCCTGGTAAGTAGGCTGAGTTTTGAAGGAAACGATCGCCACCACTGTGGTCAGCGCAACCATCACCGTCAAAACCGTCCAGCGGCGCTTCAGCAGGATCAGCCAGTAGGCGCGTATATAAGAATACCCTTCCGCGCCTTCCGGCCCGGAGTCGATCACGGAATCCGGCCGTCGATGCACCCTCTCGGGAAGCCGCCGCTCGGTTGGAACCAATCCTTCGTGTTCAGTCATAGAGTCAAAACCACCTTTGCAGAATCGAGCATTTTACGTCACTCGGTAATCCGGTATGGGCGGCGACATCATTATTTCATGCCGCCACCAACCTGTATTGGCCGCCCCCAGCACGGGCAGGTAGCGGCCGACAATGTATGCGCCGCCGCGGCTATGGGGCTATGGCGGCGACGGCGAGGTAGGAAGAGGCCATGGTCGCAGCATCGGCGCCTCGGTGAAGCGCCTTCAAAATGTTGCTGTCGGGCACAAACAAGATATCGTTGCTCTGCATCGTCCGGTCCGGCGCGCCCCGCTTTAACATTGCCGTAAGGTTGACCGGAATCTGTTCCTTCCCGCCCGGAGCGGAGGGATTGGGCCGCAAAAGGATGGCCTTTTTGCCTTTCGCGAAGGGACCAAGATATCCCGCCAAGGCTATTGCCCTCAGAACTGTCATCTCCTGCCGCGCCTCACTCAAGGCAAAGGCGCCGGCGTGGCCGACTGCTCCCACCACGTAGACAACTCCCGCCCTATCCACGATCACGTGATCTCCGGGGTAAACGTAGACATTCGAACTCGCGTCCCCTTTCTGGAGTAACTGCCTGAGGCTGACGGTCACCGTGTCCGGAACGGGCGACGAGCTTGCCGGTTGCCCTGCGCTTCCCTCCTGCGCAGCTAACACGCGTCGGGAGACATCGCCACGGGCTATCGTAACTGTGGAGCCCGCATCGTCCGCCACTCCCCCGGCTTGCAGCAGAAGATCCTGCAGGGAGATACGGCCAAACACCGGATACATCTGCGGGCTCCTCACCGCGCCGGCGATGGACACCGCATGGAGTCGCGACTCGCGAATCGTGACGCTGATCTGGGGACGACTCAGCACGCCCGCTTTCTTGCATTGCTGTGCAATGGCCTGCGCCGCCTGCTCGGCCGTCAAGCCCGCCACCTCCACCGGTTCGGTAAGCAAAGGAAAATCGATTCTCCCCGACTCGCTCACGCGGTATTCTCGCGTCATCTCAGCCACATCGAATACCTGAATGAAGAGTAAGTCAGTGGGAGAAATCAGCGTCTCCTCGCCCGCCGGTCCCGGCCTCTCCAGTCCACCGGAGGACTGGGAAGAGCCGCCCCCAGGGCTGGTCTCCTGGGCGGCCGCGGGCGAAACCCATGCCAGAACCAGGAGGCCCGCCAAAAGTATCGTCAGCGCCCCAGGGTGCGGGCGCCAGGGTGCCCGGTCGCCGGCCCGTCCTTCCATTCGCTTCCGCCTCGGTACTCCACTCGCTCTAAATGCCATGCTCTTCCTCCACCTGACCGGCTGAAATCGGATACAACTCCGCCCTGTGACTTACAGGACTGCACTTTGCTATCCCGCAATCATGGCCGCTGGTCGCCCTTGTCACTACGAGTTTATGACTCAATGGGGAGCGCACTGCAACGGTACAAGAGTACCCACCCCAGCGGTACCGGAGTAATGGTACCACTTGGCAAGCCTCTTCAGCACTTGGATTTAACACCCATCCGGGTGTTCCCACTCTGGCCGCGCAAGGCTGACTGAGGATGGGCGGCTGAGGCCGGAAGAAGAGGTGGATTGGCCAAAGCAGTCTTACTGGAGAGCGCCGCGGTAGGAAAGTCTGATCTATCAAAAACCCTGGGAACGGTCGATGATAGCCCAGGACCGCCCGCCTGCCCATCGTTTGTCAGCAAGCGGCCATCCCAGACATCCACGCTTAAGCCGAATCGTCGCCAAGGAGAGTAGAATCGGGCTTTTTTTCTGCGGCTGGCCGTGCTGCGTTGCGTCTAAGGGGAGGTAACTTATCATTCCGGCGAAGAGCTGTCAAGTTCTTCTCGAAGTATTGAAAGTAGGGTAGTTGCATAGCTATATAATCTACGCCTGTGAGCTGTTGCCCAACCCAAATGCCGGAAAAATAGCTTGACACACCTCGGGAAAAGGTGTTCTATCTACTCCTGAAGCGCAACTCGCGCACAGCACCAACGAGCTGCCGGTACGGGTCTGTCATCTACGACCGGAGGGGCTCGCCAACACTCAACATGGGCCAGGGACCGTGCCCTGATGGCGAAGTAGTAAACGGGGGAAACTGCCTCTAAAATCATGATCACTGTGCTTCTCTTGCTGATTCTGGTCAGTTTGTGGTTCGGTTTCTATCAGCTTTTCAAACAGCAGGGCCGCATCCTCCTCCGACTCGATCGCCTCGAACACCCTCCACATTCTCCTCATGCCCAGCAGGAATTGTCCGACCAGCAAGCCGAGGCCGGTGGATTACCCGTGCAAAGCGACTTCCCCCCCTTCGCTCTTCCGGACCTTACCGGGCGCCTGATGAATCTGGCGGACTTGCGCGGCCGGCGCGTCCTCGTGGTGCATTGGAACTTCGAATGCGGATTTTGCGATTCCATCGCCCCCCAGTTGGCGCGTCTTGAAAGCGCCTTCGCCAAGCAGAACGCTCAGTTGCTGCTGCTGGCTCACGGCGAGGCGCGCCCCAACCTGGACGGCGCGGCCGAGCACGGCCTGAAGTGCCCCATCCTGCTGATGCAGGGGAAGGAGGAGACGGGCGCCTTCGAGCAGGAAGGAACTCCAGTAGCCTATCTAATAGATGAAGAGGGGCGAGTCGCCGCTCCCGTGGGGCGCGGAGCGGAGCGGGTCCTGGCGCTGGCCCTGGAACTGGCCGGCACCCAGGCAGAGGCCGGCGAAACGGTCCCCGGCGAGCCTCCATCAGGCGCTCTTCCGGCCGGGCCGGCCACACCTGAAACTCCCCCACCTCACCGCTTGCGCCTTCCCCGCTTTCTGTTGAAGCACGACATCGGCCTGGGGGACGTGATTAAGCGCTTCACCTCCGCGCTGGGCATTAAGACTTGCGTCGGCTGCGAGCGGCGCGCTACGGTTCTGAACCGTTGGCTTGTCCTCTCCGGGATCGGGGGGACGGGGCTCAAAGCCGGAACGCCCGCGCCCGCTTTTGAGTTGCCCGACCTCGCAGGGCGCTCGGTTTCGCTTGAGCAATATCGGGGCCGCCGCGTGCTGCTGCTTTTCAGCGATCCCCAATGCGGGCCTTGTGACGAACTGGCCCCCTACCTGGTTCGTCTGCATCGCGAACGCGCCCGCGACGGTTTAGGTGTGATCGTGGTAGGTCGCGGCAGCCTCGAGGAGAATCGCCGCAAGGCGCAAGAGCACGGCATGGATTTTCCGGTGCTGCTTCAGGACAAGAAATGGAAGGTCTCGAAGGAATACGACATTCTCGCCACGCCCGCGGCGTTCTTGATTTCCGCGGACGGTGTGATTGCCAAGGATGCGGCCGTCGGGAGAGACGCTATCATGGCGCTGGTTGGCAACGGCCAAAGCTAGCAGGTGGAGGAAATCAATGAGCGCGCTCATCGACGACGTATCGAGGGTCATCGCCAGCCCCGTTTCGCGACGCCAGGCCTTCCGGATGGTCAGCGGGGCTGTGGGGGGCGCCCTGCTGGCTTCCTTGGGCTTCCCCAGAAAGACCCGCGCTCAGGCACCGTACTTCCGGTGCAGTGGCCAGCAAGTCCCCTGCGGCGGGACCTGCTGCAACACCGACGAGTTGTGCTGCGGCGGGACTTGCTACGAAGCCGAGGTGGCGGCGTCCTACTATTGCTGCGGGCCCGCGCTTTGCAGGAATGGCTTCGAGCAGTGCTGCACCAATCACTGCTGCCTCACTTCCGAAATCTGCTGCGGAATCGGGTGCTGCCCCCCTGGCCAGGTCTGCTGCGGCAATCGCTGTTGCCCGACGTACCTTGTCTGCTGCGGCACTACCTGTTGCACGCCCAATACTTTCTGCTGCGCCAATGTTTGCTGTCCGACGGGCCAATCTTGCTGCGGCGGCAAGTGCGTGCCTCCCCGGCCGTCCAGCAGCACTCCCTGTTTCAGTGGCTGACCTGACCGCGAGGGCAAGCTCGTGGTTCTCGAACAAGCGGATACCTGACGTGCCCCAGGATCACATGATTCCGCCGCCGTGGGGGTTCGCTCCCCGAACCGATACGGCGCCGCGCAGGCGCGCCGGAGGGTGGCTTTTTCTGTTGGCGGTCAGCGCGCTGAGTATCTTCCTGGCCGCCGAGACCTGGTTGGCGGGCACGGTGGCTATCTTCGCGAACCCTGAGGTAGGCCGCCGCCTTCTGTCGCTCGACGCTGACGATCCCAGCCTCGAGGACAAGCTCGGCCAAGCTTATAAAGACGTCAATTCCGCCGAATGCCTCCGTCATCTGCGCCGCGCCACCGAGCTCAGCCCTTCCAGCCGCCTCTATTGGTCAGACCTGGAGTCAACCTGCGAGGCGCTGGGTGACGCCCCGTGCGCCGATCGCGCTCGCGAACGGCTGCTGCAAATTTGTCCCATGTCCCCGGCGTATCATTGGCTGGTGGCGGATTCCTGTCTGCGCGCCAACCGAATCCCTCGCGCCTTCGACGAGCTCAGGCGCCTGCTGGAGCTTGATCCGACTTATGCGCCTTCGGTTTGGTCCAGCCTGCAGTTTCTCGGTCAGCCCGAGGCCGTCTTCCAGAAGGTGCTCGCCGATTATCCCCAAGCTGAGCTCAAAGTAGGCTACGTTGATTTCTTGAGCGACCAGGGAGAAAACGACGCCGCCTTTCACATCTGGCGGCGCGTGGCGGCGGATTCTGCTTCCTTCCCTTTCTCGATCGCCGCGCCTTATCTCAATCGCCTGATCGCTCAGGGCAGATTCGGAGAGGCTGCGAACGTCTGGCAGGATCTCGAACGTCTGAATATCGTGGAAACGCCCACCGGCCTTCAAGGTTCCGGCACGGCCTTCAACCTTGCTTCCCCGGCGAACCCGGCATCGCCCGAGAGAGCGCGGAGCGCCGAGGCTGGGCGCCCCGCCTTCCCCTCGAACCGCACTCCCGGCGCGGCGTCCGGTTCGGCGCCGGCCAACTTGATTTTCAACGGGGATTTCGAACTGGCGCCCCTGCTCGCCGGCTTCGATTGGAGAACCGTTCCGGCAACATATCTGGCCGTGGATTTTTCCGCTCCCGGAGCGTACCACGGCGGCCATTGCCTGCGGGTGGATTTTACGGTCAGCCGCAACGATGAGTTCGAGCCCGCCTATCAGATCGTCCCCGTCCTTCCCCAGCATGCTTATTTGCTCGAAGGGTTCGTCCGCTCTCAGGATATCACCTCTGACAGCGGCCCCTGCTTGCGCGCCAGCGATATCCAACCGGGCGGCTTTCCAGACGCGGTCAGCGAGACCACCGTGGGAACAACTCCCTGGCATCCGGTGCGAGTGTCGTTTTCCACCGGACCGAAAACTCAGGCGGTCCGGGTCTCGTTCTGGCGGCCTCGCAGCCGCGCCTTCCCCACCGAAATCTCCGGTACTGCCTGGTTGGACTCAGTTTCTCTCCGCCCTGGCCCGAGTCCATAGCGCGCGCCATCACGGGAAGGCTGGCGTCTCAGCCATCGTAAAGGTATGAGATAATCAAGCGCCTGAACCACAGAGGCACAGAGACCCTGAGATAGATTTCAGTTCTCTGTGTCTCTGTGTCTCCGTGCCTCTGTGGTGAAGATTTGACTTCGCCGGAAGACCCAGTGATGCAGCCACAGATTCAACCACCCGCGGCCGCGGCTCCCCGCCGCATGCCCGTTCGCCCCTGGCCGGCCTCTTCCCCGCTATCGTTGCACTTGGCTCGCCTGCTTCTCACGGCCGCACTGCTGGGCGCGCCGCTAGCCTTCGGCGCGGTCCTCCCCCAGGCTTGGATGGCGCTGGGCCTGGTCGCAGGCCTGGGTCTTTTCCTCTGGGCGCTGGGAAGCATATCGCAAGGCGCAGTTCGATTTTTCTGGTCGCCCCTCTATGTCCCGCTCGCCCTCTTCTTTCTTCTGGGATTCACTCAGTACGCCGCCCGGCTGACGCTCGACCGCTCCGAAACCCGCCAGGCTCTGGTCCTGCTGGTCACGGATCTGACGTTCTTTTTCCTCGCCGCGCAGCTCGTCAGCGGCGCTGGCAGCGCGGCGCTGCGTCCCTTCGGCTTGCTGGTTTTGGTCTTTGCGGCTGGCCTAGGACTCTTTGCGATCCTTCAGTCCGCCTCCGGGACGGACCGGATCTATGGCCTGGTCGAGACCCCGGGCGGCATGCTCTTCGGCCCCTACGTCAACCGCGACCACTTCGCCGGCCTGATGGAAATGCTCCTGCCCGTCGCGGTCTTCTACCTCGCCGGCCGGCACGAGCGGTTTTCGCTGGAGCGCTCCGTCTGGCGCGTTTCTGCGCTTGCCCTCGCCTTGGCCTCGCTGCTGCTTGCGGCCTCGCGGGGCGGGTTGCTGGCGCTGGCGGCGGAGCTTTCTATCGCCGTCGTCGTCCTCCGCCGCGCCGCCGCTCGCCCCGGCGAGGGCCGGCGCCTGGCCACCGCCCTCGCCCTCGCCCTGGCGGCGGGCCTGGTGGTGTTTGCCTATGTCGACCCGGGCTGGGCAGCCAGGAAATTAGGCTCTGTAGCCTACGTTGATCGGACGTGGAAGGATTGGACCGGCATCCGCAGGAGCATGCTCCACGACGGCCTGCGCATGTGGCGCGACCATCCCCTGCTGGGCGTGGGCCTGGGAGACTTCGAAACCGCCTACCCCCCTTACCAGAGTTTTCCCACCGACATGTGGATCGACCACGCCCACAACGATTATGTCGAGGCCGGGGCGGAAACCGGACTCGCCGGCATGCTGCTGGTGCTCATCGCCATAGGGTTGTTTATCCGCCTGGCATTCCGCGATTGGAAAAACCCCTTCCGCTCGCACGCCGGCTGGATTCGCTTGGGCGCCGCCATCGCCTGCTGCGGCATGTTGGTCCATAGCTTCGTCGATTTCAACTTGCACATCCCTGCCAACGCCGCCTGGTTCGCCGTCCTCGCCGGCATCGCCATCAGCCGGGGGGATTGACGATTGACGATTGTCGATTGTCGATTGTCGATTGCCCGGCTGCGGGTTGGCTGGTTTAAGAAGCGCAATTCCAGTGTCCCTTGAAAGGAGCGTCCGTGTGAGAACTTCCCCTGCATGTCATTCCGCGCAGCGGTCATAGCCCTCACCCCAACTCCCCTCCTTGGTTAAGGAGGGGGCTGGGGGTGGTTGCCATTCGCGAACGCCACCACCCCCTGACCCCTCCTCAAAGAGGAGGGGAGTTATTTTCAAGGCAGACTCTAAAGCCCCGCCCTTCCAGGCGCCGTCAATAAAACCGCTGATCAGTCCAACCACGCACTAGCCCCCTTCCGCCGCCGCCCGGTCAAAGCGCGAGTTTCGCTTCGTTTCCGCAAAAGGAGCGTGTTTTTGCTGCTTTTTTGGGTTCGTTTTGGCGAATTTTCGGTTCGTTTTCGGTTCGTTTTTCAACACTCTTCCTTTGTTTTCAAGTACTTCTTAGCTTCGTTCCCCCGATTTTTCATTTTTTGTACTTCCCTGTTGTCCAACTGGCGGAAGCCTTCCAGCCATCCCCTCGCGCCACGTCGTCGCGCGGCCTTGCCTACGACAATGTGTCCACAAATTGACCACTACTATAGGCTATCACACGCCAACGGGCTTGTCAAGTGAAAAATGGGTCAGGGGGTGAGCGTTGATGATTCAGGATGGGTTCTTGCTTTCCGTTGGCGCACGCTTTAGCCTGAAGGCATGAAAATCGAATCTAGCCCGACCGAGCATAGAAGCTCTCCGAGGTTTCATCCTAGAAACGGGTTTGCTCTTGAGCACGACGGATTCGTTGCCACGAGACCGAATCGCTCGCTGCCATGAACTACTGGGCACGGCTCTCGCATTAGCGAACGATCTTCTGGAGCGGGAGTGAACCGCACCCGCGGCCATCCTGGGACACAAGGGCGGGAGCACCACTTCGGCACGACAGGGCGGAGAGCATTGTCGCATGACGGCCGCGTCGCGCGAGGTCCACGGTGGCGGTCGGCCCTGCGCCAAGAAAAGCGCTCTAGCCTCAGCTTCAAAACATCTGTAGAATAACCCCTGCAAACGAAAACGCCCGGCGCGATGGCCGGGACTCTTTCGATGGAATCTAGACATCTCCATCGAATCCCCTCATCGCGACCGATGCAAGGGGACAATGACCTCTTCTGGTTT
>Ga0187781_10001378_pt1 | contig 18379 bp, 14 predicted proteins | sample 0715_SJ02_MP02_2_FD_132447 | JGI IMG/M metagenome (GOLD analysis project Ga0187781, IMG submission 132447) | Tropical peat soil microbial communities from peatlands in Department of Meta, Colombia - 0715_SJ02_MP02_20_MG | ecosystem: Environmental > Terrestrial > Soil > Wetlands > Peat | place... | reverse complement strand
TCCGACGCGCCGGAGGACGGGTCGACCGGACCCCGTCGCAGTCGGGCGAACCGCCGGGTCATCGGTCTAGCCCTCCCGGAAGGAGGGGAATGCCGCGGGCCGGGCTTGAACCGGCGGCTTCAAGATCTTCAGTCTTGCACTCTCCCAAACTGAGTTACCGCGGCGCACGTCGCCCCGACCGCCCGGGCCGTATAAAGAGCCGGAGGCCGGGCTGGTCGCGAGCGTACAGGCCCCCGGGTCGGCTCCGTCGAAAACCCTCCCGGCCGAACGCGCGCGCTCACGTTCAGAGCCGAATTCTGACGACAATCGCCCCCTGATTTTATCTACGACGCCCGACCTCATGAGCGGGCCGTGGTCCGCACTCTCGTCGTTACGGAGAAGTTCAACACCGCGCTTCGCATCGCGATCGTCCTGTCCGACGGGCGGATGCAGCGGGCCCGCCTCCAGGGCACGAACGTCTTCCGGTTCGACCGGCCCGAAGGGCCGTACGCGGTCGTCGGTCTGCGGGGTCACATCGTGGAGCTCGACTATCCGAAGGAGTTCTCGGAATGGACGCTCTCGGGCCTTCCGCATCTCCTCGAGGCGAGGCCGCTCAAGCGCGTCACCGAGAAGGGGATCGTGAGCGCGCTCCAGTCGATCGTCCGCGAGTTCGACCGGGTGATCATCGCCACCGACTTCGACCGGGAGGGGGAGCTGATCGGGCTCGAATGCCTCGAGTTGCTTCAGCACCGCCATCCGGGCATCGAGGTGAAGCGCGCCCGTTATAGCGCGCTTACCCGGGAGGCGATCGAGACGAGCTTCGCGCACCTCGAATCGGTCGACCGGGCCCTCGCCGAGGCCGCCGAAGCGCGCCAGGAGATCGACCTCGTCTGGGGCGCCCTCCTTACGCGCTACCTGTCGCTCACCGCCCAGCAGCGGGGCCGCAGTTTTCTCTCGGTCGGGCGAGTCCAGACCCCGACCCTCGCGCTGCTCGTGGAACGTGACCAGGCGATCAAAGAGTTCGTCCCGAGCCCGTTCTGGGAGATCGTCGCCACCGCCGAGAAGGACGGCGAGCTGTTCCGGCTCCACCATCATCACGGCATCTTCGAGCAGAAGGCGGACGCCGAGCGGCTCCACCACCGTCTCGTCCATGCGAAGAGCGGAGTCGTCCGGGAGTTCCGGGAAGAGGAGACCCGACGCCGGCCCCCCGTGCCGTTTTCGACCACCCTGTTCGTCGCCGAGGCGACCCGGCTCGGGATCGGCGCGGCGCGGGCGATGCGGATCGCCGAGGACCTCTACACGCAGGGGCTGATCAGCTACCCACGCACCGACAACACCGTCTACCCGCGTGGGCTCGGGCTGCGGACGCTCGCGGAGAAGTTCCGGGACGGTCCGTTCGCCGAGGCCGCCGAGTTCGTGCTCGCGCAACCAGGCTTCCGTCCGACCCGGGGAAGGACCGAGACCACCGACCATCCGCCGATCTATCCGACCGGCGCCGTCGACCCGAAGAAGCTCCGCCCGGAACATGCCGCGGTGTACGAGCTCGTCGTGCGCCGGTTCCTCGCCACGATCGCCCCCGACGCGCTCGGCCTCGGCCGGACCACGGCCATCGAGATCCAGGGCGAGCGATTCGAAGGGAAGGGCCAGCACCTCACCGACCCCGGGTGGTACCGCATTTACCCGTATTCGAAGCCGGACGCAGTTCCGATGCCGCGGCTCACGGTGGGGGAGACCGTCCCTATCCCGAAGGTCGAGCTCCTCGAGGACCAGACGCGGCCGCCGCGCCGTTACACCCAGGGCTCACTCATCCAGGAGATGGAACGCCTCGGGCTCGGGACCAAGAGCACCCGACACGACGTTCTCCAGAAGCTCTTCGACCGCCACTACGTGAGCGCCCGTCAGCTCGAGCCGAGCTCGACGGGCATCGCCGTGACCGAGGCGCTGAAAGCCCACGCACCGGTGATCACCCGACCCGAGATGACCCACCGTCTCGAAGAGGACATGGAGCTGGTCGCGGAGTCGAAGAAACCGAAGGCGGAGGTGATCGAGGAGTCCCGCGAGATGCTGCGCGAAGCGTACTCGCTCCTCACGCGGAACACGGAGGGTGTCAAGGAGACGCTCACGGGGGCGCTCGACCGTCAGCATTTCGTCGGACCGTGCGTCAAGTGCGGCGGTGCGCTCCGGCTCGCGCGCAGCCCGCGCGGCGCGCGATGGGTGCAGTGCGTCAACAACCCCGCGTCGTGCACGGCGACGTACGCCCTCCCGTCGGCCGGGTTCGTCGAACCTGCGCCGGACTTCCTGTGCGGCACCTGCAAGGTCCCTCGTGTGAAGATCACGTTCCGCGGCGTCCGGCCCGACCTCTATTGCATCAATCCCGAGTGCCCCGAGCACCACCGGGCGTTCCGGATCGGAGTCTGCCCGAGCTGCGGTAGCCCACTTCAGATCCGCTACTCGTTCGCCGGCAAGAGGTTCGTCGGTTGTTCCGGTTACCCCAACTGTCGGGTGACCTACCCACTCCCGCAACGGGGCAAGCTCGAGAAGGATCAGCCTCCATGCCCGGTCTGCCGAGCCCCGGTGGTGACGGCGATCGAGGCCGGCCGTCCTCCGTGGACACTCTGCATCAACCCCGAATGCCCGACCCGTGAGAAGGGCGCGGCCGGAAAAGCCACACGCGGGGCGAAAGCCGCCGGCGAAAAGTCAGCGCGCCCGCGGGCCGCCGGTCGCGCGAAGGCGGCGTCGAGGAACAAGAAGGTCTCGCCGACGACCACCGCACCTACCGAGACGAGCGAACCGTCCGAGGTGAGAGCCCCCGCGTCGGAGCCGCGCCGCCGCCTCCGTCGCCGGGCCCCGCTCGCATCACCCAACGAGGGCGGGCCGGCGACGACCGATGACCCCGCCCCGCCCCCGCACGATTGAAGCCTCCCCGGCTCCATCGGCTCCATCGGAGGTTTTTTGGCCGTCCAGGTTTTCTCGGGGACGATGGCCGTTTCGGAGGAAACCCCTCGAAAAGTCGAGAAACTTGTCAGCTCGGCCCCGACCGTCCGGGAACTTACGCTCGCCACCAAGGCCCGCGTGGTCCTGTGGACCGGCTGGGGGCTGGTCATCGCCGGCCTTCTTATCCTAGGCTTGGCGGGCGCATTGGCGGCGTACTGGACAACCACCGCGGGGACCTGCTATCCTCCGGGGGGTGGGACCTCGATCCCCTGTCCGGCGTCGGAGCTGACGACCAATAATTTCGCGGTCGTCATCGCCTTGATGCTGTGGTCGGGAGTCATGATCGTCCTGGGCGGCGTTCTCGCGTGCGTCGCCTGGCTTCACAAACCCCCGCGGGCGTAGTTCTGGGCGTCGGACCGACTAGACTCCCGGAAACCCTGGGTCGAGATTGTGCCAAAGCGGATGCGACGGCACCTCGTCTTGCCGCGCAACCGCGCCCCGTGGGCCGCTTCGGCAGTTGTTGTTCTGGGAAGCCTCCGGATTCGCGGTGGCAGCGGTCGCTATTGTCGTGCAGGTCGCCGGGGCCCGACCCGCGAGGATGGGACCGACCGCACCGGCGGGTCAAATTCAAACCGTAGGCCTCGAAACCCTAAGAGCCTCCCGTTCCCCCCACCGGAAGTCCGGCCGTTTCTCGACCTCCCGGCCCGCGTTAAATAGGCTCCGCCGGTTGTTCCCTCGTGGGTGCGTCGCGTCGTCTCGTGGACCTCAGTTACCGCGCGTTTGAGCAGCGGCTCGCATCCCATCCGCTCGTGATCGTGCCGGTGGGCGCCCTTGAGGCCCATGGGCCGCACCTTCCGCTCGGCGCGGACCAGATCCAGGCTGAGGTGACGGCTCTGGCCCTCGCGGAACGGGTCGACGCGCTCGTCGCTCCCACCGTTCCGTACGGCTCGGCACCCGGGGCCCGACGATTCCCGGGGACCGTCTCGCTCACGATGGCCCAGCTCGAGGGTCATGTCGCGGGAGTCCTCTCCGAGTTTGCCCGCTTCGGCGTGCACCGGATCCTGGTTCTGTCCGGTCACGGCGAGCGGGGCCATATGGCGGCATTGCGCGAGGCGGCGGACACGACGATGCAGGCTCACCCGGGCACGAAGATCGTCGTGCTGTGCGACTACGAATTCGTCTACGAGCTCCGCGGGAAGGAGTCCCCCGCGAGCGACGGTCATGCAGGGCTGCTCGAAACGTCGCGGGTCATGGCGCTCGCGCCTGGGACGGTCGGCTCCGAGCGGCCCGTGGTGGAGTACCGCCACAGCCCCTTCGTGCCGGGGGGCGCGTCGGAGAAGGATTGGCCCGACAGCGTGATCGGGGACACCCGAAACGCCTCCGCGGAGCTCGGTAACCGCGTCCAGGCCTATGTTCTCGACCGGCTGGTCGAGACGGTGCGATCGCTGTTGCCGGCGTAGGTCGAGACGATGGCCGACCCATCCGACACGATCCGGGTCCGCGGCGCCCGGCAGCACAACCTGAAGAACATCTCGATCGACCTTCCGCGGGGGAAGTTTATCGTCATCACCGGGGTGAGCGGCTCGGGCAAGTCATCGCTCGCGTTCGACACCCTCTATGCCGAGGGCCAACGCCGGTACATCGAAAGCCTCTCGTCGTACGCCCGTCAGTTCCTCGGCCAAATGGACAAGCCCGACGTCGATTCGATCGACGGCCTCGCCCCGGCGATCGCCATCGAGCAGCGCGCCGGCAGCAAGAACCCTCGTTCGACCGTCGGGACCGTCACCGAGATCCACGACTATCTCCGCCTGCTGTTCGCCCGGGTGGGGGTCCCGCACTGTCCGAACGACGGGAACGAGATCAGCCCCCAGTCCGTCGACCGGATCGTCGATGCGGTCAAGGCCCGGGCCGCCGGAGAAAAGGTGGACGTGATTGCGCCGGTGCTCCGCGCCAAGAAAGGCGAGCACCGGGACGTGATCGACAAGCTCCGCAAGTCGGGCTATCGTCGGTTCGTGATCGACGGGCTCGAAGTCCGTCTCCCGGGCACCGAGGTCCGTCTCGAGAAGAACAAGAAGCACACGATCGAGGTGGTGGTCGATAGCTTCGAGGTCTCCCCCGAGGAGGAAAGTCGCCTCGCCGAGTCGGTCGAGCTCGCCCGCAGCCTCGGCGACGGCCTGGTCGTACTGCGACGTCCCCGCGGCGAGCGCCAGGTGTTCTCGAGCCGCCGCGCCTGCCCGGAATGCGGCTTCTCCATGGAGGAGCTCGCCCCGCGGATGTTCTCGTTCAACAACCCGTTCGGTGCCTGCACGGAGTGCCTCGGGATCGGCGCCACGCTCCACGCGGACCCGGACCGTATTGTGCCGAACAAGGAGAAGCCGCTCACGAAGGCGATCACCGTCTGGGGACTCACTCCCGCCGTTTCCTCGCTCGTCCGGTTTGGCGAGATGTTCGGCTACGACCCGCGGCGGCCGGTCCGCGAGCTCTCCGAAAAAGGATGGAAGGCCCTCATGTTCGGAGCCGACAAGAGCCTCGGCCGGTCGACCGGCGGCCCCGAAGAGTGGTGGGTGAACGGCTGGCTCCGGGAGGGCCTGGTCGCCGCGCTCGAGCGCCGCTGGCGAACGACGAAGAGCGAGGGGGCGAAGGAGTACTACCTGGGGTTCCTGTCGTTCGTCCCGTGCCGCGCGTGCGGCGGCCGGCGACTGAAGCCGGAGAGCCTCGCGGTGACCGTCCAAGGGAAGTCGATTGCCGACGTGACCGCGATGACGGTCACCGATGCGGTCGCGATGTTCCGCTCGTTGGCGCTCTCCGACCGGGACGAGCAGATCGTCGGACAGGTGGTGAGGGAGATCCGGGCCCGCCTCGGGTTCTTGGAGAGCGTCGGGCTCACCTATCTCACCCTCGACCGGGCGTCGGGAACGCTCTCGGGCGGCGAGGCGGAGCGGATCGCCCTCGCGACGCAGATCGGCTCGGGTCTGGTCGGCGTGCTCTACATCCTGGACGAGCCGTCGATCGGCCTCCATCCGCGCGACCAGGCCCGGCTCCTGTCCACCCTCAAGACCCTCCGCGACCTCGGTAATACACTCCTCGTCGTCGAGCACGACGAGATGACGATGCGCGAGTCGGACTGGCTCGTTGACCTCGGTCCGGGGGCCGGGGCGTTCGGCGGGGAACTCCTGTACTCGGGCCCGGCGGACCGGATTGCGGGAACCCCCCGGTCGCTCACGGCCGCGTTCCTCTCCGGGGAGCGCTCGATCCGCACGCCCGAGCGTCGGCTCTCGCCCGGCCGGCGGTTCCTCACGGTCCGCGGGCCGCGCGAGCACAACCTCAAGGGCGACGATGTCGCGATCCCGCTCGGACTGCTGGTCGGCCTCTCCGGCGTGTCGGGGAGCGGCAAATCGACGCTCCTCCAGGAGATCCTCTACCGGGCGGTGCGCCGCCACTTGGGCCTCGGTCGGGAGACGCCGGGGCGACACGACTTCATCGAGGGCATCAACGAGGTCGACCGGGTCCTCCTGATCGACCAGGCGCCGATCGGCCGGACCCCACGGTCGAATCCGGCGACCTACACCGGGGTGATGACCCCGGTCCGAGAGCTGTTCGCCGGTCTACCCGACGCGAAGGCCCGTGGGTTCGCGCCGGGCCGGTTCAGCTTCAACGTCGCGGGCGGCCGGTGCGAGACGTGCGAAGGGGACGGCGTGCTGCGCTACGAGATGCACTTCCTACCCGACGTCTACGTCGTCTGCGAGGAGTGCCGCGGCCGCCGGTTCAACGCCGAGACCCTCGAGGTGAAGTTCAAGGGCAAGACGATCGCCGACGTGCTCGACATGTCGGTCGCCGATGCGCTCACGTTTTTCGCGCACCACCGACGCATCGCGACCCGTCTCCAGTTGCTCGCGGACGTCGGCCTCGGTTACATCCGGCTTGGCCAGAGCGCCACGACGCTCTCGGGCGGGGAGGCGCAGCGGATCAAGATCGCCTACGAGCTCGCGAAGCCTCCGACCGGGAAGACCCTGTATCTCCTCGATGAGCCGACGACCGGCCTCCACTTCGCGGACGTCGAGCGCCTGCTCGACGTCTTGTTCCGGCTGCGCTCGGGCGGCAACACGGTAGTCGTGATCGAGCACAACCTCGACGTCCTGAAATCGGTCGACTGGCTGATCGACCTCGGGCCCGAAGGCGGAAACGCGGGCGGGCATCTGGTCGCCCAGGGTCCCCCGGAGGAGATCGCCCGAGTGGGCGCGTCCCACACCGGCCGGTTCCTGCTACCGCACCTCCCCGCGCCCACGCCCGTGCTGCGGCGGGCGCAACTATGAGCGGCGAGGACGGCCGAACCGAAGCGGACGGTCTTCCGTCGTTCGTCCCGGCGAGCCAGCTCGCTGCCGCGACGGGCGAGGGGTTCCGCCGCGGGCCCGATGTCCCCGGCGTCTACTTGTTCCGCTCGAGCCGGGGCGAAGTGGTCTATGTTGGCAAGGCCCGGAGCCTGCGTCGCCGGGTGCTCGACCACTTGCGGGCGCGCATCGAAAAGGACGGCACGATCCTCGCCCAGAGCGCGAGCGTCGAGTTCGTCCCGACCTCGACCGAGCGGGAGGCGCTCCTGCTCGAAGCGAATCTCGTGAAGCAGTACCAACCCCCGTACAACGTCCTCCTCAAGGACGACCGGAGCTACCCGTACCTCGCGGTTACCGTCGGCGAGGAGGTCCCCCGAGTCCTGCTCGTCCGCCGTCCCCGACGCCGTTCGGGGATGCTCCTGTTCGGGCCGTACACGAGCGCCCGCGAGGCGCGGGGCGTCGAGAAGCTCCTCGGGGACCTCTTCCAGTTGCGCCGGTGCGTCCGGCTCCCGAAGGAGGCGTGCCTGTACTACCACCTCAAGGTCTGCAGCGCTCCGTGCATCGGAGCGATCGGTCCCGAAGAGTACCGCGCCCGGATCGAGCAGGCGACCTCCGTCCTGCGCGGGGACGTCGCGTCGGTCCGTCCCATGGTCGAGCGCGAGATGCGGGCCGCCGCCGAGCGCGAGGAGTTCGAGCGGGCCGCCATGCTTCGGGACGCGCTCGCGGGCCTCGGCGCTCTTTCCGAGCGCCAGGCTGTCGTGGGTCCCGGTCGTGGCCGCTCGGACGTGGTCGCTCTCGCCTACCCGAACGACCCGGCCACCTTGCGCGTCGCCGTCGGGCTCCTGCACGTCGAAGACGGCGAGGTCCGCCGGACCGAGCCGCATCTCATCACGATCCCGGCCGACGACATCCCCGAGCCCGGCGAGGTGCTCCGGCAGTTCCTCACCCAGTACTACGGCGGTAAGCTCGAGCTTCCCGTCCGGATCTACGTGGCCGCCCCCCGCCCGACGGGAATCGACGCGACCCTCGACGAGCTGTTCGGTCCGCGCGGGGTCGAGGTCCACTTCCGGCCCACCGGACGCTACGCCTCCCTCGGCCGTCTCGCCGAGCGGCTGGCCCGCGCCACGGTCGACCAGGTGGTCGCGCGGCCCGCGCCGCGCGAGGTCCTCGTGGCGGTGCAGAACCTCCTCGAGCTGCCGACGATCCCGAACCGGATCGAAGGGGTGGACATATCGATCTTCCAGGGGTCGGAGGCGGTCGGGTCGCTCGTCGTCTTCGAGCGGGGCGTCGCGAAGAAGTCGGAATACCGGCGCTACCGGATCCGCACGGTCGAGGGGACGAACGACTTCGCGATGGTGGCGGAAGTGGTCGGGCGCCGGTACGCCCGCCGGCTCGCCGAGAACGAGGTGCTACCGGACCTTCTGCTGATCGACGGCGGTGCGGGCCAGCTCTCCGCCGCCGAGGAGGCGCTTTCGGGCCTCGGGCTCACCGAGCGTGTGCCGGCGATCGGCCTCGCGAAGCGGGAGGAGGAGGTCTACCGGGCCGACCGCCGGGAGCCGATGCGCCCGAACCCGAACGCCCCGCCGATGCTCCTCCTCCGTGCCGTGCGCGACGAGGCCCACCGGTTCGCGGTCACCTACCACCGCACGCGCCGGCGGATGCGGATGCGCGACGAGTTCGAGGACGCACGTCGCCCCGCGGCGCGTCCCCCGAGTTCCGGCGCTTAAGGACCGCGCCGCCGACGGGCGAGCCCCCGGCGAACATCGATCCACGTCATCTCGGGGGGTTCGCGGTCATCCTGCCAGAGGGCGCCGATGATCTCCCCCAGGTGGTGAGCTTCTCGAGGGTGGTCTGGTAGACGGCGTCCCCCACCGTGTAGACGCCCGGCATCCAGAACACCTTGACCCTCCGTGCTAGGTCGCGCGCGCGGAGCGTACGCATCGTTCGGTCGACCCCGGCCCACACCCGCTTCGCGTAAGCGTCGAACTCCTTCCAGTTCCGCGGCTGGCGGGTGGGGTCGGCGAACAGCGCCTCGAGTTCCGGGTCCGAGGTCCTCCCGTGGACGATGTAGACGTGCCAGACCTCGTGGACGTTCAGGATGTGGACCAGCGTGGCGAAGAGGGACTCGTGTCCGATTCCGCGTTTCCGAACGGCTTCGGGCGGCGGCAGGGCGCGGACGCGGCGGGTGAACCGGTCGAAGACCGCACGGTCGTACTCGAGGATCGCGCGGGCCTCCGCGACAGTGATGTTCGCTCGCCGGGACATGGGGTCCCGAGCGGTGACCCGCTCATAGAGCCTTGCGGGCCTGCGGTCCGAAATTCGGAATCTATCGAGAGTTCGAACGCCGTTCGGGAGTGCCGATGAACGGCATTCCCTGAACGCGGCGAGCGACATCGGCGACCGAGAGGCGACGCAGGTCGGCCCCGGGCTCGAGAATCGCGACGTCGAGCGCGTCGGGCGGGAACGGCGTGGGTGAGCCCTCCGCGACCGCTTGGACCGCGAGCTTGAACGCGGAATCCTCGTTCAGATGGTCCGGGAGCTTTTCCTCGAGGTAGTCGGCGACGGCGCGCCGGTTCCGGCCGATGGCGTAGGCCTTCCATCCGATGGTCGCGCCGCTCGGGTCGAGTTCGACAAGTCCCGGGGTAGTTCCGTCGAAGCCACCGAGGAGGAGCGAGACCGCGAACGGGCGCGTGCCGCCGAACTGCGTGTACTGCTGGAGGAGCGTTCCGAGGGCATGCCCGAGCAGGGTGAACGGTGGCGCTTCGCCGTAGGTGAGCCGGTGGCGCTGGGCCTCGACCCGCAGGAATTCGACCAACACGCGGGAATCGGCGATCAAACCCGCGGTCACGCAACCCAGTCCCTGGTCGATGGCGAAGCTCTTCTCGATCGAACCGGCCTCGGCAAGCGAGCTCACGGGAAGGTTGCGGTAGGCGACGAAGACGATGCCGGAGTCGTACGTCACCGCGACCGCGGTGCCGCCCATCTGGATCGCCTGGAGTGCGTACTCGACCTGGAACAGTCGTCCGTCCGGCGAGAAGACGGTGCTGGCCCGGTCGTACGCCATCTGGCCCGGTTGCATCTCCATCGGCGATGTTCCTCCGCGAGCGGGGGCGAGCAGTCGGGTGGGGGATTTGAGCGTACGCCCCCGGCCTCCCTCCGCCCCACTTGGTGGCGATGGACCACCACGGGAATCGAACGTCGGCGCGTCGTAGGGGGTCCGGAAAGGTCGGCGGGCGGTCCCGGAAACGCTTATCGGGGTCGGGCCGGCTCTCGGGGGTGATGGACACGAACGGTCTCCACCTTCTCCCGATGGCGTCGAGCCATCGGGGGCCGCTCTCCCCCGCGTGCACGCAGTGCGCCGAGGGCCGGAAAATGGTGCTGTTCGTCACCGGCCTCTGCCGGTTCCGCTGCTTCTATTGCCCGGTCTCCCCGGCCCGCAACCAACTCGACGTCGTGTACGCGAACGAGCGCCGGGTCCGTTCGGACGCGGACGTTCTCGACGAAGCGCGGGCGATCGGCGCCGCGGGGACCGGCATCACCGGAGGGGACCCGCTCGGGGTCGTCGACCGGGTCGAGCATTACGTGCGCCTTCTGAAGAGCGAGTTCGGCGTGGAACACAATATCCACCTCTACACGCACGAGCCGAACCCGGAGAAGCTCGCGCGGCTCGCGCGGGCGGGGCTCGACGAATTCCGTCTGCACATCCCTCACTATCTGTGGGGACCCCTTTCGAGCGACGGCGGCGCGTATCGCGCGGTGCTCGAGCAGGCCCCCACCTGGGGCATCCGCCGGGGCGTCGAGATACCGGTCCTCCCGGAAAAGGAGGCCGAGCTGCGTCGTCTCCTCCGGGCGCTCGACGCGATCGGGGTCGACTTCGTGAACCTGAACGAGCTCGAGTTCTCCGAGACCAACGAGGCGAAGATGCGCGAGCGGCACTACCGCGTGGACCCCCGCAACGGCTGGGGGGTCCGCGGTAGCCGCGCGGTCGCCGAGCGCCTCGTCCGGGAGATGGCCCTCTCCGTGCCGGTCCACTACTGCTCGTCCCGCTTCAAGGATGGCGTGCAGCTCCGCCAGCGGCTCCTGCGACGAGCGGATCGCACGGCCCCCGACTTCGCGCCCCGCACCGAGGACGGCACGGTGGTGCTTGGGGTCGTGGAGGCGCCCGCGGACGACCGTTTCGACCGCTGGGCGGCGCGGGTCGCCCGCACGCTGCGGGTCGGCCCGAACGATTACCGGTTCGACCCGGACCGTCGCCGGGTCGAGCTCTCGCCCTTCACGCTGCGGCGCTTCGCGCGCCGCCTTCCCTGGGCCGCCTTCGAGGTCGAGGTGTACCCGACCGCGGACGCCTTGGAAGTCGAGCGGAACCCACTGAACAACGTCGCCCGCGCAAAGCTCGGCCTCGATCGCGGCGGCGAATAGTGCTCGTCACAGACGTGGCCCCCCCACGTGAGGTACCGCTCGTCCCCCCGGCGATGCTTTATCGAGCACGGACCCCAGCCCCCGTCCTCCGCCCCGTACCACATGGGGCAGTCCTTACAGCGGAGCGGCGGAGGCCGGGCGCCCGGAGCTCCGGGGTGATGCGGGGTCATGGCGGGGCTCCGGCGGCTAGGGCCCGGTACGCTTGAAGTGTGCTCGACATGAGGCGGGCCACGGTGACCGGTCCGACCCCTCCGGGCACCGGAGTGACCCCACCGGCCCAGCCGTCGAGGTCGGCGAAATCCGCGTCGCCCACCGTCTTCGAGCTACCGGGGCGGGCGGGGTCGGGCACCGTGCTCACCCCGACATCGATCACGTAGGCTCCCTCGGGGACCACCTTCCGGGTGAGCATTCCCGCCCGGCCGACGCAGGAGAAGATCGTCTTCGCGCTCGCGAGGGAGCCGGCGAGGTCCCGACTCCGCGAGTGGACGACCGTCACCGTCGCATTGAGGCCGATGCCCTTCCCCGCCAGGAGGAGGGCGAGCGGAAGCCCCACCGTCTCCGATCGGCCCAGCACCGCCACCGGTTCACCGGAGATCGGGACCTGATAATGACGCGCGACTTCGACCGCGGCGAGCGCCACGGCCGGGACCTGAACGGGTGTCTGCGCCACGAGATGGCCCAGGTTCGCAGTACCGACGCCGTCGACATCCTTCTCGGGCCGTAGGGCCGCGACCGCACGATAGAAGTCGAACGGGGCAGGGAGCGGGTGTTCGAGCAGCACAGCGTGGACGCTCGGGTCGCGGTCGAGCGCCCGAAGCCGCTCGACGAGCTCGTTCGGTCCGTCACCGGGCAACAGGGGCTCGTCCCGGAAGGCGATCCCGAGCGCGTTCGCCGCCTTCGCCTGGCGCTTCAGATAGTAACGGAACGGGCTATCGACGCCGCGGTGCACGCTCGCGAGGCAGGGCGGAGGGGCTCCGGCCGGAATCGACCGGATGGCCGTTCGGGTCGAATCATCGATTCGTTCCGCGACCGGCTTTCCCTCGAGTCGAACGGTCATGGGCTGTTGCGGCCGACACCGAGTTCGGGAACGTAGATAACGGTCGACCTGCCGGGAACCGAGAGTTGCCCCAGGGTTCGGAGCTCCACGGGGGCCCGTACGGCCGGTTTACGGCCCGAAGGGATTTATATGGACCACCTCCTTCGATTCCTTGGCGAACCGGCTCTCTATCGCGGGAACCGCAACGCCCACATGAGCGAAGGCACGGAGACACCGTCCGTAGAGTTCCCCGGAACGAATCTGGCGAGCGAGCTCGACCAGTGGGCGAAGACCCTCTCGGTCACGTCGAGCGCGCAGGTCGAGGTCCCGCCGCGCCTTCTCGACCAGGTGATCGGGCAGGACGACGCCGTGGAGGTGGCCCACAAGGCGGCCACTCAGAAACGGCACATGATGCTCATCGGCGAACCGGGCACGGGCAAGAGCATGCTGGCCCGGGCGATGGTCGACTACCTCCCGAAGGAGCAGCTCCAGGATATCCTCGCCTATGCGAACAGCGAGGACCCGAACGAGCCGAAGATTCGCGTCGTGCCGGCCGGGAAGGGCAAGGAGATCGTCGCCGCCCAGAAGCTCGAGGCGGCCCAGAAGAAGGAGCAGCGAACGATCCTGTTCGTCGTGATCGCGCTCGCGATCTTCGCCTTCACGCTCTACATCGTCATCGTCGACCACGACCTGACGGCGCTGCTCGTCGGTCTCCTGATCGTGTTCATCATCTACGCGCTGGTTCGCTTCTCGGGCGGCCGCAGCGATACGGGGAACGCGGTCGCGAAGCTCCTCGTCACCCACTCCCCCGAGGATAAGCCACCGTTCGTCGACGCCACCGGCGCGCACGCCGGAGCGTTGCTCGGCGACGTGAAGCACGACCCGTTCCAGTCGGGCGGCCTCGAGACGCCCCCACATGAGCGGGTCGAGGTCGGGGCGATCCACAAGGCGAACGGCGGCGTGCTGTTCCTCGATGAGATCAACATGCTCAAGATCGAGAGCCAGCACTCCCTGCTGACGGCGCTCCAAGAGCGCAAGTTCCCGATCGTCGGGCAGTCGGAGCGCTCGGCGGGGGCGATGGTCAAGACCGAACCGGTCCCCTCCGATTTCGTCCTCGTCGCGGCGGGGAACGTCGACAGCGTGCAGACGATGCACCCCGCACTGCGCTCGCGCATCCGTGGCTACGGCTACGAGCTCTACGTCAAGACGACGATGCCCGACTCGACCGAGAACCGGCTGAAGATCATCCGGTTCATCGCTCAGGAGGTCGTGAAGGACAAGAAAATCCCCCACTTCGACCTCCCGGCGATGGTCGAGGTGATTCGTGAAGCCCAGCGGCGCTCGGGTCGCTCCGGCCAGCTGACGCTGCGCCTGCGCGAGCTCGGGGGCCTCGTCCGGGTCGCGGGCGACATCGCCCTCTCCGAGGGCGTTCCGATGGTGCACGCCGAGCAGGTCGTGAAGGCGAAGAAGGCCGCCCGGTCGCTCGAGCAGCAGATCGCGGACCGGTACATCGAGCGCCGCAAGGAGTACCACATGTTCACGACCCAAGGTGCCAAGGTTGGGGTCGTGAACGGGCTCGCCGCGATCAACGCCCAGACCGGCATGGCCGAGTTCTCGGGGATCGTCCTTCCGATCGTCGCCGAAGTCACCCCGGCGCAGACCCGGAACGGCGGCGTCGTCGTCGCCACGGGAAAGCTCGGGGAGATCGCCCGCGAAGCGGTCCAGAACGTGAGCGCGCTGATCAAGAAATACACGGGCGAGGACATCTATCGCTACGATATCCACATCCAATTCGTCGGCACCTCCGACGGCGTGGAGGGGGACAGCGCGTCGGTCTCGATCGCCACCGCGGTGATCAGCGCGCTCGAGAGCGTGCCGGTCGACCAGTCGGTCGCCATGACGGGTTCGCTCTCCGTCCGGGGTCAGGTCCTGCCCGTGGGCGGCGTCACCGCGAAGGTGGAGGCCGCGGCGGACTCGGGAATCAAGCGGGTGCTCGTTCCCGAGGAGAATATCGCGGACCTGGTGCTGGAATCCCGCTACCGGGGTCAGGTCGAAGTGATCCCCGTCGCGACGCTACGGGACGTTCTCAAATACGCCCTCGTCGGCCAGGGCTCCCAGAAGGAGTCGCTGCTCGAACGCCTCTCCGCGATGGTCCGGGTCTCGGGACGCCCGTCGGAGGAGCTGCCGCTACCCTCTTCGAGCGCTCCGGCGTCCGGGCGGCCGGCGGGTTCGTGAGAGGAACGTTCCGGGTCCCGGCGCACGGGCCGGTAGTGTCCCGGCCGATCCCGGGCCCTTCCTACCTCGACGACGACGAGCCGGACCGGTTCGTCAATCGACCGTGCTACGAGTTCAACGACGAGCTCACCACGCTCTGGAACGACCGGCACTGCGAACACTGCCGTCACTACCTCACGGCGCGGTGCCCGCACATTGACGAGTTCCTCGACGACGTCGAGGATTTGAGCCCCGAGTGAGTCCGAGGCAGCCGTGCGCGGCCTCTTGATCGGCCGATTCCAGCCGTTCCACCAAGGTCATCTCGAGGTCGTGCGAAAGGTTCGGGCCGACCGACCCTCGGCCCCGCTCCTGGTCGGCGTCGGCACCGCGGACGAATCGTACACGTGGGAGAACCCATTTACCGCGGGCGAGCGGCTCGAGATGATCGGGCGCGCACTCTACGAGGCCAAGGTCGAGGGGGTCCAGCTCGTCCCAATCGCCGACATCCATCGGCATGCCTTATGGGTGAACTATCTCGAGGAGCTGCTGCCACCGTTCGACCGGGTGTACACCAACAACCCGCTCACGCGCCTCCTTTTCGAGCGTGCGGGCTACCTTGTCGAAAACCCCCCGCTCTACGACCGCGCTCGGTTCGAGGGGGTGCGGATCCGTGAGCAGCTCGCCGAAGGCGGGGCCTGGAAAGAGGCCGTGCCGTCGTCGGTCGCCGTCTACCTCGAGGAGATCGGAGCTCCCGCGCGGCTTAAGGTACTGAAGCAGGCGGGCAGCCGGTCCGGGCGGGGCCTCCCATGACCGAGCCAGAGCCGTCCCAGGACCCGGGGCGCCGCCGCCCGTCGCGTTTCGACCCGGTACCGGCGTGGGCCGGCGTCTCGACGCGTCTCATCCACGGCGCCCGTCGTCCCGACTACAACGCCGGGGCCGTCGTGCCGCCGATCTACCAGACCGCCACCTTCCACTTTCCCTCCGAGTTCTCGGAGTCGACGGACCGAGGGGGGCTCTACCTCTATACCCGCCTGGTGAACCCGACGGTCGAGGTCGCGGCCGAGCTCCTCCGGCAGCTCGAAGGCGGCGAGGCCGCACGGCTGTTCGGTAGCGGCATGGGGGCGTTCACGAGCGCGCTCCTTTCGCTGGTGAAGACGGGCGATGAGGTCGTGGCGCTCGACGTGCTCTACGGCGGAACGCTTACCGTTCTCAGCGACCTTTTGCCCCGCTTCGGGGTCAAGCTGCGGTTCGTGAGCGAGCGGGAGGCCCGCGAGCCGGAATCGATCCTGACCCCGAACACTCGCCTCGCCGTATTGGAGAGCCCAACGAATCCCTTGCTCACCGTCCACGACATAACGCGGTGGGGCAAGGCGGCCGACGCGGTCGGAGCGATCCTCCTGGTCGATAACACGTTCGCGAGCCCGATCAACCAGAATCCGCTCGCGCTCGGGGCCGACCTCGTGTACCACAGTGCTACGAAGTTTCTCGGGGGCCACTCCGACCTGATCGCCGGGGCGATTGTCGGGCCGGCCAACCTGATGACCCGGATCGACACCGCGGGCGATTACGGCGCGTCCCTCGACCCGTTCGCCGCGTTCCTCCTGGCGCGCAGTCTGCGAACCCTGCCGCTGCGGATCGCCCGACAGAACGAGAACGGCCGGCGGGTCGCGGAAGCGCTCGCGACCCATCCGCTCGTCGAACGGGTCTACTACCCCGGGCGCGCGAGCGAGGAGGAGGAGGCGATCGCATCGCGGCAGATGCGCGGCCGGGGTAGCATGGTCACGGTCTCGCTCCGTGGCGGCGCGGAGGTTGCGCAACGATTCCTTCGGCGCCTGCGCTTCGTCCATGTCGCCGCGAGCCTCGGGGGCGTGGACTCCCTGGCGAGCGTTCCTGCGCTGACGTCGCACCGCCACCTCGCCCCGGAGGAGCGCGCGCGCCGGGGAATCGCCGACGGGCTGGTCCGGTTCTCGTTCGGGATCGAGGACCCCGACGACCTCGTCCGGGACCTCACCGAAGCGTTGGACCAGGTGCGCTGAGCGGGTTGCTCCGTATCAGGACGCCGCCCGTCGCTCGACGAGGGGCTCCGGGTCAGCCGCTAGCGTCCCTCAGGGGAGCTGATTCCGGGAGCAGTGGAGATGGCGGGGTGAGCGCGACTTCGACCTCCACGTTGAAGCCGAACTCCACCTCCAGCTCCGCGTGCACTATCCAGTAGGCCCGGTAGAGATTCCCTTGGTACGGAGGAGTATCATCGGTAGTATCGAAGGTGGGGATCTGGAACCGGCCCGTGTGGAGACTGTCCCGCTTGTCGATGGTGATCGCGATATTGTACTCCGGGCCATCGAACGAGAGCGACTTGTCCTGCACGCGGTACGCGATATGTCGGAACAATCGGATCGTCAGATGGTCGAGGTGCTTTCCCTTGGGGTTCTCGATGACGTAGGCGCCGGACACGGTGCTCCCGGGGAGAACCTCCCCGGCGTCGAAGTTGATCCGGAACGAAGGATGGTCGACCGACGGGGCGGAAGCGAGCGGCGGAAACGACCCGAGCGAACGTGCTCGCGGGAGCACCGGCACGGTCACGCGGTCGATCGGGTCGACCCACCACGGAACATGCACCCGGGCCTCGAACTCGTATTCGACGAACATACCGTCGGGATGGTGGAAGAAGCGTCCCCGGACCGTGTCCGCGTCGTCGGTCGCGAGCGACGGTTCGGCGGTGGCGGGGAGTTCGAATCGGAACGGCAGCCGGTAGGTCCCCGGGGCAATGTGCTCGGGGTCCGAGAACGGTACGTTCTCGCGAAACGACGTGACCGTGTCGAGGAATGTGGACTCTTCCTCGATCGTCGACGTGCTCCGTCCCGAGTAAACGGTCTCCTGGGACAATTCCCGCCCCCGTAGCCGGAGGTCGAAGTCCGCCGCGCGCAGAGGGCGGTCCGTTTCGAGAACCAGGGTGCCCTCGATCGGGCCCCCGAGCCACGCTTGCCGAGGAAGCCCTTCGAGCGATAACCGGGCCATGCGAGACGGTACCCAATCCATCCGTAAGATATTCCGTGGCACGGGCCGCGAGGACGAGTCCGGCTCCGGCCCTTTCCCGGGGCGCGAAGGGCGGCCCGACCGTGGCCCCAGCGCCACCATTATACCCTGCGTCCTTTCGTCCGGCCGTTCACGCCACTGTAGCTCAGCTGGCAGAGCGGCTGATTCGTAATCAGCAGGTCGGGGGTTCAAGTCCCTCCAGTGGCTGGATTTTCAGGAGGCCGGACCGTCACCGGAAAGTGTGATGCGTGCCCGCACTCACCCGTCGGCCGTCGCTAGCCGTGAAACCCTCTGCCCGGTCCCGACGTCCCCTAATGGGCACACCGCAATTACCATGTCCGCATTGACCTGACGCCGAGAACTTCATTTCCAAGTGCGGGGATTCCCGCGAATCCGGCGGGGAAACTATGCCGAACGGCACAACGAAACGTCATCT
>Ga0187781_10001377_pt1 | contig 18380 bp, 12 predicted proteins | sample 0715_SJ02_MP02_2_FD_132447 | JGI IMG/M metagenome (GOLD analysis project Ga0187781, IMG submission 132447) | Tropical peat soil microbial communities from peatlands in Department of Meta, Colombia - 0715_SJ02_MP02_20_MG | ecosystem: Environmental > Terrestrial > Soil > Wetlands > Peat | place... | reverse complement strand
CCCGAGCAACGCGATTGACCATGGCTGACGGCATTTAGAATGGGATTGTTTTACTGACCGTCTTTCCATAGTTGATATCCCTTCTTTCCTTCAGTTCATGCTTTCGCATCCGCTTGAGGCATTCGTCCAAGCGGCAATCTGCGGCGTACGCGCTGCCTGGAATGCCTCCCTACACTTTACTTGCCAAACGCGCTCTTAACGAAAGGAACATTGCATGTGATACCGAAGAAGAAACCAGTCTGAAACCGTGTCAGGGTAGTCGGCGCGGCACTGGATGTGGGATCGTTCGTGATTGTGGGAGCTAGATAGTTGACCTTGCCCCGGTGCACGCCGTAGACGATCTGGACGTACCTCACCACCTCCGTACTTCCACCTGCGAAAAAGTCCGTCGAGGGGGAAGTCAGAGAGAATCCGACACTGGGCTGAGGGATTAGATCAGACCAGTGCCATTTTCTCTCACCGTCGAACGGTCCGAAGATGTGCCATTTTTTCGGCGCGTCCGAACTCCCGAAAACGTACGCAGTGAAGAACAGGGCCGGCTCGATCGGCCGAGGGGCCGGGTTTTCCACGGTGGTATACAACTCCGGGGAGGCGCAACTGCTGGATGAGGCCGAAGTACAGCCTGACGGAGGAGCACTTTCGACGCGCGACCACGTGGGGTTACGTAAGGTGCTGTAGACCACTCCGGTGGTGATATTGAACGAATACAGTTTGTGTACGGGCGGGTAGGGTTCCGGGACGGCGAGCGATATCTGCTTCGTATCGTCCGCTTTGCCGGCCGCAGCAGGGGTAAGTGCCTTTGATATCGCTGTTGCTATTACCTCTGCGCACGCGCATTCTTTGGGGGCATGCTCCGCGGCATGCCCCCCGGCGCCCTTGTCAGCCTCTTTTCCCGGTGACGGCGGGGGGTTTTCGCCCGGAAGGCCCTGTTGCTGTGCCTCCTGGGATGCGGCTTTGGCCGCTTCTAGCAAGGACGTGGGGCCTGAGTGAAGATAGAGTGTAACTGTAGGCGTGATCGAGGTATCTCCGGCTAGGGGTATCGGCCAAGCAAGGAAGTAAATCTTGCGTTCTCCGGTTGGTCGCTTGAGCGCTAGTCCGGCACTAGGTCGAAGGGAGGGCGTATTCGGAGTGGCTGGTTGGGAAGAAACGGCCAGGGTGACGAACCAAACCCCGGAGTTGGCCAACAAACCCTTTGGGTCAAAGACTGCAATAACCAGTATGTCTCCCGACAACAAAGGGCGTTTGTCGTTGGGTACAAAAGGTGTGTACGCCTTACGTATGTCAGGGGCCTTGATCTTTTCACATTCTTTCAGGGCTCGAGGGTCGTCCTTCTTGATTTCCGTCTCCAGATCCTTGTCTTGGTCCACATCTGCGCATGTCAGCGAAACAAGCTTGAGCGAATCTGGGGAGCCATACTTCACAATCTGGTACCAGACAATTCGCTGGTGGGGGATTTGAGGGTTGCTTGTGGGCCACTCTTCCAGACCACGGCCTACACTGGGCGACGAGGAGCCATCGCCGTCCTTAGGGCTGGCCTTGTCGGCTGGTCTCGCCGTAAGCACTCCCTCTATGGTCAACAGTAGAAGAGTAGCCAACATGAAGCGTGCGATTATCGACTTCATTATCGTATGCCCTCCCGTGGATCGGTGCTCGCCATCGCGAGAATGAATCGAAGGTACTCTTAGTTGATGGAGTAAGCTTCGACGCAATGCGCCGCGATATAGCTATAGGAGATCGTCCCATACCCCGTCATTTGTAGGACTGATTCAGTTGCCCAGGCGTCCCAGCTATTTCTGAGGTAGAAGGTGCCCCCGCCCAAAGCAGGGTCGTCCGCGCTGTCCCTGTAGCCCACAAAGCACATAGAATGGCCTCCGACCTGCGCGTCACCCGTAGGCAGCGGGTTTACGAACTCCCCGGTTCTTTTGACTTCGTCGTTATTCGACGAGGACTGAAAGATGGGAATTGTGAAGGCGACGCAGCGGTCTCGAGCCAACTCGCTCTTGATGGCATCAATAGAGTTCGGATTAAGCTGATGGTAGGACGTGATTCTGTGGTTGGCAGCCTCTGCCATAGCTTGGGACGGGGGAGGTCCCTCGCCCTCGTTCCCAGGTGTCTCAGAGGCGTTGTACTGCCAGGTGAACTCTGGGCAGCATCCATCCCTCTGCAGCAGCGGCATTGCCCAGGCCAGAAATGTTCCGCGTTCATTTGGATTCCCATCAGTCTGTTTACAGGCCCAGTAGAGAAACTGTTCGGACAGCCCGACATAGCCGTTCTGGAGGTTAAGATACTGCTCGAATACCGCCAGGGCGGCAAACGCTACACAAGTTTCCCTCACTTGTCCTTGGTCTCGGACAGGAGGCATTTGCCGCATTAAGTCTATCTCCGGGGCGGGCCCAGTGGATGCTAGCCCCGACCCGGTGGGGGGAGCGACAAATCGGGGAATCAGATCAAGCCGCGCCCCCATAGGGAACTTGGGTTGCGCTTTTCGGTGGGCAGGCCTAAGCATCTCATAGTTGGGAATCTTGCTTAGGAGACGCTGCAACTCCCCGGGCGTAAGGCTCAGGAATTCTGCCAGGGCGCTCTCGGCCGCGTGTGCCGTTCCCACGAGCTGATGAGCAGTTCTCACGCCGTGCGATAGGAGAAGTTCCTTGCGTTTATCCGTGAGCGCCTCTAGTCGGTCGATGTGGGCGATGGGAATCCCGCGGGCATCATTAACCTCGACCAGCCCCGCCCGGCTAACGGGTTGGCTTGATGGTGTCGGCACAGGCGAGGGCGGAGGAAGCGGACCGAGCGGCGGAGTCGTCCCTTGGCCTTGCGTCACAGGCGGGGTAGGTTGGACCGGGGCTTGGCTCACGGTCGTGGGCGTTTGGGGGGTTCCCACGCGAGGGTCAAAAATGGACCTGACCTGATTGGCGAGGTAGGGTGCAAAGGTGAGAGAGAGCCCGATCAGAAATCCTCGTACCCCCGTGAGATCGGGGCAACTTCCGTTCACGATCAGATTCCAGGCGATGGCGTACCCCACGCCAATGACAATGGGCACGGCGGCCAGAAGGCCCACCAGCGCGATCAGCCGGCTGGCGCTCGCCAGCATGATGACATTGTCTCTCCCATGGATTTCAGCGGGCGGCGGCTGAATTGAACTTTCTTCCGAAAGGGCGTCACCGAGCGACCACTGCCGTACTCCCGGGCGCGAGATGTGGACAAGTGCAATCGTTAGAAGTACCACGATAAGGAGCAGCGCGCCGGTCATGAGCGCAAAAACCCAGCGAAACTCTTTGATGCCTTGGTCGACGGTCCACCGCGGTGGGGAAACTGGGGCCGTTCCCTCGTTCTTTTGGTTCTGCGTGACAGCGCCTGCTGGACCCGTGCCAGTTTCTTTGGGATTCGGTGCCGGCGTCGCAGGGGCTGGCGAGACAGCATTGGCCACTTGGTTGGGTTTGTTGGTCCCGGCCTGAGCGGGATTGCCTTTGACGGTGCCTGGGACAACTAAAAGGAGAAGGAGGAAAGACAGAGTAAACAGGAAAGTCGTTTTCGCGGTTTGACGGGGGTTCATCGGCTTGTCTCCTTTCTCTGCGCAGCGGCAAATGATTGGTTCGGATGCGCGAACCCGCACGCTTGTATGGGCCCAACGTCCGGAATAACCCCGCGCCGGAGCGTTGCCTGTCGTGTCAGTAAGATTATGAGTGCCGTGCGCGTAGGAAGATTCTGGACTTATGAATCCGTCAATCGCTGGGTCGAGCAATAACAAATATGCAGTAAACGGATCATAGTCTTTAACAAAAAGTAGATAAGCTTGTCAACAACTTTTTTCAGTTGCAATGATCTTGATGTAACTCAGGTCCTAGCCTGCCTTTTGTCAGCTTGGGGCCTGGAAAATATCGTGTTGAGACCCCTGAGCTTCCTTGCCGCGTGAGCTGACTCTGCTGTCGCTATCTGCCTTATTGTCCCCTGCACTTCACAATTGACGCCGGAACCGACCCGTGATAGCCTATTTGGGTTGTCGCGGGGCAGCACCAGCGGAAGAGTCTGGCAACGGAACGCGCCATGGACCCGGCGAGGGGAAAAGGACCGGGAATCTCCTGACCCAGGCCGGTGGCCCATAGGCGTTAACCTAACCCTCTCCCGCGGGGAGAGGGTGGCCGCGACCGGCGCTTTCACCAGCCCGCCATCTGACGGGGCCGGGTGAGGGGTTGGTTCCGCGAAAAGACCCCTCATCCACCCTCCTCCGTCGGGCACCTTCTCCCCAAGGGAGAAGGCTGTGATCGCGCGCGGGGGCGCGGGAGACCCCGAAGCTCTTAGGTTAACGCCTGTGGGCTGGTGGCCTGGTCCCGCAGCGCGGGATAAGTCGCCCCTTCCGGGCTCGTTATGTCACGAGGCCATTTCGTCATTCCGATCTTCATTCTGATCGCTTTCTCGATCCTCTTTTTAAGCCAATACTTTATCTATTTTTCTTCCGTGCATTTCTTTGGCATTGCCGCGCCCGCGCACCGAAGCGCGCTCGCAGGGATTCTCTTCCTCCTCCCCGCGACGTTTATTGCCACTTCCATTCTGACGCATTGGAGCGACAACTTCTCTTTGCGCGCGCTCTGCTTCGTCTCGGGACTGTGGCTGGGCGTAGGGTTAGCGATGATAGTCACCTTCGCGGTCGCGTGGGGGGCTTGCGGAATGGGAAGACTCTTCAGGCATTTGCCAAGCCCGGCCTTCCTTGGCTGGGCTGCCGTTGGGTTGGCCTGCCTCTACTCAGCCTACGGCGTATGGAACACCTATCATCCCCGCACCCAGGACCTTATTGTGCGGATTAAGAACCTGCCACCCGCCTGGCGGGGGAGAAGAGTAGCGCAGCTTTCCGATGCGCATCTGGGAAGCATCCTGCGCGCCGGGTTTGCCACGAGCCTAGTGACAATGGTCAATGCGGCAAACCCCGATTTAGTGGTCATTACCGGCGACCTCTTTGACGGAGGCGATGGCAACCTCGCGGAGCTCATCGCCCCGCTCAACTCCCTTCGGGCACCGCTGGGAGTCTATTTCGTGACCGGAAACCACGAGACGTATCTAGGCGTCGAGCGCGCCTATGCCGCCCTGCGCACCACTCGAGTGCGAATCCTCGCCAACCAAATGGTGACGATCGACGGCCTACAATTAATCGGAATAAGCTACCCCGAGCAGGGTCATTCCCTTGATTTGGCGCAAGCGCTCGCGAAGCTTCCGGGCTTCGACCCTAGCCTGCCCTCGATCCTGCTCTACCATAGCCCCACCCACATCGCGCAAGCCAAGGCGGCGGGAATTAATCTACAGCTTTCCGGGCACGCTCACCACGGCCAAATCTTTCCCATTCAGTTTATCTCCAGGTTAGTCTATGGAAAGTATTACTACGGATTGCATGTCGAAAATGGTTATACATTATACACGTCGGGCGGGGCAGGCACCTGGGGGCCCACGATGCGCACGGGCAACAAGCCGGAAATCGCCATCATTCGCCTGGAATGAGCCGTCTCTTTCCGCGCCGCAGCGAGCGTCAGCGCGCAGCCATACCTGGCGGCGCCACCCCCCCTTTGGACAACGCCTAGTGGGTGTTGCGCATCGGAGAAAGCGGAGAGGACGTTGGTGAGAAGCGCGTTAGCATGTCGAATTGTCGCTGTTTTGGCACTGGCGCTGGCCGGGACGCGGGGGGTTCGCTGTCAACTTCCGCCCGCCACGCGATCCTCCGCCGAAGCATTTGCCTCGACCGGTGGAGCGGATAAATACAAGCTCAAGGCAGATGTTGATTTGGTTCTGGTGGAGGCGACGGTGCGCGATCAGGAGGGTGGCATCGTCAACAGCCTGAGTCGCGAGGATTTCCACGTCTACGAAAACGGCGTCGAGCAGCAAATCAGTTATTTTTCTCGCGATCAACTCCCCTTGGCTATCGCACTGGTTCTGGATTGCAGTGGGAGCATGGACCCTGTTCTAAGGCAATTGCATCGCGTCGCCTTTGATACGCTTTCCTCGCTCAAACCTGACGATCAAGTGGCCTTGTTCGACTTTGCCGCTCGCGCGGAAATGCTGGTTGGCCTGACGCGGAATCGGCAACGCATCGCGGACGCCATTGACACCATTCACGCCGCGGGCGGCACAGTCATTCCCGACGCCCTTTATGAAGCGGCAGTCTACCTCGCCCACGCCGCCCCGGGCCGGCGGCACGCCGTCATCCTGGTTTCCGACAATGAAAATACCTTGAAAGGTTACTGCGACGAGAAACGTGTGATTCGGGAAGCCCTGGAGTCCGAAACGGTGATTTACAGCATACGGGTCGAGGAAGGGTCGCACCCTCACTCGATGTACGTCCTTCTTCCCATTTTCCGCGATGTCTCCGTGCCCAAGATAATCCACGAGACGGGCGGAGAGGTTATCGACGCCAGGAAGATCGAATCTATCCGCTCTGCCATGGCCACCGCCATCGCTCGTTTGAAACAGCGTTATAGCCTGGGCTACTACAGCACCGACCGCCGCCACGATGGGGCCTTCCGCCCCATCGAGATCCGCATCACAAACGGCGCGCATGACGGAAAATACACCGTCTATGCCCGGCGCGGCTACTACGCCTCGAACGAAGACGCTACCTCGCATAACCCGCGTCCCTGAAGAGCAAAGATTGGATGTATAATCCGCTTCATACAGGAGGCCAAAGAGGACCTCTTTTGGACCGGCGACGAGGGTGAAAAGTATGGAGAGAAGGCCTAGGGTGGTTGTTTGCGTTCTGCTCGCCGCGCTGGGGGCGATTTTGTTGGACTGCGGCGGCGGTGGAGGTGGGGGGGGCGGCGGTGGTGGCCTGACCGCGCCTGCTGCCCCGACGGGTCTGCAAGCGACCCCTGGAAACGCGCAGGTGAGCCTCACCTGGAATGCCAGCAGCGGCGCGACCACCTACAACGTCAAGCGATCCACGACATCGGGCGGGCCGTACACGACCATCTCCTCGCCCACAAACACCAGTTACACTGATACGGGAGTGACCAACGGCACGACTTACTACTACGTTGTCTCAGGCGTGAATTCTGCTGGCGAAAGCGCCAACTCGGCCCAGGTGAATGCGACGCCGAACGCCCCACCGGCCGCGCCTACGGGTCTGCAAGCGACCGCGGGCAACGCGCAGGTGAGCCTCACGTGGAACGCCAGCAACGGCGCAACCTCTTACAATGTCAAGCGATCCACGACATCGGGGGGGCCGTACACGACCATCGCGTCGCCCACAGCCACCAATTACACTGATACGGGAGTGACCAACGGCACGACATACAACTACGTCGTTTCGGCCGTCAATTCCGGTGGCGAGAGCGCAAACTCCACGGAAGTCAGCGCCACGCCTTCGGCGCCGGCAACATCGGTTCAGGTGACAATCGACGCGCTGAGCAATCGCCATCCCATTAGCCCTTACGTTTACGGCGGCGCCTACCCGGCGAACGCGGCCGCCATCACCGACAGCGGCACCACCGTGGTGCGGTGGGGCGGCAATGCGACCTCGACCTACAACTGGCAACTCTTCACTTACAACGCCGACGCCGACTACTTCTTTGAGGATTTCGGTGCCGGCGAGATTGGCGATCCCGATTCCACCAAATTCATCCAAGACGTAAGGTCGGCAGGCAGCAATCCTCTAATGACTATGGTGATGTTGCCCTGGGTGGCACAGAGCGCGGAGACGCCGGGCGCCCCTCCGGCTGGAAACGGACACTGGAGTTATTCGGTGGCCAAGTACGGCGCACAATGTAAAGTGGACCAATACAATACCGACGCCGGAGACGGTCTGAAGACGGATTGCAGTACCCAACTGACTGCCAATCCCAGCGACGCCTATGTTCCCTTGCTCGACGATTCAAGCCAAAACTGCCCGGCGGCGAGCTGCGTGTATCGCAGCGAGTGGGCCGCAGCCCTAGCCAGCGCGTTCGGCGGCGCGCCGCATTTCTACGACATGGACAACGAGATCGACATCTGGGGCGGCACGCACGTCGACATTCATCCCAATCCCTCGGGCTATGACGAGCTGAGCAGTGTTTACCTTACTGAGGCGACCAATCTGAAGACTTGGGATCCGGCGGCGATCCGGTTCGGCCCGGTGAGCTGCTGCTGGTGGTTCTACTGGAATGGGGCGAACAGTAACGACAAGGGCGCGCACGGCGGGGTAGATTTCCTGCCCTGGTGGTTGAACGAAGTCTACTGGCAAGACAAAATCGCCGGGGCGCGCTCGCTGGACGTGTTTGATATCCACGCCTACCCGGACGGCCCCAGCACGACGGGTTGGACGCAGGCGCAGTTGCAGGCGTTGGCAGTCCGCATTTACCGCGATTACTGGGATCCGACTTACGTGAGCGAATCAGGCACAATCGATCAACAGTACACGACAAACATCGAGCCGAACAAGACCATCCCGTTTCGCATCCCGCGCATGCGGGCGATTGTGAATATGATCTATCCGCAAACACCGCTTAGCATCACGGAGTGGAGCGCAGCTTTTGCTGGCGAGGGGGATTTCTCGACTGCTCTGGGGGACGCGGATGCGTATGGAATCCTCGGACGCGAACGCGGGTATCTGGCGTCGCGCTGGGGCGCGCCGGCTTCGACGAATCCGAACTACCAAGCCTTGAAACTCTTCACAAACTACGATGGCGCGCATCACGGCTTCGGGACCATCTCCGTGGCCGCCACGAACAGCGGCGATCCCGACTTGTTCAGCAGTTATGCCGCGGTGAATTCCGCCGGCAATACAATGACCGTCCTGGTGCTCAACAAGGATCCGCAGAACTCCGTCAGCGTGCAATTTACCCTGAACCATTTTAACGTCACCACCTTCGCGGCTTACACCCTCGCTTCCACAGCGCCCAACGCGATCACAGCCTCGGCCTCCGGCCCGTGGTCATCTACCCAGACCTTTGCGCCCTATACCGCAACCTTGCTGGTGATCTCAGGCAGCATGCCGCAGGCCCCCGCTTCTGAGTGGGACCTGAGTCCGGATACCACTATGGTTCCTGCGGGCGGCACGGTCACGCTGAACCCCACACTGACTTCCGGAAGCAGCACCGTCACGCTCGGCGCGCCGCAGTCGGACTCCGGCATCAGCTTGAACGTCACCGGGGCTAGCGTCGCGCCCGGCGGTAAGAACGGAACGATCGTGGTGACGGCGGGCAGCACGCCGGGGTTCTATCATTTCACCGTCCCCGGCACCGACGGCTCGGGCGTCGTGCAAAACCAAAGCGGTTGGATTGTGGTAGGGAATCCCCCGGCCACTTTGACGAAGACTGGCGATCAGCAGAGCGGCGGAGTGGGCACTACGCTTAATCTTTCCGTCACGCTCGCGTCCGGAGCGTCCGGCGGCACAGCGAGCGGAGCGCCAATCTTCTTCACCACCAGCGCCGGGTCGCTGACGTACAACGGGACTATAGGCACGATGCTGATTGTGCCAACCAATAATTCCGGACAGGCCAGCGTGACGTTGACGCTCCCCGGCGCGTCCGGAACGGTCACCGTCACCGCCGAAGGTCCTTACGGCTTGGGACATCCCGTGGCGACCTTCACCGAGACGGCGCAGTGATCGACGTATTCACTTGTGCGCCTGGTTGTGTTGCTGTGAAGGCGTTTCTGCACAGGTTGTGAAGCCTGCCACTCCGAAAACTGATAAGAACTACGGTCCCATGGTGAGCACGACTCGAAACCGCGCCTGACCACTCATCATACGCTCGTAGGCCTCAGCCGCCCGCTCCAGGGGAACGACTTCATTCATGGATCGCACACCCGCCATCGCGCTGAAGCCCATCGTATCCTCGGACTCAATCGACGTGCCGGCTGGCCAGCCGGTAATCGTTCGCCCGGACAGAAGTTGAAGCGCGGACACCTCAATGGGGTCGAAGGCGGCGCCAACGACGACCAGCTTACCGTCCACGCGGAGACCCCCAATGGTTGCGCTCATAGCTTTGCCGCTAGTCGCCGTGGCCAGGATGACCTTAGCACCCCCCAGCTTGGTGAGTTCCTCGGCTGGATTCTGGGCTTGGCTGTCAATGTAATGCCGCGCGCCCAAACTGCGAGCCAGCGCCTCTTTGTCCTTTTCACGCGCGATGGCCACGGTGTTGAAGCCCATCTTGGCTGCATACTGCACGCCAAGGTGGCCGAGCCCTCCTACCCCGAGGATGGCCACTAGGTCGCCTGCCCGCGCCCCACTGTTGCGCAGTGAGTTATATGTCGTGATTCCGGCACAAAGCAGCGGCGCCGCTGCAACGGCGTCGAGCTCTTGAGGAATCAGCGCCAGCGCCTGAGCGGGAGCAATCATGTAGTCCGCGTAACCGCCATCGAATGAAATACCGGTCACGAGACCCCGGATGCAAGTCATGAAATGCCCTCGACGGCAAGACTCACAGTAGCCGCAATGCCCCCCATACCAACCCACGCCCACTCGCTGGCCAGGCTGCCAGCCGAGCACCCCAACGCCAACCGCCTCTAAGATTCCAGCGACTTCGTGCCCAGGCACGCGTGGATACGCGATGCCCGGCCAATGGCCCTCTTTTACCATCGCGTCGCTGTGGCAGACACCACAGGCCTGAACTTTGATTCGTACCCACCCGGCGCGGGGCTCAGGAATCTCCCGCTCAACCAACTCGAACGGGCGGCGGGCCGCCGGGATTTGAACTGCTCGCATTTTCGGCATAATCTCCTCCAGTCTGAGTTCGTGATTCCATTATACAAATTCTGGAGTGTGGCAGCCTGCTCCGCTGGTTGGACAGATTTTGTGGCTGCTACACATCGAGCGACTTCGGCCTACCAAGAAGATCCTCCGTGCCGAAATCTCGGCGCGTGCCTTTATTTCGGCTGCTACTGGCCTGCTCCAGATTGCGCCAACCTTCCTTTCCTCGACTAAGTTCTTTGCCGACAAGCGGTTACGTAGGGCGAAAGATAAAGCGACTTTGGCCGAAGGCTTGCGTCCAACCTTTAGGCGAGGTGAATCGTAATCATGCTCCGAGTCACAACTAAGGTCGAAGAAGAACAGAGCAGGGTCACTCTAAAGCTCGAAGGCAAGCTCGCAGGCCCTTGGGTGAGCGAATTCGAGCGTTGCTGGTGTTCGACTCTCGAGAAGTGGAAGGACGTTGTTGTGGAACTTGGGGGTGTGACGTTCATCGATTCCCAAGGTAAGTGTCTTCTGGCTAAGATTCACGGACAGGGAGCAAAGTTGATCGGAACGGGACTAATGACCAGATCGATCATCGACGAAATCTCAGGCTGCGATGAGGAACAGAGTAAAAATGCAAATGGATCGCGCGGGACCAAACACACAGTCGCCGGGATACTCATTGTGCTACTCGTTCCCATCTTCTTCTCCGTGGGGAGCGCGCGAGCGCAGCAGAATAATGCGCTGAAGCTGACGCTGAAAGAGGCGGTTCAGCTTGCGTTGAAGCAGAACCCCCAGGTGCAGATCGCAAACTTGAATCTGGCGCAGAGCGTACAGGACCGGGACATAGCGCGCTCCGGGCTCCTTCCGCAGGCCGATTTCGAGACCCTGGACAGGGCCACGCGTTACAACATCTATGCATTGTTTGGCAGCAAGTTTCCCGGCATCGCCCAGCACGGTGGGCCCTTTCAGTTTTTCCAAGCGGGCCCGAACTTCTCGATGCCGATCTTCGACCTGACGCTTTGGCGCCATTGGCAGTCTGCCCATCAGGGCATCCGGGCAACCGAGGCCCAGGAGGCGACTGTCCGGGAGCAGATCGTGCTGTTAGTGGTCTCACAGTATCTCGGAGGCCTGAGGGCAGGAGCAGCGGTAGTGGCAGCGCAGTCACGGGTTGATTTAGCGCAGGCCCTTTACGATCAGGCGTCCGACTTGCAGAAAAACGGTGTGGGCACCGGCTTGGACTCGCTGCGCGCCAATGTCGAACTCCAAAACGAAAAGCAGCGCCTCATCGAGGCACAAACGCAAAATGAGGTAGCCCTTTATGGATTGGTCCGACTCCTCAACCTCGATCCGCAGCAGAAAATAGAGTTGGCTGATCAACCCAGCTTCTTCCAGACTCCCGAATTCGAGGCGAGCGAGAGCATCGAACAAGCCTTCGGGACTCGCCCCGAGATGAAGGCACTCGAGGCGCGCGAGAGGATCGCCTTGCTTGAAAAAAAGACGGCCAGGGAATCCCGTCTTCCCAGTATCAACTTCGGCGGAAACTGGGCTTACCAAGGCCTTTCGTTGCCGAGTTCAATTCCCTCCTATAATCTGCAAGTTTCCTTCGACGTGCCGATCTTCACCGGAGGCAGGATCCACGCTCAGATTGCGCGGTCCGACCTCGAGTTGAAGAAAGTCCTGCGTGAGAGAGCGGACCTGCATGACCAGATCGCCTTGGAAGTGAAGACCAGCGTCGCGCAACTCCAGTCTGCGCGGAACGAAGTCGACGTAGCCAACTTGGGTGTCAAGCTGGCCCAGGAAGAAGTGACCCAGGCCCGTGACCGTTTCCAGGCCGGGGTCGCCAACAACATCGAAGTGATCACCGCGCAGGACGCTTTGGCGCGCGCCAACGACAATCAGATCGCAGCCCTTTATAGTTATAATCAATCACGCGCCGATTTGGCCCACGCCATCGGCCAAACCGAAGGTCTTTACGCAAAATGAGGTGGAAGAACCATGGAACCGAACGTCGCTGAACTCGAAAGAGAAACGAATCAGGAGCAGACTCCCCCGCCGCAGCAGGAGCCGGAAAGGCAAAGTACGACGAGCCGGTGGGCTGACCCGAAGTTTCGACGGGCCTTCGTGGGGGCGCTGGCCGTGTTGGCCCTTCTAACCATCATTCTAATCCTTCATTACCATAACCGGGTGAGTACGGACGACGCCCAAGTGGACGGGCACATCGTCCCGATGGCCTCCAAGATTTACGGCGAGATCGCCGAAGTGCGAGTGGATGACAACCAGGCAGTCAAGGCCGGGCAGGTTCTGGTCCGCATTGATCCGCGCGACTACCAGGCCCGAGTGGACCAGGCCAATGGTGCGTTGGCGCTCGCCGAAAGCCAGGCGAGGGCTGCTCAGGTGAGCGTCCCGCTGACCCAGGAAACGACACAGAGCTCAACCTCTTCCGCCGACGCGCAGTTAGCCAATTCGGAGGCGGAATACGATCGGGCCAGGATTGCTTACGACAAGGATTCCACCGCAGAGCTGGCAATCGCCCGCGCCAACGTGGACGCGCGGCAGGCGGATAACGACCGCGCCCAGGCTGACTTGGCGCGCATGAAGCCTCTAGTGCAAAAGGCGGAAATCTCGCAGCAACAGTTCGATGCCTACCTGGCGGGAGCACGCGTAGCGGAAAGCGAATTGGGAGCGGCCAAGGACCGACTGGCTGCCTCGGAACGAGCGGCGGAAATCTCCAAGGCCGCCATGCTGGCTGCCAGGGGCAAAGTGGATCAGGCACGCGCCGGGGTCGAGCAGGCGCAAGCCAACCACAAACAGGTTCCCATCAAGCAGGCAGATGCTGAGGCCGCTAATGCCGCGGTGGCGCAGGCTAAAGCCAACCTCGAGGCCGCTGAGCTGCAATTGAGTTACACCACCGTGGTGGCCCCAGTTGATAGCGTGGTGACCAAGAAATCTGTGGAGGTCGGCCAGATCGTGCAGCCCGGACAAAGCCTCCTGGTCCTGATTCCGCTTCAGGACATTTGGGTTACCGCCAACTTCAAAGAGACGCAGTTGGCCAAAGTCCGGCCAGGACAGAAAGCGGAAATCCACGTGGATATGTACGGGGAGACATTCCCCGGCCATGTCGATTCGATTGCAGGAGCCACCGGCGCCAGGCTCAGCCTCTTGCCCCCGGAAAACGCCACGGGGAATTTCGTCAAAGTGGTTGAGCGGATTCCGGTAAAGATACTTGTCGATCCCATTCCACCCGACAAGGCCGTTCTACGGCCGGGCATGAATGTGGATGCGACGATCATTACGAAGTGAAGAATCCAGGAGTCAGAAGTCCGGAGCCAGAATAAAGTACCGCTGTCATTCCGATCCCGCAGCCGCGGGATCGGAATGACAGGGACGGCTCATTCTGACTTCTGACTCCTGACTCCTGAAGTGTTATGTTCCGCATAGTCACAGTGGCGAGGGAATACGGCAGCGGAGGTGGCCGCATCGCGCAATTGCTGGCGGACCGGCTGGATTGGAAGTTGCTTGACCGCTGCCTGGTCGAGAAGATTGCCCAACTCGCCCGGGTTGAACCCAAGTTGGCGGAACAATACGATGAACGCCCCGATCCTTGGGTCAATCGCATCGTCAGGGCCCTTTGGAAAGGGGGAATAATTCGGGGCACTATGGCCGGTCCCATGCCCGAGTTGTTCGATGCCGACACGATGGCTGCGCTGTCCCAGCGGGCGATTGAAGAAGCCGCGGACATCGGAAACTGCGTGATCGTTGGCCGGGCCAGCCAATGCATCCTCCAGGGGCGGAGCGACGCCTTTCATGTCTTCATTTACGCTCCCCGCGCCGAGCGACTGCGCCGCGTACGAACCCGACACGCTGGGCGGGCAGAAGCAGCCCTGGAAGCGCGGGACCAGGAACGCGCAGCGCTCATCCGGCTGTATTTCAACCAGGACTGGGCCAACCGGCATCTTTACGACCTCATGATTTCATCCAAGCTAGGAGAGGAAGTGGTGCTGTCGGCCATTCTGAGCGCTATGGGGATTGGGTGCGCCGGTCCTGACGCGGTCCACAGGTAAAACCGCTTCGAGGGCTGAGTTGGTCCGGACAGCCTCCTCCGCGCAGGCCGTAGGGCCGGTTTCCGCGGCGACCCAGGCACCCCAGCTAGTGGTGGCCGGGAAAAGGTTTTCTATAAGGGGCTTTTATGCAAAGCAGCAAAAAAGGTCGCGCAAATGGAGGTAACGGATTATCCAAATTGGCCCCCTCGTGCATCAAATCTACGGGGCTTAAAAATTCCATTGAATCCCAAACCATGGAGGAGAGGAGATTCCTATGTCCGTATTCCAGCAATACCCTGAAACTGGCAGTCAAACGCCACCCTTCCGCTTGGACGTTCAACTTCACGATCTGCTGAAAAAACCCTCGGAGGGGAGGCCGCTGTTGCCGCCTCCGCCCTCCGCCAAGCCGCTCAGTCTGCCTCAGCCGGTGTTTCCGCAGCACCCGGAACTGCTCACGGAGGAAGAGCTGGAAGCCGACAAGCATGGCTCCCCTAGTGATCCGTACAAACGTCATTGGACCGTTCCCCTCGTCTATCGTGCCATGCGCGGCTGGCTGTTCCCTTACGTCAAGTCGCGGGTGCTGCCAGGGGATTTTCATCCCATCATCGCTTACCTGTTCACGGAGTGGAAGTGTAACTTGGATTGCCACTATTGCTGGGCCTTCGATAATCGCGTGAAGGGCATGACAGAGGACACCGCCCGGCGCTCGATCGACTGGCTGCATTCCACCACCTGCCGCGTTTTGGCGCTCATGGGCGGCGAGCCGCTTCTGCGACCCCAATTCGTCCACAAGGTGATTTACTACGCTGCCAAGAAAGGCTTTTGGATTTACCTCCCCACCAATGCCCGCCTGCTGCGGACGGAGGTCATTGACAAGGTAGCCGACGCGGGGGTGGCCATCGTCAATTTCGCTGTGGATGCTGTCGATGAGAAGCCCGGGCTCCCCAAGGCTCTTGCCCCTGTTCGGAGATACTTCGACTATCTGATCAAGAAGCAGTATCGGTACGGATACTCGGTCTTCTTCAACATCAACATTTGCAAAAACAACCTGGAGGATGTGCAGCAGTTGACCGAGATCGCTCACGAACACGGCATCGCTACCGACTATCACATCAACGAATCCCCCATGATTGAGCAGGAGCATTTTCAGCACATGCAAGAAAATATCACCTTCATCGAGAAAAGGGATTGGCCACGAGTTGACGCCCTGATCGACTGGCTGATCGAGAAAAACCGCTCCGGCTACAAGATGGTGAACTCCGTGAAGCGGCTTGAGGATATGAAGGCGTTTATGCGCGGGAAAGTCGAGCCGTGGAACTGCCGCGCGGGCCAGAACTCGCTCATCATCCGCGTGGATGGTACGCTCGCGCCCTGCTTCCCCATGTACTCCGCCAAGCACGATTGGGGGGTGGTAGGCGACCACAATTTTGAAGTTCCGCAATTGAATGAAATGAAGAAAGAGTGCCAAACCCATTGCTTCTCGACCCTCAACCACAACCTCGGTTATTGCTACGACGCGGCGCGGGCGCTCAAATGGGTTTTTAGGCAGGCATCCCGAGGCTTCCAGGGAACGAGCGGCAGCTTTGAGGACTGAACCTTCGCCCGGTAAGGGCTGGAGATAGTAGCCGGGGGCAAGGCCCCCGGCTACTGTTTTTATCCCCTTTGGGGATGAAGAGCCTAGAGCCCGGAGTGAGTTCGGAGAGCATGATTTCGACCGTCCGCGGACCATTCTCCCCGTACGATCATCCACACAAAGCGCAGTGATACTTCGGCCACGAACCACGGGACCTCAGAATAACAAATCAAGTACGAACGATTTAAAGGCATGAGAAGTCTATTCGCCCGTGTTCGGCAAAACGGCGTGACAAACCCCTGGGTGGTTGCCCTGACGGTGATGCTGGCCACCTTCATGGAGGTGCTGGACACCAGTGTCGCCAATGTGGCCTTGCCGCATATCGCCGGAAACCTCTCAGCGGGCGTGGACGAGAGCACCTGGGTCCTGACCTCTTACCTTGTCTCGAACGCCATCGTGCTGCCTCTCACAGGCTGGCTGTCTTCTTTGTTCGGCCGCAAGCGCTTTTACATGACTTGCGTCGCCATTTTCACCATCAGCTCTTTCCTATGTGGCTTGGCTCCGTCGCTTCCCATGCTGGTCTTCTTTCGCATTCTGCAAGGGGCTGGCGGAGGCGCTCTTCAACCCATTTCCCAAGCCATCCTGGTGGAGAGTTTCCCGAAGCACAAGCAAGGGATGGCGATGGCCATTTACGGCATGGGCGTCGTTGTGGCGCCCATCCTTGGGCCGACGCTGGGAGGCTGGATCACGGACGATTACAGTTGGCGGTGGATATTCTTTATCAACATCCCGGTAGGCGTGCTCTCGCTGCTTTTTACCTACCTGCTGATCTTCGACCCACCATATTTGGTCAGGAAGAACTGGCGCGAGGCGAGGATCGACTACATCGGGTTGGGCCTGCTCAGCGTGGGTCTCGGGTTCTTGCAAGTGGTTTTGGACAAAGGCGAGCGGGAAGATTGGTTCGGCTCGAATTTCATCATCGGCTGCTCGGCGGTGGCTTTGGTCGGTCTGGTGGGGGCGCTGCTTTGGGAATTATACAGCGACGATCCCGTGGTGGATTTGCGCATGCTCAAAGATCGAAACTTCGCCCTCGCCACCTTCACCATGTTCATGCTGGGGTTCGTGCTCTACGGAAGCACCGTGCTGCTGCCCTTGCTCTTGCAGACGCTGATGGGTTATACGGCCTTGCTGAGCGGACTGGTGCTTTCTCCGGGCAGCCTGCTGGTCCTCATCGCCTTGCCCATTGTGGGACGCTTGACCCAGACCGTGGAGTCGCGCTGGCTCATCGCCATCGGACTCGCCATCACCGGCCTCTCGCTCCTGCACATGGCCCACTTCAACCTCCAGATTGATTTCACCACTGCCGTCAGCGCCTGGGCCTATTCACGCTTGGGCATGGCGTTTCTGTTCACCCCCATCAACGTCATGGCGTTCTACTTTATTCCCAAAGAAAAAATGAACAACGCCACGGGCCTCATCAACCTGGCGCGGAACATCGGAGGCAGCGTGGGCATTGCCAACGTGACCACCTTGCTTGCCCGCCGCGCCCAAGTGCATCAGTCTGTGCTGGTCAGCCACCTGACACCCCTCGATCCTGCTTATTCGGCCTCCCTTTCCGGCGCCAGCCACTTCCTGATGGCGGGAGGTTCCGACCCCGTGCAGGCGCTGAACCAAGCGCATGGCTTGCTCTATGGCAACCTGATCCGCCAAGCCAGCATGCTGGCCTATACCGACACGTTCTGGCTACTCGGCCTCACCTTTCTCGCCATGATCCCTTTCATGTTTCTCATGAAGAAAGTTCAGCTCCGCGGACCCGCCACCACGCCAGCGCACTGACGGCGAGCGCCAAGTGGGCAGATGGGCGGGTGGGCAAGTGGGCAGATGGGCAGGTGCGTAGTAAGGTCCACCTCGAAAAGACTACCCTCTCCCTCAGAGTCTGTGTGATAACCCTGCCCAGGGTGTCAATCCGATCCCGCAGGCGCGGGAGAGGTCCGAATCCTGGACTCCGATGGTCCGATCCGAATCGGACCTGAAATCGGAGAATCTCGCTCTGGATGTTTTCAGGGCAGTGCGAGGTTCCTCGTCGTCCGCCACTAAAGAATGGCGGACTCCTCGGAATGACACGCAAACTGAGGTT
>Ga0187781_10001376_pt1 | contig 18382 bp, 11 predicted proteins | sample 0715_SJ02_MP02_2_FD_132447 | JGI IMG/M metagenome (GOLD analysis project Ga0187781, IMG submission 132447) | Tropical peat soil microbial communities from peatlands in Department of Meta, Colombia - 0715_SJ02_MP02_20_MG | ecosystem: Environmental > Terrestrial > Soil > Wetlands > Peat | place... | reverse complement strand
CCCGGAAGATGGGGTAATCGGCCGGGCGTTGTTGTGGATAGCTGAAGATTTGGGGTGCTGCGCTTCAGGCTGATGGTGAAACGAGGTCCGTGGATGCGGCCTCAAGCATCAGAAGGAGAAGCGCAGCATGGATCATTTTGCTGGACTGGACGTATCGGTCAAGGACACAAGCGTCTGCATTGTGGATGACGCGGGCAGGATCGTGCGGGAAGTGAAGGTAGCGAGCGAACCCGCCGCACTGCTGCCGGTTCTGAAGAACGCGATCTACCACTTCAAGCGGATTGGACTGGAAGCTGGACCGCTGTCGCAGTGGCTTTTCAGTGCTCTGGCGGAAGCAGACCTGCCGGTGGTCTGTGTCGAGACGCGGCACATGCGCGCAGCATTGAAGGCGCAGATCAACAAGACGGACCGCAACGATGCTCGTGGCATTGCTCAGATGATGCGGGTGAGTCTTTATCGCCCGGTGCATGTCAAGACGCTGCGCAGCCAGAAGCTGCGAATGCTGCTGACCCACCGCAAGCTACTGCAGTCGAAAGCCATCGCGATCGAGAATGACCTGCGCGGCACGTTGCGCAACTTCGGTCTCAAAGTGGGCATGGTGAGGGCGGCCAGGTTCGAGGCGCGCATCAAGGAGCTTGTCGAGCACCTTCCCGATCTGGTCGCTCTGGTCGAACCGCTGCTCGTCGTCCGCCGGGTGCTACGCGACCAAGTCGCTGTTCTCCATCGCCGTTTATTAGCCGCGGTTCGGGATGACGAGGTCTGTCGGCGCTTGATGACGGTGCCCGGCGTCGGCCCGGTGGTCGCACTGACCTATCGGGCCACCGTCGATGTGCCCGCCCGCTTCCGCAAATCCAAGTCTGTTGGAGCGGTGTTCGGACTGACCTGCTCTAGGGATCAATCCGGTGAAAGAGACCGCCCGGGCGCCATATCGCGCTGCGGCGACGAGATGATGCGCACCATGCTCTACGAGGCAGCCCAGAGCATGCTGGTGCATTCGACACGATGGTCCTGGCTCAAAGCCTGGGCGATGCAGATCGCTAGGCGCCGCGGCATGAAAAGAGCGATCGTCGCGCTGGCACGACGGCTAGCCGTCATCATGCACCGCATCTGGATTGACGGCACCGAGTTCAAATGGACCAGGGAAGTCGCAGCAGCATGATAGCCACCGAGAACTAGGAGGAAACTCGAGCTCCACCACGCGGTGGAATGACGTCCCTCGCGGGACGATGGATGAGGTGAGTTCGCATGTCCGCTTGGACCTGCCGACGGCAAGGCCGCCCAAAAGATAGTTCCACCTCGTCCTCGGATCCTATCATGGAAGGGCCTATGCGCCGATTCCGTAGAGAAGCATGAGCCCGCGAGCGACACCATCACCGCAGTCGTGGAACGGTCTGAAAGCGCTTGACCCCAACCGGCCGATTAGAGAAGCGGACATCAACCGAAAGTCGCGCGATGTCCGTTAAGTGCCGGAAGGTGACATCGCTGAACGTGAGGGCGGTCGCCAGCGGCAGTTATCGGAGAGGCCGATGAGCAGGGTAGCCGAGCGTGCTCAGCGCAAGGCGGCCCTCACCACGCTCCGAATTTGTAGTTGATGCCGGTAGTGAGCATCATGATGTTGCGGCTGGCGCCGGTGAACGTATCACCGCTGAAGGCTCCGGGTGCACCAGCCGGAACGACAAAGCTCTGGTTCTGCAGCCCGATATAATCGAACTCGCCTCTGACCGACCAACGTGCCGCAAAATACCACTCGACGCCCAAACCCGCCGTCCAACCCCAGTTGCTGTTGATGGTCGTAGAAAACGGAACGTTGTTGATCGTGACTGTGGGCGCGCTCGATCCAACCCAAGCGCCGCCACCCTTGCCGTACACGAGCAGTCGGTCGAACGCGTAGCCGAAGCGGCCGGTGACGGTCGTCAGCCAACGATTATTGGCGGAGAGTGAGGCGGTGTTTTTGCCAATCGTAATACTGCTGGTGGTATTGTTGGTGTTGGGCAGCCACTCGAAGTCGCCTTCGACACCGATAACAACGCCGCTCCAGAATTGGTAATTCGCACCCACTTGACCGCCACCCACGAACTGGGCGGCGTTGGTCTCCGAGAAGGCGTTGCCAGCGGGATCGGAAAAGTTGCCGCCGGCCCAGGCCGCCCCGAGATTTCCGCCGATATAGAAGCCGGTCCAGTTGTAAACCGCTGGCGGAACGTAGGCCGTCGGCTGCGGGGCTGGCGCCGCTGGTAGCGGTAGATCGGCTGCCAAGGCTTCGCCGCCACCGACCAGCGCCAAAGCTGCGGCGATGAATAATACGCGCTTCATTACAACGCCCCCCGTCGATACCCTGTCCCCAGGGGCATTTTACCGGAGAACATGCCGGATTACTGTGTCCTGAAAGCCACAGGCCGAGGAGCAAAAATGGCAGCGTTAGGGGGCTTTCTTCCCCCGGCTCGGTGCGCTTGAAATTCCACCGGCCCTGAAAGGTGTTATGCGGGTTCGAAATTTGGATCGCCCCCTCAGGAGCGCCCGCCAGCCGAAGTGCGAAATCCCACAATGCCGAACGGCCTGCCTCGGCGCCTGACTGAGCGGCGCTCTTGGTCTCAGTGCAGGATCTGTTGCAGGAAAAGCCGCGTGCGCTCGTGCTGCGGACTGGCGAAGAAGGCTTTCGGCTCGTTGCTCTCGACGATCTCACCGTCGGCCATGAAGATGATGCGGTTCGCCACCTGCCGCGCAAAGCCCATCTCGTGGGAAACGACCAGCATGGTGATGCCGTCGTCCGCCAGCTCGACCATGGTGTCGAGCACTTCTTTCACCATTTCCGGGTCAAGGGCCGAGGTCGGCTCGTCGAACAGCATGATGTTCGGGTTCATGCACAGCGCGCGGGCGATCGCCACGCGCTGCTGCTGGCCGCCGGACAATCGCGCCGGAAATTTGTGCGCCTGGTCCGGGATTTTCACCCGCGTCAGATAGGTCATCGCCAGGGCCTCGGCTTCGCGCCGTGGCATGTGCCGCACCCAGACCGGCGCCAGCGTGCAGTTTTCGAGCACGGTCAAATGCGGGAACAGGTTGAAGTGCTGAAACACCATGCCGACGTCGCGGCGCACCGCGACGATGTGCTTGGGATCCTCGGTCAGCTCGACGCCGTCGACGATGACGCGGCCGCGCTGCCAGTCCTCGAGCCGGTTGATGCAGCGCAGTAGCGTCGACTTGCCGCCGCCCGACGGCCCGCAGATGACGATGCGTTCGCCGCGGGCGACCTTGAGGTTGATGTCGCGCAGCACGTGAAAGTCGCCATACCATTTGTCGAGATCGATGATCTCGACCGCGACATCGGGCAAGCCGCTCGCGCCGGAATCGCCTGCTGGCTCGGTCATCGCCTCCCCTCAACGCCGGCTGCCGCGCGCGAGCCGGGCCTCCACGCTCTGGGCGTAGCGCGACATGCCATAGCAGAAGACGAAGTAGAAAAGCGCGGCAAATGCATAGCCGGTCACCGGGATGTTTGGCGCCGCCCATTTCGGATCGGCGCGCGCCGCCTCGATGGTGCGCAGGAAATCGAAAATGCCGACGACGAACACGAGCGTCGTGTCCTTGAACAGCCCGATGAAGGTGTTGACGATGTTCGGCAACGTCGCCTGCAGCGCCTGCGGCAGGATGACGAGCGCCATCATCCGCCAATAGCTGAGCCCGAGCGCGCGCGCGGCCTCGTATTGGCCGCGCGGTACCGCGGCAAGGCCGCCGCGCACCACCTCGGCCATATAGGCCGAAGCAAACATCGCGACGCCGATCAGCGCGCGCAGCAGCTTGTCCGGGGCAAGCGGCTCCGGAACGAACAGCGGCAGCATCACGCTCGCCATGAACAAAACGGTAATCACCGGCACGCCGCGCACCACTTCGATGAAGCCGACGGCAAGGAGCCGCACCACCGGCTTGTCGGAGCGGCGCCCGAGCGCGAGCAGGATACCGAGCGGCAGCGAGAACACGATGCCGACCGTCGCCACCACGATGGTCACCAGGATGCCGCCCCAGAGCGCGGTCGGGACCACGGCAAGTCCCAGATACGGCGCGCCGTGCAGCAAGATGAAGGACAGGGCCGGCAGAATGACAAAAAAATAGAGCGCGGCGAGGTCGCGGCGCGGCGATGAGAGCCGCAGCAGCCAGACGACGCCGAACGCCAAAGCCAAGAAGAACAAGTCGACGCGCCAGCGCTGGCCGGCCGGGTAGAAGCCATAGACGAAATAGGAGAACCAGACGCGCACGAACGCCCAGCAGGCGCCCGGGTGCGGTCGCATCGGCGAGGCAAGACAAGCCTGGCGGTCGGCGCCGGACCATACCGCATCGAAGAAGAAAAACCGCAACAGCGACGGCAGCGCCCAGGCGATGAAGACAATACAGAGGAGCGTGAGTGCGATATTGACCGGGCTCGACAACAGATTGGCGCGCAGCCAACCGAACATCCCGGCGCGCGCCGACAGCGGCGCCGAAGTTCGGGGCGAATCGGAGAGCGCGCGCTGCTCGATCGTGGACATGGGCATCAGCGCTCCACGATCACGGTCGAGCGTCCGTAGAGGTTCATGGCGAGCGAGGTGACGAGGCTGATGGCGAGATAGACCGCCATGGTGATGGCGATCACCTCGACCGCCTGACCGGTGATGTTGAGCACGCTGCCGGCGAACACCTGCACCAGGTCGGGATAGCCGATGGCGACGCCGAGCGAGGAGTTCTTGATCAGATTGAGATACTGGCTGGTCAGCGGCGGCACGATCACCCGCATCGCCTGCGGCACGACGACGAGACGCAGCGTATTGCCGGAGCGCAGGCCGAGCGCCTGCGCCGCCTCGATCTGGCCGCGCGGCACGGCAAGGATGCCGGCGCGCACCACCTCGGCGATGAAGGCTGCGGTATAGACCGAGAGCGCGATCAGCAGCGCGGCGAATTCCGGCAGGATTTCCAGGCCGCCGCGCACATTGAAGCGGCCGAGATCCGGAATTTCGAAGCTGAGCGGAAAGCCGGAGAGGGCAAACGCGGCGAGCGGCAGCCCGACGATGAGGCCGAGCGCGTGCCACAGAACGTTGATCTCCGCCCCGGTCTGCGCCTGGCGCCTCCCTGCCCACAGGCGCAGCAGGATAGCGGCAGCAATGCCGAGCAACAAAGCGGCGATGACCGCGGTAAAGCCGGGCGCGAACACGGGCCGCGGCAGGAACAGTCCGCGATTGTTGAGAATGCCGCCGCCCGGCAGGACGATGCTGCCGCGCAATGCCGGCAGCGATTGCAGCACGGCGTTGTACCAGAACAGGATTTGCAGCAGGAGCGGCACGTTGCGCAGGGTCTCGACGTAGAAGCCGGCGAGCCGCGATACGAGCCAGTTGCGCGACAGCCGCGCGATGCCGACAACAAAGCCGAGCACGGTCGCGAGCACGATGCCGATGCCGGCGACAAGGAGCGTGTTGAGGAGACCGACCCAGAAGGCGCGACCGAAGGTCGAGGCGCTCGCCGAATAGCTGATCAGCGTCTGGCTGATGTCGAAGCCGACGGTGTTGTTCCAGAAGCCGAAGCCCGAGGCGATATGGGCGCGCGCGAGATTTTGCGCGGCGTTGAGGATCGCGCCATAGCCGAGCGCCGCGATGATGACGAGGAGGCCGATCTGAACGGCGACGCTGCCGAGGCGGCGCCGGCGCCGCGGCGCTTCATGAGCTGCATCGGTCATGAGCCGGCCCCCGGCGGCGACTGAGCGCGCCGGCGGCGGCTCAGCGGAATGGCGGCCCGTATTGCAGGCCGCCCTTGGTCCACAGCGCGTTGAGGCCGCGTACGATCTTCAGCGGCGAGCCCTGCCCGACATTGCGTTCAAAGACCTCGCCGTAATTGCCGACGAGCTTGACGATGCGATAGACCCAATCATTAGTCAGGCCGAGCGCTTCGCCATATTGGCCCTCGACGCCGAGCATGCGCCGGGTCTCGGGATCGTCGGATTTCATTTTCTCGTCGACATTCGTCTTGGTCACGCCGAGCTCCTCGGCGTTGACCATGGCGAAATGGGTCCAGCGCACGATGTCGGTCCACTGATTGTCGCCATGGCGCACGGCGGGGCTGAGCGGCTCCTTGGAAATGATCTCCGGCAGCACGATGTGCTCGGCCGGCTCGCCGAGCTTGAGCCGCTCGCCGTAGAGCGCCGAGGAATCGGTGGTGTAGGAGTCGCAGCGGCCTGACTCGTACGCCTTCACCGCCTCGTCGCCGGTGGCGAACGTCACGGTCTTGAGGCCCATGTGATTGGCGCGGAAATAGTCGGCGAGGTTGAGCTCGGTGGTGGTACCCTGCTGCACGCACACCGCGGCGTCGTTGAGCTCGAGCGCGGAGCTCACCTTCAGCGATTTACGCACCATGAAGCCCTGGCCGTCGTAATAGGTGATCGCCGCGAAATCGAGCCCGAGCGAAGTATCGCGCGACAATGTCCAGGTGGTGTTGCGCGACAATACGTCCACCTCGCCGGATTGCAGCGCGGTGAAACGATCCTTTGCGGTCAGCGGCACGAACTTGACCTTGGTCGGATCGTTGAAGATCGCCGCGGCGATGGCGCGGCAGAAGTCGACGTCGAAGCCGGTCCAGTTGCCTTGCGGATCGGGCAAGCCGAAGCCGGCCAGCGTTCCATTGGCGCCGCAAATGAGCTGCCCGCGATCCTTGATCGCGTTCAGCGTCTGCGCCCACGCTGCCTGTGTCCCGAACGCGAGCACAGTTGCATAAGCCATTGCCGTAGCGAGGCGTTTCATATTCGGGCCTTTCAGGATGGACGGCAGCGCGCCGAAATGGAGCCGCCGGGACGCGGTGATCGCTTTTCCCCGCTGCATCTGAGAACGATCATACAGCAAGGTCAAGGGGTTGACGAGCGCATCCGATGCCGAAACTAATGGCGCATCGAGCGCTGGTGGCGCGTTCAGCCCGCCACGCGGACATGCGGACACAAGCGGACATAAAGAGACAACGGCGATGAAAGAGGGCAGCAAGAACCGCCCCGCCAAGACGCGGCGCCCGCACACTCAGGTGGTCACCGGCGGCCGCGACCCCGCCGCCTATCACGGCTTCGTCAATCCGCCGGTCTATCACGCCTCGACCGTTCTCTATCCCAGCGCCGAGGACTACGTCGCCCACCGCGCGCACTACCAATATGGACGGCGCGGCACGCCGACGACCGAGGCGCTCGAATTTGCGGTGCAGGAACTCGAAGGGCCGCAATGCGCGCATGTGGCGCTGTTGCCTTCGGGGCTGGCGGCGATCTCGGCGGCGCTGCTTTCGGTGGTGCATGCCGGCGACCATGTGCTCGTCACCGACAGCGCTTATGGGCCGACGCGCAGCTTCTGCGACCAGATTCTCACCCGGCTCGGCGTCACCGTCACCTACTACGATCCGCTGATCGACGCTGCGATCGGCGAGTTGATGCGGCCGAACACCCGCGTCGTCTATCTCGAATCGCCGGGCTCGCTCAGCTTCGAGATGCAGGATGTCGCCGCGATAGCCGCTGCGGCTCATGCCAAGGGCGCGCTGGTACTCATGGACAACACCTGGGCCACCCCGCTCTATTTCCGTGCGCTCGATCATGGTGTCGATCTCTCGATCCAGGCCGGCACCAAATATATCGGCGGCCATTCCGACGTGATGCTCGGCACGGTTTCGGCCAACAGCGCGACCGCAACGAGCCTCAAGACCATGGTGCGGTTCAGCGGCTGGTGCGTCGGTCCGGACGACATCTATCTCGGGCTGCGCGGGCTGCGCACGCTTGCGGTCAGGCTCGACCGCCATTTCCAGTCCGGCCTTGCCGTCGCCCGCTGGCTCGAAGAGCGGCCGGAGGTGCTCAAACTCCTGCATCCGGCGCTGCCGAGCCATCCCGGCCACGCCCTGTGGAAGCGCGACTTCAGCGGCGCCTGCGGCTTGTTCAGCATCGTGCTCAAGCCGGTGCCGCAACAGGCGGTGTACGCGTTTCTCGACGCCCTCGAACTGTTCGGCATTGGCGCCTCGTGGGGCGGCTTCGAGAGCCTCGCCATTCCGTTCGACTGCACGCCGGTGCGCACGGCGACGCGGTGGGCGCCGGGCGGTCCGGCGGTGCGCTTCCACATCGGGCTCGAAGCCGTCGAGGATCTGTTGGCCGACCTGGAAGCCGGTTTTGCGGCGCTCGCGGTCGCCGCGCGGACGTAAGCCTTAGCGGCGCGAGACTCCGATTTGGCGCCAGGCGGCTGCCAGGCGTCGGAATGTCGGCCACGGATAGGCGCGCAGATCGCCCGGGCAGAAGCCGAGCCGCCGCGCCGCAAAATAGCGCCGCACCCCGAGCGCACCGACCGCGCCGACGAGCGCACCGGCGACCACGTCGCTCGGGTGATGCGCGAGCACCACGACGCGGCTGAGCATGATGATCAGGGCATAGAGCCACATCACGAAGCGGCTCTGCGGCCAGACCGCGCCAATGGCGATCGCGGCTGCGACCGCCGTCGTCGCATGTCCCGACGGCATCGCTGCATAGGCCGGGCGCCAGATGAACGGCGCATATAAAAACGGATCGTCATGGCCGCCGACGAAGGGCCGCGCCCGGCCGATCAGGCGCTTGACGATGGTCGTAAACAGGCCCGGCGCGCCAATCGCCAGGAACAGGAACCCGCAGCGGACGCCAAGCGCGGCGAGCATGCCCTGCGTGAGCCGCGGCAGCGCCGGAGAGGCGATCGCCGCGAGCGCCAGCAGAGCGGTTCCGAGCGGGTAGAGGAACCAGCCCGAGAGGCCGAACTTGGTGATCGCATCAAACGGCGCAACGACCCAGCGCGGCAGATTGCGCGCCCAATCGCTCGCCGCGACATCGAGGAAAAACATCGCGGCGATCACGGCGGCGATCGCCAGCACCGCCGCCGCAATTGCGGTTGCCGATATCGGCGGCAGCCGCGCCTGCGGCGTGCGCCTCAGGGCGAGGAGCCCGCGCGCGGCATTGGCGGCGAAGCGTTGCGGGAACGCGCCGGTTGCGGGCGCTTGACGAACAGGCTTCGAGCGAACTTCAGTCACGGCCGCCGCGACGATAGAGCATGATCCGGAAAAGTGGAAACGCCGTCGCCGGGGCTAGCCGCCCGGTTCAGGGCTGGCCGCTCTCGTTGAGGCGCACGACCACGCTGTCGGCAGCGCCAGCCGCGTCGATCACCGTGACGCGCGCGAAACCAGGCCCTGGCGGCCGGAAGAAATGCCCGCGCGAGTCTTCCGCAACCGGCATACCGTTGACGAGGACCGTGAGCGGTGCGTTGGCGCCGGTCACTTTGACCGGCACTGGATCAGGCTTGCCGTCGGTTGTGGCGAGCTCGAGCCGGGCGCCGTCCGGCGGAAACAAAATGTGCAGCTTCGGCTGAGTCGAGCCGGCCAAGTCGCCCGGTGCGAAATGGCGCAGCGGCGGCGGCAGCTTGGCGGAATTCGCCACCAGCACGCCCGCCGGCGCGCGCGGCAGCGCTGCCGGCAGCGTCAGGAGCCGGGCGAAAGCATCGAACAGAATCGGCGCCGCCGCGGCGCGGCCGATGAGGCCGGAAACCGGCGCGCCGTCGGGCCGGCCGACCCAAATGCCGATCGTGTGCTTGCCGTCGAAGCCGACCGACCAGGCGTCGCGGTAGCCGTAGCTCGTCCCGGTCTTGAAAGCGATCCGGCCGGCGACGCCATTCTCCGGCGGCGGCGTGCCGAGAAGTACGTTGCCGACATACCAGGCGGCGACCCGATCCATCAGGCGATTGCCCTCCCCGTTGCGTGGAGCGATCGGGGCTGACGCGCGCGAAGCGTCGCGCTCGGTAAGCGGCAGCACCGTGCCGAGGCGCGCGATCCCCGAATAGAGCATCACCAGGTCGCTGAGCCTGATGCCGACGCCGCCGAGGCCCATGGCGAGACCGGGCGCGTCGCCGTCGGGCAGCACCAAAACGGCGCCAGCCTGCTTGAGCCGCGCGGCAAGGCGGCTCGGCCCGACCTGATCGAGCACGGCGAGCGCCGGAACGTTGAGCGAGAATTGCAGCGCCCTGCGGACCGTGACCGTGCCCTGGAAGGTGAAATCGAAATTCTGCGGCACATAGGCGCCGTAGCGCACCGGCCGATCCTCGATCAGCGTCTCGGGATGAATGAGGCCGTCTTCGAAGCCGAGGCCGTAGATGAACGGCTTGAGCGTCGAGCCTGGCGAGCGCAGTGCCTGGGTCATGTCGACCTCGCCGGCGCGGCGTTGGTCGAAATAACCGGGCGAGCCGACATGCGCGGCGATCGCGCCGGTCGCATTGTCGACGACGAGCATGGCGAGCGAGACATTGGGCCCGAGCGTCTGCGCCAGCGTGCGCACGCGCTCGCGCGCCAACGCTTCGAGGCTCTTCTGCAAGTCGGCGTCGATGGTGAGGCGGACCTCGCTTCCCGGCGCAGCCTCGGCGACCGCGCGGTCGGCGGCGTGCGGCGCAAGCATCGGCATGGCGCGGCGGCCCGCCGGCGCCGGCTCGGCCTTGGCGAGCGCGATCTCGTCCGCCGGGATGCTGCTCGCGGCAGCGAAGCGGTCGAGCACGCGGTTTCTGGCGCTACGCGCTGCTTCCACGGAACGATCCGGCCGCCGCAGCTCCGGCGATTGCGGCAACGCGACGAGCAGCGCCGCCTCTGCGAGCGAAAGCCGCCGCGGCTCCTTGCCGAAATAGGCGAGCGAGGCGGCGCGGATGCCTTCGATATTGCCGCCGTAAGGCGCGAGATCGAGATAAAGCGCGAGTACCTCGTCCTTGCTCAGCTTCCGCTCGAGTTCGACGGCGCGCACCATCTGCCGGAGCTTCGCCGCCAGCGTTCGGCCGCTGCGCGGCTCGAGGAGCCGCGCCACCTGCATGGTCAAGGTCGAGCCGCCGGAGCGGATGCGACCGCTGCCGGCGAGCAGGAGCGCGGCGCGACCGAGCGCCAGCGGATCGACGCCGTGATGCGCGCGAAAGCGCCTGTCCTCATAAGCGAACAGCATGTCGAGGAAGCGCGGATCGACGTCGGCGACTTCGACCGGCAGGCGCCAGCGGCCTTCGGCGGTCCCGTAAGCGCGCAACAGCTGGCCCTCGCGGTCGGTGACGCGGGTCGAGAAAGTGAGCTCCTTGCCGGTCGGCGCCGGACCGAGCGACGCGATCCACCACGCCGCGCCACCAACCGTCGCGGCGCAAATCAGCGAAGCAGCGACGATGGCGGCGCGCCATCGCGTCATTGCGAGGAGCGAAGCGACGAAGCAATCCAGAGCGACGAGGCGCCGCAGGATTGCTTCGCGGAGCTTGTCATCGGGCTGGCCACTTCGGGCCGGACCCGTTGGCTCGCAATGACGGGGCGTAGTCATTTCGCCGCCGTGACTTCCACGCTCTCGGTCGCGGTGCGGCCGAAGCGGTCGGGCGCATACATGTCCTCGACGCTCGCCTGCGGGCGGACATATTTGCCCGGAGCAACCGCGCGCACGACATAGGCGACGGTAAACACCGCCTCGTCGTCCTTCTTGCGCTCGAAGGCCGCGGTGAAGCGGTCGTCGCGGAACTCGGTGCTGACCGGCTCCTGCGCATCGGTGATCCACGACAGCGTGCCGGTGTCGCCGGAGGAGACGAGATGCGGGTTGTCGATCTCGAATCCGGCCGGCAGATAGTCGGCGACGATGACCCGGCCGAATTGCGGCTGCGCCTCGGTGATTTTGAGCACGACGGCGAGGCGCGTGTTCTGCTCGACCTGCTTCACATCGACCGGGTCGCCGCCGAGCGTGTAGGTCTGCCGCTCGATCTTAAAGCCCTTCTCAGCGGCCGGCTCCGGCGTCAGCGGCGCGCCGGAGACCGTGACCACCGCCTTGACCTCGTCCTCGCCGGTGTTGGCGACGCGCAGCGGCTCCTTCAGATCGCCGGCGCGGATCGTGCGGAACAGCGGGCGCTGCATTGCCGCGCCGCCTACGTCGAGCGAGATCTTGCCGGCGTCCTTGGCCATGGCGCTCGCCGCAAGGAGAAGCCAGGCATCCTCCTGCGTCGAGGTGGTACGCAAGGAGGAGCGCGAGGCCTCGACCTTCTCGACGGCGCTCTGCACGGTCGCGCGCGGGGCGCCACCTTCGACGGCGAGCGCAACGAGGGCCGCCGCATCGCGTAAGGTCGAGCCGTAATCCTCGCGGCTTACGAAGACCGGCGACGATTGCGGAGTGATGGCGGCAAGCGCCGCTCCATAGGCGCGCTCGGCGCGGGTGCGGTCGCCGACGAGCGCCAACGCGGCCGCGATCTGCGCCTTGGCGATCGGCGTCGCCAGCGCGTCGAGCTTGGCGTCGGCGAGGTAGCGCAGATCGCCGATCGGCGCAAAGCCATTGCGGGCGAGCACGTAGAGCGCGTAGGCGAGATCGGTGCCGCCGTTCTTGCCCACGTCGGTGGTGTTGGCCACCGAGTTGCGGAGCCGATCGAGCGCCAGCTTGAACGCGCCATCGGGTACCGCGAATTTGTGCTCGCGGGCGCGGGTGAGGAAATCGGTGACGTAGGAGTCGAGCCAGAGATCGTCACCGCCGATGCCCCACAGGCCGAACGAGCCGTTGGAATCCTGGCGGGTGAGCAGCGCCTCGATGGCGTCGCGAATGCGCTGCTCGGTGGTGACGTCGAGCGCGAGCTGCGCTTCCTTGGCGCGATCGCTGACATAGAGGAGCGGCAGCGCGCGGCTGGTGATCTGCTCCGAGCAGCGATAGGGATAGCGATCGAGCGCCGCGAGCAGCGCCGCAGCGTCAAGCGCGGTCGAGGCGCCGACCGAGATCGAGACCGAGCCGGTGCCGGGAACGAGATCGGCGAAGAGGTCGCCCGACAGCGTCAGGCTTTCACCTTTGGCGAGCGGCTTGATCGTACGCCGCGCCAGAATCTGCGCCGGCGCGCGCACCGCCAGCACGAAATTGCGATCAAGCGCAAAGCCGGCCGGTCCGCTGATCCGTACTCGCATGCTGCCGCTGCCAGCGGCGGTGGCGGTGAGCGGAATGCTCAGCACGCCGCGCTCCTTGGCGCGCAGCGTGAGCTTTTGCGGCGCGTTCCCCTCGGTCGCGACCGCATCGGCGGCGCTGACCGCGATTGAATAATCGCCGGCCTCGCCCTCGACATTGTCGAGATCGAGACGCAGGCTCGAATGGTCGCCGGGGAGGAGGAAGCGCGGCAGCGTCGCGGTCAGTACGACCGGATCGCGGACAGTAACGTCGGCGGTACCGTGGCCGGTCTTATCCTTGCTCCACGCCACCGCCATCACGCGCAGCGTGCCGGCGAAATCGGGGACGTCGAAGGCAACCTCGGCATTGCCGTCGGCTCCGACGCTGACGATGCCGGAATTGAGCGCGACCGGCGGGCCGGTTGGCGGACTGCCTTGGAGCTGCGCGCCCTCATCGCCGCCGCTGCGGATTTGTCCGCGTGCGCCCTGCATGCCGTCGATCAGGTCGCCGTAGAGATCGCGGATATCGGCCGACAGTGCCCGCTGACCGAGATAGTAGTCCTCGGGCGACGGCGGCTTGTAATTGGTGAGATTGAGAATGCCGACATCGACGGCGGCAATGACGATCCGCGCCTCCTCGCCCGCGACGAGGCCGCCGACCTTGACGAGGATGCGCAGCGTCGTGTTCGGCCGGATGAGCGGCGGCGCCTTGAGGTCGAGGGCGAGCGTCCTCGCCGCGCGGTCGATCGCGAACCACTGCACGCCGATGGCGCGGCCGGATATGCGCTGCGCCGGCGCATCGAGCGGCCGGCGCAATGTCGCCACGATATAAGCGCCGGTGCCCCAGTCGCGCCCGACCGGCACCTTGATCTCAGCGACGCCCGGCTTCACGTCCGCGGTCTGGCTTGCCAGAAGCTTGTCGCCGATCACATTGACTGTGAGCTTGCCGGCGTCACGCGCGGTGACCGCGAGCGTCATGGTGTCGCCGGGCCGGTATTCGCCCTTGTCGAGCGCGACTTCGAGCATGTCCGGCGTATCGGCGTTGGCTTCGACGTACCAGCCGGCATCGAACGCGACCGAGGTCATCGGACCGTTGGGATCGCCGGTCGACACTTGGAGCCGGTAGCGGCCGAATTTCACCGGGAGCGAAATCCGCGCCGAGCGGTCCATGGTCACGTCGACGGTGCCGTCGGCGACCCGCGTCGTGGTCTTGACCGGTTCATAATTCCAGCTGCCGTCGCGCTTGTAGAACTGATAATGCGTGTCGATGCGCAGAAGCTCATAAGTGAGGCCGCGCTGCGCGATCGCGGTATTGTCGGGCCCGACCAGCACCACGTCGAAATTGGCGTTGGCGCCGTCGCCGAGCGAGCGGCCGGAGAATAGCGGCTTGACGCCGATCATATTGCCGCTCGCCGCGACTGGCAGCGTGAGCGAACGCTCGACGGCGCGGCCGCCGGGCTCGGCCATCCGCACGGTGATCTCCGCCTCGAGCGGATGCGTGCTCGAGGGGAGCTTGTCGAGGCCGACGGTGAAGCTCGCCTTGCCGGCTGAATCCGTGGTCGGCAGGTTCTCGAGCGGCTGCTTGACCGGCTGAACTTCCTCGTCGTCGAGGCCGAACTGGTAGCCGGCAAAGCCGACGCGCTCCTCTGCCGCCGAGACCGTCACGTCGCCGTCGAGGTCGAGTTTCGCCGCCGGCGCGCCATAGAGGAAACGGCCGACGACATCGATCTTGGCCGGCGCGCGCTGCGAGATGCGGCCCGCCGGCGAGGTCAGGTCGAACTCGATTCGGTCGGGCACATAATCCTCGACCAGGAAGGTGGTCTCGCCGACCGCCGGCCGTTTCGGATCGGTGAAGGCGTGCACATGCCAGGTGCCGGTCGGCGCCGAAGGCGGCAGCGCGAGAGTCAGAGCGTGGCCGCCGAGGCCCTGATCGGCGACGAGCGTGCGCTTGAACTCGACGCCGTCCGGCCGCTCGATGACGAAGGTCAGCGGCACGCCGAGCGCAGCCGTGCCCTGCGCGTCGCGCAGAAGCGCGGTGAGGTAGGCGGTTTCGCCTGAGCGATAGACGCCGCGCTCGGCATAGACGAAGGCGTCGAGCCCATTCGGCGCCGGACGGCCGCCGACGCCGCGGTCGGTGAGATCGAAGGCCGGGGTCCTGAGATTGAGGAAGGCGTAATCGCCCTTATCGTCGGTTACCGAGAGCAACGCCGGTGCGGCACCGCCCTCCCCGTTCGCAAGCCCGGCCTCGAACTGCGCATGGCCTGCCGTGTCGGTGCGGCGCGTCGCCAAGACCTCGTTGCCGCGGGAGACGACCCGGACCTCGACGCCGCTTTTGCTTTCGGCCGTCGCCAGCGAGTTGACGAAGGCATGAATGCCGTCATTGCCGGAGAACGCGGTGAGGCCGAGATCGGAGACGATGAACCATTGGGTCGCCAGCGCGTCATAGTCGGTGTCGATGTTTTTCAATTCCTGCGGCTGCGCCACCATCACATAGACGCCGGGCTGGAGCTGGCCGACCGCCTGGTCGACCGGAAAGGCGGTGGTGATCTCGGCGTTGAGCGGCTGCGACTCGACCGCCAGCTCGCCCTTCCAGACGAAGACGCCGCGGGATTCCTTGAGCCGCTCGAGATCGTAGCGGTAAAGACCGTGCTGGAAATCGCCGCGGTTCGAATCGCCGCCGGCGCCGGTGGCGTCGATCAGGCTGCGGTCGCCGAGCCGGTAAATCTCGATGGCGACGCCGCTGGTGTTGACGCCGATCACTGGAATGCCGTTCTGCCCGACGCGCGGCAGCACATAGGCGGTCGAGGCGAAGCGAACGAACGGCTTGCGGTCGCGCACATAGACCGCGAACTCCGCCGACTTCGACAGGGTCTCGTGCACCGTCGACGGCAATCCGGCGCGTAGCGTGACGGTCGTATGCTCGCCGTGCTTGAGACCCTCGATGCAGAGCTGCTTGTCGTCGACCGACAGCGCCGGCTTGTCGGTGCCGGCCACGACGACGAAGGGCGAGAAATCGCCGCGTGCCGGCAGGCCCTCGGAAAACTGGAAGCAGGCGCGCGGCGACGCGGTGTCGGCGTCGATCGTGTAGTCGAGCACGCGGAAGCCGTGCTCCTCGCGCAGCCGTTCGTACTGGCCGCGCACATCGGCGACCTCGCGCAGCTCGAGCGAGAGCCGCAGCGCGTCGAGCGCCGGCCGCCATTGCTCGCGCTGGGTAAGCGTGTTGCCGAGGAGCGCGAGGCTGTCGGCTTCCTCGGTGCGGCTGGTGGTACGCTGGTAGGCGATGTAGGCCGCGGTCGAAGCGCGCTCGAGCAGAAGCTTGCGCTCATTGTCGCTTGCCGGGCGGATTTGCATGATGGTGCGGGCGAGGCGAAGCCAGGTGGTCGCATCGGTCGGCGCGCCGGCGACGATCTGGCCGAGGAGCGCCATGCCGGTGCGGAAATCGTTCTTGGCGAAGGCGGCGTCGGCGTCGCGCCGGATTTGCGCCAGCGGCTTTGTCGGCGTGCCGGCGTCCGATTTAATCTGCGCTTCGAGCTTGACTGCGCTGTCGGCCAAATCGCTGTTCTGGAAGGGTTTCTCGGCGGCAGCGGCGGCGAGCGGCGCGACGGCGAAGAGTGCCGCGGCAACGCCGGCGCGGACGAGCGAACGCATGGGATGGATCTCCTTTGCAGGTGCGCAATTTCACCCGCCGGCGCCGAATTGAGAAGAGGATCGTGTCGAGGTCGTGACCGGGCGGCCGCAGCGCACCTTAAAACTTGGCAATCTGTCGTCGGCCGCCGCCGCGCAGCGTCACACGCACGAATAGCGGCACCTGAAAAAGACTGAGCTTGAACTTTCCGCCAACGCGCCACGTGAAATTGCCGGGAGCGCACTACTCTTCCAACAAACCGCCGGGCAGCTTGAAATGCTGACGCTCGCTTGGGTGCGGATCGAACAGCTTTGGGCTACCCGAGGCGACACATTTCATGTCGGTGGCGTAATGCGTCGAGAACCGGGAGCCTTCGTATAGCGATCGAGCATGACCGAACACGTGCCGCCGGCCGGCTTTGTTGACGTGGAGACGCACCATCTGGTGGCAGATCGGGCATTGCGTCGTCAGGGGGTGAAGCCGCCTCCCGCCGAGGAGCTTGAAGAACTCGATCACCCATACGGGCAGGTGGCGCATGTGACGCCTCAGCAAGTTGCAACTATCGCAGCATACCACTGTGTCTAAAAATTGATGCCCACGGATAACGCTTGGCGGCGGTTTTGCACGCAATTCTGCGCGAGCTAGTCGGGACGGCCGCGCCGCATGCGGCGTGCACGCCTTGCGGCACCGCGCCGCATGCCGAGGAGGGATAGTCACCGCAGGGCGGGCAAGGGCGCGAACCCGCTGTGCCCAGGCTGGGCATGCAACAGTCAGTTCGAAATATTAGCGATTGCGATGGTAAAGGCGTGGGCACGCTGCGCTTTGCCCGCCCTATGCCCGCTTGTGGTAAAAGCTTCTAGCGCAAAGCGCTGACGGCCCCGTAGCTCAGGGGATAGAGCAACAGCCTTCTAAGCTGAAGGTCGCAGGTTCGAATCCTGCCGGGGTCACCAGCAAAATCAGGAATCTCCGCGCCTTGCTACTTCCCGGGTGGCGCATTCGGGAAGCCTCGGGGAAGAACCAGAAACGCCCCAACTTTCCTCGACAGCTCGGCGGGCGCCGGGTGCGTTATTCGCGGGCATCGCCGGTGGACGCGAGATAGCCGCGCTCGGCAGAAGCAGCCGTGATTTTGCAACGCTAGTTCCGGTTGTGTGCCTGTCAAAAGAAAAAACCTCGAGGCCCTCTGGGCGCTCGAGGGTTGGCCTCAAGTCATGGGACTTAGGCTTGTCTTGGCCCGGTCTTACAGGGTGCGGTGAGGGCTGGCGCTGCCGCCGCGCTTTGCGCGACGCGTTCATGCCATTTGTCGATCATGGCTCGAGCTATCAGCTCCGCTCGCTCGCGGGGGCCGGTGATGATTCTTCTGGGGCTTTCGACGTTTGCTGGATGGATGGACACGGTCCATCGGTTCCGCTCGATCCCAGCGCGGACCGTATATCTGATCCCCCTGTACTCCACCGGCAGGCCTTTAGCTTGGACGGCCCAGGACGGGCAATCACATACTGGCGCCAAACCGGTTAGCAAAGGGCAAATGGTGTCTTCGGCCGATCAGGCGGCGGGGCGTCAGCCCCGGCCGGCCATTTGACGCACTACTTCGCCGTAACAGCCGCGGCCGCCTCGCGCTAGCTCGGCCACTTCTCGACCACGCGCGAACGCTGGCGCATCAGGTGCCCCGCAGTTCGCTTTCTCTTGCGACGCAGTCGTGCGAGGCATTTGTGCTTCTAATCACGTACTGAAACTCACCCGCCGCCGCTGGTAAACGCTTTAAGACCTTGTAAGGTCCCTCCGGCGCGAACAACGGCAACCCCGGTCCTTTTCGAGGGTGAAAATAGACAAGTTGACCGATCTTAAATTTGTGCTCGGCCATTG
>Ga0187781_10001375_pt1 | contig 18394 bp, 15 predicted proteins | sample 0715_SJ02_MP02_2_FD_132447 | JGI IMG/M metagenome (GOLD analysis project Ga0187781, IMG submission 132447) | Tropical peat soil microbial communities from peatlands in Department of Meta, Colombia - 0715_SJ02_MP02_20_MG | ecosystem: Environmental > Terrestrial > Soil > Wetlands > Peat | place... | reverse complement strand
TCCCGGCTGCGGGACCGGAAGCACAGATGGTGGAGGCCGACGCCGCCTTGAGCGAAACGCTCGCCCACATGCTTCTCCTCGCAACGGCTGACCCCCAGGCCCGTCCGCCCGCCGACGTAATAGATGCTGTCGTCGCCGCTGAACACGCGCTTCAATCCCAGGAACGGCAGCAACATTTCGTAGAAGGCCCGGCATTTGTCCCATTCGCTCACGGTCAGCGCGATATGGGCTATGCCGTTGATCTCGATCATCATACCCTCCGCGCCAACACGCCCGCCGCGACGGTGACCGTTGCCGAATCCCCGGACGCAGCACTCTGATCGCGGGCGCGGCGCCCGTCAAGCCGGAGCGCTTCGCGCCGGGCCTGCGGCGCGGCGTCCCGGCGGCGACGGGCGGCGCGATCCGCTTCAGCCGCCGGCCAGCGGCAGCGCCTCGGCCCTTTCCCGCTCGAACATGTAGTCGCGCGTGATGGGAACCGTCTCCAGGCGCTTCGACACCTGCATCTGGAAAACGATGTTGGTGCGGTAGCGGAAGCCGATCTCGCACAGCACGAAGTAAAATTCCCAGAGGCGGTAGAACCGTTCGTCATAAAGACGCACGACCTCCTCGCGCCGGGCCGCCAGCCGCTCGCGCCATCGGCGCAGGGTGTAGGCATAATGCAACCTGAGGATCTCGACATCCGTGACGAAGAGGCCGCTCTTCTCGACGACGGCAAAGACCTCGGAGAGCGACGGGAGGTCCGCACCCGGGAAGATGTATTTGCGGATGAAGGGATTGATCGGCGCCGGCGCGTCCGCGTAGCCGATCGAATGCAGCACCGCCACGCCGTCCTCGGCGAGCAGCCCGCCGAGCTTGGCGAAGAATTCGCGATAGTTTCGCTTGCCGACATGCTCGAACATCCCGACGGAGACGATACGGTCGTAGACGCCGGTCAACTGGCGATAGTCGCAATTGAGAAAGCGGACCTGCCCCGCCAGGCCGCCGGACCGGGCGCGCTCTTCGCTTACCTTATGCTGCTCGACGCTGAGAGTGACGCCGGTCACATCGGCGCCGGCGGCCTTTGCCATATGCAGCGCAAGCCCGCCCCAGCCCGAGCCGATATCGAGGACCCTAAGGCGCGGCCGGTCGAGCAGCAGCTTCGCCGCCAGGTGCCGCATCTTGTCTTGCTGGGCCTTCTCCAAATCGTCGCCGGGATCGCGGAAATAGGCGCAGGAATATTGCCGGTCGCGATCGAGAAAAATGTCGTAGAGCCGATCCGACAGATCGTAATGGAAAGCGACGTTGCGCCGGGCCCTGCCCAAGGGGTTCGACTGCTTCAGGAGACGGGACAGCCGCTCGAGGAGAGAAAGCCAGGCGCTCTTGCCGAGGGTGCCGTAGTTGCGGGCGAGCAGCGCCAGAAAATCGAAAAGCGTGCCGTCCTCGATCGTCAACAGACCGTCCATATAGGCTTCCCCGAGCGACAGCGCGGGATTGAGCGCCAGAAGATAGTCCAGGCGCCGCGCTTTCAGGACGATGGTGACGGCCGGCGCGGTTCCGTCGCCGACGAGATGGCTGCGGCCTCCAGGATCGATGACGCGCAGGCTGCCGACGCGCACGATCGATCTCAGCAACGCGATGAACAGCATCTTTTTTTTGCCGCAGCCCCCGCCGGTTGAAACGCCGCCGCACCCCGCGCCGCCCATTATGGCCGAGGCGATCCGCGAAATCGACCGGGGTTTCCGGCGCGGCCCGGCATTTCCGATACTTGCGCCCCGCCCGCGCGGCCCTGCGGCGAAGACCCATGGTAGCGGATGCTACCGGAGAGAGTATATTATCAATCGGTGTTTATAGAGCAAAATAAACACGAAGATGTAGCGAAACTTCGTTGCGCGCCTTTGCAAGGGCGGAAGGCACTGGTATCGTTCGCCAAGGCACAATCGCCGCTGTTTCCCGTCATCCGAGGAAGGCCGCGCCGCGATGTGCCGTCGAACCGGGAGGGGCACGCGATGAACGCGACCAAGTCGAACCGGCGGAACGTGTTCCATTTCGTCCTGATCAAGCCGTCTCATTATGACGACGACGGCTATGTCATTCAGTGGCTGCGTTCGGCCGTGCCCTCGAACTCGCTGGCGGTGCTTTACGGGCTCGCCAAGGACTGCGGCGAAAACGACGCCCTCGGCCCGGAGGTGACGCTGAAGATAAGCGCCTATGACGAGACGAACACGCGCATCAAGGTCCGCAAGCTGGCGGCGCGGATCCGCCGCGGCGGCGGGCGCGGACTGGTCGGCCTGGTCGGCGTGCAATCCAATCAATTTCCGCGGGCGATGGACCTCGCGCGGCAATTTCTCGCGGAGGACATTCCCGTCTGCATCGGCGGCTTTCACGTCAGCGGTTGCGTCGCCATGCTGCCGGAGCTGACGCCCGAGATCAAAGAGGCGCTGGACTGCGGCGTCAGTCTTTTCATCGGCGAGGCCGAGGAGGGCCGGCTGGAGCGGCTCCTCCAGGACGCCTATGGCGGCACGCTGCGTCCGATGTACGAGGCGCCGGACGAGCTGCCGTCGCTGGAAGGCGCGCCCGGCCCCATCCTGCCCGCGCGCAAGATCTGGCGGACGGCCAGCGGCTACACGAGCTTCGACGGCGGGCGCGGCTGCCCGTTCCAATGCAGCTTCTGCACCATCATCAACGTGCAGGGCCGGAAATCCCGCTATCGCACCGCCGACGACGTGGAGAAGATCATCCGCGCCAACCTGGCCCAGAGAATCCGGCACTTCTTCGTCACGGACGACAACTTCGCGCGCAACAAGAACTGGGAGAACATCTTCGACCGCCTGATAGAGCTTCGCGAAGTCGAGGGATTGGACATAAAGCTCGTCCTTCAGGTCGACACCATGTGTCACAAAATCCCCAACTTCATCGAGAAGGCGGCGCGCGCCGGCGTCACGAGGGTCTTCATCGGCCTGGAAAGCATCAACCCCGAAACCCTGGCGCACGCCAAGAAGCGGCAGAATCGAATCACCGAGTACCGGCGGATGGTGCAGGCCTGGCGCGACGTGGGAACGCTCACCTATGCCGGCTACATCGTGGGCTTCCCGACCGACACGCCGGAGACGATCATCCGCGACATCGAAATCATCAAGCGCGAATTGCCTCTCGACCTCCTGGAGTTCTTCTGCCTGACGCCGTTGCCGGGATCGGAAGATCACAAGAACCTGTACCTGCGCGGCACCTGGATGGAACCGGACCTGAACCAGTACGATTCCTCGCACGCCACGATCGAGCATCCTCACATGTCGCGCGAGGAATGGCAGGAGCTCTTTCGCCTCGCCTGGAAGACCTATTATTCCCCCGAGCACGTCGAGACCGTCCTGAGGCGGGCGCGCCGCTCCGGCATCGAGCGCCCGACGGTGCTGCGCTACATGATGCTGTGGTTCTACGGCAGCGCCCTTCTCGAAGGCGTCCACCCGCTCGAGGGCGGGCTGCTCCGCCTGAAGTTCCGCAGGGATCGCCGGCCGGGGCTCCCGATCGAGCCCGCCTTCGCCTTCTATCGAAAGTCCCTGGCGGACTTCTTCCGCAAGCACGCGGCGGCGGCGAAGGTGTGGTGGTGCCACCGCCAAATCGCCCGCCGGATCGCCGCCGACCCGGCCCGTCAGTCCTACACCGACTTGTCGCTGACGCCGGTCAGCAGCAGCGAGTTCGAGGAACTCGACATGTTTACCGCCACCGACGCCGCCAAGGCGGCCGTCATCCGGGCGCGGCCCGTGCGCCGAGCCGCGCGGGCGTAGCCGCTGTCCCATCGCCGCCGCCGCGGCGGTGGCGCGGCGCGACCGCAGCACGCAGCAGAGCCGGCGGCCGGCCCGCAAACGCGCTATTGATGCCGCCACAGCTTGACGACCGATAGCAGCAACAGCACGGCAAGCAATGGCATGAGGACATAGCCCGGCACAATCCCAAGCAGGCGCCCGCCGACAAACGCCCCGAGAATCGATCCCCCCGCCATAACGAGGGCGAAGCCCCAATTCCCGCCAAGCACGGCAAAGCTAGTGTACTGTGTCCGACAAATGGTTCTCCATGCACGTCATGCCCGGGCTTGACCCGGGCATCCACGTCTTCCAACGGAGCGCGGGCCTACGCACTGGATGGCCGGGTCAAGCCCGGCCATGACGGGGAGAGCACGATAGGAAGCATCCGTTGGAGCCACAACACTACGATCCCGGCTGTAGCGAGCAAAGCTCGTGAGCATGGTCGGCAGGCTCACGACGAGCGACAGGCTGCCCGCCAGCTTGATGTCCATGCCAAACAGCAAGATCAACGTCGGTATGAGCAATTCCCCGCCGGCAACGCCCAGCAGCGCCGCGACGACCCCGATGACGAAACCGGCGAGCAGCCCGGCCACGATCAAGGAGCCATCCGCAAACGGCGGAACGCTCCCCGCAGCGGCGTCGTGAGCGAGCAGCAGAACGACGGCAATCGCGACCAGCAGTATGGCAATCACCTTGTAGAAGGTTTCCGAGCGCAGCCGCGTTGCCCAACTCGCTCCCATCCAAGCGCCCAGGAGGCTTCCGCCAAGGAGATTCGCGGCCACCGCCCAAGTGTCGGCAATCGCGGCGAACGGCACCGTGTTGGCGCGGAAAGGAAGCGCCGCCGCGACGACGATAAGGCTCATCGCCTTATTGAGGATGACGGCTTCAAGCGCCGGGAAGCCAAAGGCGCCGATCAGCAAGGGCAGCCGGAACTCCGCGCCGCCGAGCCCGATCATGCCGCCGAGCACGCCGATGACCGCGCCGCCGGCAAAGGCGGCAATGGCGCGGCGAGGAGGTTCGGCGGTTGCTGGCGTACTCGTCATTTGCGCTTTTGCAAGGTCGGAGCTTGGTCTTCAGGAGGTCCGGGGACGGCGTCTCGGCGCGGCCGCCCTGAGACCTCTCTTCCCGCGCCCGAGGACATTGCCGCTCCCGGCGACCCGGCCGAGCCCTGCCAAGGGACGGGAGGGGCAGATCATGGCACGGTCTCGACACCGGGCGCATCCCCGTCGAAATGCCTAAGGGTTGTGGCAATCCCTGCGCGGCTTCTATCCCTTGAGGAAAGAGCACCCGGAGCCCGGCCCGGGTCTTACGCAGAAAACCTCTAGGCGACCTTCAATGCTTGGGGGTAAGTTGGCGGTGCCGGGAACGTCCCCGGCGGCCGGCTCGGGATGGTTGCAACACCCCGAACCGACCTAACCACCCGCGACGGGATCAGCGCCGCCGATGGCTAATCGGTCTACTCTCACGATAGCGTGTATGCGTCAAGCGCCGGGACAGTCATGCCCGCGACGGGACAACGCATGCCCGGGCGCTGATCCCTGCGCGGAAAGTGCCGCGCGTTTCGACAGGCGAGCGCCGGCGAGGGCGTCACGCCAATTCGCGCAGCAGCAGCTTGGCCGCGCCAAGGTCGGGAGCGTCGAGCCCTTCGGTGAACCAGCCATAGACCGGCGCGAGGAGATCGCGGGCTTCCCCGTCCCGGCCCTGCTCGCGCCAGAGACGGCCGAGGCTCGTTGCCGCGCGCAATTCCCAGAGCTTCGCCTGCTGCCGGCGGGCGACGGCGATCGCCTGGCGCAATCCGGCTTCCGCCGCATCGCGCTCGCCGAGGGCGGCGAGCAACTCGCCCCGCACGCGCAGCATATGCGCCTCGGCCCAACGCTCCTGCGTCTCCTCGACCTGGCGCGCGGCCTCGTCGAGGCATTTCAGCCCCGCGACGGGCTCGCCGTCCTTGCCGTAGGCCGCCGCGAGTTCCGTGAGGAATCTCGGCACCTGCAACATCGCGCCGGTGCCGCGGTAAAGGGTCAAGCCCTGCCGCAGCAGCGCCAATCCATCCTCCGTCCGGCCCAAGGCCGACAGCGCCGAGCCGCGCAAGGTGGTCGCCAGCGCGCCAAAGATGGGAAAGCCGTGGTCGGCGCACTGCACCTCCATCTCCTCGCAGCGCTGCAGCAACAGGGCCGGCTCCGATTGAAGATAGAGACCGCAGGCAAGCGCAAGAGCGCGGCTGAACGCATGGGGGCGCGCGCCCGCTTGCGCCTCTTCGTATTGCCGGCGCGCCCGGTCGACATAGCCGAGATGGAACAACGACAGAAAGCCGTAGGAACGGGCCACGGTCTGCTGATAGATCGATCCGACGGAGCCTCGCTTGCGCAAGTCCCGCTCCTCGGGATCGTAAAGGTCCAGCGATTGTCTCGCATAGGCGCAGCTCGCGGCGAACTCGCCGAGGAAAAACGAGACCGTCGCGCTCATGTTGCAGCCGGCGACGGTCCAGAGCGGATCGTTGCGGACGTTGCCGCGTTCCAGCACCTCGCCGGCCTCCCGGCGCGCCAGCGCCAATTCGGCGCGGGTCAGGCGATATTCGAACTGGTTGGCGAGCGCCAAATCGACCGTGGCGGATTGCGGCGGCTGCCCCAACTCGTCCCACAGCCGGCGCGCCCGCCCCTGAGCCTCCGCCACTTCCGGGGCGGCGTGTCCTTGCGTGGCGACAAGCGTCTTTGCCAGCGCAATCTGCAGCTTCAGCTCGCGCTCCTGGCGCTCGGGGCCCTGGGGCAGGGCGGCGAGCAGGTCCAGGCCCTTGCGCAGATGCGCCTCCGCCTCCGGCATTTCAGAGCGCGCCATGGCCTGCCGGCCGGCCTTGAGCCGGTAATCGACCGCCTTTGCATTGAGGGCGGCGGCGGCGCAATGCTGCGCGATGAGCTGCGGCTGAGACGCGACGACTTCGGGGAATTGGCGCTCCAGGGTCGCGACGATGCGCATGTGGAGCTGCTGGCGCCGGCTGCGCAGCAGCGTGCCGTAGGCGGCGTCCTGCACCAGCGCGTGCTTGAAGGTGTATTCGGCGTCCGGCGGGCTGCCGCGCCGATAGATCAGCTCGGCGCCGGCGAGCTCGGCCAAGGCATTTTCCAACTGGAGCTGCGGCATTGCCGCGACGGCGCTGATCAGCTCGTGGGAAAACTGCCGGCCGAGCGCCGCGCCGATCTGAGCGACCTCCCGCACCGGGCCGAGGCGATCCAGCCGGGCCAGAAGCGAGGCGTGAAGCGTCATCGGAATCGACACCGGCGGCAAAGACCCCGTGACCATATAGCGGTCGCCGGCGTCGGTGAGCGCGCCGCTCTCGACCACGGCCTTGGTCAGCTCCTCGATGAACAGCGGGATGCCATCCGTTCGATTGACGATCTCGTCGACGATCTCCTTGGGCAGGGTCTTTCCCGCGGTGACGCCCGCGATCACCTCCGCCGTCTGCCGGAGCGGCAATCGGTTGAGATTGAGCAGGCTCACATGCGCGCGGCCGAGCCAGGGCGGCGCGAATTCCGGCCGGAAGGTGACGATGACCAGGATCGGCCATCTCGGCACGCGATCGATCAGGAGATCGACGGCTTCCAGCGAGGTGGGATCGATCCAATGGACGTCCTCGATCACCACCAGCACGGGATGACGCCGCGCCAGGCCCTCGACCTGATCCATCAACACCTGAAGCAGCTTCTCCTTGTGCTTCTGCGGGGTGAGGTTCAGCGGCGGATAGCGGCCGAGGGTCGGTATCGACAGCAGCTCCGCCAGCAGCGGAACGGCTTCGCCGAAATCGCCGTCCGCCTTGGCCAGCAGCCTTTCGAGCTTGTCCAGGCGCTGCTCGTCGGTGTCGTCGCGGCGAAATCCAGCCACCCGCATGAGACGAGCGATCGTCGGAAAGAGCGCCGTGTCCTGATGGTGGGGCGAGCAGAAATAGCGCAAGCGCATGCTTGCTTCGGAAGCCAGCCGCTCCAGCACCGCCTGAGCAAGGCGCGACTTGCCGATGCCCGGCTCGCCCGAGAGCAGCACGACCGAGCCGCGGCCGCTGATCGCCGCCTGCCACCGCCGCGTCAGCAGCTCGAGTTCCTCTTCCCGCCCCACCAGGGGCGTGAGGCTCGTCTCATGCTGCGCTTCAAAGCGGCTCTCCACCGCGCTTGCGCGCAACACCTGCCACGCCTGCACCGGATCGGCGATGCCTTTGAGCGCCACGCGCCCGAGGTCGCGGTATTCGAAATGGCCGCTCGACAGGCGGCGCGTGCCATGCGAGATCACGACCTGGCCCGGCGCCGCCAACGCCTGGAGCCGGGCCGCCAAATTCGGCGTGTCGCCGACCACGCCTTGCTCGCGCGCCGCGCCCTCGCCAAAGAGATCGCCGACGACGACCACCCCGGTCGCTATGCCGATGCGAACCTGAAGCAGCGCGCCATGGGCGGTCGGAAGCTCCCGCACGGCGTCAACCAGCGCGAGCGCCACCCGCACCGATCTTTCCGCGTCATCCTCGTGCGCCTGCGGATAGCCGAAATAGGCCAGCACGCCATCGCCCATGAACTTCGCGACGAAACCGCCGGCCTTCACGGTCTCCTCGGCGCAGCAGCGGTGATAATTCCGGATGATCTCGCGCATGTCCTCGGGATCGAGGCGCGCGGAGAGCGCCGTCGAGCCGACGAGATCGCAGAACATGACCGTGAGCTGGCGGCGTTCGGCAGCGGCGGCCTGAGCGGCGGGCGGCGCCGCCGCGGCCGGTTTCCCGCCGCCGCCCGGCGCGAGCGACGCGCCGCAATTCGAGCAGAACCGTGCGTCGGCGCGGGTTGACGTACCGCAGGCGGGGCAGCGGCCTGGAAGCGCCATGCCGCACCGGTCGCAGAAGCGGCTGCTGTCGGCCATCTCGGAATGGCAGCCTGGACATTCCACCGGGATCGCCCCTTCGATCCGTTGCCATCCAGCTATAGCGCAGCCTGCCGCGAAACTGAAGGCCGCGCCGGGATCGTTTCCTCGCTCCGCAGGAGCCGACCTCCTGGATGGAGCAGGCGGTGGCAAAACCGGCGCCCGTTGCAGCCCGAGGCGCGGCCTTCGCGGCTCTGCGCGAAGCCGCGCAGCCTGATGCCCAGCCGAAGCAGCGAAATGACGCCGCGCGAGAGCAGCATCATGTCGACGGGCATGTCGCGCCGGCGGATATCAAGCAGCAGGGCGACGCGCACTTCGTCGCTCGTATTCCACACTTCATGCTCGTAGGTGTCATCCCAAAGTAACATATCGCCGCTCGCGAGCCGATACTCGGCATCGCCGATCCGCAACACCGCCGCCGGCCCGCCGTCCGGCGCCACCGGCATCACCAAGACGAGATAGAATCGCAGCACGCCGCGAAACGGCCCGCGATGCGGCGGAATATGCTTCCACGGCGCCAGGAAGGACAACGACGCGGAAAGAACGTCCGGAGAAGATGCAACCAAAGCGGCGAACGTCGGACAGGCCGCCATGTTCCGCGGCACCTCGACACCGTAAGCCTTGAGGATGAACATCCGCCAGTCGCGCGCGTCATTGGCGGAAATAGAGGCCTGCTGCGGCATAATCTCGTGGAATCGCGGGACGTCCTGGAGCCGTTCGGCGACGCGCAACGCCTCTTCCCGCAACTGCCGCCATGACGCCGCAAAGCGTTTGGCGTCGGGAAAATGCGTGCCGGGATCAAGCACCGCAGGAGCGTCGACGCGGCTGTCGAAAATATGACGCAAGACGCCGGCGGTCCGATCGTAAAGCACGCTCATGGCCGGATCATCGTTCCGTCATCGCCGCAGTCCTTCTTTCGCATCCGGAGCCATTCCGCTCCTATAGGATAGGCGCCCCCGGACGATCCCGTGCCCGTTCCCGCGCGCCCTCGGCGGCGCCGCGATCCACGCCGAACCGCGCGAAGCCGGCGGCGAGCCGTGCAAGACGCTGCCGGACCGGGACCGCGGCTTCCATGCGCGTGGCGATCCGCGTCGCCGGCGACGTCAGGAAATGACGACGGGCCTCCCATCGCCGTTCCCCATGTTCCATGCCCCGCGCCGCGAAGGAAAGCACGATTTTCTTCAGGGCGCGCCCGCGACCGCCGCCCTCAGTGGCCGGGGCAGGGCACGACTTCGACCGTTACATGGCTCAGCTCGCGCAGATCGGCGAGAAGCGCCTTGTAGCGGGACGGCGGCTCCGGCCGGTCCGAGACGATCGAGACGATGGCGGCGGCATGGCCGGGGCCGATCCGCCAGAGATGCAGGTCGGCGACCCGATCGCCGTTTTTCTCCAGCCGTTCCAGGACGGCGGCGGCGAGCGCGGCGTCGGGCCTGAGATCGAGCAGGACGGCAGCCGCGACGCGCACCAGGCCCCAGGACCAGTTGGCGATCACGCAGGCGCCGGCGATGCCCATGACCGGATCCATCCAGATCCAGCCGAGCTGCCGGCCGGCAAGCAGGCCGATGATGGCAAGGACCGAGACCGCGGCATCGGCCAGCACATGCACATAGGCCGCACGGAGGTTGTGGTCGCGATGCGCCTGGCCGCGGCCGGCCGCCGGCGCGGCGCCGGCATGGCGGCGACCGTCGTCGTGCGGATGCGCGTGCGCGCCGTGATCGTGCTCATCGCGCAGCAGCCAGGCGCTGGTCAGGTTGACGGCAAGGCCGAGCGCGGCCACCGCAAGCGCCTGATCGAAGGCGATCGGCACCGGCCGCAGCAGCCGTCCGATGCTTTCCCAGCCGATCAACGCCGCAATGAGCGCCAGGATGATCGCCGAGGCGAAGGCGGCGAGGTCGCCGAGCTTGCCGGTGCCGAAGACGAAACGCTCGTCGCGCGCATGACGCCTGGCATAGACATAGGCAAGCGCGGCGATGAGCAAGGCGGCGGCGTGCGTGCTCATATGCAGGCCGTCGGCGATCAGCGCCATCGAGCCGAAGAGCGCGCCGCCGGCGATCTCCGCCACCATCATGACGCCGCACAGGATGATGACGGTCCGCGTCTTGCGCTCGTTCCGGTCGTGGTCGGCGCCGAGAAAGAGATGCTCGTGGCGAAAGGCATCGACGGATTGGCTGTGCATGATCGTCTGCCTCCGAGGCGAATGAGGGGCGATCCCGCCAGAGGAGCAGCCCCGGGGACGGCCGCGCCGTCCCGTCAGGTCAGGTCAAATAGGAGTGCACGATCTCGACCAATTCCTCGGCCGCCTGGGCGCGCGGGTCGTCGCGCGGCAGCGAGGGATCGATCATGTGCTCCAAGATATGGTCTTCGACCACTTCGGCGATAAATCCATCCAAAGCGCCCCGGCAGGCGGTCGCCTGCTGCAGGATGGCGGCGCAGGTTGCATCCTCTTGAATCCGGCGTTCAACCGCATCGAGCTGACCGCGGATGCGCCGCAATCGAACGAGCAGCTTCCGCTTCTCCTTGTCCTGCGTGGTGTGCGTCATCGGCGGTTCCGCCCTTGATCCTATCCCCCAGGGGAGTATATAACCCCTGGCGCGCCGGCCGTCCAATCCGGCGCGCTTTGCAAGCGATCGAAGGGATCCGATGACCCCGCGAAGACGCAACATCCCGGCCGAGGACCATCGTCGCGGCGCGACCATGATCCCGGCCGGGTCCAATGCCCGGGAGTTCCGAGGGATCCCGGAGATGCGCCGGACATAGCCGCGCTCCGCTCTCGCGCCTCCGGGGTCGGCACGATCGATCCGAGCAGAAGGAGGCCCAGAGATGAACGCAGCACCCCTCGATCTTCGCCCGGCCGCTCCGCCGGGCATTGCCCGGCGCCGAGGCGCCGAGGCCGACGTCCTGCGCCTGGTGGCGCTCGCCCCCCCGGCCGAGGGTCGGCGGCGGCTTGCCTGCCACTGGCAGCGCGGAGCCGACGGCCGCCTCACCTGCTGCTGGAAGCCGGAGACCGCTGCCCCGCCCCGCCGCGCCATCGCGCGGCAAAGGTCGTCGGCACGATTGTAACCTTATCCACCGCCGGGGCGAAGGAAAGGCAGCGAGCCGCGTTCCCGGAACGAGGGGGCAGAAGGACCATGTCCGAACGCCGCGTTGCGTCCCGCACGATGTTCCGCCCCGGCCCGCCGCTGCGCGACTTCGCGCTCGAAGTCTATTTCGCGCGCTGGCAAACGGCGACGCGCCACCACCTGGCCGCGTCGGACTCCGAGACGCTGAGCCTGACGGAGCTGCTGGCGCTCGCCGGTGCGGAGGACCGGGAGGCCTTCCGGCATCTGGCGCTCGGCTACGGCGCTCCGCGCGGCGGCGAGCGGCTGCGCCGCGCGATCGCCGCCGGCTACGCGCAGGCAAGCGCCGAGCAGGTGCTGTGCTTTTCCGGCGCGCAGGAAGCGATCCACACGGCGATGCACGCGCTGCTGGATCCGGGCGATCATGCGATCATCATCCTGCCGACCTATCCGTCGACCGAGACCATTCCGGCCGGACTCTGCGCGGTGAGCGGCGTCGCGCTCGATCCCGCGCGCGGCTGGACGCTCGACATCGACGCCGTCGCCGGCGCGTTGCGGGCGAACACCCGCCTTGTCGCGATCAATTTCCCCAACAATCCCACCGGCAAGATCCTGGAGCGCGAGCGTTTCGACGCGCTGGTGGCGCTGTGCCGCCGGCGCGGCATCTGGCTGTTCAGCGACGAGGTCTACCGCCTCATCGAGCGCGCGCCGGCGCTGCGGCTTCCCGCCGCGGTCGACGCCTATGAGCGCGGCCTCTCGCTGGGCGGGCTCGCCAAATCCTTCGGCCTGCCGGGATTGCGCATCGGCTGGATCGCCTGCCGCGACGGCGCGCTCCTGCAACGAATGGAGCGGATCAAGCACTATCTCTCGATCTGCAACGCCGCGCCTTGCGAGAGGCTGGCGGCCATCGCGCTCGAGGCCGGCGACCGCATCCTCGCGCGCAACCGCCGCATCGCCGCCGAGAACGTCGCGCTGCTCGGCGATTTCCTCGACGCCCATGGCGCGCTCTTCCAGTGGCATGAGCCCGACGGCGGCGTTGTCGGCTTTCCGCGCTACAAAGGCGCGGAGGGCGTCGAGTCCTTCTGCGCCCGACTGATCGAGCGGCACGGGGTACTGCTGCTGCCGGCGAGCCTCTATCGCTCGGATCTGGCGCGCCTCCCCGCCGACCGCTTCCGCATCGGCTTTGGCCGCTCCGACTTCGCCGCCGGCCTCGAGGCCCTCGGCGCGGCCCTGTCGGAGCCGACGCCATGGCTGTAACCTCTCGGCCGCAGCGCGCGAAACAAGCAGCAAGCCGGCGCGAACCGCCGGCCCGACGCAGCGTGGAGGGGGCGATGCGCTGGAAATGGCCTCTGCCGGCTCTTGTTCTTGCCATGGCGGCTCTGCTGCCGGCGGCAGCGGCGCGCGCCGACTTCATCGTCGCCCCCGACGTCGTGGTCTATTGCGAGCCGACGCTGCGCCCCGTCCTTGCCGGCATCGCCGCCGCCTGGCGGCACGATACCGGTGTGCCCGTCCATCTCTTGACCTCGCCGACCGCCGCGATGCTCGAGCAGATCGGCCATCGCGCGCGCGCCGACCTCATCATCGGCGAAAGCGACGCCGCGGCCGCCGCGGCGGCCGAGCGCCGGCTCATCAAGCCCGAGACGCGGGCGAGCCTGTGGCGCAACCGGCTGGTGGTGGCGCAGGCCAAATCAGCGCCCGCGCCGTCGGGCGACGCCGCCGAGCGCATCGGCGACGGCCCGATCGCCATCGTCGATCCGCCGATCGGATCGGCCGGAAGCGACAGCCGCCGGGCGCTGGCGGCGTTGGGCTTGTGGCCGGCGCTGGAGAGACGCACCATCGGCACGATCGACACGGCCGATGCGTCCTTCCTGCTGGCGGAGGGACGGGTGCAGCGCGCCGTGCTCTATGCCAGCGACCTCGCCGCCGCGCCGGGCCTCGCCGCCGCCGCGAGCCTGCCGGACACCGCCTACCCGCCGATCGTTTACTGGCTGGCGCAAACCGCCAATGCGCTGAGCGCGAGAACCGCCGACTTCGCCGCGTTCCTGCGCCAGCCGCCGGCCGCGGAGCGCGCGCGGGCCGCGGGATTGGAGGTGCTGCCATGACCGCCGACATCCTCGACGGTGCGTCCGCCGGAGCGCCCGCGCCGCGCCCGGTGCTTCATCCGCTGAGCCGGCGCATCATGCATTGGCTCAACGCGCTGGCCATCCTGCTGATGATCGGCAGCGGCTGGCGCATCTACGACTACTACCCCGCCCTGCCGCTCGATTTCGGATTTCCCTATGCCTACACGCTGGGCGGCGACCTCTCGCTGTCGGAAGCGCGCAACAACGAGGACGGGCTCGCCAACGCGCTCGCCTGGCATTTCGGCGCCATGTGGCTGCTGGTGCTCAATCTCGCGGCCTATCTCGCCGTCGGAGTCCTTTCCGGCCATTTCCGCCGCGATTTCCTGCCGCTGCGCCTTGCCGCCTTCCGCGACGATCTGGTGGCGGCGCTGCGCTTCCGGCTCGTGCATCGGCTCGGCGAGTACAACGCCGTGCAGAAGCTGCTCTATTGGGGCGTCCTTGCCGCCATCCTCGTCACCATCCTCTCCGGCCTCAGCATCTGGAAGCCGGTGCAGCTTCAGGCGCTCACTTGGCTCTTCGGCGGCTACGAGTTCGCGCGCGTCGTGCATTTCTTCGGCATGGCCGCGATCGCGGGCTTCATCGTCGTCCATGTCAGCCTGGCGCTGCTGGTGCCGAGCACGCTCTTCGCCATGATCCTGGGCCGCGGCCCGCGCCGGACGCATCGGGCCGAGGAGCCGCGGCCGTGACCCGCCGCAGCCTCGAGCGCAAGCCGCTGGTCGCCGGCATCGAGCGGCGCCTCTTCCTGCGCCAGACGCTGAGCCTCGGCGCGCTGGCGATGCTCACCGGCTGCGACATCTCCGACGGGGACCAGGTGCAGAGCGTGCTGCATCGGCTCTCGCGCTGGAACGACCGCGCGCAGGCCTTCCTGTTCGACCGCCAGCGCCTGGCGCCGAGCTATGCCGAAAGCGAGGCGGTGCGCGACTTCCGCTATAACGCCTATTTCCCGATGGAGGCCGTGCCGAAGCTCGCCGCCGCCGATTACCGGCTGGAGCTCGCGGGCCTGATCGCGGACAAGCGGCCCTGGACGCTGGAGCAACTCTACGCGCTGCCGCAGGAAAGCCAGATCACGCGCCACGTCTGCGTCGAGGGCTGGAGCATGATCGGCAAGTGGCGCGGCGCGCGGCTCGGCACCTTCCTCGAGCGCGTCGGCGCCGACCTGTCGGCGAAATACCTCGGCTATTCCTGCGCCGACGGCTATTACGGCAGCATCGACATGCCGACGGCGCTGCACCCGCAGACCATCATGGCCTTCGGCTTCTTCGACGAGACGCTCCCGGCGAAATACGGCTTTCCGTTCAAGCTGCGCATTCCGACTAAGCTCGGGTTCAAGAATCCGAAATGGGTGACGACGCTCTACGTCACCAACCGGCCGACCGGCGGCTTCTGGGAGGATCGCGGCTACAACTGGTTCAGCGGGTTGTGAGCATGGCGGCCGATCCCGCATCGCCGCTCGCCTGCGCCATCGCCGTGATGGCGAAGGCGCCGCGCGCCGGCCAGGTCAAGACGCGCCTGGTGCCGCCGCTCACGCCCGAGGCGGCGCGGCAGTTGAGCGCCTGCTTCCTCAGCGACATCACCGAGAACCTCCGCCTTGCCGCGCGCGCGGCCGCGCTTTGCGGCTACGTCGCCTATGCGCCGGCCGGGCTCGAGCGGATGTTCGACGGCGTCGTGGCGCCGGGCACCCGCCTCGTGCTCGCGGACGGCAGCGGCGACATGCCGCCGCGCGTGCAAGGCTTCGGCCGCTCGCTGCTCGACGCCGCGCGCGCGCTCTTCGCCCGCGGCCACGAGTCGGTCTGCCTGCTCAACGCCGACAGCCCGACGCTGCCGACGGCGCTGCTGGCCGAGGCGGCGCGCGCGCTCGCGGCGCAAGGCGACCGCGTCGTGCTTGGCCCGGCCGATGACGGCGGCTATTACCTCCTCGGCATGAAGGCGCCCCATGCGCATCTCTTCGAGGACATCGCCTGGAGCACTGCCGCGGTCGCCGAGGAAACGCGCGCCCGCGCCCGCGCCCTGGGCCTTCCCATCCTCGAGCTTGCGCCGTGGTACGACGTCGACGACGGCGCCGCGCTCCAACGCCTCTGGCGCGAGATCGCGGCACCCCGGCAAGAGGCGCTCGCCGCCTACCCCGCTCCCGCGACCGCCGCCGCCCTGGCGCGGCTCTGCCTGGCCGATCTCCTGTCCCTCTCCGCCGCCGACTGACCCCAGCGCGAGGAGTGCCGCTCATGCCCGACAGCGACCCTGCGATCGCCAAGCGCTATTTCGAGGCGGTGGGCGAGCAGCGATCGGCGCTCGCCGAGGCGCCGCCGGTCTGCGTCTATCTCGAGGTCACCAACCGCTGCAACCTGCTGTGCGAGACCTGCCCGCGCACCTTCGAGGCGCTGGAGCCGCCGGCGGATATGAGCTGGCCGCTCTTCACCTCGATCGTCGACCAGCTCCCGGGCCTCAAGCGCGCGGTGTTGCACGGCGTCGGCGAGCCGATGCTGGTCAAGAGCCTGCCGCGCATGGTCCGCTATCTCAAGAACCGCGGCGTCTACGTGCTCTTCAACACCAACGGGACGCTGCTGGCGCCGAAGAAGAACCGCGAGCTGATCGACACCGGCCTCGACGAGCTGCGCGTTTCGCTCGATGCCGCGGATGCCGCGAGCTTCCTCAAGGTGCGCGGCAAGAACATGTTCGACCGCATCCTGCGCAATCTCGGCGCGTTCACCGCCCTCCAACGCGCGATCGGCGCCTCCAGCCCGCGCGTCTCGCTGTGGCTCACCGGCCTCAAGGAGACGATCGACCAGCTCCCCGATTTCGTGCGGCTGGCGGCGCGCATCGGCGTCGGCGAGGTGCATCTGCAACGCCTCGTCTTCGACGATCTCGGCCGCGGCCTCGCGCGCGCCCAATCCTCGCTCTTCGAGAAGACGCAGGCGGCGGAAGAGGCGGCGATCGCCGAGGCCGTGGCGGTCGGCCGCGCGCTCGGCGTCGCCATCGACGCCTCGGGCGCGACCGAGCCCGGCGTCAGCCTGAAGCGCGGGGCCGAGGCGCGGCCCTGGTCGGCCTGCCGCCGTCCCTGGGCGCTGATGTATTTCACCGCCCATGGCCGCGCGCTGCCCTGCTGCATCGCGCCGTTCTCGGCGCGCGACTACGCCACCTACACGCTCGGCGACGCCACCCAGCAGAGCCTGCGGGAGATTTGGGCGGGCGCGCCCTATCAGCGTTTCCGCGCCGCGCTGACTTCCGACGCGCCGCCGCGGCCGTGCCAGAATTGCGGGCTCCGATGGAGCCTCTGAGCGTCGCCGTCGTCATCCCGGCGCTGAACGAGGCCGAGGCGATCGGCGCGGTGATCGCCGAGATCCCGCGCGCGCTCGGCGCCGAGGTCATCGTCGTCGACGGCGGCAGCAGCGACGGCACGGCGGAGGCCGCCGCCGCCGCCGGCGCGCGCGTGATCCGGCCGGAAGGACTGGGCTACGGCCGGGCCTGCGCCGCCGGCGCCGACGCCGCGGCCGATTCCCGCGGCATCGTCGTCTTCATGGACGGCGACGGCGCCGACCGCGGCGATCTCATGCGCCTCCTGGTCGAGCCCATCGCGCGCGGCAGTTATGATTTCGTCATCGCGTCGCGCGCCCGCGGCGCGCGCGAGACGGGCGCGATGAGCTGGCATCAGCTCGCCGCGGGCTACCTCGCCGGGCTCGGCATCGGCGCGCTCTACGGCACGCGCTATACCGACATGTGCGCCTATCGCGCCATCCGCCGCGACTGTCTCCGCCGCCTCGGCATGCGCGAGACGGGCTATGGCTGGAACATCGAGATGCAGATGAAGGCGGCGCGGCAGCGCCTGCGCATTCTCGAGCTGCCGATGCCCTATCGCCGCCGCCGCGGCGGCCATTCCAAGGTGGCGGGATCGCTCGGCGGGACGCTGCGCGCCGGCAGCCGCATCATCGCCACGTTCCTGCGGGTCGCGGCGGCGGGTTAGCGCGGTGCCGTCGCTCTCCAATGCCGTGCTCTGCGCGGCGGTGGCGGGGCTGGTCTGGACGAGCCTGGGCTTCGCTCTGGCGCGGTGGATCGGGGTGGAGCGGGGGCTGGCGCTGGCGATCGCGCCGGCGCTCGGCTGGGCGGCGCTCAATGCGGCGGCGCTGCCGCTGCTGCTGACCCTGGGATTGACGCGCGCGACGGCGGCGCTCCTCTGTGTTGCGGCGCTGGCGCTGGCGGCGCTGCTGCCGGCACGGGCGCCGGCGGCAGGGCGGATGCCGGGTCCGTCCTTCTGGGCCTATGCCGCGGCGGCGCTGCTGGCGCTGGCGCCGGCGGCCGGCCTCGTGCCGAAGCTCGGCAATGACGGCGTGCGGCTGGCGGCGCCGATGTACGACCACGCCAAGATTGCGCTCATCGACGACATCGCGCGGTTGGGCCTGCCCGCCGGCAACCCCTTCATCGGCGGCGAGGGACCGCTCGGCTATTACTATCTCTGGCATTTCGGCGCCGCGATCCCGGCCAAGCTCCTCGGCGTGAGCGGCTGGGAAGCCGACATCGCGCTCACCTGGCTCACCGCCTTCGCCTCGCTGTCGCTGATGATGGG
>Ga0187781_10001374_pt1 | contig 18395 bp, 15 predicted proteins | sample 0715_SJ02_MP02_2_FD_132447 | JGI IMG/M metagenome (GOLD analysis project Ga0187781, IMG submission 132447) | Tropical peat soil microbial communities from peatlands in Department of Meta, Colombia - 0715_SJ02_MP02_20_MG | ecosystem: Environmental > Terrestrial > Soil > Wetlands > Peat | place... | reverse complement strand
GTGGGCGCGGAAGTTGGGGGGCCCGAGTGCAAGGGCGAGGTAGTGATAGGCGGGGATGGGGTCGTCCACCCCCGACCACCAGACGACGGCGCCGACGGAGTAGCGGGCGAGGAAGACATGGAGGGCGGTCAGGTCGGCGGGGTCGAGCTTGCCGGGTGCCGGCCAGCGGTCTCCGGCACGCGTGTACCCGAGCAGCTCCTGCACGTACGGCGGGATGAGGAGGGGCGGCCAGCGGTGGCCGCCGTGGTCGAAGTAGGTGTTGGCGTACCCGCCGAGGAGGCGGTAGTCCAAGCCGGCCTCGGCCGACCACAGCATCGCATCGTCGTGCAGCGGCGTGGGGTACGGATAGGCGAGCACGACCGAGCCGGGCGGGACGAGCCGGTGCATGCTGCGAACGAGCGTCCTCGGCCAGGGCGGCGGTTGGCTGCGGAAGGGGACGGCCGGCAAGAGTGACACGACGGCGACGCCGGCCACGAGCCCCACGCGAGCCCGTCTCGCCAGCGGGCTGTCCGCTCCGAGGGGCCCGAGGCGGGCGAGCCACTTCCGTCTCGGCTCGTTGGCCGGTCGCTGGCGCAGCCACAGCCGGTCGACGCCGATGGCAAGGATCACCGCGGTGAACAACGAGACGTAGAGGTCGTAGCGGGCGGGGATCGTGTTGTCGAGGAGCGGGATGTGGGCGAAGACCGCCTCCGGCAGGGGGATGTGGGTGTTGAGGGTTCCGATCGTGAGGCTCGGGCCGAGAGAGAGCACGAAGGCGGCCAGCGCCAGCCAGCCGAGAGCCCGCACGACGGGGTCGCGTCGCCACTGGCGGACGAAGAAAACGAGCAAGATCACGAGCGGCAGGCCGAGGTACGTACCGTTCTCCGACAGGTTGCTCGCCACCATCTCGTCGCCGAGATGGGCGAGGGCCCGGGGGGCGAATATCTGGTTCGAGGTCGGGGTGATGAGGCCGAGCAGGTCGGCATGCAGCCCCTGCAAGCTGGCGGTCGGGATGATGGCACCGACGGTGTGGTCCGGGCCGACGATCATCTCCACGACCAAGTAGCCGCAGATGACGGCGAAAGCGGCTACGGCGACGGCGCAGGCCGAGATGATGTAACTCAGCCGCGCGGACATCTCCCGCCGATGCCTGATGGCGAGCACGGCGCCGGCGAGGATGGCCATGACGAGGCAGCCGCTCAAGACGTCGGGCGAGATGAGCATCTGGGCCGCCCCGGCGACGCCCATGAAGAGCCCGAGCCGCCACGGTCGCATCCGCCGTGTGCGCACGAGCTCGTCGGCGCACCACAGCAGGAGCGGAGGGATGGGAACGAACGCCAGGTCGAGGTGGAGCTCCTGGCCGATGAGGTACGGTCCGAAGGCGTAGAAGAGGCCGCCGATGAACGGGGCGATGATCGACGAGCACCAGCGCCGGAGTACGAGGAACATGCTGGCGCCCGAGAGCGCGAAAGCCAGGCGGATGAGGAGGTTGAACGACGCCACCGGCCCGAGCGTCGCCGTCACCGGCCAGGCGATGAGGCCGAGGAGCGGGACCGAGGTGTTGTCAGCGAGGTTGACACCTACGGGGTAATCGAAGAAGTTCGTGTGGAAGATGCTCAGCCCGTGCCTGAGGGCGAAGGGGAGCCAGTCGAGGAACCAGATCATCTGGGCAGGATCAGAACCCGCCGGATTGGCCGGACCCGCAACGGGTATGGCACGGGAATCGAGCGGCCCCTTGGGCAGGAAGGCGATGAGGGCGAAGGCGACGTAGGCGAGCAGACACGCCGCCGTCACCCACCTCCGGCGCCGGCGCCGGCCGGTATCGGGCTGAGCGGTGTCCTCCTCGATCGTGACGGCGGCATCGGAGGGGGCGGGGCTCGCGGCCACGACTGCCGTCACGGCGCCAGCACCCCCTCGAGGGCGTCCTTTCGGGGAGGCTGCAGCCCGGCACCCTCCGGTGCCTCTGCAGGTGCCTCCCCGTCGGGCAAGGGAGCGCTACGCGCCTTCCGGCTGGCCAGGCGCCGGTAGCCGAGGGCGGCGCCGACCGTGAGGAGGACGAGAGCCATGCCGAAGGCACGGCCGGCCGAGAGGTTGGCAGGGGCGTTGAGGCCGAGCAAGGAGCCAGGAGGGGTGAGGCCCATGAGCAGGAGGACGCCGATCCATGCGCTCAGCCATCGCATGGGGGCACCGGCCACGACGGCCGTCATGGCAAGGGGCACGAGGGTCAGCATGAAGTGGTTCTCCGAGAGGGTGCCCGCCAGGTAACTCCCGATCAGCAGCACGCTCGAGGTCGTGATGATCCGCACGGGGGTGTCGTCCAGCTGCTGCCACGACCACCAGGCGACGACGAGGACGAGCGCCACCGTGGCGAGACGGACGAGGATCGTGATGGCGTCGGGCACGCCGAGTGTCCGCAGCACGTCCACCCAGGCCGAGTTCAGGAACACGCCGCTGCCGGATCGGTTGAGGAGGCTGGGCAGCTTTGAGAAGACCTCGCTCGGGTCTTTCACGACGGCGAAGGCCACGGCGTTCAAGACGGCCGGCACCGCCAGAGTGACGATCAGCGCCCGCCAGCGCCTCGCGAGCACGAAGACGAGCAGCACGACCAGGAGCAGTGGTTTGACGGCGAGCGTCAGCCCGATGACGAGGCCGGCGCTCGCCCAGTGCCCCCTGGTCGCAAGGACGTAGAAGGCCACGAGTCCGAAGGTGCAGATGATCGTGACGTTCTCGAGACTGAGCTCGGCCAGGAGCGGCTCCGCGAACACGAGGGCGAGCAGCACCAGGGCCGCCGCCAGGCCCCACCACCGCCGGCCGAGCACGGCGGCGGAGATCATGACGGCGGCCCACATGAGCGCGGCCGTGGCGGCGAGCCCGAGCAGTTGCACGTCGTGGAGCGACAGCTCCGCCAGCGGGCGGAGAACGAGCAGAGCGCTCGGCGGGTAGAGGAAGAGGCGGTGACCGGTCGCCGCCAGCGAGTAGGGCTGGCCACCGCGGGCAAAGACTCGCTCAGCCCGCCAGCATGTGACGAGATCCCAGCCGAGGTTCGGACCCCCGCGAGAGTCGTGCAGGCACTGCAAGGTCCAGGTGAGCGCGGCCGCTCCCCAGGCGACGACGGTGGCGACGGTGGCGACGACTGACGCCGTGGCCGTGGTGCGGAAGCGCTGCCAGCGGCCTTTAAGGGCGCTCAGGGCGGTAGGAGGGTGCGTGCTCCCGGACGCACTCAGACGCGAGCGTGCAGGCGCGCCACGACCATCGCCTTCGATGGTGCCGGGCATGGCGTGATGATACCCAATGCGGCGTCTTCGGCAGATGGCAGGCCTTGCGCCTCCGGCCCTACATCAAGGCGGCGGCGCGCTCACCCACTCCGGCCCGAGGTCGGAGACGGCGGGACACCCGAGCAGGACCATCGTCCTCGTGATCTCGTTGCGGAAGAGATCGAGAATGTGCTCGACGCCCTGCTGGCCCCCAGCGGCCAGCCCGTACAGGTACGGGCGGCCGATGAGGACGGCGCGGGCTCCGAGCGCCACCGCCTTCACGACGTGGGTGCCCCGGCGGACCCCGCTGTCGAGCAGCACCTCGGCCGAGCCGGCGACGGCGTCGACGACCTCGGGGAGCACGCGAAAGGTCGCCGGAGCGCCGTCCAGCTGTCGGCCTCCGTGGTTGGAGATGATGACGGCGTCCGAGCCGAGATCGGCGGCGATGCGGGCGTCGCTCCCGCTCAAGAGACCCTTCACTGCCAGCTTGCCGGGCCAGCGTCCCCGCAGGTACTCGATGTCGGCCCAGCTGAAGGGAGACGCCACCATCTTCAGCATCGAGAACCCGCGGGCGTGCGTCTCCTCGCCCTCGTCACTCGGGGGCGGGCCGCCCAGCCGCCGGCGCCGCATCGTGGTGACGCCGTCACGGGCCATCCGGTAGGTCCAGACCGGGCGCGCCAGCACCTGGGGGCCGAGGTGGACGGCGTTGTGGGCATCGATTCGCAGTGGTGAGCTGACTCCGTGATGGCGGTCGCGCTCGCGGTTGCCGAGCGCGGGTGTGTCGATCGTCACGACGAGAACGTCGACTCCGGCGCCTTCGGCCTTGTCGAGCAGCCGGTCGGCGTCCGGACGGCCCCCGCCGGCGTACAGCTGGAACCACACCGAGCCTGGGGCGACGGGGGCGACCTCGTCGATGGGCGAGCCGGCCACGGTGCTCAAGACCGAGAGCGTTCCCCGGCTGGCAGCCGCCCGGGCGGCGCCCGCAGCCCCGTCCGGATGCATGATCCGCACGAGGCCGGTGGGAGCGAGCAGCAATGGCATGGAGACGGCCGATCCCAGCACCGTGGTGGCGAGGTCGGGCTTGCGCACGTCGATCCCCATGCGGGGCCGGAAGACGACGTCGTCGAAGGCGGTGACGTTGGCGTGCATCGTGATCTCGTCGTCGGCTGCGCCGTCGATGTAGTCGAAGACGACTCCCGGCAGCGTGCGCTTGGCGACGCGGCGCGCGTCGCTCACGTTGGCGATACGTTCGAGCTTCATTGTCCTGCTCCTCGTCTGACGCCCTTCGCGGCGGCGCCCTCGCCGCCCGCCCCCATGGTTTAGCCAGCCGGCGGCGTCTTGGCGAGCCGGCAGCCTTGCGGGCCGAACCCCGCCGGGCTCAGCTACGGGCCGCCAGGACAGCCACCCCGTCACCTTTCAGGTCCGAGAGGGCGATCTTGCGGCCGACCATGGCCATGAGGACGGAGATGCCCGGACCCGCCACCTCGGGCCCGGAGCCGTACGACCAGTCGGCGTCGGTCATGCGCAAGGTCACGCCCCTGATACGCCGCTTGACCTTCAAGGGGAAGCTGTTTCGCTTGTAGAAGTCCGCCGCGGCGACGAGGTGCTCGGCCGGGTGATCTCCGAACCCCTGGCTCTGAGCTCGGAAGATGTCCTCGCCGTGGACGAGCACTTCGCCGAGCACGGTCGTCTTCGGCCCGGGGGGCTTGGCGCGGGAGGAGAGCGTCGCCTCGAAGCCGCGCAGGATCTCCGCCGGCGATTTGCCGCTTGCATACGTGCGGATGCCCTCGCCCTGGAAGCTGTCGAAGCTGAAGCGGTTCCTCGCCATCCCGCGCACGAACCTTCCCGCCGACATGGAGCCGATGGCGATGAGGTGGCCGACGACGTCGCGGACGAGCCAGCCTTCGCACAGAGTGGGCTGCCCCCAGGCATCCTCCGGCATCTCTGCCAGCCTGGCGGCGATCTGTCGCCGTTCGCCGTCGGTCATCTCCCAGACGTCCATCGTCCCCCTTCTCTGGCCGGCGCCGTCGATGAACGGGGCACGCGCCGGGGCGAGTTTAGATGGCGCCTTTCTCGCCGAGGCGGGGACCGGCGAGGGGGCCCGCCGCCGCCAGGGCTTCCTCGATGCAGTCCACGAGGGCGCGGGCCGACTCGGCCGTGAGCTCCACGGCCACTCGGGCGCCGGGACCCTCGGCCTCGTTGAGGAAGTCGATGTTGAGGGTGTGCTCCGCCGGCGAGTGGTAGGGATGGTCGAAATAGACCAGGGCGCTACCGAGGCGGAACCACCCGTTGGCGCCCTTGCTGCTGCCTTCTAGGGGAGTCGTCGACGTGAGGTAGGAGCACATGGCTGCTCAGCTCGCGAGGTGCTGGCCGAAGAAGGCGAAGATGCGCGCCCACCCGTCCGCCGCCGCCCCGGGCCGGTAGGAGTCCCTCGCCGTGTTGAAGAAGGCGTGGCCGGCTCCCTCGTAGCGATGGAACTCGTAGTCCTTGCCGAGCCGCTTCAGCTCTGCCTCGAGCTCGTCGACCTGCGCGGGCGTGGGGGCCTGGTCGTCCAGCCCGAACAGACCGAGGAGGGGGCAGCGGAGGTTCGGGGCAAGGTGGAGGAGGGGCTGCATCTTCATCTTCATCCCCTCCGGGGGGGTGCCGACCACGAAGGCCCCGTAGCAGTCGACGGCGGCGTCGACGTCGAGGGAGCAGGCGACGAGAAAGGCCTGCCTTCCTCCCGAGCAGTAACCGATGACGCCAACCTTGCCGTTGGAGTCCGGCTGGCCGCGGAGGTAGGCGACGGCTCCTGCGACGTCGCCGACGAGACGGTCGTCCGGCACCCCGCCGGCCGCCCTGGCGGCGGCGGCGGCGTCGTCCGGCGAGGCGCCGGGGGCATCGCGGTGGTGCAGGTTCGGCACGATGGCGAGGTAGCCGTGGGCGGCGAAGCGGTTGGTGATCTCGGTGGTGGCCTCGTCCCAGCCGGGCATGTGGTGGATCACGACGACCGCTCCGAAGGGGCCGTCGCCGTGCGGCCGGGCGAAGTAGGCGTTGATCTCGTCGCCGCCGTGGCCGGCGATGGTGATCTCGTCAGCGGTCAGACCGGAATACATGGCTTCCTCCTCGGTGCGTGGTCGTGCCCGCTGAGAAACTAACCAGATGTCCCGCTTCAGGTACGGTCAAGGGATGAGCCGGACGATCGACGAGGTCGTCTCCCTGCTGTGGCCGGACCTGCCCGTTGAGGCCGAGCCCCTCGCAGGCGGGATCACGAACACCAACTACCGGGTCGAGGTGGGGGGCGAGCGCTTCGTCGTTCGCCTCATCGGCGCGCGCACCGAGCTGCTCGGCATCGACCGCACGAGCGAGATGGAGGCGTGCCGTCTCGCCGCCGACCTCGGGATCGGCCCGGAGCTCGTGAGCGCCGACCTCGGCGAGGGGGTCGTGGTGACGCGCTTCATCGAGGGTCGGATCATCGCCCCCGAAGAGGTCGGGGCCGAACCGGTCGTGGCCGAGCTCGCGACCGCCCTCGGTCGCGTGCACGCCGCCGGCAAGGTGGCCTCCTCCTTCGATACCTTCCGCCTCGTCCCCGCCTACCGGGCTCTGGCCGGACAGCATGGCGTGGCCCCCGCTTTCGACTACGAGACGATGGCGGGCACGCTCGAGCGCCTGGCGGCCGCACGGCCATGGCAACCGTCGTCGCTGTGTCACAACGACCTGCTCAACTCGAACCTCCTCCACGATGGCGCAGTCCGCATCGTCGATTGGGAGTATGCGGGCATGGGGGACCGTTTCTTCGATCTCGGCAACCTCGCCGTCAACCACCGCTTTGGCGAGGCACAGGAAGAGGCGTTGCTGCGGCACTACTTCGGGCGGGTCGATGAGGCTCACCTGGCGGCCCTGCGACTCTTCGAGCTCGCCTCCGAAGCCCGCGAAGCCATGTGGGGAGTCGTGCAGATGGCGATCTCGACGCTCGAGGTCGACTTCGAGGCGTACGCCGGGGAGCACGCGGCGGGTTTCTTTGCCCTCCTGGAGACGATCGAGCTGGAGGAGTCGCTGCGGCTCGCCGCCCTGGTGCCCTGACCGAACTCAGGCCCGCACGCGGGCGTTCGTCGGGTCGTAGAGGGGCTCGGGGGCGACCTCGCCGCCCACCCATTGCCCGAAGAGGTTGACCTCGAGGCGTTGGCCGCTTGTGGCGTGCGTCGAGGGGAGGTAGGCATAGGCGATCGACCGCCCGACGCTGTAGCCGTAGCCACCGCTCGTCACCCGCCCGGCGAGGTAGCCGTCCACCCGTACGGGCTCTTCCCCGAGGACGAGGGAGAGGGGATCGTCGAGCACGAGGCAGCTGAGGATCCGCTCGGGCGACTCCGCCTTCTCGAGGGCCTCTCGGCCGATGAACTCGCCCTTGCTCATGGCGACGGCGAAACCGAGTCCGGCTTCGAAGGGCGTGTCCGTCGAGGTGATGTCCGAACCCCAGACGCGGTAGCCCTTCTCCAGCCGGAGCGACTCGATGGTGCGGTAGCCCGCGGTGACGAGGCCGTGCGGCTGCCCCGCCTGCCAGAGGTCGTCCCAGAGGCGGGCGCCGTACTCCATCGGGCAGTAGAGCTCCCACCCGAGCTCGCCCACGAAGGTGACCCTGGCGGCCAGGCAGGGGACTGGCCCGACGTTCAGCTCGGCGGCAGTCATGTAGGGAAAGGCCGCCGCGGACACGTCCGCCTCCGTCAGCGGGGCGAGGATGTCGCGTGCGCGGGGCCCCCACAGGCACAGGCAGGCGTAGCGCGAGGTGACGTCCTCTACGCGGACCGAGCCGTCGGCGGGGAGGTGGCCCTCGATCCAGGCGCGGTCGTGGCGTCCGGACGCCGTCCCGGTGATGATGCGGAAGCGGTCCTCGGACAGTCGCGTCACCGTGAGGTCGCTCTCGATGCCACCGCGTTCGTTCAGCAGCTGCGTGTAGACGACCCGCCCCGGCGGGCGGTCGAGGCGGTTGGCGCAGATGAACTCGAGGGCGGCCAAGGCCCCCGGGCCGGAGACCTCCAGCTTGGCGAAGGACGTCTGGTCGAAGAGGGCGGCCCGCTGCCGGCAGGCCTCGTGCTCGGCGCCGATGGCCGCCGACCATTCCTTGCCCGCCCAACCACGCGGGCGGAGGCTCTCGTCGCCGGCGCTCTCGTTGCAGGCGAGCCAGTTCGCCCGCTCCCAGCCGGACTTCTCCCCGAAGACGGCCTGAAGCGCCGCGAGCCGCTCGTACATGGGCGAGCGCCGTAGCGGGCGACCGGCCAGGCGCTCCTGCCCGGGGTACTTCACGTCGTAGTAGGTGGCGTACACCTCGGTCGTGCGCTCGAGGGTGTAGGAGCGGTTGCGGTACTGGTCCCCGAAACGGCGGGAGTCCATGTGCCAGGCGTCGAGGCCGGGTTGGCCGCCGACGATCCACTCGGCCACGAGACGCCCCATCCCGCCCGCGCCGGCGATGCCGTGGGCGCAGAAGCCGGCAGCCACCCAGAGACCGGCGACGGCGGACTCGCCGAGGATGAATTCGCCGTCGGGTGTGAAGGCCTCCGGCCCGTTGACGAGCTTGACGATCTCGGCTTCGGCCAGCAGGGGGACACGCCGAGTGGCGTTCTCGAAGAGGGGGGCGAAGCGCTCCCAGTCCTCTTCCAACAACTTGTTGTTGAAGTTCGCCGGTATGCCGCCGAGTCCCCAGGGAGCCGGGTTGCGCTCGTAGCCGCCCGCCACGAGGCCCCCGCTCTCACCGCGGAAGTAGACGAGCAGCGAGGGGTCGCGAAGCGTGGGCATGTCCGTTGCCAGCCCGCTCGGCCGTGTGATGGCGTACTGGTGGGCCATGGCCACGAGGGGGACGTGGATGCCGGCCATGGCGCCGATCTCGTGGGCATAGATGCCGCCGGCGTTGACGACGACGTCGGCGAGGATCGTCGACCTCTCGCCGTCGTGCTCGACCTCGACGCCGGTGACGTGGCCGCCCGAGACGTCGATGCCGACCACTCTCGTTTCGGTGCGTATGTCGGCGCCCCGGAGGCGAGCCCCCTTGGCGAGGGCCAGCGTCAGCTGACTCGGGTCGAGGTAGCCGTCGGTGGGCAGCAAGGCGGCCCCGATGACACCTGTGGGGTCGAGGGGCGGGAACCTCTCGGCGGCGGCGGCGGGCGAGATGAGCTCGAGGGGGAGGCCGAAGGTCTCCGCCCAGGCCGCCTGGCGGCGGAGCTCTTCCATGCGCTCGGGTGACGAGGCCAAGCGGAGCGAGCCGACCTCATGCCAGCCGGTCTCGAGCTCCACCTCGTCGGCGAGCTCGCGGTAGAGCTCGACCGAGTTCATCATCATCTGTGTGAGGGGCTGGGAGCTGCGCAGCTGCCCGACGAGCCCCGCCGAGTGGAACGTCGAGCCGCTCGTGAGCTGCGCCCGCTCGAGGAGGACGACGTCACCCCAGCCGAGTCGCGTCAGCCAGTAGGCGATGGAACAGCCGCCGACTCCGCCGCCGATGACGACCGCCCTCGCCCGCTCCGCCATACCGCCGCGCCCTCCCGCTATGAAGCCGGCCGCGAGATGCGCTTCGGCCGCGCCACGCTGGGTAGATTGCCTGTGCACCGCCAGGCGCCCCTCCGGGCTCCGAGACCGTGTCGAGAGGGGGTCCGATGACGAAAGCGACAAGCGCGGCCATGGCCTCTCGAGGCGGCGGGCCGCTCTATGCCCAGATCGCCGCCGCCATCGCCAGCGGGATCGCCGACGGCAGGTACGAGCCGGGCTACCGTTTCCCGCCCGAGCCGGAGCTGGCGGCCAGCCTCGGGGTCAGCCGGCTGACGTTGCGCCAGGCCCTCACCGTGCTGGAGGGCCGCGGCCTCATCGACCGTGTCGTGGGCCGCCACGGGGGCACCTTCGTGCGCAAGTGGACGGTGGACCGGGACCTCACGACGTTTGCGGGTTTCTCCGAGCAGCTGCGCCGCCAAGGGCGCGTGGCCGGCGCCGAGGTCCTGAGCGCGCGCGAAATCGGAGCTTCGGCCCCGGTGGCCGCAGGGCTCGACATCGCCGAGGAAAGCCCGGTCTACGAGGTGCAGCGCCTTCGCCTCGCGAGCGGCACCCCCGTGCTGCTCGAGTGCTCCTCCTTCCCGGCCGAGGCATTCCCCGGGTTGCTCGACGAGCCCCTCGACCAGTCGCTCTACGGCTTGCTGGGCGAGCGCTACGGAAGGCGTCCGACTCATGCCCGCGAGGTGCTCGAGCCGGTGCCCGCCGACCGGCGCGCCGCCAGGCTGCTGCGCGTCAGTGCGGGCACGCCCGTGCTCCTCGTGGAGCGGACGGCCTTCGACAGCGACGGCACACCGGTCGAGTACGCCAAGGACCTGTTCCTCGGGGATCGGACTCGCGTCGTCGTGTGGAGCTTCGACGTCCCGGCGCACTAACCGAGCCCGGACTCCGAGGAGACGACGGGCGGTCCGCTCTCCGACGGGATCGTGATCGGCGGGAGATCCTTGCGCCGCTGCACGAGCCCGTAATAGAGGATTCCGAGGATGAGGACCACGCCGAGCACCGTGTAGAGGATCGGGATCTTGTTGAGGAAGTGGAGGCCGAGGCTGAGTGCCCCCGCCGTCTGGTTCGGCGTCGGGTTGCTGGCTGCCCGCGGCCAGGCGAAGTTGATGATCATCGCCACGCCGTAGAGGATCCCGAGGATGTTCACCGGCAGGCCCCACCGCCCGAGCGAGAAGGGCGCCTTCACCCGCGGCCAACCCTTCAGGCGGGCGCCGACGGAGGCGAAGTTTCCGAGGAAGTAGCTCAGGTAGATCATCCCGGTGGCGGCGATGGCGACGTAGCCGGCACCGGCGTACTTGATCATGGGCACGGCGGAGAGGACGCCGACGACGACACAGGCGACGACGGGCGTGTGCAGCGAGTGGTTGACGCGGGCGATCGACTTCGAGAAGGGGAGGTTGTTGTCCCGCGCCATGCCGAAGCACAGACGAATGGTGGCCGTCATGATGCACATGCAGCACACGAGGATGGCCGCCGACACGATGAGGAGGTAGATCGAGGCGAGCCACTTGGGGAAGTTGGCCTCGATGATGTTAGCGGGCGAGAAACCCTGGCTGATCGCCGTGTGCAGGTTCGGGATGCCGACGAGGAGGGCGATGAGGAAGATGCCTCCGATCACGAAGGCGCCCGCCACCGAGGTGAGGACGGCGCGGGGGGCCATGCGCCGTGGGTCGTTCGTCTCCTCCGCCAGCGTGGAGGCGGTGTCGAAGCCGTAGATGACGAAGAGGCTCATGAACATGGCGGCGAAGAAGGAGCCGAAGGTCACCGGCAGCCCGCCGCTGTTGGTCACGATGGAGATGCTCTGGTGGTGGTGGAAGATGAGGAGGATGAGGGCGAAGACGACCATGCCGAGGATCTCGAAGAGGACGCCCGTGTTGTTGATGAGGGCGACCAGCTTCACGCTGAAGATGTTGAGCACGAGCACGATGACGAGGAGGATGAGGGCGATCCAGCGCTGGTCCGTGAGGCTGGCGGCATTGATGTTCCAGCCGAGCTCGTTCATGGCGGGCATGAAGGCGAGAGGGAAGGTGACGAGGACGGCCGTCGTCGTGAGGATGCCGGCGACGAGGTAGATCCAGCCGGTGAACCAGGCATACGGGCGGCTGGCGAGGTACTTCGTCCATTGGAAGACCGAGCCGGCGATAGGGAAGTGGCTCGAGATCTCGGCGAAGTTGAGGGCGATGATGAACTGGCCCGCCGCCACGATGGGCCACGACCAGATGAAGACGCCCCCGATGGTGACGAGCCCGAGGGCGAAGAGGGTGAAGATACCCGTCGAGGGCGAGATGTAGCTGAAGGCCGCCGCGAAGGAGCTGAAGAAACCCAGCGATCGGTGCAGCTCCTGCTTGTAGCCGAACGACGCCAGATCATGCTCGTCGCTCTGGCGCCCGGTCGCCCCGGCGCCCGCCGGCCCCATCGTCTGCGACATGGTCCCCCCATTCCGATGCGCGGTTTCTTCGCTGGCGCGACGGTACTACCGAGGCCTTTAACTGTCCATACATTTAGCCATCGAGCGGCTCACGCGGGGTCGCCCGCCCGCGCCGCCGGGCGCCTACTCGGCGGGTCGCCCGCCCGCCCGCCGGCCGGTCACTCGGCGGGTTGCTCGCCCGCCCGCCGGCCGGTCAGGAGTAGACGAGCACCCCGCGGATGTTCCTGCCTGCGCGCATGTCCTCGTAACCCTGGTTGATGTCCCCGAGCTTGTAGGTGTTCGTGACCAGGCCGTCGAGGTCGAGCTGCCCCTGGCGGTAGAGCTCGAGCAGCTTGGGGATGTCGTAGCGGATGTTGGCCGAGCCGAAGATCGTGCCGACCACCTGCTTCTCCTGCAGCGTGAGGTCGCACAGGTTCATCGTCACGTCCATCTCGGCCATCGGGTGGATGTTCGTCACGACGACGCGGCCGCGCTTGGCGCAGAGCATCATGATCGAGGCCATGAGGGCGCCTCTGCCCACCCCCATGGCGCAGACGATCCGGTCGCACATGCGCCCCCAGGTGATCTCCTGGATCTGGCCGAAGGCCTCGTCGATGCTGGCCGCCGTGTGCGTCGCCCCGAAGCGAAGCGCCTGCTCGCGTTTGAAGGCGACGGGGTCGATGGCGAAGATCCGCTCCACCCCCGCCAGGCGGAAGCCCTGGATGGCGGAGGCGCCGATCCCGCCGACGCCGATGACGGCGACGTTCTGGCCCGGTCGCGCCTCGGCGGCGTAGACGGCCGAGCCCCAGCCGGTCGTGACACCGCAGCCGACGAGGCAGGCGCGGTCGGCAGGGATGTCGTCGGGGATCTTCACGACGGAGGCGATGTTGACGACGGTGTGGCGGGCGAAGGTCCCGAGGCAGACCATGGTGTTGAGGTCCTGCCCGCGGGCGTGATGCCGGGACGTGCCGTCGAGCTGTCGCCCGAACATCAAGATGGCGCCGGTATCACAGACGTTGGAGTGCCCGGTGGCACACGACGGGCATTGCCCGCAGGCCGGGATGAAGCCGAAGACGACATGGTCGCCCGGCTTCACGGCCGCCACGCCGGGGCCGACCTCCTCGACGACGCCGGCACCCTCGTGCCCGCCGATGACCGGGACGGGGGCGGGGAAGTCCCCCGTGACGAGGTGCTCGTCCGAATGGCAGAGGCCGGAGGCCTCGAGGCGCACGAGCACCTCGCCCTCCTGCGGAGGGTCGAGCTCGATCGGCTCGACGGTCCAGCTGCCGCCCGGCTCCCACAGGATGGCTGCCTCGGATTCCATCGGCTCTCTCCTTCTCGCCACTGTCCTTGCTCGCTTTGTAGCCGACCACGCGGCCGGGTGCACGCCGAGGTCGCTTACTCGTCCTCGTCGTAGGTCCAGCGGCGCGAGCTCCGTTTTGCTTGCTGCTGGAGCCTCGTCTCCCTCCGCCGCGCCAGGGCGCGGCGGCTCGGCCGGGTCGGGCGCCGCTCGGGCGGGATCTCGAGGGCGTCGGCGATCCGGTCCCCGAGGCGCTCAGCGGCGAGGCGGCGGTTGCGCCACTGGGAGCGCTCGTCGGAGGCGACGACGCGCACGACCTCACCGAGCCGGTCGATGACGAGCTGCCGCTGCCGGTCGTCGAGCACGTTGGAGGCACCGACGTCGAAGAGCACCTCGGCGCGGGTGTTCGAGGTGTTGACGTGCTGGCCGCCCGGGCCACCGCTCGCCGAGTAGCGCCAGCGCAGCTCGGACTCGGGGATGAGCGGTCCCCCCGGGACCTGCACGCCGTTCGCCCGGCGGCGTGCCTTGTCGGCTGCTGCCGGCCTGGGTTGTCCCCGCTCTGCCATCTCGTCGGCCTCCGGCCCGCTTCCGTCGGCCGTCGAGGCCCGCTCCGGCCTAGCCGGGCAGGACGGCCTCGATGGCGCTCGTGAGCTCCTCGGACTCCGGCTCGGTGAGGGGCCGGAACCGGCGCACCTCCCCGCCGGGGGCGATGAGGAACTTCTCGAAGTTCCACTGGATGTTGCCGGCGGCGCCGTCGGCGTCCGCCACGGCCGTCAGCTCGTCATAGAGGGGGTGGCGACCCTCGCCGTTGACTTCGATCTTCTCGGTCATCGGGAAGGTCACGCCGTAGGTCGTCGAGCAGAACGTCTTGATCTCCTCCGCCGAGCCCGGCTCCTGCTCACCGAACTGGTTGCAGGGCACACCGAGAACGGTGAAACCGCGCCGGGCGTACCGCTCCTGCAGATGCTCGAGCCCCTCGTACTGGGGCGTGAGACCGCAACGGGAAGCCACGTTGACGACGAGGATGGCCTTGTCGTCGAAGGCGTGCAGGTCGAGGGGTTCGCCGTCGAGGGTGTTGATGGGGTGGTCGTAGAGCGCCATGGCACTACCCTACGGCCGCCGGCGGCGCCGCCCTGGCGGCCGCCGAGCCGTCGGTTCTGTCGCCTTAGGAAGCGGCCCCGAGCCGGTGCCTCACGACCTTGCCGAGGGCATTTCGCGGAAGGGCCTCGACCAGGTGGACGAGCCTCGGCCTCTTGTAGGGCGCCAGACGCTGGGAGGCGAAGGCTGTGAGGTCCGTGAGGAAGCCGGCCGTGGGGCGGCGTGCGGATCCGCCGACGAGCGCCGCGCCCAGCTGGCAGGCAGGGTGCCGCCGGCGGGATCGCCGGTCATCGGTTGGGACGTGCGCGTCGGACGGCGCCTACAGGCGCGACCAGGCCTCCTCGAGGACTTTGTGGAGGATGCCCTCGATCTCGTCGAAGTGCTCCTGCTCGCAGATGAGCGGAGGCGACAGCTGGATGACGGGATCTCCGCGATCGTCGGCGCGGCAGATGAGCCCGGCGTCGAAGAGGGCGGGCGAGAGGAAACCCCGCAGCAAGAGCTCGGCTTCGGCGTGCGAGAACGTCTCCTTCGTGCTCTTGTCCCGCACGAGCTCGATCCCGTAGAAGTAGCCGGCGCCGCGGATGTCACCGACGATGGGCAGGTCGCGCAGGCGCTCGAGGGAGGCGCGGAAGTCCGACTCGTGCTTGCGCACGTGGGCGATGATTCCTTCCCGCTCGAAGGCGTCCAGGTTGGCGAGGGCGACGGCGGCCGAAACGGGGTGGCCCCCGAAGGTGATGCCGTGGGCGAAGCTGGCCCCGTGCTCGAGGAACGGCTCCATGATGTGGTCGCGGGCGATCATGGCACCGATGGGTGAGTAGCCGCTCGTCATCCCCTTCGCACAGGTGATGATGTCGGGGAGGAGGCCGTAGCGGTCGCAGGCGAACATGTCGCCGATCCGGCCGAAGGCGCAGATGACCTCGTCCGACACCAAGAGCACGCCGTAGCGATCACAGATCTCACGAACCTGCTGCAGGTAGCCCTCCGGTGGGGGGAAGCAGCCGCCCGAGTTCTGCACGGGCTCCACGAAGACGGCGGCGACCGTCTCCGGCCCCTCGAATTCGATGATCTGCTCGATCGAGTCGGCGCAGCGCAACGTGCACCGGTCGAGGTGGGAGCAGTCGAGGCAGCGGTAGCGGTTCGTGTTCATGGCCTTGCGGGCGCCGGGCACGAGGGGCTCGAAGGGTATGCGGGCCGAGGGGATGCCGGTGATGGAGAGGGCGCCGAGAGAAGTCCCGTGGTAGGCGATGTTGCGGCTGATGACCTTGTAACGACTGGGCTGACCGATCGCCTTGAAGTACTGGCGGGAGAGCTTCCAGGCTGCCTCCACCGCCTCGCTGCCGCTCGTGGTGAAAAAGACGCGGTTGAGATCGCCCGGGGCGTAGCCGGCGAGGCGGTCGGCGAGCTCGATGCCGGCCGGGTGGGCATAGGACCACAACGGGAAGTAGGCAAGCTTCTCGGCCTGGTTACGGGCGGCCTCGGCGAGGTCGTGACGCCCGTGCCCGAGCTGCACGACGAAGAGCCCGGCGAGCCCGTCGAGGTAGCGCTTGCCGTGGTTGTCGTACACGTAGGGCCCTTCACCCCGCTCGATGACCGGGATGGGGTGCTCTTCGTTGTAGGCGCCCATGCGCGTGAAGTGCAACCACAGATGGTCGCGGGCCGTGGCCTGCTGCAGCTCGTGCTCGGAGCCTGCGTAGTCGTGTTCGCTCATCTCTTCTCTCGTCTCGTCACTTGCTCGTCTCCTCCGGCGCTTTCGTTCACCGGGTTCCCCAGGCGTAGGTCTGCTTGACCAGGCGGAGGTAGATGAATGTCTCGGTCTCCCTCACACCCTCGACCGAGCGGATGGACTCGTCCAGCAGGCTGAGGAGGTGCTCGTCGTCTTCACACACGAGCTCGACGAGGATGTCGAAGGAACCGGCGCAGAGCACGACGTACTCGAGCTCGGGAAGGCCCGAGAGGCGCTTGGCGACCTCGCGCAAGTCCCCTTCCGCCTTGATGCCCACCAGGGCCTGACGCGAGAAACCCACCGTCGCCGGGTCCGTCACCGCCACGATCTGCATGACACCGTCATCGAGCAGTCGCCGGACGCGCTGACGGACAGCCGCCTCCGAGAGGCCGACCGACTTGGCGAGGTCGGCATAGGACCGGCGACCGTCGCGCTGCAGCTCCTCGACGAGCTGCTTCGAGACGTCGTCGAGCCCTGGGGAGAGGGTCGACGTCCCGTTACCCCTCGCCATGGCGCCATATTCACATCGAAACTCACAATTGTCAATGGAATCCGTTGTAGATAAGCTGCGCGACAACCGATTCAGTAACCCTCGAAAGGGAGCCCGATCGTGGAAATCTCCGGAGTCGCCCAGCGACGAGAGCTCGTCACCGATATCCCCGGACCGCGGTCACGCGAGCTCATGGTCCGGCGGAAGCTGGCCGTGCCGCCTGGCGTGAGCGGCATGATGCCGGTGTTCGCAGCCCGTGCAGGCGGCGGTGTCCTCGTCGACGTCGACGGCAACTCCTTCATCGACCTCGGGGCCGGCATCGCCGTGCTGAGCGTCGGCTCGAGCGCCGAGCTCGTTTCGGCGGCCGTGGCCTCCCAGGCGGCACGCTTCACGCACACCTGCTTCCAGGTGACGCCGTACGAGGGCTACGTCGAGCTGGCCGAGCGCCTCAACTCGCTCGTGCCGGGCGACCTCGAGCGGCGGACGTTCTTCGTCAACTCGGGTGCGGAGGCCCTCGAGAACGCCGTGAAGATCGCCCGCTCGGTGACGGGCCGCCAAGCGGTGGTCGTCTTCGAGCACGCCTTTCACGGGCGGACGCTGCTCACCATGACGATGACGGCCAAGGCGATGCCCTACAAGACGACCTTCGGGCCGCTGGCGCCGGAGGTGTACCGCCTGCCCTTCAGCTACCCGTACCGCTGCCCCGTTGGTGCCCCGCCGGACGAGTGCGGCACCGCCTGCGCCGAGGCGGCCATCACCTTGATGGATCGCCAGATCGGCGGTGATCAGATCGCCGCCCTCGTCGTCGAGCCCGTGCTGGGTGAGGCCGGAGTCGTCATCCCGGCGCAGGGTTTCTTGCCGGCTCTGGCGGAGTACTGCGCCGCCAACGGCATCGTGTTCGTCGCCGACGAGGTGCAGGCGGGCTTCGCCCGCACGGGTCGCTGGTTCTCCTCCGAGCACTGGGGCCTCGTCCCCGACATCGTCACGACGGCCAAGGGACTCGGTGGCGGCATGCCCATCGGTGGCGTGACGGCGCGCGCCGACGTCATCGACCAGGTGCACACCGGCGGCCTCGGCGGCACCTTCGGCGGCAACCCCGTTTGCTGCGCGGCGGCGCTCGCCGCCATCGCCGAGGTCGAACGGGGTGGTCTCATCGAGCGGGCAGAGCGCATGGGCGAGATCTTCACCCAGCGGCTTCGACCGCTCCTCGAGGAGGTCGACGCCGTCGGCGACGTCCGCGTGATCGGGGGGATGGCGGCAGTGGAGCTCGTGTCCGATCGCGCCCGCAAGACGCCGGACCCGGCGGCGGCCGCCAAGGTGCTCGGCCGCTGCCACGCCGAGGGCGTCATCGTGCTGAAGGCGGGCACGTACGACAACGTCGTGCGCCTCCTGCCGCCGCTCGTCATCGGCGAGGACCTCCTCAACGAAGGCCTCGAGATCTTCGAGAAGGCCCTGCGCTCGCTCTGACGGTTCGCCGGAGGGGCGGGCCTATGGGACAATGGCGTTTCGATCGCGCCTTGGGAGCGAGGTGTTATGGACCGCACGCGACGGTGCCGGGAGGTCGGCGTCACACACCCGGCGGCTGACTGCCAGCGTGTCCGTGAAGGGAGAGCCTCGAGGAGCTGTCGGCGATG
>Ga0187781_10001373_pt1 | contig 18400 bp, 16 predicted proteins | sample 0715_SJ02_MP02_2_FD_132447 | JGI IMG/M metagenome (GOLD analysis project Ga0187781, IMG submission 132447) | Tropical peat soil microbial communities from peatlands in Department of Meta, Colombia - 0715_SJ02_MP02_20_MG | ecosystem: Environmental > Terrestrial > Soil > Wetlands > Peat | place... | reverse complement strand
TTACAGCGCGCGGCTGTCCGAGCCGATGAGCAGATCGAACGGCACGAAGGGCTTCTTCGCCTCCGCTTTGGGCTTGATTGCGTCTTGGTGCACCTTGAATAGACGCTGCTCGATCGGCGACGAGGAGACGAAATCGGCGTAGGCCTTGGCGAGATGGCTTCTGCAGGCGGCGACGATCTGCTCCTCCGGCAAGCCGTCGAGAGAGGCGCCGGCGAGATACTGCCCCATGCGCTTCAGGATATGTAGCCGCGCGACGCGCACGACAACCGGATCGAAATCGACGCCGAGCGTCTCGAAGAAGTCCTCCGCAGAGGAGAGCTTGCGTAGATCGTCGAGGATGCTCATCGTTTGTCGCTCCTTTGCATGTCGCTCATGAGGCGTTTGGCGGCAGCTCTGCACGCGCTGCGGCGACGAAACATCCAAGTTCAATCTCGGTGACGGGTCCCTTGCGCGAGCGCGCGCGCAGGCGAATCTGGTCCAGAACGCGAGACGCGACCGCCGGCTCGATGTCGATGCCGAGCTCCGCGCATTTGCCGGCGATGGCCGAAAGTCCCGAATGCTTGGCGATGACGACCTTGTTGCGGCGCCCAAACAGCGCCGGATCGAGCCCCTGATAGGCGCGCGCGTCCTTAAGCAGCGCCGAGACATGGATGCCGGACTCATGCGTGAAGACATCCTCGCCGACGACGGCCTTGGCGCAGGGAATCTCGCGCTGCGCCGCGCGCGCGACGGTCTTCGCGAGATCTTGCAGCCGCCGCGGATCGACGCCCGTGCGCCCCTGCATGACATGCCCGAGCGCCACCGCCACTTCTTCCAGCGCCGCATTACCGGCACGCTCGCCAAGGCCGAGCATCGTCACCGAGGCGTGCGTCGCGCCGGCGCGGATCGCTGCAAGCGTGTTGGCCGTCGCCAGTCCCACGTCGTCGTGGCCGTGGAATTCGATCGGCAGATCGGTTTCCTCGCGCACCCGGCGGATCGACTCGTAGGCCGCGAAGGGATCGAGCAGGCTGAGCGTGTCAGCGAAACGAAAACGAGTCGCCCCTTCCGCTTTCGCGGCGGCGGCGATCCGGCCGATGTCGCGCGGGTCGGCGCGAGACGAGTCTTCGCCGCCGAGCGCCAAGGAAAGACCCTTGTCCGCGGCATATGCGAAAACCCGCTTCACGAGATCGATCACGCCATCGACGTCGGCGCCGAGCTTGACCGCCATCTGCAGGCGCGACATGGGCGCGGAAATATTGACCTGCGTCACGCCCGCAGCAAGCGCCGCTTCGATGTCAGATTGCGTCGCGCGGCACCAAGCGCCGACCCGGCAGGGCAGGCCGTCTGAGGCGATTGCCGCGATGGCGTCGATCTCGTCGCGCCCCATGGCGGGCGTTCCGGCCTCGATCTCATCGACGCCCGCCGCGGCCAGCGCCCGCGCGATCGACAGCTTTTCCGCCGCCGTGAAGGCGACGCCTGGCGCCTGCTCGCCGTCGCGCAGCGTCGTGTCGTTGATGAAGATGCAGGGCGGAGCGTCGAGCATGGGCGCAGACTCAGGCATAGACGGGTTTGAATTCCTTGCTGTCGTTCTGCGCGCCGGGCCAGAAGGGCGAGAGCGCGCGCAGCTTCTCCATGATCGGCGGCAGTGCTTCGACAACGCGATCGACGTCCTCGTCAACATTGTCGCGCGAGAAGGAGAAGCGGATCGAGCCATGCGCTGCAGTGAAGGGGATGTTCATTGCGCGCAGCACATGAGAGGGCTCGAGCGAGCCCGAGGTGCAGGCCGAGCCGGACGAGGCGGCGATTCCGGCGCGGTTGAGATGCAGCAGGATCGCCTCGCCTTCCACATATTCGAAGGCGATGTTGCAGGTGTTCGGCAGCCGGTCGAGCGGATCGCCATTGACGAAGCAGTTGGGGATACGCTGGACCAGCGCCTTCTCCAGCCGATCGCGCAGGCCCTTCACGCGCGTCTGCTCCTCCGCCATGTGCTTCGCGGCGAGTTCCGCCGCTTGGCCCAGCGCGATGATCGCCGAAGCGTTTTCGGTGCCAGCGCGGCGTCCGCGCTCCTGGTGGCCGCCGCGCAGCAACGGCTTGAAGCGCACGCCGCGCTTGACATAGAGCGCGCCGATTCCCTTGGGGCCATGCAGCTTATGGCCGGAAAGCGACAACATGTCGATTGCGCTGTCCTTGAGCGAGATCGGGACCTTGCCGACCGCTTGCACCGCATCGGTGTGAAACAACGCGCCATGCTCCTTGGCGAGATCGGCGAGACCTTCGATCGGAAAAATCGTGCCGGTCTCGTTGTTCGCCCACATCAGCGAGACAACCGCCACCTTGTCGGACAGCGCCTCGCGATAGGCCTCGATGTCGAGCCGCCCGAAAGCGTCGACGCCGATGTAATGCACCTTCGCGCGCCCCGTCTTCTCCAGATGCTCGCAGAGCGACAGAATCGCCGGGTGCTCGACCTTAGAGGTGATGACCTCATGACGGTCGGGCATGGTTTCGAGCGCCGAGAGGATTGCGGTATTGTCGGCTTCCGTGCCTCCCGAGGTGTAAATGATCTCGTGGTCGTGCGCGCAGCCGAGCAGCGCCTGCAATTGCCCGCGCGCCTGCCTGACCGCGGCGCCTACGCTCGAGCCGAACGCATGGATGGAGGAGGGATTGCCGAACTGCTCCGTGAAGAATGGCAGCATCGCCGCGACGACTTCCGGATCCACCCGAGTCGTGGCGTTATTGTCGAGATAGACGGGCTTCATCGACGTGCCTCCTCAGTGCGCGGCGCGGCCGACGGGGATGACGCGAATGGGCGTGCCGAGCTTGGCGATCAGCCGCTCCTGGATGCCAGAAACCGTTACGCTCGCCATCTGACAGCCGACGCAGGCGCCCGAGAGATTGACCAGAACGTTGGAGCCGTCGACGTCGACGAGCTCGCAATCGCCACCATCTCTCTTCAGATACGGGCGCAGCTCCTCGATGGCCTCTTCGATGATCTTGATCTTCTTAAGCGTGGTGAGGCCGGCGGAGGGCGGGGGCAGCGGCGAGGACGGGGCGAGCGGGGATAGCTCGACGAGAACCGGCTTCGCCTTGGCGGCCTTGGCCTTCTCTTTGATCTTCTTCGGGTCGGCAGCGCCGATGCGATAGGCTTCGTGCTCGGGCAGAATGCCTTCGGCGACGAGTTGCGCGTTGGTGCGGGCGAGAATTTCCTCGAGCTTGTCGAAGCAGGTGAGACAGCCGCCGCCGGCCTTGGTGTAGTCGGTCACTTGCTCGACAGTCGTCAGCTTATTCATCTTGATCGTGCGCTCGATCATGCCCTCGTCGACGCCGAAGCATTTGCAGACGAGCGCGCCTTCCTCATGGTCGTCCTTCCAGGTCTCGCCGCGGTAATTGGCGACGGCGGCCTGAAGCGCCTCATAGCCCATGACTGAGCAGTGCATTTTCTCTGGCGGCAGCCCGCCTAAGAAATCCGCGATGTCTTGATTGGTGATCTTCAACGCTTCGTCGAGCGTCTTGCCGATGATGATCTCAGTCAACGCCGAGGAGGAGGCGATCGCCGAGCCGCAGCCAAAGGTCTGGAATTTGGCGTCGAGGATGATCTGCGTGACCGGATCGACGCTGAGCATGAGCTTCAGCGCGTCGCCGCAGGCGATGGCGCCGACCTCGCCGACCGCGTTCGCCTCCGCGAGCACGCCGGCGTTCTTCGGGTTGAAGAAGTAGTCCTTGACCTTGTCGGTGTAATCCCACATCGCGGCGCTCCTCGAGAAATGTTCAGCCGAAAGACTTGCCGCAGGAGCAGCTCGATTTGGCTTGCGGATTGTCGAAGGTGAAGCCGGAGCCCTCTAAGCCGATCACGAAGTCGACCTTGGCGCCCTCGAGATAGGAGAGGCTTTGTTCCTCGACGTACACCTTCACGCCGTCGCGTTCGAAGAGGTAGTCGTTCGGATCGGCCTTATCGACGAGGCCCATCATGTATTTGTAGCCGGCGCAGCCGCCCGCCTCGACCATGATGCGCAACCCTTCGATATCCTTGCCGGCGCCGGCGATCGCCGTGCGCACGGCGCTGATGGCGCTGTCGGTGAGTGTGATCATGGGCTGGCCTCTTCGCAAAAGAGTGGTCCTGCCCAAGGAGTAAGCAATGGCTGTGCCAGCCGGAAGCCATAGAAATTTCAGCAAAAACCCTTGTTGCTTTGCACACATCGGAACATTGTCAGGAGTCCGACAATGCTCAAGAACCGCGGAATTTCTCAGCCCGATCGGCTAGCATTGACGCGCCGAGGAGAGGAAGGCGGCGACGCGTTAACCTTTTCCCCGAGCGTGCTCCAGCTCCAATATGCGCATGGTCGCGCGCAGCACGGTGTCGGGGTTGAGGCTGATCGAGTCGATGCCCTGCTCGACGAGAAACTGCGCAATCTCAGGATAGTCCGACGGCGCCTGGCCACAAATGCCGCAGTGGCGGCCGTTGCGCCGCGCCCCTTCGATCGCAAGCCGCAGCATCGTCTTCACGCCTTCGTCGCGCTCGTCGAAATCGAAGGCGACGATCTCCGAGTCGCGATCGACGCCGAGCGTCAATTGCGTGAGGTCGTTCGAGCCGATCGAAAAGCCGTCGAAATGCCTGGCGAACGCGTCGATGAGCAGGACGTTGTTCGGGATCTCGCACATGACGTAGATCTCGAGCCCGTTGACGCCGCGCGCAAGGCCCAGCTCTTTCATGAGGGCGGTGACGCGTTCAGCCTCCTCGACGCGGCGGCAAAAGGGGATCATGAGCTTGACGTTTGTGAAGCCCATGTCGTCTCGCACGCGCTTCATCGCCGCGCATTCGAGTGCGAAGCCGTCGCGATAGGCCGGATGCGCATAGCGCGAGGCGCCGCGAAAGCCGATCATCGGATTAGCCTCCTCGGGCTCGAAGCCGCGCCCGCCGATAAGTGACGCATATTCGTTGCTCTTGAAGTCCGACATCCGTACGATGACGGGCTTGGGATAGAAGGCCGCGGCGATCGTCGCGACGCCTTCCGACAGCCGTTGCACGAAGTAGTCGGCGCCGCTCTTGTGCTGCGCCGTGAGCTGCTCGATTTCCTTGCGCTCGCACGCGTCGACGATCCGATCGGGATGCACGAGCGCCATCGGATGCGCCTTGATGTATTCGGTGACGATGAACTCCATGCGTGCAAGCCCCACGCCGTCGCAGGGCAGCGCCGACAGCGCGAAGGCGCTCTCGGGATTGCCGACGTTGAGCATCACGTGCGTCTTCGGGCGCGGCAATCGCGAGAGGTCGGTCTTCTCGACCGAAAATTCGATCTTGCCTTCGTAGACCCTGCCTACGTCGCCTTCCGCGCAGCAGACGCTGATCGTCTCGCCGGTGCGGATGACGCGCGTCGCGACATCTGCGCCGACGATCGCCGGAATGCCGAGCTCGCGGGCGACGATCGCCGCATGGCAGGTGCGCCCGCCGCGATTGGTGACCACCGCCGCCGCCGACTTCATGACCGTGCCCCAATCGGGCGAGGTCGTGTCGGCGATGAGGATCTCGCCCGGCACGAATTGCGACAGCTCGTTGAGATGCGAGATGACGCGGGCCTTGCCACAGGCGATCTTCGCGCCGACCGCGCGGCCTTCGACGCGCATCGGCCCGCGCTTGGCGATTCGATATTCCTCGATGGCCAGACGATCGCGGCGCGACGCCACGGTCTCCGGCCGCGCCTGAACGATGTAGAGCCGCCCATCGAGGCCGTCTTTCGCCCATTCGATGTCCATGGGCCGCTTGGTCCCAGCCTTCGCGCTGTAGTGCTCCTCGATGGCGATCGCTTGGCCCGCGAGCTTCAGAACCTCGGCATCGTCGAGGCAGAAGGCGCCGCGATCCTTGGCGTCGGTCGCGATGTTGCGGGTCGTCGCGCGGCCCGTCTCGGAGAAGATCATCTTGATCTTCTTGGCTCCGAGCTCGCGCTTGATGACCGCGCCCTTGCCCTGGCGGAAGGTCGGCTTGAACACGTAGAACTCGTCGGGGTCGACGGCGCCCTGCACGACGTTCTCGCCAAGACCGTAGGAGCCGGTCAAAAACACCACGTCCTCGAAGCCCGTTTCGGTGTCGATTGTGAAGATGACGCCCGACGCAGCGATGTCGGAGCGCACCATCTTCATGACGCCCACGGAGTTCAACACCTTGAAGTGATCGAAGCCGTTGTCGATGCGATAACGAATGGCGCGATCGGTGAAAAGGCTCGCGAAGCAATGGCGGATCGCTTCCAGCACGCCGGCTTCGCCGCGCACGTTGAGATAGCTCTCGTGCTGGCCGGCGAAGCTCGCGCTTGGCAGGTCCTCGGCGGTGGCCGACGAGCGCACGGCGACGGTGAGGTCGGCGCCATATTCCTCAGCGAGCCGGCCGAGCGCCGCGAGGACCTCGCAAGAGAGATCGGCGGGCAGACCGGCGTCGTAGACGATCTCTCTCGCGCGCGCCGCGCGCCGGGCGAGGTCCTTCACATCGGCGACGTCGAGCTCCTCGAGCGCTGCGCGCAAAGGCCCCCAGGCGGAGGCGGAGTCGAGCACGTGGCGATAGGCGCGCGCCGTGACCGCGAAGCCGTTGGGGATCAGAATGCCCTTTGGCGTGAGCTCGCGATACATCTCGCCGAGCGATGCGTTCTTGCCGCCGACGAGCGGCACGTCGTCGATGCCGATCTCGGCGAAGAAGCGGATGAATCGGCTCGCGCCGCCCATGCCTTGGGGAGCGAGCGCGGGCTCGAGCGCTGAATCGGTCATTTCTTTTCTCCGCCTGCGCCCGGCGCCCTAGCGCCGCCGTTCTTGAGCTCCGCCAGATAGGCTGCGACCTTGTCGATCTCGAAATCGGCGAGCCGCGGGTTCGGCATCTTGCCCGCGCCGCCCAAATTTCCATGCGGGGCAGAGAGAAACTGGCGCAGCCACGCCTCGCTGAAATCTTGGCGCTTGACGATCGAGGAGAAGCTCGGCGCGGGCGGCCTCAGGATCGGCGTCTGGCCCTTTTCGACGACATGACAATTGCCGCAGACCTTGAGCGCGAAGTCGCGCCCGGCTGCGGCGAGATCCTCCGGCTTCTCCCGCGCGGCGGCAGCGGCCGCGCCAAGAATGAAAACGAACGACACGGCAAGGGATCTCGTCATGATGGCCTCATTCGTAGCGCAGCGCTTGGATTGGATCGAGGCGCGCCGCCTTCCGCGCCGGATAATAGCCGAAGAATATGCCGACAGCGGCGGAAAATGCGAAGCCTATGGCGACGGCCGCGAGCGACACGGGCGATGACCATTGCGAGAACAGCGCGATGATTTCGGAGATCACGACGCCCGCGAGGATACCGGCGGCGCCCCCGGAAACGCTGATCAGCACCGCTTCGGCCAGAAATTGCGCCAGCACATGAAGACGCTGCGCGCCGACCGCCATGCGCAGGCCGATCTCGCGCGTGCGTTCGGTTACGGAGACGAGCAAAATGTTCATGATGCCGATGCCGCCGACGACAAGCGAGATCGAAGCGACGATCGCGAGCAATATCGCCATGATCCGGCTCGACCCTTCCGCGGTCTCGGCGATCTGGCTCAGGTTGCGGATGTCGAAATCCTTGACGTCGGTGGGCTTGATGCGGTGGCGGCGCACGAGAATCTGGTTGATCTCGTCGATCGCCGTCGTGATCTTGTCCTGCGCCGTCGCCTGCACATAGATCGAGTTGACGTATCCCGTGAGCCGCGGCTGCAGGTTGAACGGGTTCGGCGCAAGCGGATAGAGCGCCGTAAGATTGGTGGCCTGGTTCGGGCTCGCGACGCCGAGCACCTTCTGCTCGCCGGTCTTGAACGGAATCATGACGAGATCGTCCTGATCCTGTCCCCACATGCTCTGGCCCTTGGCGGCGAGCAGCCCGACGACCCGCAGCGGAAAGCCCTTGACAAGGATTGTCGCGTCGAGCGGATCCTCGCCGTGGATGAAGAGCTGCTTGTAGACCGTCTGGCCGAGCACAACGACGAGCGCGCCGCGCCGCTCATCTTCGGGGGAGATCCCGCGCCCCAAGGCTATGCTCCAATTCGTGACAGGCGGATAGTTCACAGACACCGCCTGGATGTTGGTGGTCCAGTTCTGGTTTCCGAGCTGCACCTGGCCCATCTGGCGCATGAGATAGGCGACGAGCGAGACCGTCGTCGCCTCGCGGCGGATCGCCTGCGCGTCGGCGACGGTCAACGTCGAGGCGCTGCCGAAGCCTGCGCGCGCGCCGCCGGTCAGCACGGCGCCCGGCAGCACCACCGCCAGATTGGTGCCTAGACTCTCGATCTGCTTGCGCACCGCGGCGTTGGCGCCGTCGCCGACGGCCACCATCGCGATCAGCGCGGCGACGCCAATGAACACGCCGAGCATCGTCAGCGCCGAGCGCAGCTTGTTGCGGGCGATGGCGGCGACTGCCGCGGAGACGATCATCGAGGCGAAGGCCAGCGACGAGACGCGCGCGAGGCCCGCCGCGACGCCGCCATTCGCGTGAAAGATCGCCGCAGCAGCCGAATTTTCATCTCGCGCGCCTGTCATAGGCGCCAGGGAAACGGCGGACCGGGCGCGCTTCACGTCGCTGACGATCAGGCCGTCGCGCATGGTCACGATCCGGCCGGCATAGTCGGCGATGTCCTGCTCGTGGGTGACGACAATGATGGTGACACCCTGGTCGCGATTGAGCGCGACCAACGTCTCCATGATCTCATGCGAGGTCTTGGTGTCGAGATTGCCGGTCGGCTCATCGGCGAAGAGCACGCTCGGACCGTTGATGAGCGCGCGCGCGATCGCGACACGCTGCTGCTGGCCGCCGGAAAGCTGCGCCGGCGTGTTGTTCTCGCGGTCGGCGAGGCCGAGAAGTTTCAGCGCGGAACGCGCACGGTCCAGCCTGTCGCGGCTGTCGCCCGCGCTTTCTGAATAGAACAGAGGCAGAGCGACATTCTCGATCGCGCTCGTGCGCGCGAGCAGATTGAAGCTCTGAAAGACGAAGCCTAGGCGCTCGCCGCGCAGCTTCGCGAGCTGGGGCTCGCTCAAGCCCGCGACATCCAAGCCTTCAAGATAATAATGGCCGCCCGTCGGCGGATCTAGGCAGCCGAGAATGGCCATGAGCGTCGATTTGCCGGAGCCGGACGACCCCATGATCGCGACGAACTCGCCCCGCTCGATCGCAAGATCGACGCCGCGTAGCGCGCGCACCTGGACGTCGCCGACGACGAAGGTCCGCGTGAGATTGCGCACTTCGATTACGAGGTCCGCCATGAAGTCCAATCTTCGCGGCTAAAGCTCAGGAGGACGGGCGGCGCTCTTCGCCGATGATCGCCTCGTCGCCGTCGCGCAGGTCGCCGGTCACGATCTCCGTGTTGGTGTCGTCGTCCAGTCCGGGCGCGACGACGACGGCTTGCGGCGTCCCGCCGCGCAGCACGAAGATGCGCGCCCCTCCCTCTTGCGGCGGCCTGATCGCCGCGCCCTTGGGCGCATAACGAAAGGCTTGGTCGGGCGCGCGCAGCACGTTCGCGCGCTCGCCGATGACGATGCGGGTCGTCGCGGTCATGCCGGGCATCAGCGCGTGGTCCTTGTTCGGCGCGCTCACCACCACGTCATAGGTGACGACATTCTGGATCGTCTGCGGCGACTGCCGGACCTGCGTCACCTGGCCGGCGAAGGTTCGGTTGGGATAGGACTCCACTGTGAAAGTGGCCTTGTCGCCCTCCTTCATCGCGCCCACGTCGCTCTCGGAGACATTGGCGTCCACCTCCATGAGCGTCAGATCCGTGCCGACGAGAAACAGCGTCGGCGTCTGGAAGCTTGCGGCGACGGTCTGGCCCATCTCGACCGCGCGCGTGACGACGGTGCCGTCGACTGGCGCGATGATGTCGGTATAGCCGAGGTTGATCTCGGCGGCGCGCAGATTGGCCTCCTGCAGGGCGATGGTGGCTTCGTCGAGGCCGATCTGCGCCGCGGCTTGATCATAGGCGCTTTTGGAGGAATCGAGAGCGTCCTGCGAGACCGCCTTGGTCACGACGAGCTTCTGATTGCGCTCGAAGGCCACCTTCGCATAAGCGAGATTCGCCTTGTCCTTGACGAGCTGCGCCTTCGCTACCCCGAGATTGGCGCGCATCTGATCGACCACGGCCTGATAGGGGCGCGGGTCGATCTTGGCGCAGACCTGCCCCTTCTTCACCTCGGTGTTGTAATCGCAGTAGCGCGCCGCAATGACGCCCGAGACATAGGCGCCCACTTGCACTGTGATGATCGGATTGACCGTGCCGCTCGTCGTCACCGCGCGGACGATGGGGCCGCGCGTGATCTTCTGCGTCACGTAGCGCATGCCGTTTTCCCGGCCGAGCGTCCAGTAAAGCGCAAGCGCCGCGCCTGCGAGGAGGGCGGCGCCGATCGCCGCCGGAACGGCGCCGCGAAAACGCCTCGCCGTTTCTGTCGCAGTGTCCGCGCCTTCGCGGTAGGTCAAAGGTTCGCTCATCGATCGCCCGTTCGATGGAGCCCTATCATGAAATAAAGACCTTTGCACTTGCAACGCGCAAATAAACGAAACAGCGCGCCGCTGCTTGGCGTTCAGCCGGGCTTTCTCTCGTTCCACCAAAGGTTGGAGATGAAAAGCCCCTTGGCGAACGGCAGCACATAGAGAACCAGCGCGATCGTCACGAAGATAAGGATCGCGGCTTCGACCGGGTAGCTCAGCTCGGCCCGCGTTTCGAGGATATAGAGCAGCGGGACGACCACATGCCCGACGATCATAATCGTGAGCCACGCCGGCCCGTCGTCGGCGTCGAGCCCCTGAAAGCTTTCGCCGCAGCAGGGACAGGCGTCGCGCCGCTTCAGATAGGCGCGGAACAGCGAGCCCTCGCCGCAGGCAGGGCATTTGCCCAGGAAGCCGCTCGTGAGCACACGCGAAAGCCGCGGCGCCACGCGCGCTGCCGCCGCTTGCGCGGACGCGCGAATCTGCTCCTGCGTATCAACAGCAGTCATGGTCTGCCCTCTTGGCGCCTCGATCGGCGGCAATTTTGAGATGACGCCGCCGCCTTTAGCATCGGATGGAGGGTATTGTCGATCTCATATCGAGGTTAAAGCAATATGTGCGCCATAAAACTTGTCGCGATTGACTTCATCTATCGAGCTATTGACGCTGCTTATATTGTGGCGCGCCGCGCGCCCTCGCAAGAGGACGCGCGGATGTCCGAGCGGGCGCTACTGCGCCGCGAGCTTGATCTCGGGATAGGCGCAACGCTCGTCGCTCTTCGCGTCTATATTGAGATGCGCCGGCGGCTCGACGAAGGGAATGCCCAGCGTCCGCCACACATCGACCAGCGCCTCGACCAGCGCGCCGATATGCTCATGCGTATGGCGCGGCGTCGGGGTGATGCGCAGGCGCTCCGAGCCCTTGGCGACGGTGGGATAGTTGATCGGCTGGATATAGACGCCGTGCCGCTCGAGCAGCATTTCGCTCGCCGCCTTGCAGAGCTGGGCGTCGCGCACCATGACCGGCACGATATGCGAAGTGTTCTCCAACACCGGCAGGCCGGCAGCGGAAAGCGCATGCTTGGTGACGTGCGCGGCGCGCTGATGCGCAGCGCGCAGATCCGGACGCGATTTCAGCAGCCGCACGGCGGCGCAGGCCGCTGCGGCGATCGCCGGCGGCAGCGCCGTGGTGAAGATGAAGGAAGGAGCGTAGCCCCGGATCGCGTCGATGAGCGCGGCGTCGCCTGCGACGTAGCCGCCAAGCGTCCCGAAGCCCTTGGCGAGCGTGCCCTCGATCACGTCGATCTCGCTCATGACGCCTGCCTGCTCGCAGACTCCGCCGCCGCGCGCGCCGTACATGCCGACGGCGTGCACTTCGTCGATGTAGGTCATCGCTCCGTAACGCTTGGCGAGCGCAACGATCTCCGCGACCGGCGCCACATTGCCGTTCATCGAGTAGAGGCTCTCGAAGACGATGAGCTTCGGGCGGTCGCCGGCGGCGATCAGCAGCTCCTTGAGATGTTCGAGATCGTTGTGGCGGAAGATCTTCTTCTCGGCGTGGGATCGCTTGACGCCCTCGATCATCGAATTGTGATTGGAGGCGTCGGAAAGAATGAGGCAATTCGGCAGAAGGTCCGCGATGGTCGAGATCGCCGCGAGATTGGATATCCAGCCCGAGGTGAAGACGAGCGCCGCCTCCTTGCTGTGGAGATCGGCGAGCTCGCGCTCGAGCTCAACGATGGCCTGGCTCGTGCCGGAGATGTTGCGCGTGCCGCCGGCGCCGGCGCCCACGCGCGCGGCCGTCTCCGCCATGGCCTTGATGACCTCGGGGTGCTGACCCATGCCGAGATAGTCGTTCGAGCACCAGATCGTGACGGCCTGCGTGCGCCCGTCGGGGCGGCGCCATGAGGCCTCCGGAAATGTCTCGACGTCGCGCTCGATCGGCGTGAACACCCGGTAGCGGCGCTCCGAACGGAGACGGAAGACCGCAGCCTCGAAATAGCGCCGATACTCCATCTTAGGCCCTTCTTCCACCCCAACATCCCGCGCCGAGCGCTCACGCCCGAGCCTTGTCGGAAACCCTACATAACCCATCGGCGGGCGGATTGCGAGCGGCGGATCGTCGCAAGGCTTTTGTGCATTTAACGCCGTGAAGGGTCGGCCTCCGCGGGCCCGGTCGCGGCGAAGCCTTTCACCCGGTTGTAGAATCTTGTGCGGACATCGATATCTCAGATTGGGGGACCGATGCTTCGGGACGGGCGTCCGCTCCCCGTCGCATGGTTGATTCGCGCGCCCCCCCGCGTTATTGCCGGGGCCTTCGCGGAAAACTCCAACCCGGTCGGCGACATTCTGCACATGGCCAAGCGCGATTACTACGAAACTCTCGGCGTCTCCCGGACCGCGACCGATGTCGAGATGAAGATCGCCTTTCGCAAGGCGGCGATGGAGTGCCATCCCGACCGCAATCCGGGCGACAAAGCGGCGGAATCGCGGTTCAAGGAGCTCAACGAAGCCTATCAGGCGCTCTCCGATCCGCAAAAGCGCGCCGCTTACGACCGGTTCGGCCATAACGCCTTCCAGCAGGGCGGCGGCTTCGGGGGCGAGGGCTTCGGCGCCTCGATGGCCGACATCTTCGAGGATCTCTTTGGCGACGTCATGGGCCGCCGCGGCGGCGGACGCGCGGGGGCCAACGGGCGCGAGCGCGGCTCGGACCTGCGCTACAACATGGAGATCACGCTCGAGGAAGCTTATACCGGCAAGACCGCCACGCTGACCCTGCCGACCTCCGCGACCTGCGACGCCTGCGCGGGGACGGGCGCCAAGAAAGGCTCGAAGCCCAAGACGTGCGCCACCTGCGCCGGCCACGGCCGCGTGCGCGCGCAGCAGGGGTTCTTCGCCATCGAGCGCACCTGCCCGACCTGCCAAGGACGCGGCGAAACCATCGAGCACCCCTGCCCCGCCTGCGGCGGCTCCGGGCGCAAAACGCTCGAGCGCACGCTCTCGGTCAACGTCCCGGCGGGGGTCGAGGACGGCAACCGCATCCGTCTCGCCGGCGAGGGCGAGGCCGGGCTGCGCGGTGGGCCGCCGGGCGATCTTTACATCTTCCTGGCGGTCAAGCCCCACCCCTTCTTCCAACGCGACGGCGCCGATCTCTACTGCCGGGTGCCGATCTCCATGGTGCGGGCGGCGATCGGCGGCGAGATGGCTGTGCACGCCATCGACGGCTCGGAATGCAAGGTCAAGATCCCCGAGGGCACGCAGTCGGGGCGGCAGATCAAGGTCAAGGGCAAGGGCATGCCGACCTTGCGCGGGCGCGAGATGGGCGACCTGCACGTGCAGATAAGCGTTGAGACGCCGCAGAACTTGACGAAACGCCAGCGTGAGCTGCTAGAAGAATTCGAGGAAGAGTCTTCGCACCAGACGCATCCTGAGGCCACGGGCTTCTTCGCCCGCATGAAGGACCTCTTCGGCAAATGAGACGCGGCCTTCTGTTCTTAAGCAACCTCAACCTCTGAAAGGCGACCGTCACGTGCAGCACGGCCAGCGCTCCGAACAAGCCAATCTGTCCGATAATGTGAGTTTTCTGCGCGCGATGGTCGAGCGTCCGGAAGTTGTCGGCGCAGTCTCGCCCTCGGGTCCGGCGCTCGCACGGAAGATGGCGGGCTACGTCGATCTTGCGCGCGACGGGCTCATTCTGGAGCTCGGCCCCGGCACGGGACCGGTGACCAAGGCGTTGCTCGCCCACGGCGTGCTCCCGAGCCGCCTCCTGCTCCTCGAATATGATACGAAATTCTGCCACATCATCCGTGAGCGATTCCCCAACCTGAAGCTCGTCCAGGGGGACGCTTACGACCTTAAGAAGACGCTCAAAGGCCATGTCGACGGGCGCATTTCGACGATCGTCTCCAGCCTGCCGCTGCTCATGCGCCCCGAGTGCGACCGCGTCGAGCTGCTGCATCAGGCCTTCGATCTGATGGGCCCGGATGGACTGTTCATTCAGTTCACCTACCGCCTCGCCGGCTCGCCGGTGCCCCTGCATGCGAGCAACGGTTCAGGCTCGCGCTTCGTCGGCAAGTCGGGCGCGCCCATCCTGCTCAACTTCCCGCCGGCGCGCGTGTGGCGCTACCGCGTCGCCGGACACGCGGGCCCGCCGGGCAGATGAGCGCCGACGAGCGGATCATCGTCGCGCTCGACGTGGGGAGCGTCGAAGCGGCGCGCGCGCTGGTCTCGACGCTCGGTGACGCGATCGGCTTTTACAAGATCGGTCTGGAGCTCGCTTATGCCGGCGGGCTCGATCTCGCCGGCGAGCTGAAGCAGGCTGGCAAGCGCGTTTTCCTCGATTTGAAGCTGCACGACATCGGCGCGACAGTGGAGCGCGCGACGCGCCAGATCGCGCGGCTCGGCGCCGATTTTCTGACCGTGCACGGTTTCGAGCAAACGATGCGCGCCGCGCGCGTGGGGGCTATGGGAAGGGAACTGAAGCTCCTCGCCGTGACGGTGATGACTTCTTACGACGACGCCGATCTTGCGCGCGCGGGCTACGCATGCGGAGTCGAGGCGCTCGTTTGGCGGCGCGCCACGCAGGCCAGAGACTGCGGCGCCGACGGGCTGATCCTGTCGCCCCTGGAGCTGATGCCGATTCGCGCGCTTGTCGGGCCGCAGATGCTGCTCGTGACGCCGGGCGTGCGCCCTGCGTGGGCGGAGGCCAACGATCAGAAACGCGTCATGACGCCCGCCGAGGCGATCGCGGCCGGCGCCGACCATCTCGTCATCGGCCGCCCGATCACTCGCGCCGCCGATCCTCGCGCGGCAGCCGAGCGGATAAGGGCGGAGATTGCGGCGGGTTCAAGGTGAGGCGGCCGTTAAAGGCTCGAATCTGCTTCTCTTGCCGCTTGCCGGGAGTGGGGCAGAGTCGGGCCCTCGCCGACTTTTCGCCTGAGCCCCGCTCTCGAAACGACTTGTGGAGGCCGTCGCGAAGGTCGCGCCGGGCATGACAAAAGCAATGATTCGAAAACTCTCGCCATCCTTGCGCTCCGCGCTTTATGCCCTTCGCGGCGGATTTCTCGTCCGGCCTCTGGCGATCGTTCTGGCGCTCGGCGCTGCAGGCGCCCTGCTCTCCGACTTCGAGGAACGCCTTCCCGCCGTTCGCGCGCTCATCCCGGAGACGCTATTCCCCTCCCAGTCGGATCCTCAGGTCGCGCAGGCGATTCTCACCGTCATCGCGACGTCGACGATGACCGTCGTGTCGATCGTCTTCGCCATTCTCTTGATGACGCTGACCTTGGCGTCGACGCAATTCTCGCCGCGCATTCTCGTCAATTTCGTGCGGGATCGCGTGACGCAATGGACGCTGGGGGTGTTCCTCGGCACTTTTTCCTATTGTATCGCCGCGCTTCCCGCCGCCAGGCTGCTGCCCAAACCGTTTGCGCCGGTTTTGACGGTGCTCGGCGCCATGCTGCTCGCCCCGGTGTGCGTCGGCATGCTCGTCTATTTCATCTTCCACATCTCCAACGCCATCAGCGTCAACAATATCGTCGACCGGATCCGGCGCGAAACGGAGCTCATCATCGACGGATTGATGCCGGAGCGGCGCCGGCCAGGGCAAGCCTATGAGCCGGTCGGGGTGTTTCCCGGAGCGCTCGAAGAGGTGATAAGGAGCCGCGAGTCCGGCTACATTCGCTTCGTCGACATCGAACGCTTGCGCGCGCTCGCCAAGGAGTATCGCGTATGCCTGCGCCTCGAGCGCCGCGTCGGTCATTTCGTTCCCGAAGGCGTCGCCTTGATCCGCTTCTCTCGCGGCGATCGCATCACCCAAGAGCGCGCGCTCGAGCTTCTCTCGGCGATCGAGATTGGTCCGACCCGCACGATGCAGCAGGACGTGGAGTTCGGCGTCGTGCAGATCGTCGATATCGCCTTGCGCGCGATTTCGCCCGCCGTGAACGACCCGACAACCGCGATCAGCTGCGTCGATCAGCTGAGCTCGATCCTGATCCGCTGGATCGAACGCACCCCGCCGCGCAGCTTCTACTATGATCCGCCTCATATTCTGCGCGTCGCCGTGCCGTGGATCGATTTGGGCGGCCTGCTCGATCTCGCCTTCGAGCAAATCCGCCATTACGCCGTCGCCGACGCCGGCGTCAGCCTGCGCCTGATGCGCGCTTTGGGCGACATCGCCAGCACGGTCAGCGACCCCGGGATACGCCGAATTCTGATTGAGCGAGGCCGTCAGTTGCTCGCGGGCTGCGCGGGGAAAATTCAGGAAGGCGACTTGGAGCGGTTGCGCCGGCGCCTCGCTCTTCTCGAGGCCGGCTTTGCGCTCGAGGATAAGCTCGGGGAATGAGCCGCGTTCAAGGAAGCACGAAAATATGTTGCGCGAGGTCATGGAACGGGCGTTTTCGAGGGGCTCAGTCAGAATGCGGTTTTGGTTTTTTGTCGCCGATCATCGCAAAACTGGAACTAAAATTTTTGCGAAACGCCCAAGTAAAGCTGCAGCCTCGGCGTCGCAGCCGTCAGGCCGATGTTGGCGCCGACATCGAACTGCAGGCTCGGCGATTTTTTCCAGGCGAGCCAGGCCAGGGAAAGGTCGAGCGACGCCTGCTTGTTGGGCGACGCGGGATCGTTGTTCGCCTGGCCCCAGAGCTCGATATAGCCGGTGACGCCGTCAGCGAGCGCGTGGCTGAGGTTGCCGAGGAACTGCACGTTCGTGTGCCTGCCGAAATCGTTTGCGTTGCGAAGGACGTCGATTTCGGGATCGAAGAGCAGGGTGAAGCCCTGCGGCAGCGCGAACGAGACCGGGACGATCGCGCCGCCTTCGACCGCTTTGTTGCTGATCCCATGCGAACCGGTCGGCGCTTTCACATAAGGAATGACGGCCATTTGAAAGTCGCCGCCCTCGGGACCCGCCAAGTTCAATTTGGCGCGATAATACATGTCGCCGACGCCCTCGACGCTCTGGCTGCCCGAGGCGTTCTTGGTGGTCATTCGAGCGAAGGGCGCCATGCTCGCTTCGAGGTCGATCGTATTGGTGACTCCGACCTTCAGGGTGGGGTTGGTGTAGAGAAAAGTATCCGTCGTCGTTCCGCCATTGTAAGCGTGCGTCCAGTTGAAGACGTCGGATTCATATTGGAAATGGCCCGCGTCCACGGTGCAGGGCAGATTGGCCTTGGGGGGCCTGTCGGTGCAAAGGTCGCGCAGCTGGTCGTCGGGGGCCGGGTTGAAAAACGTGTAGCTGGTTTTATCCGGCGCATTGGCGTTCTCGCCGGATGCCGTCTGAGCCATCAGCGGCTTGACCTCGAAGCACGAAGCCCACACGAGAGCCATGGCGGCTATCACAACCTTAGCGATGCCGCCGTTCGGGTTCACAGCCATTCTCTCAAGAGCGCGTTGAAGGTGCTCGCCCATGCTGAGACCTCTTCTTTCAGAAGATATTCTGCAGCCATTTCGCCAGACCCGCCGTCTCCTTGGAGACGGGAAACGCATAGCCGACGATTGTTTTGAAGATCAGCCGATCGGAGCCAGATGTAAAGCCATGACCCACGCCAAAATTCACGTCGAACTCTCCGATCTTGAAATCGGTGACGGCGAAGAGGTCATGCTTCTGTTGCTGCAAGGGCAGGAAATGCCCAATCTGGCCAAAATCAGCATAGTATTCTAGCCCAAGCGAGAAATTCTTCTCGAATTTGTGGGCGAGCCTAACCGCGGGGGCGAAGTCGACGGAGCCGTGATCGCCGGGAGCGAAGTCGACGATCGGGTTGACGATGAGCTCGAAATCGCTGTTGCGCACCCCGACGATCGGGCGGAGCTCCGCGCCAAACCGCGTCTGCGCGAACTTTGGCGTGGTGTAGCTGAACTCAAAATTGGCGCCATAGAAAAAATCGCGCTTTGCTGCGTCTGGAGTGACAAACAGGGTGCGGAGCTTGAAGGCATCCGAATAGAAGCGTGGACCATTACTAATGATTGT
>Ga0187781_10001371_pt1 | contig 18416 bp, 16 predicted proteins | sample 0715_SJ02_MP02_2_FD_132447 | JGI IMG/M metagenome (GOLD analysis project Ga0187781, IMG submission 132447) | Tropical peat soil microbial communities from peatlands in Department of Meta, Colombia - 0715_SJ02_MP02_20_MG | ecosystem: Environmental > Terrestrial > Soil > Wetlands > Peat | place... | reverse complement strand
GTCGCCGACCTGATCCGCGGCCGCCAGCAGCAGTGCCCGCCGAACCGGCGCCGGCAGCGCCCTCACGCGTGCGCGGAATGACTCCTCGACCGCGCCGCGAGCCGGGGGTGGGCCGACGATCGGCTCGGCGCCCTGAAGCTGGCGATCGGTCAGCCCGGGAGTTCAGGAGTGCAAGCGGGTTGCCGCGGGCCGCGGCCAACAGGACGTTCTCGACTTCTGCGGCGGCCGGACGCTCGAGCCGCGAGCGCAGCAACTCGCCGGCGGCGGCGGCGTCCAGGCTCCCAAGCTCGAGCTCGGGAAGCCCTCCCGAGTCGAACCCGCGGGGCTCTCCGGTCCGGCAGGCCACAACCACCGCCACCGGCTCGGCTACCAGACGACGCGCGGCGAACACAAGCGCCTGCTGGGAGGACCGGTCGAGCCAGTGCGCGTCGTCGATCAGGCACAGCAACGGTCGCTCCTCGGCCTCCTCGGCGAGCAGGCTCAGCAGGCCGAGTGCGACCAGGAATGGATTGACGACCTCATCGAAGCCGATCCCGAACGCGCCCCGCAGCGCGGCAGCCTGGGGCGCCGGGAGTCGATCGACCAATCCGAGGCACGGCCGAGGAGCTGGTGGAGCCCGGCAAACGGAAGCTCGTGCTCGCTCTCGATCCCGACGCTCCGCAAAACGGTCATGTCCGCGGCCCCAACCTCGGCGTAGCTGAGCAGCGCGGTCTTGCCGATGCCCGGTTCGCCATGCAATACGAGCGTCGCGCTGCGCCCATCACGGGCGGCTTGAAGGAGCTCGCCCAGGATGCGCCGCTCAGCGTCGCGCCCCACCAGCATGCGCGCATCGTAAAGCAGACTGTGGTGTGACTGGTAGATCTCCCGATGCGACGCCGGGTGCCCCGCCCTAGCTTCCTCGCTCACCACGATAAGCCTCGAGTGAGGCGAGACGAACAGGAGGCATGAAGTGATCACGACAGGGCGGAGATGGGCATCGGCAGCGATCGCGGCGGCGGTTCTTGGCACGGCGGTGGCCGCGTGCGGGGGATCGAGCGGCGGGCCGGGCGCGGGGTCGGGCGCGGGCTCGGCAAGCACGAGCGCGACGACGACGGCAGTCGCGGGTCCGGCCGCGCCGCCAGCCCCGGCCGCGCCGCCAGCGCCAGCCGCACCGACGGCCCCGGCCGCACCGACGGCCCCGGCCGCACCGACGGCCCCGGCACCGGCTGCGAACGGCTCCGCGCCGAGCGCCGCCACCGCCACCGCCACCGCCACCGCGGTCCCCGAATATCAGCCCTCGACGCTTGTCAACAAGAACCCTGCGTCGACCGTTCTTACGTCGCCTGATTCGGTGACGAAGGTCGGCGACTTCTACAGGGACGCCTTGGCGAAGGGCGGGTGGCAGATCAGGTCCTCGTCGACCACGGCGTACAACGCCAGCTTCAGCGCGCACCGGACCAGCGAGGGCGTGACAATCTCCGTGTACCCGCGCGGCTCCGGCTCCGGAATTTCGATCAGCACCCATCCGGAGTGAGCGAGATGCACGACCGCCAATGATTGACCCGCGATGCCATCGCGGCGTGCTCGCCGCGATGGCATCGCGTCGTGTTCGCGCGGTCGGCGCGATGGTCAAAAAGGAAGATGGAGCGTGTCTTCACCCATCCGGACTCAGGAGGCGACGCGTCGCCGGGGGAGGCACCATGGAGCGTGCCTCGTCCGTTTGCTCGCTGATCATGCGCGGCGGCCTATCCGAGGGGGTGTCGCGCCCGCCCGGGGCGCGACCGGCCTCTCCGTAGTGAGCCCGATCGGCACGACGGCCACGCGGTGCGGGAGCCTGTTGATGGCCGTGTGCCTGATCTTCGGGACGTGCACGGCATCATCGGCGAGCGCGTAGGGGTTTGAGAGCCACGGTGACGCTTGGGGCGAGGTCGTGCGACCAGCGCCGGTCCGTCGACCAAGCCGGCCCGTCTGTGGATCACGCTCATGCGCGGACCATCGCGCGTCAGCGCAGTGAACAGAAGCATCTGGGACCTCGATGACGCGAGATCGGGCTGATAAATGAGGCCTACCTGCAGTCTTTACTTCCTGAAACTACGGATGTTCTTCTTCCCAAGCGGGCGCAGGATTCGAGAAATAAGAGAGCGTGAGCGTTCATATGGAGCCGATGAAGCCGGCCAGCGGCGGCTTTAGCGGTTTGTGTTGTGGCGCTCCCTCCCTTGCTGTGTTTGGCGAGCAGTCGCTTGTCGACGATCCCCGAGGCGAGCGCGCTTTGCTGTGCGTTTCTTGAACGGATACGGTTTCCGCATGCACGCCCGTCGCTCCCCGTTGTCGGTGCCCGGCTCCTCCGAGCGGATGCTCGAGAAGGCCGTCGGGCTCGAGGTCGATGAGGTAGTAGCTGATTTGGAGGACGCCGTCGCGCCGGAAGCAAAAGAGGCGGCGCGCGAGGTCGTGGCGAGCTTCCTCGAGCAGCGGGTGTCCCCCGCCCCAGCGATCGCCGTCCGGGTCAACACGCTCGGTGGTCCGTGGGGTGAGCGTGACATCGTGGAGGTAGTGAGTCGGGCTGGGCCGCGGATCGGATCGCTGGTCCTGCCCAAGGTCGAGCGTGCCGAGGACATTAGCGTCGTCGATCGTTTGCTCGAGAAGCTGGGATCCGGGGCCGAGGGCGTCGCGATACAAGCGCTGATCGAGACCGCCGCTGGCCTTCTGCGGGTCGGCGAGATCGCCGCGGCATCGACGCGCCTGGAGGCCCTGATCCTCGGCTACGCCGATCTTGCCGCCTCGCTCGGGCGCACGCCTGCCGCCAGCGCGCCCGAGAGTTGGCTGTATGCGCAGGAGACGGTGTTGATCGCGGCGCGTTCCTATGGCTTGCAGGCGATCGACGGGCCATATCTCGAGATCCGGGACGAGGCGGGGCTGCGGCGGCGTGTCGCCCACGCGCGGGCGCTTGGCTTCGACGGCAAATGGGCGGTGCACCCGGAGCAGCTTGCCATCATCAATCTGGAGTTCACGCCGCAGCCGGAGGAGCTCTCGCGCGCGCATGCGATTCTGGAGACTCTGCGCACGGCCGAAGGACGGGGAGCGGTCGAGTTTGAGGGCGCGATGATCGACGAGGCGAGCCGCAAGCAGGCGCTGGAGATGGTCGCCCGCGCTCGCGCGGCCGGTTTGGAGGAGGTTTCCGGATGAGCCGCCTGAGCGATCGCGCGGTGCTCGTCGGCGGTCCGTGGTTTGAGGATCTCGCCTGCGGGCAGGTGTTCGATGACGCGCCCGGTCTGACTCTGACCGCCGGGCACGCGGCGCTTCACCAGGCGGTGGCCGGAGATCGCCTGAGACTCGCCCTCGACGCCGCGTTGTCTCGTGAGGTCACCGGCGAGGAGCGACCCATGGTTCACCCCAACCTCGTTTGCGACGTCTCGATCGGTCAGTCAACCGGTCCTTCACAGCGCGTGCGCGGCAACCTGTTCTACCGGGGGTTGATCCTCGCGCGCCCGGTGTTCATCGGGGAGACGCTGCGCACCCGCACGGAGATCGTGGGGCTCAAGCAGAACCGACGCCGCCCCGATTCGCCCGCGACCGGGCTGGTGGCGATGCGAGTGCGCACAACCGACGAACACGGTGAACCGCTGCTTGACTACTGGCGGTGCCCGATGATCCCGCTGCGCGACCAGGACGCCGATACCAACCACGCCGATGACTTCGGCGAAATACCGACGGCGCTCGACCCGGCGAGGGTGGGTGCCGCGCTTCCTCAGGGTTGGCGGCTCGACCGGCTCCGCGCGGCGGCACCGCGTCCTCACTTCGAGGACCTCGCCCCAGGGCAGACGTTCGTCCTAGATGCCGGCGAGACAGTCACCGGGGCGACGGAGCTCGCGCGCCTCACCCTCAATGTCGCCACGGCGCACACGGACGCGACGGGCAGCGCGCACGGCCGACGCTTGGTGTACGGCGGCCACACGATCTCGATCGCGGCGGCGCACGCCGCCCGGGCGATCCCCGCCATCGCCACGATCGTGGCCTGGCATGGCTGCGAACACCTCGGTCCGGTGTTCGAGGGGGACGTGCTGCGGACCGAGCTGAGCGTCGAAAGCTGCACGGCTCCCGCGCTCGTCGAGATCCGCGCGCGGGTGAGCGCGAGGCGACCGGATGCCGAGCCGGCACCGGTCCTCGACTGGAGTTTCGTGGCGGTGGTGGCATAAATGCCCGCCATTCTCCAAGGCCTTCGGATCATTGAGGGCTCCGCCTTCGTCGCCGCGCCGCTGGGCGGGATGACCCTAGCCCAGTTGGGCGCCGACGTGATTCGCTTCGACCCGGTCGGCGGCGGCCTGGATCGTGGGCGCTGGCCCGTGACCGCCGAGGGCAAGAGCCTGTTCTGGGCGGGACTGAACAAGGGCAAGCGTTCGATTCAAGTCGACCTCACGAGTGACGCCGGCCGCGAACTCGTCACCGCGCTGGTCACCGCTCCCGGTCCCGATGCGGGCCTGTTCCTGACCAACTTTCCCGCGCGCGGCTTCCTTGACTACGAGCGCCTGGCGAACCGCCGTCCCGACCTGATCATGGTGAACATCGTCGGCAACCACGACGGCTCCTCGGCCGTCGACTACACCATCAATCCGGCAACCGGTTTTCCATGGGCGACGGGCCCGCGCCACCTGTCGGTGCCGTTCAATCACCTGCTGCCGGCCTGGGACGCCATCACCGGCGCGCTGGCAACAACCGCCCTGCTTGCCGCCGAGCGAGCGCGCTCGCGGACGGGCGTCGGTGACTGTGTCCGGATCGCCCTCTCGGACGTGGCCTTCTGGATGGTCGGCAACCTCGGCAAGATCGCCGAGGTCCAGATCAGCCGGCACGAGCGGCTGAAGGACGGCAACTACCTGTACGGCGCGTTCGGCCGCGACTTCTCGACGAAGGACGGCCATCGCGTCATGATCGTGGCCTTGACCCTGCGCCAATGGCGAAGTCTCGTCGAGGCGACCGGACTCGAGCCGGCGCTAAACGCGATTTCAAGCGTTCTGGACGTGGATCTGGACGACGAGGGTGGCCGGTTCGCGGCGCGTGAGTTGATCGGAGCCACGCTCAAGCCGTGGGTGCTCGCTCGCACGCTCGACGAGTTGCGGGATATCTTCGATCGCCACGGCGTCGCGTGGGGCCCGTATCAAACGTTCACCGAATTGGTTGAGCGCGATCCACGCTGCTCGACCGACAACCCGATGTTCTCGCTCGTCGAGCAGCCTGACGTCGGAACGTACCTGATGCCAGGGTCGCCGCTCGCATTCTCGAGCGCGGAACGGCTGCCGGCGGTGCGGGCGCCGCTGCTGGGCGAGCACACCGACGAGGTGCTGGCCGGCGTGCTGGGCCTCACGGACCACGAGATCGGACGATTGCACGACGACGGTGTGGTGGCTGGCCCGACGCGCGCGCAGGCCGCAGGTACATGAGCCTGTCGGTGGCAAAGGGCACAATCGGTATTAAGCCGAACTTTGCAGGTGCATTCCCGCTGTACCCTTTTTGGTCCGGCTCCGAGCGCAGTCGGACGGGCCATCGAGAGCGAGTGCGCATACCTGGCTGTCCGTTGACAAAAGGGTCCAGCAGCGCGCGCTGCTGATGCGGATTAGCGCCAATACGTGGTCCCGGTTTACGGCTGCCCGCGGACTGCTGTCTCCTGCCTAAATCTGAGTTCCGAGGAGCGCCCCGCCCATGGCTGTTTCGACCGCGGTTAAATACGTATACGGCTTCGACGAAGGCTCGCGCGAGATGCGAGAGCTGCTCGGCGGCAAAGGCGCGGGCGTGGCCGAGATGACGCGCGTGTTGGGCCCCGACCTCGTCCCGGCAGGCTTCACGATCACGACCGAGGCCTGCGTTGGCTACATGAACAGCGGACGGACGTATCCGGAGGGCCTCCAGGACCAGATCGACGAGGCGCTCGAGCGCCTGGAGCAGCGCACCGGCAGGCGGTTGGGAGATCCGCACGATCCGCTGCTCGTATCGGTCCGGTCGGGAGCGCGCGAGTCGATGCCCGGAATGCTCGACACTGTTCTCAACCTCGGCCTCAGTGACGCATCGGTACTCGGGCTGGCGCGCGCGACGAACAACGAGCGGTTCGCCTGGGATTCGTATCGACGCCTGGTGCAGATGTTTGCCAACGTCGTCCGCGGGGTGCCGGGCGAACGGCTCCAGAGCGTCATTGCCGACGTTAAGGCCGACCGGGGCGTCAGGCTCGACACCGAACTGACGGCAGGCGATCTGCGCCGGCTCGTGGAACGGTTCAAAGTGCTCATCGTCGAAGCGACCGGCGAGCCGTTTCCGCAGGACCCGCTCGAGCAGTTGCGCGACGCGGTGCGCGCGGTGTTCGATTCGTGGCAGGGGGAACGAGCCGTTCAGTACCGTCGGATCAACCGGATCCCGGATGAGTGGGGCACTGCCGTCAACGTTCAGCAGATGGTGTTCGGCAACAAGGGCGATACGTCCGGTTCGGGGGTGGCGTTCTCGCGTGACGAGATCACCGGTGCCCCCGAGCCGTCAGGTGACTTTCTCGCCAACGCTCAGGGTGAGGATGTTGTCAGCGGTACGCGCACCCCGAAGGATCTGAAAGAGCTCGCCGAGCTGATGCCCGACGCGCACGCGGAATTGATCGAGATCCTCCGGACGCTCGAGTGTCATTACCACGACATGCAGGACACGGAATTCACGATCGAGGAGGGGCGGCTCTACATGCTGCAGACGCGCAACGCGAAGCGCCCCGCCCAGGCGGCGCTGCGGTTCGCGTGTGATGCGGTCGACGAGGGACTGCTCAGCGAGGCGCAGGCGCTCAGGACCCTCGACGCCGCCTCCCTCGAGGCGCTTCTGCACCCGACCTTCGATCCCTCGGCCGAGTACGACGTGATAGCTCGCGGGGTCGGCGCCTCACCGGGGGCGGCGCAGGGGGCGGTTGTCCTCAGTGCCGGCGCCGCGGTCGCCGCGGCGGAAGAGGGGCAAGCCGTCATCCTCGTCCGCCCGTTCACGGAGGCTGACGACGTCGCCGGCTTTCATGCCGCTCGGGGCATTCTCACCTCTGAGGGCGGCAAGGCATCGCACGCGGCACTGGTGGCGCGCGGCATGGGCCGGCCCTGCGTCGTAGGCGCCTCGGCGCTCGACATCGACCTCTCCGCCCGCGAGGTTCGAGTCAACGGTCACACGATCCGCGAGGGCGAGCACATCTCCATCGACGGAACGACCGGCGCGATCACGACCGATCGCGTCCCTCTCGTCGATGCCCAGATGACCGAGCAATTCAAACGCGTTCTCGGTTGGGCCGACGCAGCACGCCGGCTCGGCGTGCGCACCAATGCCGACACGCCCGAGGACGCCAATCGGGCTCGAGAGTTCGGGGCCGAAGGCATCGGCCTGTGCCGAACCGAGCACATGTTCATGGCCGCAGATCGGGTGCCGAAGATGCGCGCGATGATCCTCGCTGACACACTCGCCGAGCGGCGCGCCGCCCTGGATGAATTGCTACCGCTCCAGCAGGCCGACTTCGAGGGCATCTTCGAGGCGATGGCGGGGCTTCCGGTCACCGTCCGCCTGCTGGACCCGCCGCTGCACGAGTTCCTGCACTCCCCGATCGAGCTCAGTATCGAGCTCGAGCGCGCGCGGTCGAGGACCGATGCGCCCGACGAAGAGTGCCAGCGCCTAGAGCGGCTGCTCGAGCGGGTGATGGCCCACCAGGAAACCAACCCCATGCTCGGGACGCGCGGTTGCCGGCTCGGCCTCCTGTACCCCGAGATCTACGAGATGCAGGTCCGCGCCATCGCACGCGCCGCGGTCGCGGTCCGACACCGTCTGGGGTCGTTACCGCAGATCGAGATCATGGTGCCCTTGGTTGACTACGAGCAAGAGCTCGCGCACGTGAGATCGGCGATCGAGCGGGTCATGGAATCCGAGGGACTGTGCGCCGCGGAGTACGCGGTCGGCACGATGATCGAGCTGCCGCGCGCGTGCCTGCTCGCCGACCGGATCGCTGAAACCGCCGATTTCTTCTCGTTCGGCACCAACGACCTGACCCAGACCGGACTCGGGTTCTCCCGCGACGACATCGAGAGCAGCATCCTCAGCCGCTACATCGACCTCGGATTGCTCGACCGCTCCCCGTTCGAGACCCTCGACATCCCGGGGATTGGGCAGCTGCTGCGCATGGGCGCGTGGCTGGGCCGGAAAACCAAACCGTGGCTCAAACTCGGCGTTTGCGGGGAGCACGGCGGGGACCCGGACTCGATCGCGTTCTTCCACAGCTCCGGCATCGATTACGTGTCGTGCTCGCCGTACCGCGTCCCCGTCGCGAGAGTTGCGGCCGCACAAGCAGCGGTCGCCGAGGCGACAGCCGCGGGGGCCGGCGCCTAGGACGAGTGACTGTGAAATAGCTCCGCGTGGCGCAGTGCCGACGCGGCGCTGATGACTACAGCTGCCGGCAGGCACGTTCGGGACCACCACGAGCGGCCAGACAACGAGCCTCGGCTCATCCTCGCGACCGGCCGGTAGCTTTCAGTCTGAGTGGGTGCACTCAGGTAGCTGTTGCATCGAAGGATCCAAGATGGACGTGGTCGCCGACCTGCGGTACACGCGGAGCTGAGCCGTCGTTCGTTCCTTCTCTGCGACCACGCGTTCAAAATTCGCATCGGGTTAGCAGCGAGCCGTGATCGACGTGGACCACGACGAGGAACTCCCTCTGTACGTACCGGAGTATCTGAACAACGTCGTCCAGCCCGGCCATGGGTATCACCCGGCCAATCGCCGACGCCGACGCCCGGAGGCGCTCGACGACACGGACGATGTCGAACCGTCGTCGCGTCGTGGTCACCTTCTAGGCTGACCGGCATGAGTGAGTTCTCCGTGCGGGCGACCGCGTTGTTGCGGCGGCTTGAGACGGGCCGCACGGACCCGTTGGCGCAGTCGGAACTGAGCGAGTTGCGGTCGCTGTGGCGCACGCTGTCCGCTGAAGAGCGCGATCAGGCAGCGCCGCTGGCCTCGGCGCTATCGGCTGCTCAGTCCAGCGAGCCGCGGCAGATCTCGATGGTCGAGGAGGACACAGCGGCGCGGAGGGCGCTCGCCGGTCTCGATCGGATCGACGGGCTCGACGACACCATCGATCGCCCTTACCACGGCCCACGCGACCCAGATGCCCTGCTCGCGCACTTCGGTCTCGACGCCTTCCGGCCGGGACAACGCGACGCGGTCGCGGCCGTGCTTGCCGGCCGCGACAGCCTGGTGGTGATGCCGACCGGCGGCGGCAAGAGCCTCTGCTACCAACTGCCCGGCATCGCCTCGGCCGATCTGACGGTCATCGTCTCACCGCTGATCGCGCTGATGGCCGACCAGTACCGGCGTCTGCTCCGGGGCGGCCATCCCGCGGCGATGATCGCCTCGGGCATGGACGGCGGCACGGTGACCCGGGCGCTGGCGGATGTGCGCGGCGGCCGCAGCCGTATCGTGCTGTGCTCGCCGGAGCGGTTCGCGTCGGCGTCGTTCATGGAGGCGCTGGCCGCGCGCCGGGTGGCCCTGTTCGCGGTCGACGAGGCCCACTGCGTGTCCGAGTGGGGCCACGATTTCCGCCCCGACTACCTGCGGCTCCGCAGCGTCATCGATCGGGTTGGCTCTCCGACCGTGATGGCCTGCACCGCGACCGCGACCGAGGAGGTGGCCGATGAGATCGTCACACGGCTCGGCCTGCGGGACCCGTTCGTCCTGCGGGCGGGGTTCGACCGGCCCAACCTGTCGTTTGACGTGATTGGGGTCGACGGGGCGGGCGCCAGGGCACGGAAGGGAGCGCTCCTGTCGCTGGCACTGTCGGACACGTCGATGCGTCCCGCAATCGTCTACTGCGGGACCCGGCGCGACGTGGAGGAGGTGACCGAGCTGCTGCGGTCAGAGCGACTGCTCGCGGTCGGATACCACGCCGGCATGGCCCCCGACGAGCGGGCCTCGGCTCAGCACCGCTTCATGACTGGAGACGCCGAGATCGTCGTCGCCACCAACGCCTTCGGGATGGGCGTTGACAAGGCCGACGTTCGCGCCGTGATCCACTGGGCGATACCCACCAGCGTCGAGGGCTACTACCAGGAGGTCGGCCGCGCGGGCCGTGACGGTGCGCCCGCGCGCGCGATCCTGCTGTCGAGCCGTTCCGACCTCGGCCGGCTGATCAACTTCATCAAACGTGACGCGATCGAGCCGAGCGACGTGCTTGCCTTCGTCCGCCGGCTCGAGTCGCGCGCCCCCCGCGACACACTCGAGCTCGACCCGTTATCCGACGACCGGGAACGAATCTGCCTCGGAATCGCCGAGCGCGCCGGCTACTGTCGATTGGAGCCCGCTCGTGGCGGCCGTTTGGCCGTGACGTTGACCGGCGCCGGCACGACCGTCCGGCTCACCGTGATCTGCCGCGAGGCCCGCGACCGAGCGTGGCGCCACTACCACGCGGTCCAGGCCTTCGCGTGCGCGCCCGATACCTGCCGCCGCCGCACCCTGCTCGACCACTTCGGCGACCACCGCCCCGGCGCACCGACCGGCCGTTGCTGCGACATCTGTGACCCCGACACGATCGGTCTCCCAGAGCCAACGACCCTCGCTCCCGCACGGCGATCCCCACGCCGCCACCACGCCGCGGTCGGCGGCTCGGTTCCGGAGACGCCGGCACGACCGGCCGACGAGGCGCTGTTCGCCGCGCTGCGTGAGTGGCGGCTGCGCGCGGCGGACGGCAAGCCCGCGTTCACCGTTGCCCACGACCGCACCCTGACCGCGATCGCAGCCACTCGCCCGAACTCACTCGACTCGCTCGCGCGGATCAGGGGCGTCGGCCCTACGTTCATCGAACGCCACGGCGCCGACATTCTCGCGCTTCTCGCCACCAGCGCCGCGGGCGAGACCAATCGCAACGGTCACTAAATAGCCCGCTAGTCAGGGCGGATCGGAAGGACGTCCCGGGGAACGTCTCCGCGGCGGTGTTTCGGGTCAAGTTGGCTTGGGTAAGCGGGGTCGTAGTCCGAGAGGAGAGGTAAACCCATGCGGTCAGCAAAGGTCATGGCCGCCCGCGTGATTGCGGTCATCGCCGTCGTCGTGACGACCGGCGTCCTCGTGGCCACACAGTCGGTAGCGTCGACACCAGGTGCCTCCGCCCCGGACGGGCCGGGTGCTCAGTCGTACCTTGACCTGGCTCGCAAGGATTGCTTCGGCACCGCGCGCAACACGACCTCGAAGGTGTGGTTCACCGTTGCCGACGGCGTCCTCTCCGACACGTTCAGTCCGTCAATCGAAAACAGCAACGTTAACACGCTCCAGTACATCGTGACCGACGGGCGGTCGTTCACCGACATGCAAGAGCGTGATATGACCTACACGATCGGCTCCCCCGACCGCAGCGGCATGGTATGCCAGGTCACGAGCGGCGACCCGAAACACGGCTTCGCCCTCGTCACCGACTACCTGACGGATCCGGCCCGAGACAGCGTGGTCATGCACACGACGCTCGAGCCGCTCCGTGGGACGGCGTCCGCCAGCCTGCGCAACCTGAAGGTCTATGTGCGTTACGACGCGTAGATCGACAACACCGGCGGGGGCGGACCGACAAACGCACTTCCGAACAACGCCGTTATCGACCCGGCCACCGGTGCGCTGGTCGCCTCCGACACCACCGCCCCCACCGGTCCGTGGGCCGCACAGGTTGTTGGCGCACTAACCGCCGACCGCCGATTCGAGCGCGCCTCGAGTGGCTTCGTCGGCACCCCCACCGACGGCCTGACCCAGCTGGACACCTACCACCGGCTGCGCAACGTCTACAACTCAGCCACAGACGGCAACGTCGTGCAGACTGCGCAGATTGAGGACCCGATGCGCCCGTTCACACTCGCGCTCGGATTCGCTCCGACGGCCAAGGAAGCCATCGCCACGGCGGAACGGAGCGCGACCACGCCTTACAGCGCGGCGCTCCACGCGTACGTGGACGGCTGGCACAGCTACGACGCAACGCTGCACACCCCTCCACAGGCCGACGCCCGCTCCTACTGGCTCGCGGCCAACGTGATGAAGTCCGCCGAGGACAAGACCAATCTGGGCGCTTTCGTAGCGGCGCCGGCCGACCCGTGGGGACAGTCGATGCTGGCGGTCAAACTCACGCCGGCTACACGTACCGCTCGGTTTTTGCGCGCGACAGCTACGAGACGTTCACCGGACTGCTCGCCGACGGCGACCTCGCCACCGCTCGGCAGATGGTCAAGTTCCGGTTCGACCGGGCCCAGCAGCCAAACGGGAGCTTCCCGCGCGACTCCGAGCTCGACGGGTCGGTCGCTCCCGACACCTACGGCCTTTGCGAGATCGACGAGGACGCCTACCCGCTGCTGATGGCGTGGGACGCCGGCTTCGCGGGCGATAAGTCTTTCTACGAACAACACCTCCGGCCTGACGCCGACTTCATCGTCGCCCACGGGCCCATGTACGGCAAGGACCGTTGGGAGGAGCACATCGCATACTCGCCATCGACGATCGCAGCGGAGATCGCAGGGCTCACCGCCGCCGCCCACCTCGCCCAAGCCGCCGGCGACTCCACCCGGGCGCTGCTCTACCAAGCCACCGCTGACGACTACCAGCGCAACGTGAAGTCCTGGACTGTCACCGACACTGGCCGTACGGCGACCATCGCTACTTCATCCGTCTCTCGCCAACCGGTGACCCCAACGCCGCCGAGACCTACAACCTCAACAACGGCAGCCTGAACAACGTCGACCAGCGGCGCGTGGTGGACGCCGGGTTCCTTGAGCTGACCAGACTCGGCGAGCTGCCCGCGAATGACCCCGACGTCACCGCTTCGCTCAAGGTCGTCGACTCGATCCTTGAGAGTCAAACGCCATCCGGCCCCAGTTGGCATCGCTACGGCGTCCAGGCCAGCGGCTCGACCGACGGCTACGGAGACTGCTACCAGCCCGGCCCGACTACCTGCTCTCCCAGCGGCGCGCCGTCCTACAACGGCGTCGGGACCGGCCACCTGTGGCCGCTCCTCGACGGCGAGCGCGCCGAACAGGAGCTGTAGACCGGCGACCGCGCCGGCGCCGAGAACCTGGCGGCCACGATGCAGCGCATGTCTTGGGGCATCGGCCTGATGCCCGAGCAGGTCTGGGAGGATCCGGACATCCCGGCCGCGCCCTACGGCTCGAACCCGGCTACCGCATCGATTGGATTCCTCGACGGCAAGGCCGCGGGCTCGGCGACGCCGCTCATCTGGACCGAGGGCCAGTACGTGCGGCTTATCCGCGATCTCCAGACCGGCACGCTCACAGACCAACCTGCGATCACGAAGGCCCGCTACATCACCAACGGGCCCCCGACCAGCCTGCCGGTGACGATCAGCTCTCCGACCAGCGGCGCAACCGTGAGCGCCCCCACAACCGTTACCGGAACGACCGTCCCCTGGAGCCTGGGTCATCATCTCAACCGCCCAGACGGCATCCGCAAGTGACAGCACCGCCATCGTGGCCACCTCGGCCCCGAACGGCCGGTTCTCAGCGACCGTGCCGACCGCGCCTGGCAGCGACGTGATCAGCGTCGCCGCCAGCGCGGGCTCGCGCTCCTCGGGGTAGCGCAGGAGACCGTATCCGCCGGTTAGCGCCACCGGTTACGTCACGAGCTGCGACACGCAGCCGCCAGCCGGCGAATCGCGAGCCGCCTTCCCCCCCGGCGATGAGCTACGCATTGATAGGGCTGACGGCGACGATATTGCTCGTGAACGCGTTGGCGACGAGCGAATACAGAAATTCCCCGCGTGGACCGACGGGGGAATTGACGAGCAGGACCAGCTCCATCTCGTCCGGCAGGTAGAACAGGACGGCCTGCTCCATCTGACCGGCGGAGTCGTCCCACATCCCGTTCTTGGCGTAGTAGGTGCCCATTGGCGTCGAGGCCGTCCAGTCCACGCCGAAGCCTGCATCGAGCATCGACTGCGCCTGCGCCGTGCTCATGATCGTGCCGCTGCGCCTGAACGTTCCCATCACTGCGAGCACCTCGTCGACTGCCATGTGCCAGCCCGCACCACCCGCCATCGTGGTCAGATTCCCGGAATTCCAGCCGGGGACGGACACTGGGAACGAGTAGGCAAGCGCGTCGGCCGGCTCGTGGGTCAGGGTCGGACCGTGGACGCCCGAGGGTGCGAACACCTCGTCCGCGACGTAGAGCTGATAGACGGACAGGGTGATGAAGTCCCACACGAGGTCGTTGAACCAGTTCAGCCCGAACAGCGGCGGCAGCGAGAAGTCGACCGGAATGTTCTCGTTGACCGTCGCGAGCAGAACCCGGCACAGCCCGAAGTTCATGTTCTGGTACCAGTACTGCCCCAGGTGAGTGGTGCCGGCGGCGATCTGAGCCTTCATGAACTCAAAGTCAGATGCGGAGGAGCTGACGCCGTAGTCCAAGCCCGAGGTGTGCGTCATCAGATTGGCGAACGTGATTTCGTCAACGTTCGGTCCCTTGGACCAGTACGCAGGCAGGAAGTCGATGATCTTCGCGTCGTAGGGAACCCCCGCTCGGTCGAGCGTCCTCGTCATCGCGATCGCGGTCATCTGCTTGCTCAGGCTGGCGACGTGCATGCGCACGTCGGGAGTCCATCCCTCCCCTCCGTCCTTCGGTTCCTTGGCCCAGTTGTAGTCGAGCGTGCGAATCGTCTGGCCATAGTCGTTCAGGCGCATCGAATAGCCGGCGACCTCAACGTTGAGCGCCGACTCGAGCGCTTGGACAAACCCGTCGACGTCGAGCACGTAGCGGACCACCGGGGTTGGCGGGCCCGGGAAGAGTGGCCGTTCTGGTGAGTCGGGAAGGTCAAGACGCCCGCGGTCTGAGCTGACGCGCTCGACATTTGCCGGGCGCATCTCGTGGGCGAGCAGCTTGGCCACGGGGACGTCCACGCCATGGATGCGTTTGAGTGCCGCTGCGAGCTCTTCGTCGTCGGTCCGCTTCGGTTCGGTCATAGCCCCTCCCTTTGACGTTCGCGGGGCCACCCGAGATCGCCTGCACGCGAGATGACACCCGCCCCAATTGAGGTAAAGAGCTTCGACGCGGCTTCCTGATACATCGGGAGCCTCCCAGGTCTTCTAGGAATCGCACGTAAAGCGCTCTCGCCGTAGCCGTTCGCGCGTCGCCCTGATCAGATCAGCGTCACCCGTTAACCAGTTGATCTCTTGTAGCCGCCGGAGAGCGTCTCCCTTCATGCCCTCGCTCGGGTGGGGGCCAACTTCCGGAATCGGTCATCCGCGCGAGAGCGTGCAGCACGTGAGATTCATCCAGCCGGGCGATCTCCGAATCGGGTATGAGTAGCCCGGGGGGTCCGCACCGGCGACCTTCGGGTTATGAGCCGTCCCGGATACGTGTCGGTCCATCCGGGCGACTCCCGCGGATGTGCCGTCGCGTCCGACACTCAGGATCGCGTGATAGTGCGTGGTCCTCATTCATGTCGATGCATGCGGCTGGATTCGTTTGAAATCTGTTTGACGCAGGGCTCAGTGGCTGGTCGCGCCCACCTTCACGGTCATGGGTCCGCTCGGCGCCACCGGCATCGCTTTGATTGGGGCCTCGACGCGGGCACGAGTCTCTTCGGGGAGGGCAGCTGATCCCCCGCCGCTCTCTGAAGGCGGGACGTCGCGGTCGACTAGTCCGGCTCGCAGCGTCCTTTGCGTAGGCCCAACCCCGAGCGGGGCGCCAACGCATCTCGCCAAGGGACGGTGGACCGGGCATCGACCTGTCGCTCATCCCCAGCGCCTCGCTCACCCACTCGCGGGAGAGCGGGTGAGAGGTGGCCTCGGCGAATTCGCCCCCGCCGCGGCCCCGTCCCATTCAAACGGGTTCCCTGGCTCGGAGAAGCAGGACACAGCCGCCTCGGTGTAGCTCGGCGTGATCGGCCATTGATAACAAAGCAATTTCGAGTTCCGGGACGAGCGGCTGATCGATGCTGGGGTCGAGTGGAGCTACGAGGGAGCGGGTCCGCGGCGGCTGCCCAAGCCACCCTCAACGACTTCCTCGGCTCCGACGTGGACCTCGTCATGGCGAGCACCGTCCTGCGAGACGTCGTCGCCAGCTCCCATCGAAATTCGGTCTGACTGGGGAGCAAAAATCCCCTCGTGGGTCAACGATCGTCTGTTGCTGCCGCGCGTCGATGCGTCTTGGCCAGACGCGTAGCGACGGTACCACCTCGCGCGACCAATAGATCAGCGAGATCATCGGACCGACCTTCGTGATCTCGAAGCCACCGGCGTATTGCTGGCGCAGGGCGGTGGGCTGGACGACAGCTGACGTCTCAGAGTGGTCCGGCAGGCCCGGTACAACTGCCTGATGGCGAGCGGTCGTCGGCGGTGACCCAAGCAAGCGTCGTCCAGCATCGCAGCGGCCTCTGGGTTACGGAGGTGCAGGATTGGGGGTACGAGATCCGCACACCTCCTGACGCCGGCGTCGTCGAGGGACAGCTCGTCGTGGCAGCTCGGCGTCGCGCCGAGTTCGGTTTGCCGGAGGTCGAGATAACGATCCGAGAGCTCTGGCTCCCCGGCCGCGACCCTGACCGCTTGTCGCCAGTCCTGGAGGGATGCTATCTGCACAGCCACTCCTGGCACGCCCAGTTCGATCCGGCCCGAGGTGACGTCGCGGCTGAGCGGCTGGATCTCGACCGAAGCAAGGCCAGATCGCTGTGGCTGCACCGCCATCCGCTCGGCCAGCCGAACGAGGTTAAGGACCCGGTCGACAACGAGTCCTTGTTTGACTGGCTGCATCGCGTCGAGCGGCTCCTCTACGAAGCCTGGTCAGCCGGCGACGACTAACGGGACGAACGCGCCTAACGATACCAACGAGACGGTCCTGCTATCCTACGTGCGCCATGACTGACTCCACGCCCTATCTGACCGTGTCTGAGGTCGCCCGCGAACTCCGTATGAGTGATGACGGAGTGCGCAAGCTCGTTCGCAAGGGCAGGCTCAAGGCGCTGCGACTATCTGAGCGCAAGACGATGATTCCGCGCGCCGCTCTTCGCGCCTACCAGCGCCAGCTCAGCGGTCAAGCCGAAGCTCGATTCGAGATGCCGGAGCTCGGCGATCCCGTCGAGCTGGCACGGCGATTCGAGCAGTCGACGGGATACTCGCCCGAGGCGTGGCTTCTCGCCTGGAAGCATGATGAGCTCGAAGACAGCGGGGAGAACATGGAGCTGATGGTCCAGGCAAGCGCGCTGCGCGCGGCGCTTGCTGGCGGCCGGGAGCAACGACCGAGGCTCATCATCGGTAAGTCCGCGTAGGCGGCAACTTTCCGGCGAGCCGGGACCGGGAAGGCTACGCCACACTCGGGCGCACACGCAGGCGATCGATGACCGCAGCTGGAGAGCACCGTCGATCAGGTCCGCGGTGCCACGGTTATGCAGTGGGAAGATGTCGGCCTCGAGCGATTGCAACAGCGATTCCGGCGGTGTGTCGTAGGAGCCAAGAATCGCCTGGCTACCGATGACGACGAACTCGCTCGCGCCCGTCACGGAGGACGCCGCAGCGACGACCTGGTCGAACTCGTGGACGCGCAGGTACACCACCTCTCGCAGGATTCGCTGGCGCTCTGGCTCGCTTAGGAGTCCGGCGAACGGAGAGTTCTGCTGTAGGTCATCGCTCTCCGGAGATTTCGCCGTCAGCGGGTTGGGACGGCGGCCAGTCGGGCGATGCCGACACGCCGTGCTCGCTACGCTGGCGGGCCGATGCCTCCCAGCGGAGCGACACGTGGCCAAGCCGAAGCGCAAGCGTAGGGGTGGGTCGCAGCGTCGTCCCGGCGGACGGCCGCCCCGTGGCCGTCCGGGGGCTGCCGCTTTGGAGCCGGACGCCGAGCTCGAGCACGCGATCGAGGAGATGCAGCGTCGCGCCGCCGAGGCGCAATCGCCGGAGACTCGGCCCGGGCGCGTCGCAGCGCTGATGGTCGAGGATTTCGAGGGCCTCCCTTCTCCTGTTGGCTTTGCGCAGCTTCTGGCGGAGCAGGACCCTGAGCGGGCGCGGGCGGTCGCCGCCGAGGTCGCCCGCCTCGCTCCCGCCAGCCTCACCGCGCTGACTTTCGCCGCCGAGGTCGCGCGCGTCGTCGACGATCAGGCCGAGCGCGCAACCAACCTGCTTGAGCAGGCGATCGAGGCCGAGCGTGAACCGGACGGCGCCGTCGAGCTGGCGCGCCACCTGATCGCCGCGGGTCTCGCGCTCGAGGCGCTCGAGCTCATCGAGCTGGCGCTGCTCGACGAGCCCGACGACACAGACGCGCAAGAGATCTGGGCGGCCGCGCTGGAGAGCATCCACGCTCGCGCTACCGCCGGCCAGAAGCTCGACCGCTACGAGCGCCAGCTCCTCGAACGGTTCGCCAGCCGCGAGTCGCTCTACAGGCTGCGTGACCGACTGGTGGCATTCGTCGACGATCGGCCGGAGCTCAGCCAGCAT
>Ga0187781_10001370_pt1 | contig 18422 bp, 16 predicted proteins | sample 0715_SJ02_MP02_2_FD_132447 | JGI IMG/M metagenome (GOLD analysis project Ga0187781, IMG submission 132447) | Tropical peat soil microbial communities from peatlands in Department of Meta, Colombia - 0715_SJ02_MP02_20_MG | ecosystem: Environmental > Terrestrial > Soil > Wetlands > Peat | place... | reverse complement strand
TCTTCTCCGTGCCCTCTGTGTTAAAGCCTTCGCCTTTTCTTCCTCTCAAATCCCTAACTCCGTCCAGCCCGATTTGCGCAACCGCCCCTCCAATGTGACAATATGCCCATGCCAAAACCACTCATTGCCGTCGCAAATCTATTCGTCATCGGGATGTTCTTCCTCGGGACGGCGCGCGCCCAACAGCCTGCGCCTCCCACAACTCAACAAGCGGCTCCGCCCAAGCCCGCTCCTGCACAAAATCTCCCGCCTCCCGGTGCTCAACCAGGCCAGACGGGACCGGCACAACCCGCCCAACCCCCGCCGCTCAAGCTCAACGAGAACTTCAAATCCGAAAAGGATCAGCAAAGCTACGCCCTCGGCATGGTAATCGGCGGTAACTTCCATCGTGAATCCTTGGATGTCGATCTCGATGTTTTTCTTAAGGGCCTGAAGGACGCGTTGGCGGGTGAGAAGACTCTCCTGACCGACGCTGAGGCGCAAACCACCCTAAAACAATTGGAGATGGAGACCCGCAAGAAACAGCAGGAGAAGATGCAGCAGCTCGCCGAGGCCAATAAGAAAGAGGGCCAGGAATTCCTCGATGCTAATAAATCGAAAGCCGGAGTCGTCACGCTTCCGAGCGGCCTTCAGTACAAAATCCTCCAGGCCGGCACTGGTCCCACGCCCACAGCGGACGACACTGTAAATTGCAACTATCGCGGCACTCTGATTGATGGCAAGGAATTCGACAGCTCTTACAAGCGCGGCCAGCCTTCCACCTTCCGCGTCACTGCCGTCATCAAAGGATGGACGGAAGCCCTCCAGCTCATGCCTGTGGGATCGAAATGGCAACTCTTTATTCCTTCGGATCTCGCCTATGGCCAGCGCGGCCAGCCCCCAGCTGTTGGACCAAACGCCACGCTCATTTTCGAGGTCGAGTTGATTTCAATCCAGCCGAAGAAGGAGACGTCGCAGCCACCGCAGCCGCCCCTGCCACCGCAACCGTCACAGCCACAACAGCCGAAGGACCCAAAGTAATTATGGAGCGCTGAATTGGGGCGGCGGGAAGTTCGCCGCCGCCCCCGAAATTGAGCCCTAAAGCGGAATCTACCAGTCACTATGGCGCTCTCTGCTTCTCCTCCGCCTGCCGCACGCGCTAGAATGTTTCCCATGCGCGTGCGCGTTCTCTTTTTCGGTCAGCTCAAGGACATTGTCGGCCTAGCCGAAGATCACGCCGAACTCTCCGACGGCGCCCGCGTCGAAGATCTCTTCGAGCGCTACGGCCGCCGCTTCCCCAAGCTTGCCGAATTCCGTCCTTCCATAGCCGCGTCCGTGAACCAGGAATACGCCCCCTGGCGCGCCCCGCTCTCAGCAGGCGACGAAGTCGCCTTTCTGCCGCCCGTCAGCGGAGGCCAGCAAGCCGCCGTCGAGGAAGATGTGTTCCAGCTCGTCCGCGAGCCCATCCGCGCGACCGAGCTTGTCGAAAGCCTCAAAGCCCCTGATGATGGAGCCGTCGTCGTCTTCGACGGTTTCGTCCGCAACAATTTCAAGGGGCAGCGGACTCTCTACCTCGAATACGAAGCCTACGAGGCCATGGCTCTCGCCAAAATGCGCGAAATCGGCGCCCAAGTCCGCGAAAAATTTCCAGTTCATCGCCTCGCCATCGTCCATCGCCTGGGTCGTCTCGAAATCGGTGAGACCAGCGTTCTCATCGCCGTCAGCTCTCCACACCGCGCCGCCGCTTTCGACGCATGCCGTTTCGCCATTGATACTCTCAAACATACAGTTCCCATCTGGAAGAAGGAGTATTTTTTCGGCGGCGCTGTTTGGGCCGAAGGAGAAGTTCCGTCGCAGCAAGCCAATTCCTCCGCGGGTGAATCTAATTCCTTGTCAACAAAATGAAGAACACAATTCGGACCGCCTTGCGCCTCGCCCCTATTCTCGCCCTCCTCTCGCTCGCGGCACCCGCGGCAATCCTCCACGCCCAGCAAAGACAGAAGGGGGGAATCCAGGTCCAAGTTGATCTTGTCCATATCCCCGCGATTGTCGTGGACGCAAATGGACGCCCGGTCCCGGATCTTGCCGTCGGCGCTTTCAGCCTCAGCGAAAATGGCGTTGCTCAAAAAATCGAACAGTTCGAAGCCCAGACGAGCCGCCCCCTCGACCTTGCACTCATGGTGGATTCCAGCATGAGCGCTCTCAAGGAACTCAAATTCGAGGATGAGGCCGCCGCTCACTTCATCCGACAGGTTGTCCGCCCCGGCGATGCGCTCGCTGTTTTTGAATTTGCCGAGAACGTTACGCAGCTCTCTGAATACACCGACAATATCTCGGCGCTCGAAGGCGCCGCCAAGCGAATCTCCCCCGGCACCGGCACCTCGATCTATGACGCCATCGTTCTTAGCTCGCAGACCTTGAAGCGCCGTCCCGCGGACCGCCGCCGCGCCATCGTGCTCGTCACCGATGGTGGCGAGACCACCAGTGTTTCGAAATTCGAAGAGACCCGGCGCGCTGCCATCGCCTCCGAAGCTCTCCTCTATTCCATCATCGTCCGGCCGGTGAAAAATGAAGGCGGCCGCAACACGGCCGGCGAGCATGCCATCATCACCATTACGGATAGCACCGGCGGCGCCCTTTTCGTCCTCGACGAGCTCTCGCAAATCAACGATCTCTTCGATCGCATCAGTCGCGAGCTGCGAACTCAGTATCTGCTCGGCTATTATCCGACTCCGGCGCCGCCGCCTAACAGCCGCCGCCACGTGGACGTGCAAGTCAGCTCGGGCGACCTGGTCCGCTACCGCAAGGAATATTTCACCGCGCCGTTGCCGAAATAAATGAACCGCTTCCTTGAAGTCGCCGTTGATGCCGCCCGCGAAGCCGGCGCTCTGCTTCTCGCCGATTTCGCCCGCCCCAAGAATATCTCGTACAAGGGCGAAGTAGATATCGTCACGGAATCCGACCGCCGCTCCGAAGCTCTCATCATCGGCCGCTTGCGCGATCATTTTCCCCAGCATGCGATCGTCGCCGAGGAAGGCGGCACGGGAGCCGCCGCAAGCGCGCGCTATTGCTGGTACATTGACCCGCTCGACGGCACCACCAATTTCGCCCACGGCTATCCGTGTTTCGCCGTCTCTCTCGGCCTCCTTGAGGATGGCGAGCCTCTCGTCGGCGTCGTTTACAATCCCGTCGCTCGCGAACTTTTCACCGCCGTCCGTGGCGAAGGCGCCTATCTCGACCAGAAGCGCATCCACGTCTCCTCGATTGAAAAGCTCGCCGCCAGCCTCGTCGCCACGGGCTTTCCCACCGACAAGGTCCGCCAGAGCCGCAACATCAATTATTACTGGGGCTATACCGTCCGCTCCCATGGCGTTCGTCGCGACGGCTCCGCCGCCCTCGATCTCTGCGCCATCGCCTGCGGCCGCTTCGACGCTTTCTGGGAATTCGGCCTCAAATCCTGGGACACTGCCGCCGGCATGCTCCTCGTGAAAGAAGCAGGCGGCATGACCACCGATTTTGCCGGCCGCCCCTATCACCCCGGCGATCCCGAAATTCTCGCCTCCAACGGCCGCATCCACTCCGAGATGCAGCAAGTTGCCGCCGACATCGCCGAAAAAATCCAATCGTCACGTGTCTGATGACTTGGATCCGAATTGAATTTTCGGTCCGAGAGCGCTCGCCAGTCTCGGACTCTTTGGAGTGTGGTTTACCCTGAGGTCCGAAGGGTGGCTTGTTTACCCTGAGCGAAGTCGAAGGGCCGCCGCTTTGTTTTCACCACAAGCACCGCGTAAGTTTCTCGAGGCATCGCAGGTTTTTTGGAGTGCGGTGGCTCGACACCGCTCTGTTACGGCGAGGCTCGACTCGCCCGTCTTTGCCTTTCGCCTTACGTTGTCATCTCGCCTCCCAATGACGCCGCTCGCCTCGGCTCGTATGGAGTGCGGTGGCTTGCCGCCGCTTTGTTTTTCGCTACGAGCACACCCTTCCCATTTCCCGTAGCCAGTCCCTGGTCTTCGCCTTCGTTGACGCCACGCATCTCCGATGCTAGCCTGCCGCCTTCCATTCCATGCGCGCTGTTGACATCATCCGCAAGAAACGCGACGCCGCTGAACTTTCCCCCGAAGAAATCGCTTTCCTCATCGACGGTGCCACCCACGACACCATCCCCGATTACCAACTCTCCGCCTTTCTCATGGCCGTCCTCTGGCGCGGCATGACCCGCGCCGAGCTCGCTGCCCTCACCGAAGCCATGCTTCACTCCGGCGTCGTCCTCGATCTCTCCTCTCTCCCCGCCGCGAAAGTGGACAAACACTCGACCGGCGGCGTCGGCGACAAGACCTCGCTCATCCTCGCTCCTATCGTCGCCTCCCCCGACTCTCACGGCCGCCGCCTCTACGTCCCCATGATCAGCGGCCGCGGCCTCGGCCACACCGGCGGCACGCTCGATAAGCTCGAATCCATCCCGGGCTTCGACGTCAATCTCTCGCTCGACGAATTTCGCCGCGTCCTCGAAAAATGTGGCTGCGCGCTCATCGGCCAGACCCCCGAAATCGCCCCCGCCGATAAAAAGCTCTACGCCCTCCGCGACGTCACCGCCACCGTCGAAAGCCCCTACCTTATCTGCGCCTCCATCATGAGCAAAAAAATGGCCGAAGGCATTGACGCGCTCATCCTCGACGTCAAGACCGGCGACGGCGCCTTCATGAAAAAGCAGCCCGACGCCGAATCCCTCGCCGAGCTCATGGTCGAAACCGGCACGCGCATGGGCAAAAAAATTGTCGCGCTCATCACTGACATGAACCAGCCGCTCGGCCGCAAAATCGGCAACGCGCTCGAAGTCGAGGAATGTATCGAAATCCTCCACGGCCGCGGTCCCGCCGACCTCCGCGATCTCTCGCTCGAGCTTTCCGCCTGGATGTTTCTCCTCGGAGGCCGCTCGCAATCTCTCGCCGAAGGCCGCCAGCTCGCCTCCGAAATGATTGCTTCCGGCCGCGCTCGTGATACATTCCGCGAGATTATTCGCGCGCAGGGTGGCGATCCGCGCGTCGTGGACAATCCCGGCCTGCTCCCGCGTGCGCGCAACGAAACAAAAATTCGCGCGCCGCGTGTCGGCTACGTCTCGGCGATACGCACCGAGCAAACCGGCGTCGCCGGCATGTTGCTCGGCGGCGGCCGCGAAAAGAAAGAAGACGCCGTGGACCCGGCCGTCGGCCTCGTGCTCGAGAAGAAAGTCGGCGATCGCGTCGAATCCGGCGACACGCTCTGCGTCGTGCATTACAACTCCGGCGCCCGTCTTGCCGAAGCCGTCGCGCTGCTCAATAAATGTTTCGAGATCGGCCCGGCCGCGCCGCCCGCCGCGCCGCTGATCCGCAAAATTATCGGCGGCGAAAAATTTTCGAGCGGCGAAAAATTCTAGCGCCCGCGGCCGCGCGCCGCCTGCGGCTGCGCATCTGTCGCGCGCGGCGCAACAAAAGAGGGAGACCCAACCGCATGCACCGCCTCATCGGACTCCTCGGCATGATCACCATGATGACCCTCGCCTACCTCTTCTCCACCAATCGCCGCGCCATCCGCTTCAAAACCGTCGCCTGGGGCCTCGGCCTCCAGATCGCCTTCGCCTTCCTCGTCATGCGCTGGACTCCCGCGGTCCTCGCCTTCAAAAAAGCCGGCGACGCCGTCAACTGGCTCCTCGATTTCGCTTTCTTCGGCTCCGAATTCGTCTTCGGCCCGCTCGGCAAAAAAGGCTCAGCCATGGGCTTCTTCTTCGCCTTTCAAGTCCTCCCGACCATCATCTTCATTGCCGCCGTTTTCGCTCTCCTCTACTACTTCGGAATCATGCAGCTCATCATCAAGGGCGCCGCCCGCATCATGACCTCCCTCATGGCCGCTTCCGGCGCCGAATCCCTCAACGTCGCCGCCAGCATCTTCATGGGCCAGACCGAAGCCCCGCTCACCATCCGCCCCTTCCTCCCCGAAGTCACCCGCTCCGAGCTCATGACCATCATGACCAGCGGCATGGCCCACGTCTCCGGCGGCATCATGGCCGCCTACATCGCCTACGGCATCGAAGCAAAGCATCTCCTCGCCGCCGTCATCATGACCGCCCCCGGCACCATCCTCCTCTCCAAAATGCTCGTCCCCGAAACCGAAACCCCGGTCACCTCCGGCAAAGTCCAGATGGCCGAACTCGAGCGCGCCCCCAATTTCCTCGGCGCCATCTCCCAGGGCACCAGCGACGGCCTCAGCCTCGCCGTCAACGTCGGTGCCATGCTCATCACCTTCATCGCCCTCATCTATCTCGTAGACGGCTGCTTCTCCATCGTCCACAACTGGCTCGCCGCCATCCACATCAACTGGTTCCCCTCCAGCGTCGAGCAAATTTTCGGCTGGCTTTTTTCTCCCATCGCCTGGGTCATCGGCATCCCCTGGAAGGACTGCCACACCATCGGCAATCTCCTCGGCCTGCGCATGGTCACCAACGAGCTCGTCGCCTTCCAGCGCCTCGGCCCCATGAAAGACGCCCTCGACCCCCGCTCCTTCATCATCGCCACCTTCGCTCTCTGCGGCTTCGCCAACTTCAGCTCCATCGGCATCCAGATCGGCGGCATCGGCGCCCTCGCGCCCAATCGCAAGACCGACCTCGCCCGCCTCGGCATCCGCGCCATGCTCGCCGGCACCATGGCCAACCTCATGTCCGCCTCCATCGTCGGAGTCATGCTCCGATGACCGACGCCTTTTTTGGAGTGCGGGAGCTTGCTCCCGCTTTGTTAGGGCGAGGCTTGCCTCGTCCGTCTTCGCATTCTTGTTTTACGTTGTCATCCCGAAGCGCTTCACAGCGAGGGACCTGCTGTTCCCTTTCTCTTGCAGGAGCCGCCTCGCAATGACCTCCTCCGAATTCTCCCGCGCCGACCGCGCCGCCAAATTCATCCTCGCCAAAACCAAACTCCGCCCCAAAATCTCGCTCGTCCTCGGCTCCGGCCTCGGCGCTTTCGCCGACTCCCTCTCCTCCCCCGTCAAAATCCCCTACCAAAAAATTCCCGGCTTCCCTCGCTCGACCGCCATCGGCCACGCCGGCCGCCTCGTCATCGGCCTCGCCGGAAAAATCCCCGTCGCCGCCATGCAGGGCCGCGTCCATTTTTACGAAGGCTACTCCGCGAAAGAAGTCGTCTTCCCCATGCGCGTTTTCGGCCGCCTCGGCATCCGCGCCGCCATCCTCACCAACGCCGCCGGTGGCATCAACCTCGGCTTCCAGCAGGGCGCTCTCGTCGTCCTCCGCGACCACATCAATCTCCAGGGCGCGAATCCGCTCATCGGCCCCAATGACGACCGCTTCGGCCCGCGCTTCCCCGACATGACCCAGGCCTACTGGCGCTCCTATCGCGAAGCCGCGCTCGAAGAAGCCCGCCGCCTCGGCATCGAAGTCCACGAAGGCGTTTACGCCGCGCTCTCCGGCCCCAGCTACGAAACGCCCGCCGAAATCCGCTACCTCCGCTCTATCGGCGCCGACCTCGTCGGCATGTCCACCGTCCCCGAAGTCATCGTTGCCCGCCACATGGGCATCCGCGTCCTCGGCATCTCCTGCGTCACCAACATGGCCGCCGGTGTCCTCGACCAGCCCATCAACCACGCCGAAGTCATCGAAACCACCGACCGCGTCAAATCCCACTTCATCTCCCTGTTGTCCGCCGTTCTTCCTCGTATCGCCTCCGACCTGGGGTGACCCTGGGACCGCCAATGCCTGCCTGCCGGACAGGCAGGTCCCTGTTGGCGGCTTTCTCCTAAATGTAGCGCTGGCTTGTCCTGAGCGAAGCCGAAGGGCGCCTGCCCGCCAGAATTTTGGAGGGTCCCGCCGGCGATCTTCATGGGTCGTATTCCGCGCCTGTGCCGTCAGGATGCCAGCGCTACGGGGCGCGGAACATGCGGATGTGTGACGATTAGAAATTTGTATGTGTTTTGTTTTCATCGGTTTGGCTCGGATTCTAATTCCGGGATGTGACGATTAGAAAGGTCGGTGGCTCGTCCGAAGGCAAACATGACACAGAGTTCACAGAGCGAAGAGAGGATGAGGGCACAGAGCCCCTCGGCTCGCTTCGCTCGCTCGGGATGCCAATCCCTTCGGGATTGTCAGAGGCGGCGGGGCCGGTGAGGATGTGGTGAGTTCGAGGCGGCTCCCACCAGCGGCCGTCCTGGTCGAGGTGGGCGTAGACGCGGACGGCTCGGGTGACGGAGTCGAGGTCGAAAGGGGAAGATTCCGAGGGCGGGTCGTGGTCCACCATTTCGAGGTATTGGTCCATGATGCGGGCCACCTCGCGGGAGCGCGGTCGAGAGGCCCAGAAACCTGCCCTCGACGTTTGCTAACTTGGAGTCGAGTCGTCTTTACCGGATCGACCGGATTGCACTCACTGTCCCGATCATCGCGCATGGTTGTGTCCGGGGGCTGCAGGCTGAACTCTCCCGGTGAGACACGACATGGCAAGGTGGTTTGTATTTGGCACCGGATGGAACGAAATAGGCAAGCGCAGTTGTCACTGCAAACCTTTAGATTCACGGGAACAAGCGATCCCATCAGCCCATATCTAAGTAGATAAGTAAGTATCGAAATATTTTATACTTGACAGTGACTCTATATATCAATAATATTTACCAGCTTAGTAACTGGAATCACGACCGTCGAGCTGGATTGCCTCCTGCCTTTCTTGAGAACGGAAGGCGCAGGTAGCAGATGTCAGCCGTGTTCTTCCACTCGCGTCGTTTCCAATCAGGGTTCAAAGGTCCCCCGAAGTAGCAGATTTCTGGCTTACAGGAGGGCATATGGTGATTTCGAGACGATTGCTCTTGGCGTACATGACAGCGGCCGCGGTAGGTGGCGGGTCAGCCTTATTCGGAGCGCCCCCCGCATATGCAGACGGTCTTATTTACCAGCTCAACGATTCCAATGGTAGCGACGCGGATGATGACAATGATGACGAGATTGATGTGGATGAAGGGCCCATTGACGACGGCACGAATTCCGACACACTGGATACAAACACGTCGAACAATGTCCAAACCATTGTCTTCACTGATCCCGACGTTATCGTGGCCCAAGTAAACCAGTCGAATAGTTCCGTTCAGACCGCATGCCAAAGTGCTTACCAAGCGACTGAGTATATGTCTGGAATTAATTGGGCAATTGTAGGCTTAGGACTTGTTTTTCCCGCATTGGAGATCCCAGCGGCAGCGAGTTTCGCGATCGACGGAGCACTTGCACTGCTGCGAAGCCAGTTTTATGACTGCTCACACGACCCCTCCCGCACTGACACGAACCTTGTAACGACCTACCGCCCAGTCTCGCTACATCTTCCAGTACTAGAATCTCAGTTGGCGAGTGCATTTCAGTCCGCTACCGCCGAAAGTATCGCGTTGGCTGCCGCCCTATCCATATTTGTGACAACGTACGAGCGATACGAAACGCTGAGAAATTCGAAGTCGTATGGTGCTCAGTTTTCCGCTCAGGTAGCCGCCATTCAAAAGAACGCCGCGTCATGTGCGCAGCTTTGCGCTACGTTGACCCGGACCATAGGCACGATAGGCGGCCTTTACGAATCGGCGTCAACGAGCCAGCCTGCTAGGCCGACTCCTCAAGCGACACCGCTAACCCTGCAAGCGGCCGCTGCTCAGCTAACAAACTCTTGGCAAACGACGCGGGGACAAGTGAAGGCCACTTACCAGGTGGGCCCAACAACCATGAACGCTATGGACCAGAGTGTTGCCAAGGCGGCGAAACTGATCGTCTCAAAACGCCACGTCATCGCGCTAAGCCCGCAAGCCTCAGCAATACACACAGCGGGGAAGTTTGGAACTTTGCAAAAGGATCTGAACCTGACAGCACGCAGCTTCTCCAGCCTCAGCCAGACGATACTAAACTTCCCCCCACCGGCGAAATCCAGCGGGAACAATGGAAATAACAGCGACGGTGGCAAAAGCAATAACAGTAGCAATAAAGCTGGTGTCGACAACCAGGACAGCGACAACACGAAGAAGAAGCCTCAATAATGATAATGCTCAGCAAGTTCCTTCATTAGTCGGGGTGATTGAAGGAGGCGGGTGGCCCAGCCCTTGATCTCTTCTTCATGACTAGGTCTTTCGGGTGCCGCATGTCTTTGTCGGTTCCACAAAGGGTGCGGAACTTGACTTTGAATCTTCAACTCTCAACTTTCGACCGCCGTCATCCCTCTAACCCCCAAATTACGTATTAATACGGATATCTTTTGGCATCCAAATGTGCTACCATTCCCCGTTTTCACATGACGAAAAACTTTCAACCAACGCTCATAGCTCTCATTCGAGGGAATGCCATGGCTCCCCCCCATTCCCATTTCGGGAACCGCTTCTTGCCCGCCCGCCAAGCACTCCATTCTTCAACAATCGCTTTAATTTCTAATCGAACTCGCCTACGATTAGAAAACGCCGTAACTCCCTTTAGAATCATCACAAATCCATTTCCTAATCGAACGTTTTTGCACACTGTGCGGATCTTGCCTGAAACGGTCGGCGCAATTTCCCTGCCCGCCGTGGCGGGTAATCGAACGTTTTTGCACACTCTCTTGAGCGGGGTCTTACGTCCGCCAGAATCTTGGTGGAGAGGGCGTCCGCCGATCCTCCGGCGGAGACCGCTCCACACCGGTGGAAGGGAGGGGATTTCGCGGGGTCTGCGTCCGCCGATTTCGTGGCGGAATCCCCTCCGTAAGGGCCGGCTGCCTTCACCCACCTCCGCGGCGCCTTTCGCCGCGCCCTCCTCGCTATGCGCTAGAGTATTCCGAATCTCTGCTTCCCCGCCTACCTGCATCGTTATCCCTGATCCGCGTTCATCTCTGTTCAGCTGTGGTTCCTATCTCACTTCTAATCGAACATGATAACGATTAGAAATCACCGCAACTCCTTTGTCATGAACAAGAACTCGATTTCTAATCGAACATTTTTGCACGCGCATCAAGATGAAACGTTACTACGCACTGGCGGAGCGCGGGCCACTCACAACTACATTTCCCCGGCCGCCGTCGCCAGCCATGGCGCGTGGCCCTGGGGTGCCGCAGCCGCCTTTCAGGCGAAGGAGCCTAATCGAACTCCCCTACGATTAGAAATCGCCGCAACTCCCAGAAAACAAACGACCGAGGTCATTTCTAATCGAACGATTCTGCCCTCCCCTTCGATCCCTCTTCATTCGCCCTATCCCCCTGACCCTGACAATCCATGCTGGATTGTCACCCTGAGGAGCCCACAGTGCGGGCTCCGAAGGGGTCACTCCCCCCTTTCTGGGTTAGAATCCCGCGCATGAGCGACGACAACGGGTTGATCAAGGCAGCGAAGGAAGCGCGCGAGAATGCGCACGCGCCGATTTCAAATTTTCGGGTGGGGGCGGCGCTGCGCGCGAAGTCGGGGAGGATATTTACCGGCTGCAATGTGGAGAACGCGACGCTCGGGCTGACGTGCTGCGCCGAGCGCGTGGCCATCTTCAAGGCCATCTCCGAAGGCGAGCACGGGTTCGACGCGATCGCGGTCGCGGCGGATACGGACACGCTGACGCCTCCCTGCGGTGCCTGCCGGCAAATCATTTGGGAATTTTGCGGGGATGTGCCGGTGATTCTGACGAATTTGAAAGGGAAGGTCGAGCGGACGAGCGCGGGGAAGTTGTTGCCGAATGCCTTTGATGCATCATTTTTATGAAGGGGCAAAACCAAAACATTACACAGAGAACACAGAGAACGGCATGAGGGCACGGAGAACGGCAGGCTAAAGTGAAATTGGAGAATATAAAATTCGCTAAAGCACGTGGCGGGTATGGGTGCCGCAACCTTCCGGGGATTATTGCCGTGCTTGCATTCTTGGCCGGACCAGGGACCCGGTGCGTTCCAGCACAAGGACATCCATCCATCTTGGAGCTCTTCCAAAAATTAGAGTCCGACGAAACCGCTCACGATTTTGTGGACCAGGTGCGGGACCTCGGTGGGTCAGACACTGCCGCTCGGAAGTACCTGGTAGATCATCTGCCGGCGCTAATTGAGGCGGGTCCCAGGTCTTACCATCCGTCGGATCCGCCAGATGCGACTGTCCAATTCCTGAATCCGGCATGGCTCTACGCGGTCAGCGTCGCCGATGATCTGAAGATGGTCGAGTGCGCTTCAGCTCTTGCGAAATTGATAAGCGTACGGACGAGTCCCATCACAGGTCTTTCCACTGAGGCACGTCTCGAGTACAGTCCGGCGGGCACAGCGCTTATTCACATCGGCGATCCTGCGATACCTGCCTTGCGGGCGCTCCTGGAGAAGGGCAATCTACGCGAGCGATGGGATTCTGTGCACGCCTTGCTCCGGATTGACTCACCAAAAGCCACGGCGGTTCTCCGAGATTATGTCTCTCACGGATCGGACGAATCCCTTCGACAATTCATTGAGAGGGCGCTGGCTAAATGAAATTCTTAAATCTAATCCGGGTCAGGGCTAGCCGGGGCCGGTGGATTTGCGGGAGCGCTGGAGTTTGATGGCGGCGTTGCGCAAATTCTCGGGAATATTTTTGTTGGTGGTGAGGATGCGCAGGTCGGTGGCGGTGAGACGCGGCAGGATGTGCAGCGAAATATCGAGCGGCGTCTTGGGATTCTTGATCATATTTTTGGCGATGGCGTAATTTTTCATGAAGACGCGGTTGAGCGCGATGCCGCGCAGCACGTCCTGGCTGACGTTGGCCATGGCCGCGAAGGATTCGACTTCGGAATCGGTGAGGCGCGGCGACTGAAGGACGGCGCGCTGGACGATTTTATTGTGGTCGCGGACGAGCAGCATGCGCTCTTCGCGGCCGCCCTTGAGCGCGAGGATGATGCGCTCGACGACGTTGAGGCCCGCGACTTTTTGCAGTAGGGTCTTGCGCTTCACGGGGTCGGGCTCGGCGTCCGCGGCGGCTTCTTCGACTTCCTTCTCCGGCACGGCAGGCGGTTCCCGCTTGTGCAATTCGCGAATTAATTCTTGCTGTTCGAGTGTGGCGGCTTGCGAGAGCGCGAGCGCTTCGATCAAGTGCGGATCGGCGGTGAGGCGCTCAAGACCGTCGAGGAGCGCCTGAATGCCCGAAGCGGTGAGGAAGCGCGCGACGCGCGTGACGAACTGCGTGGGGCACCAGGGATTTTTCGCCAGCGAGTCGGCGACGCCTTGCTTTTCGCCCATGTTATCGGCGACGTAGGCGAAGAGGCGGTGGTCCGCGTCGGCCCGGCTGAGCGCGAGCAGGAATGATTCGGGAGTCTGCGTGAGCAGGGTGCTCTGCGCGCGCTGGGCGATGGATTCGTCGGCGTCGGTCGAGAGGATGGCGAGGAGCTCGGCGCGCTCTTCGGGCAGCAGCGAAACGCCGCCGGAACAGATGGCCAGTTTTCGTTCCGGGCGCGCGTGGCCGGAGCGGATTTCGTCGCGCAGCTCGGAGCTAATGGGACGCTCCCGCGGCGGGCTTGAGGTCGTTGTGGGTGAGCGTGACGCTGCCGGGCTGGCCGGGGACGCCGATGGGAGCGACGGTCTGGCCGTTGAGTTCGAGGAGGATTGCGCTCGAGTCGGACGAGGTGATGGTGAGAGTGTCCTGCGCGTCGAAGTGGAGGACGGTGCCGGCTTCGACGTGCGCGTCGTAAACGCTGCGGCCGTCGGCGAGGACTTTGAGGTCGGCGGGCTTGCCGGCTTCCACTTTGAGCGCGAGCGCGGCGGAGGGGGAGGCGAGCGGCGCGGACGAAGACGATGGGCTGGGATAGTTCGGCACGGGCACTGGGAGGCCGGGAGCAGCGCCGCTGTCGTTCTGCGCAGACGCCGACGAAGGCGACGGCGCGGACGCAGATGAGGGAGCGGGAGGTGGGGAGGCCTCGGCGGTGGCGGATGGAGTGGCGTGCGAATGGCGCATGAGCGCGACGAGGCGAGGACCGTAGCGGTAGGCCAGGAAGGCGCTGCCGGCGAGGATCACGACGAGCAGCGTGGCGGCGAGAAGGATCGCGCCCCATTGGCGCGGAACTTCGATGGGAGGATCGGGAACGACGCCGGAGTCGGTGCGATGCTTGGTTTCGAGAGCGTATTCGGCGACAAGGCTATCTTCGTCGAGGCCGAGGAAGCGGGCGATGGAGCGGATGAAGCCGCGATTGAAGACGCCGCCGGGGAGCTGGTCCCATTGGTCGCTTTCGAGGGCTTCGAGGAAGCGGGTGCTGATGCGTGTGGCGGCGGAGATTTCCTCGAGGGTGACGCCGCGCATTTCTCGTTCGCGCTTTAGATGTTCGCCGAAGGGTGCTGTTGACATCCCCAAGAACCCACGACCAAGGAAAAATATAGGCGGGAGTGAGGGGAGTGTCAATGAGAGCGATGGTGTAGGGGGAGCAGGACAGATATGTGTTACGGCAAGGGGGCGCGCAAGTCCGTTGCGGCGGGGGAAAACGGTTCACTATAATGCGAGTGTTGCCCGAAGATAACCCCAATCCGAAGACCCTTGCCCCGACGGAGCGAATGCAACGAGCCGGCGATGCGAAGCATTTCAGCGGCGTCGAGAGGCGCCGAAGTACGCGCGCGCCCGCGGAAGCGCCGGAGCCGAATGAAGTGTCGGTTTTCCAGGAGCTTGGGAAGGCGCTGACGTCTTCGCTGCAATTGGACCAGGTGCTGCGCACCATCATGGAGAAGATTAATGAGGTGCTGCGGCCGGATACGTGGTCTCTGCTGCTGATGGATCAGGATAAGGGCGAGCTGTACTTTCAAATTGCGACTGGCAAGGGCGCAGAAGCGTTGAGGGATGTGCGCATCAAGCTGGGGCAGGGGCTCGCGGGTTGGGTGGCGCAGACAGGCGAGATCGTGGTAGTGCCGGACACATCGAAGGATTCGCGGTTCTTCGCGCAGGTGGACGCGCGGACGAAGATGGAAACGCGCTCGATTGTGGCCGTACCGGTGAGGTTTCGCGACCACTGCCTGGGAGTCATCGAGCTGATCAATTGTGTCGGGCCAGATGGATTCAGCCAACGGGATCTGGCGCTGCTCGAGGCCCTGGCGGATTATGCGGCGATTGCGATTGAAAATGCGCGTCACGTGCAGAGGATCCACGAGCTGACAATCACGGACGATTGCACGAGCCTTTACAACGCGCGGCACCTGAATTTCATGCTCGATACGGAGATCTACCGGTCGCACCGGTACGCGTTCGAGTTTTCGCTGATATTTATAGACCTGGATCATTTCAAGAACGTGAACGATACGTACGGGCACTTGATGGGGTCGAAGCTGCTTTCGGAGATCGGGTCGGCGATTAAGGATAAGTGCCGGTTGATTGACCAGGCCTTCCGGTATGGCGGCGATGAGTTCGTGATTCTGCTGCCGCAGACGTCGAAGGATAATGCGCTGGGAGTGGCGCGACGCTTGCACAAATTGATCCGCGAGACGGAGTGGCTGAAGGAACCCAGCCTGAACGTGCACATCACGGCGAGCGTCGGGGTGGCGTCGTATCCTTCCGATTCGCGGACGAAGGCGGAGCTGCTGCATCTGGCCGACGAGGCGATGTACCTGGTGAAGAATTCGACGCGCGACAGCGTGGCGGCGGCGAGCATGGGCGTGCTGCCGGCGGCACAGTAGCGGCCAAAAAAATTTCCACAGGGCAACCCGTGCAGCTTGCTTCACTTGCGTCCGCATGTTAGTCTGCGCACGATTTCTGCAATTCTGTCCAAAGCACAATCAAGAATCGCGAGGGCGAGCGAGGACGCATGGCCAATGAAGCGCTGGGAATGATCGAGACCAAAGGACTGGTGGGCTCGATTGAAGCCGCCGACGCCATGGTGAAAGCCGCCAACGTGATTTTGATCGGTAAGGAATACATCGGCGCGGGATACGTGACGGTGATGGTGCGCGGAGACGTGGGCGCGGTGAAGGCCGCGACCGACGCGGGGGCGGCTGCCGCGCGGCGCGTCGGGGAACTGGTGGCAGTGCATGTGATTCCGCGGCCGCATGAACTTGTCGAGGAGATTTTGCCGGGCGGCGGGGCGCCTCGGGCCGCCAGGAAATAACCGGGCGGCGGAATTGCCCGGAGCAAAACGAAACGGCGCTTTTCAGGCGCAATGCCGGGAAGCCCGATCAGGTATGGTTCTTTGAGCCTGCGCGACCGCGACCTGATTTCCATCCAAGAAGCCCGCCAAGCCATCGAGCGGGCGAGCGAAGCCCAGAAGAAATTCGCCAAATTTTCCCAGGGACAGGTGGATGCGGTGGTGGAAGCCTGCGCGGAAGCGGCGACGGAAGCGGGTGAATCGCTCGCGCGGCTGGCGGTGGAAGAGACGGGCTACGGGAACGTTCCCGACAAGATCATCAAGAACCGCTTGGCGTCGGTGGATGTGCCGCGCGCGATCCGCGGGATGAGGACAACGGGAATCATTCGCGAGGACCGCGAGAAAGGCATTCTCGAAATTGCCGAGCCGGTCGGCGTGGTGGCGGCCGTAATTCCTTCGACAAACCCGACTTCGACAACAATCTATAAAACGCTGATTTCACTGAAAGCGCGCAACGCAGTGGTCTTGAGCCCGCACCCGACAGCGATGCGTTGCATCTGCGAAGCCGTGAGCGTGCTGAAGCGCGCGGCGCTCAAAATGGGCGCGCCGGAGGATTTGATCGTCTGCCTCGAGCATCCGACGATGCAGGGCACGCAGGAATTGATGCGGCACCGGCTGACGGGCGTGATTCTGGCGACGGGCGGGACGGGGCTTGTGCGCGCGGCGTACGGCTCGGGGAGGCCGGCCTATGGCGTGGGGCCAGGGAATGTGCCGTCGTTCATCGAGCGGACCGCGAATGTGCGGAAAGCGGTGGCGGATATTTTTGCGGGCAAGACATTCGATTACGGAACGATTTGTTCGTCCGAGCAATCCATCGTCGCGGAAGAAGCGATCCGCGACCAGGCACTGGAGGAATGCCGGCGGCAGGGCGCGTACTTTCTGAGCGAGGAAGAAATCGCGCGGCTCGGCGCGATCGTCTTTCACGGCGGCGCGCATGTGCCGAATACGCAAGTAGTGGGACGCCCGGCAACAGTGATCGCCGAAATGGCGGGGATTAAAGTGCCGGCGGGGACTCGCGTGCTGATCGCGCGGCTCGAAGGAGTGGGGCGCGATGTTCCGCTTTCCGGCGAAAAGCTCTCGCCGATTCTTGCATTTTATTCCGCGGCGAATCTGGCGGCTGGAATCGAGTTGTGCGTGCGGCTGCTGGAGTACGGGGGCATGGGCCACACGTGCTCGGTGCATTCTCAGTGTGAGGCGGCAGTGAAGCAGTTTGGGCTGGGCGTGCCGGCGTTTCGCGTGGTGGTGAATACGTCGGCGGTACACGGCTCGATTGGGTATTCGACCAATTTGTTGCCAGCGATGACGCTTGGGTGCGGCTCGCACGGCGGAAACATCACCTCGGACAATATCGGACCGCAGCATTTGATGAACATCAAGCGCGTGGCGTGGGAATCACGGGCGGTGGAGCATCGGACGATCCCGGCTGAGCAGAGGCTGCTGGCGACGGTCTTGCCCGCGGAGGCAACGAAGCCGCGCGAAGCTGCGGTGGCCGTGGCTGCCACAGTGGCGAAGGCTCTGACGGCCAATGCTGCGGCGGTTGCAGCGCCGGCATCAGTCGCAGCGAGCGCTGTGGCGCCGGATCGGCAGACGATTGCACTGATTGTCGAACGTGTGTTCGCGGAGCGCGGCATAGCGCGGGGGAGCGCGAAACAGAGCGGCGCGCGGGAGACGAAGGCAGCGGCCGGTGCGGCAGCAGCTCCCATCCCACCGGCGAATCCTGCGCCGAGCATGGCCAAGGCAGCTGCAGCATCGCCTGCGGCTTTCGCTCCGACGGCAACTCCAGCGCCAGCGCCGCCACCAGCGCCCGCGATTCAAGTGATTGAATTCGTGAGCGAAAACGACGTGCGCGCAGCTCTCGCGCGCGGCGAGAAAATCTACATCGGCCCCAAAACCATCGTTACTCCCTCCGCCCGAGATCTGGGAGAAGAGCAAGGTGCGTTCGTGCTGACTGATCTTGTGCCTCCTTCGAAGAAAACCCGCCGATAATCAGAGTGGCCGTTCTTGTTCCGCGGAAACCCGTCGCCTATACTCGGCTTCTAAGCATTAAGCTCGTGCGAAGGAGGCGTTGAGTTGCGGAACCGGGAAGCGGCGCGATACGCGCGCTGGGCGGCGATGTTCGCTGGATTTATCGCCGTCGCCGTCGTTTCCGTATTCGCGTGGCGGGCCTACCGGGAAATGCGTTCCCGGCGTCCGGCGCCTCAGGCCGTACCCGCAACGGTGCAGCAGCAATCCGCGGGGTTCAAATTTTCAAAGGTGGAGCAAAATCACACTTTGTTCACCGTGCGCGCCGCGCATGCCACGCAATTCAAGGAAGAAAATCGGAGCATATTGCAGGACGTGGGGATCACGATTTACGGCCGCGAAGGCAACCGCAACG
>Ga0187781_10001369_pt1 | contig 18427 bp, 15 predicted proteins | sample 0715_SJ02_MP02_2_FD_132447 | JGI IMG/M metagenome (GOLD analysis project Ga0187781, IMG submission 132447) | Tropical peat soil microbial communities from peatlands in Department of Meta, Colombia - 0715_SJ02_MP02_20_MG | ecosystem: Environmental > Terrestrial > Soil > Wetlands > Peat | place... | reverse complement strand
GCGGCTTTGGCGCGGGTCTTGGCGGCGGATTTTTTGGCGGCGGATTTTTTGGCGGCGGATTTTTGGGCAGGCTTGCGCGGCACGTGATTCTCCCGATGACCGAGCGCCCGTTATGGGCTGGCGCCCTTTTGTAGCGATGATTAATGTCGCACAGACGCAGCGCAGAAGCGAACGTGTAGAGAGGAATACGTCACATGGCCAATCTCGTCGCCGGGTTCGGCGTGCCGCACACCCCGATGTTTCCGTTCTTCGTCAAGCGCGACGGTCCCAATTGCGAGACCGCCAAGCTGTTCGCCGCGCAGAAGGACGAGCTTGCCGCCGCGCGGCCCGACGTCATCGTGATGTTCGACACCGATCATCTCAACACCTTCTTTCTCGACAATCTGCCGATCTTCGCCGTCGGCGTGGACAAGGCTTTCACCGGCCCGAACGACGAGCCGCGCGAAATGCCGGTGTACAAAATCCCATCGGCCGCCGGTCTTGCCGCCCATATCCGCAAGGCGAGCATCGAGGCGGGCTTCGACGCGGCATTGACGCAGCATTTCTCGGTCGATCATTCGATTGCCGTGCCGCTGCATTTCCTCACGCCGGAGATGAATGTCCCGGTCGTCCCCTTCTTCATCAGCGGGCATGTGCCGCCGCTTCCTTCGGCGCAGCGCTGCTACGCGCTCGGACAAGCGGTCGGGCGCGCGATCGCCGCCTGGCCGGAGCCGCTCCGCGTCGTCGTCATGGGCAGCGGCAGCTTCTCGCTCGAAGTCGCCGGCCCGCGCATGGCGCCCGGCCGCACCGACGGCGTGCCCGATCCGGATTGGGCGTGGCGGATCATCAAATATCTGGAAGAGCAGCAGATCGATAAGCTGATTTCCGAGGCGACGGAGCATCAGCTGCTAAAGGCCGGCAATGTCGGCGGCGAACTGCTCAACTGGATCGCCATGCTCGGCGCCATCGGCCAGCACAAGCCGAATTACATCGCGCCGCAAATGCAGAACGGTCACGCCTACGGCGTGTGGCGGTGGAATTAGCGCTGCGGAGCGTAAATGATTGATCGCAGAGCGCCGCGCCGCATCCGATGGCCGATGCCTGCGAAGCGCTACGCCGAAGCGCCATGCGCCAAGGTCGCGTCGAACTGTTCGAGCGCCCAATCTATTTCGTCGCCGGTGATCACGAGCGGCGGACTGACGCGAATGGTGTGGTCGTGCGTGTCCTTGCATAGGACGCCGCGCCGGCGCAGCGCGTCGCAATAGCGGCGGGCGCCGCCGGCTTGCGGGCGCAACTCGATGGCGATCATGAGGCCGCGGCCACGTATCTCTTTTACTGCCGAGCTTTTGATATCGCGCAGACCGGCGAGGAAGCCCGCCCCCATTGCGCAGGCGTTTTCGACCATGCCTTCCTCGATCAGGACTTTGAGCGCCGCGCGCGCGACGGCGCAGGCGAGAGGGTTGCCGCCAAACGTGCTGCCGTGCTCCCCCGGCTTCAACACGCCGAGGATCTCGTCGTTCGAGAGCACCGCGGATACCGGATAGAAGCCGCCCGACAACGCCTTGCCGATCAAGGTAAGATCGGCCTCGATGCCTTCATGCTCTTCGGCGAGCAGCCTGCCGGTGCGACCGAGCCCGGTTTGAATCTCGTCGAGAATCAGAATGACGTTGTGGCGCGTGCAAATCTCGCGCACCGATTTGAAATAGCCGGCGGGCGGAATGATCACCCCCGCCTCGCCTTGGATAGGCTCGACCAGGAAGGCGACCGTGTTGGGCGTGATCGCCGCTTCGAGCGCGGCGGCGTCGCCAAAGGGCACAATGCTGAAGCCGGGCGTGAAGGGGCCGAAGCCGTCGCGCGCCGTGGCATCGGTGCTGAAGCCGACGATCGTCAGGGTGCGGCCGTGGAAATTGTTGGCGCAGACGATGATTTCGGCGCGGTCCTGCGGCACCCCCTTAACCTCGTAGCCCCATTTGCGCGCAACCTTGATCGCGCTTTCCACCGCTTCGGCGCCCGAGTTCATGGGCAGAACCTTGTGCGAATTGGTGGCGGCGCAGAGTTCTTGGCAGAACAGCGGAAGCTGGTCGTTCATGAACGCCCGCGAAGTGATGGCAAGCCGCGACGCCTGCTCAGCGAGCGCCGCCAGAATGCGCGGGTGGCAGTGCCCCTGATTGACCGCCGAATAGGCCGACAGACAATCGAGGTAGCGGCGGTCGTCGACATCCCAAACCCAGACGCCGAGGCCGCGGCTGAGCACCACGTCAAACGGCTGGTAGTTGCGCGCGCCGTATTGGCGCTCCAGGACGCCATAATTCGCGCGTGTCGCTGCCGGCGGGTCTTTGAGCATCATGTTCATCTCGAACCTCTTCGCTCTCTGTTTGAATGACGGCAAGGCACTATTCCGCGGCGCGCCGCAACATGCCCGCTTCGGCACTCTCGCGGTCGAGACGCAAGGTCATGCAATAGGCGCCGCCGCCGGACATGATGAACGGCAGGAGATCGACCTCGCTGACGCGATAGCCCCGCTCTCCCAGTCGCGCCACAAGGTTGGGCGAGGCATTCGCCATCACCAAGCGATCACCGATATTGACGGCGTTGACGTTAAAGCGCGCGGCGTCCTCGTCCGTGGCCTCGATCAGATCTTCGGGCGCCACGACGTCGCGGATCGCAGCAAGCGAGGCGGCGGAAAACGCCGGCGGGTAGTAAAAGATCTCGCCGCCGCTCAACGGGCAGAAGCAGACATCGAGGTGATAGAAGCGCGGCGAAACGAGCTCGAGTGCCGTCGTTTCCCGGCCGAAGAAAGCCAAGATCTCGGACGCGGACTGCCGTGTCGAGCGTTGACCGTAGCCGGCCCAGAACCGTCCGCGAGCAGCGTCCCAGATGCAGTCGCCCGCGCCTTCCTGAAAACAGTTTGGCGGAAACTGCGCGACCTCATCGATAATGAGCCGTTGCTCCTTGAGGACCCGAAAGCGTTCATGAAAATGCTGCTGTTCGCCGCGGCGTTCGGGATGGCGAAACCGCGCGAGCAGCGCAAGGCGGTCGAACACGATCGCCGCGTTGGCGGGAAACACCATGTCCGGCAGGCCCGCAACGCCCGGCACGATCTCAAGCCGCGCGCCGGCGGCGGTGAGCGCCGATGCAAGCGACTTGAAGCTGCGCCGGGCTGCCGCGAGATGACCGACCGGATCTTGAGCCCAGGCCCGCGGCCGCATCCACGGGTTGATCGTGTAGGTCACCTCGAAATGCGCGGGATCGGTCAGCAGTAGCAAAGGCTGCGAAGACACGATGGGCCCTCCGTCAAAAACCTCCGGCGCTCGGCAAGCCAACGATTCCGCGGCACGGTGCCAACGAATAGCTAGCAAAATTGACAAAATGCATCGTGGATGAGACAAAGTGGCAAATTATATTGGCATATTGTCGAGGAAACCGATGGACGACACCGACCGGCGGCTCATCGCGCTTCTTCGCGAAAACGCCCGGTTGCCGGTGGCAACGCTGGCCCATCTCCTCAAGGTCTCGCGCGGTACGGTGCAGAATCGCATCGACCGGCTGACCGCCGATGGCGTGATTAACGGTTTTACCGTACGCCTCAAGCCAGAAGCCGAGCTACAACGCGTTCGCGCCATCACCATGCTGGCGGTCGATGGAGAACATGCCGCCGCCGTGCTCAAATCGCTGCGCGGCATCCCGGAAGTTCAAGCGCTGCACACCACCAACGGCCGCTGGGACATTGTTGTCGAACTCGGCGTCGAAAGCCTCGAGGCCTTCGATCAGGCGCTGCAACGCATCCGACTCATCAAGAGGATTTCCAATTCCGAGACGAGTCTGCTGCTGTCGACGCATAAGATCTGATCCAGCACGCGGTCAGGCCCGCCTTGCGCGATCAGTTGCGCTTTGCGCTCGCAAACAGACATTGGGCAAGCCAGGCACGCCTGAACCTGAGGCGGCCAACGTGGATCGCCGGACAAGTCGGGCCATGACCGCCGCGACCGGGCAACAACTGATCAGCGCCAAAACGCGACATGGCCGGCGCAAGGCCGGCCATGTGCTCTCTCCGGATGCGAGCGCGACTTACTTCATCGCGTCGTAGACCGCGTGCGACCAGGCGCCTTCCGGCTTCTTGGTGATGACCGGATCGGAGCCGCCGGAGAGCAGCTCCGACACGGTGCGGTCGTAGTCTTTCGGATCGAGCTTGCCGTTGTTCGGGGCGAGAAGCTTGGCGATCTCGCCCATCATCTGTTCTTGATGATGCAGGGTCTGCGCGCCGGTTGTGTCGGCCGCGAGCACGATCTTGGCGGCTTCCTTGTCGTTCTTGCGCGCATAGTCCCAGCCCTTCTCCGACGCCTGGACGAACTTTGCCATCTTGGCGACGAAGGCCGGGTCCTTGAGTTTCGCTTCCATCACATAGAGGCCGTCCTCGAGCGTGGCGACGCCTTCGTCGCTGTACTTGAAGACGACGAGCTGGCTCGGCTTGTAGCCGGCGTCGATCACCTGCCAGTATTCATTGTAGGTCATGGTCGAGATGCAGTCGGCCTGCTTCTGCAACAGCGGATCGACGTTGAAGCCCTGCTTGATCACCTTGACGCCGTCCGGCGAGCCGTCGGTCTTCAATCCGAGCTTGGCCATCCAGGCGAGGAACGGATATTCGTTGCCGCCGAACCATACGCCCAGCGTCTTGCCCTTGAAGTCCTTCGGCGACTTGATGCCGGTGTCGGCGCGGCAGGTCAGTTCCAGACCGGACTTTTTGAAGGTCTGCGAAATGTTGACCAGCGGCACGCCCTTTTCGCGCGAGGCCAGCGCCGACGGCATCCAGTCGATGATAACGTCGGCGCCGCCGCCGGCGATCACCTGCGGAGGCGCCACGTCCGGTCCGCCCGGATTGATGGTCACGTCGAGATCGGCGTCCTTGTAGTAGCCTTTCGCCTTGGCGACGTAATAGCCGGCGAATTGCGCCTGGGTCACCCACTTCAACTGGATGGTGACCTTGTCGGCGGCGAACGCGCCGCTTGCCAGCACGGTGCCGGAAACGACCCCGGCAGCAAACACAAGTTTCTTCATCATTGCAGTCACTCCCACGCTTCTTGGCTGCCGAGTCAGTTCCGATACGAGGGGTGCCAGAAGGTCGTCGCGCGCTCGGCCAACGCGACTACCCCGTAGAAGGCCATCCCCGCAACCGCTGCGAGTGCGATTTCAGCCCATACCATGTCAAGCGACATGCGGGCCACCTCGATGGAAATGCGAAAGCCGATGCCGTGAAGCGGCGTGCCGAAGAACTCGGCCACGATCGCTCCGATCAGCGCCAGGGTCGAATTGATCTTCAGCGCATTGAAAATGAACGGCATGGCGGCAGGCAGATAGAGCTTGGTCAGCGTCTGCGAGGGCGCCGCCGCGTAGGAGCGCATCAGGTCCCGCTCCGTTGGGCCTGCGACCGCGAGCCCAGCCAGGGTGTTCACCAGCATCGGGAAAAAGCACATGACCGCGACCACGGCCGCCTTCGAGGGCCAGTCAAAGCCGAACCACATGACCATGATCGGCGCGATGCCGACGACCGGAAGCGCGGAGACGAAATTGCCGAAGGGCAACAGGCCGCGCTTGAGAAAGTCGAAGCGGTGCGCGACCACGGCAGTGAGAAATCCGGCGGCGCAGCCGATCACATAGCCCACGAGCACGCTGCGGATGAAGGTCTGCACGAAATCTTCGCCCAGCACCGGCAGTGACTCGACGATGCGCCTCCCCGTCGCGCTCGGCGCCGGCATCAGCACCGGCGAGACGCCGAAGCCGCGCACGGCCACTTCCCAGAGGTAAATGACGAAAGCGCCGAACAAGACCGGAATGGCGAGGCCATGCAGCCAGCGGAGCGTGCGATCGGGCGGCTGCAACGCCGCAAGCCGCATCAGCGTCAGCGCAGCACCGAGCCAGGTCGCGAGCGTCAACAGCCAGAAGCCCCAATCGGCGGAGCCGGCGATGGCGGGATCGCGCAGCAGAATGATGGTGACGCTGCAGCCAAGCACCGTTGCGATGATGCCGAACACCGGGGCGAACGCCGCCGCAAGGGACGCGAGCGCGAACGTGAGCGCTGCCGCCAACGTCGCCGCCAGCAGCCCGGGCCGCGACGTCAGGCCGGGCACGGCTTCGCTCGACAAAGGCAAGGCCAACGCGAGAAGGCAGCTCAGCGCCGCAAGATAAAAACCGATCGGCAGCCAGCGCTTTGTCATCGCGCCATTCCCATTCGGCGTTCGGTCCATTGGCCGATGAGGTCGATGATTGCCACCATGCCGGCGGCGAGAACCGAAGCGACGATCAGCGCCGCCCATATTTGCACGGTCTGGCCGTAATAGGAGCCGGTGAGCAGCCGCGCGCCGATGCCGGCCTGTGCGCCGGTCGGCAATTCACCGACAATGGCGCCGACGAGCGAAATGGTCACCGCGACTTTCAGCCCGGTGAAGAGGTAGGGGATCGACGACGGCCAGCGCAGCTTCCAGAACACCTGCGACTTGGTCGCCGACCAGGTCCGCATCAGATCGAGCTGGATCGGATCCGGCGAGGCAAAGCCCTTCACCATGCTGATGGTGACCGGGAAGAAGCACAGATAGGCCGAAATGATCGATTTCGGCAAAAGCCCGTGGATGCCGATGGCGCCGAGCACCACGATGATGATCGGCGCAATGGCGAGGATCGGCACCATTTGCGAACAGATCACCCAGGGCAAGAGACTCTTCTCGAGCGTGCGCGCGTGCACGATCAAAATGGCCAGCACAATGCCGAAAATCGCTCCGATGGCGAAGCCGAGCAGCGTGGCCGAGAGCGTGACCCAGGCGTGGTAGGCGAGGTTACGCGGGGAATCGAGCGGATATTCGAAGAGCGACTCGTAGAGGTTTTCCGCCACCTGATGCGGCGCCGGCACCACCGGCCGTTCGAGGTCCATCGTTCCGGCGACGACGTCGGAGAAAGCGTACGGCTTCTCCTCGCGCTCGAAGGCGTCGCGCACGAGGGCTGCATTCATCCAAACGGCGGCGAGATACCAGAGCGCGATCAGAATAATGACGATGACCGCGACCGGCGCGTGCCTGACCAGCCAAGCCGGCCGCCAATCCGCGCGCGTGATCGGCATCGCGCCGGACGCCGTTTGCGCGCTACTCGTCATGGCTCTTCGTCATGGCTCTTCGTCATAGGAGTGACCGGACCGAAGGCCAGCGCGCACGCGCTGCGCGATTTTCATGAATTCCGGCGTCTCGCGGATTTCGAGCGTGCGGTCGCGCGGGAAGTCGCACGGAATAATATCGATGATGCGCCCTGGACGCGGCGACATCACCACGATCTTGGTGGAAAGGAAGACGGCTTCCGGAATCGAATGGGTCACGAACACGACGGTCTTGCGGGTCTGATCCCACAGCCGCAGCAGCTGTTCGTTGAGGTGGTCGCGGACGATTTCGTCGAGCGCGCCGAACGGCTCGTCCATCAACAGGAGCGCCGGATCGAACGACAAAGCGCGCGCGATCGACACGCGCTGCTGCATGCCGCCGGAAAGCTGCCAGGGGAATTTGCGCTCGAAGCCGGACAGATTGACAAGTTTGAGATAGCGCTCCACGCGCCGGCGCCGCTCGGCGGCATCGAAACCCATGATCTCGAGCGGAAGCGCGACGTTGCGCTCGATGGTCCGCCACGGATAGAGCGCGGGAGCCTGAAAGATGTAGCCGTAATGGCGTTGCAGCCGCGCCTGTTCAGGCGTGACGCCATTGATCGAAATCATGCCGGCGCTCGGCTGCTGCAGATCGGCGATGACCCGCAGCAATGTCGTCTTTCCGCAGCCGGACGGCCCGATGAAGGAGACGAAATCGCCGCTGCCGACCTGCAGGTCGACATTGGAGAGCGCCTGCACCTCGCCGTCGCGTGTGTGAAAAGTCAGCGACACGCCGCGCACGTCGATGGCTAAAGCGGGTGCGGCGGCGGTCGTCTCGATCCCGGGCCCCGAGCGGGGCGCACCACCTGCCACGGCGCTGCTCGAAGGCTTCGACAAAGACCCGAGTACCACTCAATAAACTCCATCCGGGCGACCGAATTCGCGCGGCAACACACCGCGCAATTCGGCCCAACCTTTGCTTGTACCGGCAGGACATTGGGCACGATAATTCGCGCCTTTTGTCAATGATTTTCTATGGACTTGCGTGTCGCGGAGAACACCGTTTCGGGAAGCCTGCTCGGGGGCTCGCGCTTTACGACCTCGGGCGCCGACGCCGGCGAAAAACGGACAGGCGGCCACCGCCGCCCGCATTTCACTGTGCGCCATGCAGCAGCCGAACTGCGAGGCGCCGGGTCCTCACCATTGCCGCTGATAATAGTTCTGGCCGCCGCCCCAGCGAAAGGAACCGAAGAAGTCATCCCATCCGCCGCGGCCTGCGACGCGAAGATCGTCCTGCCGCCGGCGCATCGCAAGGCCGCCCTGTGGCTGATTGTTCAGTACCACGACAAACTCCGTGCGATAATTAGTTTCGCGGTTCAGCGGCTCGTCCGAAATGACGAGCGAGGATCGCGGCAATGCGGTCGGCGCGATGCGATCGAGCACATCCTGCGGGATGGTGATGCGGTCGAGCGCAGCCTTGGCGTCGTCCCCGCTATCGATCGTCACCGCCGTCCAGCGCAGACCTCCGTCGGTGCGCGCCACAGCCGTGAACACATGCGTGCCGATCGGCTTATCGGGATTGCGGATCGTGACCGGCACCTCGAAGCCCACCTCGAAGCCACGCCGCACATAGAGCCGCTGCGTAGAGCGGCTGATGAAGAGCGAGACCGGCTCGAGCGTGAGCTTTGCCTCGTGTGCCGCCTTGGCGGCATCCACCCGCTTGGCCTCGGCCGCCTTGGCGGCGTTCTGCGCCGCCGCGGCAGCATCGAGCTTCGACTTCGCGTCGGCCTTGGCGGTGTCGAGCTGCCTCCCCATGTCCACGGCCTTGGTGGCGGCCTTCTCCTTCATGTCCTCGGCCTTGGCCTGGTTCGCCTTGGCAGCGGCGAGCATCCTGTCGGCCACCGCGAGTTCGGCGTCGGCGCGGGTCTTGAGCCATTCCAGCTTGTGCACGGACGCCGTGAGTAGCGCCGCCTCGCGCGGCGCCGCGGCGGCGCCCTCCGCCGACGCCGCGTCCAGCTTCGCCTTCCCGTCGGCCTTAGCGGCGTCGAGCTGTGTCCCGAGATCCGCGGTCTTGGCGGCGGCCTTCTGCTTGAGGCTCTGGGCCTTGGCTTGGTTCGCCCGCGCCGCAGCGAGCACTTTCCCGGCGAACGCGAGTTCGGCGTCGGCGCGAGTCTTGAGCCATTCCAGCTTGCGCAGCGATGCCGTGAGTGGCGCCGCCGCGCGCGCCGCGACGGCGCCGGCGCTCTTTGCTTCATCGGCCATCTTGGCGGCCTCCGCTGCCTGGTGAGCAAGGGTTTCGGCACGCGCGGGTGCCGCCGCGATAGCCTCCGCGTTGGGCACGAACAGCGCCGGATCGGAAAACTCGACTGGCTCCGCATCATTCGGCGCGATGATCACGCGCATGCCCATCGGCGTCTTGTCGAACAACTTCTCCGCAAAGTCATAGGGCAGCCGCACGCAGCCGTGCGAGGCCGCGTGTCCGGGCAGCGGCCCGCCGTGCAGCGCGATGCCCGACCAGGTGATGCGCTGCATGTTCGGCATCGAGGCATCGTCATAAAGGTTCGAGTGGTGGTCCTTGTCCTTCTCCACGACGCTGAAGACGCCGGCTGGGGTCTCGCGTCCGGTAATGCCAGTCGAGACCGGCGCGCGCAGGATCCAGCCGCCGGCGTCGTAGATGGTCACCTGCTGGCTCTTGATCGACACGATGGCCATGACCGGCTCACCTGCGTCGCGCGGGGCCGTCTCCTCGGTAGGGGCCGCGGGACGCGCCTGATTCGACGCGGCATAGCCGGGCGGCGCCGAGGCAACCGCCGCCAGCGCGGCCGCGAGGGCCATGATGGAGGGAGCCCCCCATCGGCGAATCGCCACGGTGGATTGCGCCGTCGTGAATCGATTTCTCATATCTGCTCCGGTTCAAATATCTCTCGGGGGGTCTGCCAGAAGGGAATCGCGACGCAACAAACGACTGGTAACGCTCGGATGGTTCCCGTTATACGCTCCGCGGTCAATAAACACCTGCGCGATGGCTGCCAGGAGGTCGGCGGAAGTTTAAAGTCAGCTTTGATCCTGCCGACGAAGTGTGCGGTATGTGAGTGCCGGGTGTGACGCTTCCCGGGCCCCGGGTGATTTCCGACTTGAGTCTGTGAAGTTCGCCAAAGCGCACCTTATTCAGGTTGCTGTCACGATCCGCGATGTTGTGAATGCGCGCCCCGGCCTTTCGGCTCATCGCCTACGGGGTGACCTCGGCGCGCTCGACAGGCTGCGGCGCATTGAGTTCGCGCCAGGTGGCGTTGGCGAGATGTACCGCTGGGAACGGATCGCGCGGCACGTATTTGCCGGCGCCGGCTTCGGCGCGCAGGTCGCCGTCGAGCCAGGTGATCTTGCCGGCCGAAAGCGTCGCGCGCGGCAGCCCGGTGCAGGCGAAGCCTTCGAAGACGTTGTAGTCGATGCGGCTGATCTGCTTTTTGGCGGAAATGGTCTTGGTGGCCTTCGGGTCGAAGATCACGAGATCGGCGTCGGAACCAACGGCGACCGCGCCCTTGCGCGGATAGACGTTGAGGATGCGGGCAATATTCGCCGAGGTTACTGCGACGAACTCTTCCTTGGTGATCCGCCCGGTATTGACGCCCGCGGTCCAGAGAACCGGCAGCCGGTCCTCAAGTCCGCCGGTGCCGTTCGGGATTTTCGTGAAGTCGCTGCGGCCGAGGCGCTTCTGCTCGGTGGTGAATGCGCAATGGTCGGTCGCCACCACCTGCAGCGAGCCCGATTGCAGGCCGGCCCAGAGGCTCGCCTGATGATCCTTGGGGCGGAACGGCGGCGACATCACGCGTCGTGACGCATAGTCCCAATCCTTGTTGCGATATTCGTCTTCGTCCAGCGTCAGGTGCTGGATCAGGGGCTCGCCGAACACGCGCTGACCGTTGGCGCGCGCCCGCGCGATCGCCTCGTGCGCTTCGCGAGACGAGGTATGGACGATGTAGATCGGGCAGCCGGCCATGTCGGCAATCATGATGGCGCGATTGGCCGCCTCGCCTTCCACCGCCGGCGGCCGCGAATAGGCGTGGCCTTCCGGCCCGGTGACGCCGGTACCGAGATAATGCTGCTGCAGGTGCCAGATGACATCGCCGTTCTCGGCATGGACGAGCGGCATGGCGCCAAGCGCGGCACAGCGCAGGAACGAGTTGTAGAGCTCGTCGTCATTGACCATCAACGCACCCTTGTAAGCCATGAAATGCTTGAAGGTGTTGATGCCGTAGGTTTTGACCACGGTCTCCATCTCGTCGAAGACCTGCTTGTTCCACGAGGTGACCGCCATGTGGAAGCCAAAGTCGCAGGCCGCGCCTTCGGCCTTGCGCCGCCAGTCCTGATAAGCGGCCAGCATCGACTGGCCGGGGTTGGGAATGCAGAAATCGACCACCATCGTGGTGCCGCCGGAGAGCGCGGCCTTGGTCCCCCATTCGAAGTCGTCGGCCGTCACCGTGCCCATGAACATGAATTCGAGATGGGTGTGCGGATCGATGCCGCCCGGCATGACATAGCAGCCGCCGACGTCGATGGTTTCGGCACCGGCAGGCGCTTCGAGATTTTCGCCGATCGCGACGATCACGCCGTCCTCGATGAGAATGTCGGCGCGGCGCGAATGATCGTGGTTCACGACGGTGCCGCCGCGGATAAGCTTGGTCATACGTCTATCCTGTCTGCCCGCTCGATTGGCCCGGCGCGTCGGAGACGCGGTGCGTCCTGACGCTAAGCCTGAACGCCTCGCTCGGGCGCTCAGCGCAGCTTTAGTCGTAGCGAACCGTCGCGGGAACCGAAAGGCCCTCGGCCTCGACTTGCCGACCGCTCCGCAACACGCTTTGGCGGCCCTGCCCTATTCCCCACTCGCGAGTCATTGACAATAGGCGCATATGCTCCTATGTAGTCCGGCACGCATCTTTGCCGATACGAAGGTGCCGAGATGAAAGCGTCTGACATGTCTGCCGATAATTTGCCCAAAGCGGAGGAATGCAACTGCTTCGCCGTGCGGTCAGCGGCGCGGCATGTCAGCCAGTTCTACGACCAGTTGCTGATGCCGGTCGGGCTGCGCACCACCCAGTTCTCGATTCTGGTGAAGCTGAAAAAGCGCGGACCCCAGACCATCAATGCGCTCGCCGAGCAGATGGTCATGGATCGCACCACGCTCGGGCGCAATATCCTGCCGCTGGAACGCGATGGGCTGATCGAAGTGCAGCCGGTCCCATCGGACCGCCGCGCCAAGGAGCTGCATTTGACCAATGCCGGCGAAAAACGCCTGCAGGCTGCGCTCAAGGCCTGGGCGCAGGCGCAAACGCAATTCGAAGCGACCTTCGGCGCAAAGCGCGCAGCCGAGCTGCGCGGCTTGCTGCGCTCGGTGGTCGCGAGCGACTTCACTCCGAAAGCCCAATCGGCCAGTCACTAGAGGATGCCAACGGCGTCGCGCGGGCGCCGTTTCGATAAATAGGTGCATATACTCTTTTTTCACGCAGACACGCTCTTTTTGGAGGCGGCCATGCACGGTGTTGTCGGCACTCTCGAGCAAGCGAGCAGCACGGGACGGCGGTCGCTTCGGCAGATCGCAAAGCGGCTCGGCCTGGTCGCGGCCGCTCTTGTCATCACAACCGCGGCAGCCTGGTACGGCTGGTCCTGGTGGACGCTCGGCCGTTTCTTGGAAACGACCGACGACGCTTATGTCGGCGGCGAAGTCACCACCATCGCGTCGAAGGTCGCGGGTTTCATCGACACCATTGCGGTTACCGACAATCAAGAGGTCAAGGCCGGCGATCTCTTGGTGAAGCTCGACGATCGGGATTATCGCGCCCAACTGGCGCGCGCGGAAGCAAACGTCGCCGCGCAGGAAGCGAGCCTTGCCAATCGCGAGGCTGCACGCCGGCTGCAAACCGCCGTGGTCGAGCAGACGTCCGCCGAAATCATCGCGGCCACAGCCGAAGTCACCCGCAGCCAATATGACCTCGACCGCTATCGCACGCTGAGCGCAGACCGATTTGCTTCGATCCAGCGTTTCGAACAGGCCGACGCCGATTTCAAAAAAGCCGTCGCCGCCGAGCGCAAGGCGCAAGCCGCGCTGCAGGCGGCGCAACGCCAGCTCGAAGTGATCGACACCGAAAAGCGGCAGATCGAGGCGGCGCTGGCGCAGGCGAAGGCCGAGCGAGATCTCGCCGCGCTCAATCTCAGCTACACCGAAATCCGCTCGCCAATCGATGGCGTGATCGGCAACCGCAGCGCCCGCGCCGGCGCTTACGCCACGGTCGGCGCGCAACTTCTGTCGATCGTGCCTGCGCACGGCCTTTGGGTCGATGCCAATTTCAAGGAGAGCCAGCTCACCCAAATGTCGGTGGGACAGCAGGTCGAGATCACCGCCGACGTGCTGCCGGGCACCCGCTTCCGCGGCCGCATCGCAAGCCTCGCGCCGGCGACCGGCGCGCAGTTCAGCGTCATCCCGCCTGAGAATGCGACCGGCAATTTCACCAAGATCGTGCAGCGCGTGCCGGTGCGGATCGTCCTCGATGGCGATGCCGCCGAACTCGGCACGCTGCGACCCGGCCTGTCGGTCGTCGCCCGCGTCGACCAGCGCCGGCGTGTCGATGTCCGCGCGGCGCGCCGATGAGCGCGATCGCCGCAACTGCGCCGGCCGCAATCGCCGCAATCCGCGAAGCCTCCGCTGTTCCGGCACCGCAACCGGCGCAGCTCTCCACCGGCCGCAAGGTGCTGGCGCTCGGCGTGATGTGCGTCGGGTTCTTCATCGCCTATCTCGACATCCAGATCGTGGCGGCCTCGCTCAAGGAAATCGGCGGCGGGCTCTCGGCCAGCCAGGACGAGATCGCCTGGGTGCAAACCTCCTACCTGATCGCCGAGATCGTGGTGATCCCGCTGTCGGGCTGGCTAAGCCGCGTGTTCTCGACCCATTGGCTGTTTGCCGCCTCGGCGGCAGGCTTCACCTTGGCGAGCCTTCTGTGCGCGACGGCGACCGACATCGAGTCGATGATCGCATTCCGCGCTCTGCAAGGCTTTCTCGGCGGGTCGATGATCCCGATGGTGTTCACCAGCGCGTTCTTCTTTTTCCAGGGCCAGCGACGCGTGATCGCGGCGGCGATCGTGGGCGGACTTGCATCGCTGGCGCCGACCCTGGGTCCGGTCGTTGGCGGCTTCATCACCGACACGTGGTCCTGGCAATGGCTGTTTTACATCAATGTCGTGCCGGGATTTCTCGTTGCGATTCTTGTTCCGCTGCTGGTGCGCATCGACAAGCCGGATTTGGCGCTGCTGCGCGGCGCCGATTATCTCGGCATCGTGCTGCTCGCCTTGTTTCTCGGCTGTCTGGAATATGTGCTGGAAGAAGGCCCGCGCTGGGACTGGTTCGGCGACCGGACAATCGCCGCTTGCGCGTGGATTTCGGGCATCGCCGGCGGCGGCTTCATCCTTCGCAGTTTCACCTTCAGCCGGCCGGTGGTCGATCTGCGCGCGTTTGCCATCCACAATTTCTCGCTCGGCTGCTGGTTCTCCTTCGTCACCGGCGTCGGCATTTTCGGCACTGTCTATCTCACCCCTTTATTCCTCGGACGCGTGCGCGGTCTCGACGCCTGGCAGATCGGCACGGCGCTTCTGTCTGCCGGCGTTTTCCAGTTGATGGCGGTTCCAGTCTACAGCTTCTTCGCCAACCGCATCGATCTGCGCTGGCTGATGATGTTCGGGCTCGCCTGTTTCGGCATCGGCATGTGGTCGTTCACGCCGCTCACCCACGATTGGGGCTGGGAAGAGCTTTTGCTGCCGCACGCTTTTCGCGGCTTCGCCCAGCAATTTTGCGTCGCGCCGATCGTGACGCTGACGCTCGGCATGCTGCCGCCCGAGCGGCTTAAATCCGCAAGCGGCCTGTTTAATCTCATGCGCAATCTGGGTGGAGCGATCGGGATCGCCGCCTGCGGCACCATTCTCAATGACCGCACCAACCTGCACTTCCAGCGCATCGCCGAGCATCTGACCGCCGCCAACGGGCAGGCGATGAACCTCGTGAAAGGCGTGGCCGCGCGCTATGCGCAGCTTTGGGGCGATCAAGTCCACGCCCACGATGCCGCGCTCAAGAAGCTCTGGCTCCTCGCCTTCCGTGAAGCGCAAGTCCAGACGTTTGCCGACGCCTATCTCGCGATCGCCATCTGTTTCGCCGTCGCCTTTCTGATGGTGCCGTTCATGCAGAAAGTGGCAACGCCGAAGGCGCCTTCACCCGAAGCGCACTGAAGCGTGGGCAGCCCTGCCCGTTGGGCGTGGGACCTGTCCTCGTTGCGGGTTTGAAAACCGCGCCGATCTGACGCGGCATTAGACTTTTTTACCGTCCGCCAACGTTTGGAATCTGTGGCCAAATTCGCGCTTTTGTGCAAAGCGATTGTCCAGATGCGTGCCCCGGGCGGCAGGCCGCATGTTGGAGAGGGAGCAAGCTCGATGCCTAGGGAACGCCAATTGCCGAAAGTTAACCGCGTGACGTCCGCCGCCGCTGCCGCGGCGCTGTTCTTTGCGATGGCCGGCGCCGCCATGGCCGAGGAGCCGATCAAGATCGGGCTTGGCATGTCGCTCACCGGGCCGCTTGCCGCCAACGGCAAGATGTCGCTTGTCGCGATGCAGGTCTGGGAGTCCGACATCAACGCGCAAGGCGGCCTGCTCGGGCGGCCGGTGAAGCTCGTCTATTACGACGACCAGAGCAAGCCGGCGGAGGTGCCGGCGATCTATTCGAAGCTTCTCGATATCGACAAGGTCGATCTGATCGTGAGCGGCTATGCCTCGACGCAGATTGCCGCCGCCATGCCGGTCGCCGTGGCGCGCAAGAAACTGTTCGTCAGCCTGTTCGGCACCGGCGTCAACAACGAGTTCAAGTACGAAAAATACTTTGCGATGATCCCCAACGGGCCGACCCCGAAGCCCGCGTTCACGCGCGGCTTCTTCAAGGTGGCCGAGGCGCAAAATCCCAAGCCGGAAACGATCGCGCTTGCCTATGCGGACGCCGAGTTCGGACAGAATGCCTGCGAGGGCGCGCGCGAAAACGCCAAGGATGCCGGCTTCAAGATCGTCTACGACAAGAGCTATCCGCCTTCGACGATCGACTTCACGCCGATCGTTCGCGCCATCCAGGCGCGCAATCCGGACCTCTTGGTGATCTGCTCCTATCCGCTCGACACCGTCGGGATGATCAAGACGATCAACGAAATCGGCTTCAAGCCGAAAATGTGGGGCGGCGCCATGGTCGGCCTGCAGGCCACGGCATTCAAGACCCAGCTCGGCCCGCTGCTCAACGGCGTCGTCAATTTCGAAACCTGGCTGCCGGTCAAGTCGATGGAATTTGCCGGATCGATGGAGCTCCTAAAGAAATACCAGGAACGCGCCGCGGCCGCCGGCACCGACCCGCTCGGCTATTACATGCCGGTGTGGGCCTATGCCGACCTGCAGGTGCTCGGCCAGGCGATCGCCGCGACCAAGAGCCTCAACGACGATACGCTCGCGGCCTACATGCACCAGGCCACGTTCCAGACCGTCGTCGGCGAGATCAAATTCGGGCCGCTTGGCGAATGGACGCAGGAACGCACGCTCGCCGCCCAGTTCCAGAACATCAAGGGCAACACAATCGACGATTTCCGCGACACCAAGACGGAAGTGATCGTCTATCCGCCGCAATTCAAGAGCGGCGAGGTGGTCTATCCGTATGAGAAGGCGGTCGCGAAATAACGGGCGTCCAAGACATTATAATTCTTTGGTCCGATCACACCCGTCATTGCGATGAGCGGCAGCGACGAAGCAATCCATTCTTTTGCCAAGCCCCTGGATTGCTTCGCTTCGCTCGCACTGACGAACCTGGCGAACTCATTCGCTATTGCGACGCGGCAGCGTGCGTCGCAAACGCAGCTACGCCGCGACCTGATGCATCGCCGACCTTTCGCGCGCGCCTTTGATGACGTGCACCGATTTCTCGATGGCTTGCCACAGGCGGCCGATCTCTGCACACGAGCCCGGATCGAGATCCTGTTCCTGGACGCCCTCGCCCCTGGAAACGGCGAGCGAGTAACTCACCCGGTGGGTGATCTGGCCGCCCCAGACCGGAACGTTGAGCTCGGCCAGGCATTCGCGCGCCGCGGTGACAACCGGAGACTCGATGTGCTCGCGCTTGGGCGGGGCGCCGTTGAGAACGACGGCATAGGGGGTTCCGAGCCGGCGGGAAAAATCGATCGTCTCCTGCACGGCGTCGATATCGAGGAGGCCCGGACGACAGGGTATGATGACAAGCCTCGCCGCGTGGATGGCGTCAACAACGCTGGAGGAGACATTCGCGGGCGTGTCGATAAAGACCCAGTTCACGTCCCGCCGCTTCGCCTTTTTCAAGACATCGGCGAGTTCGCGTTTGACGGTCTTGATCGGAAGCGCAGCCTCTTGGCGCAACGCGTTCCACAGCGTCAACGACCGCTGCGGATCTTCATCGATGAGCAGACAACGCCGCAGTTCTCTGTGCGCGTGCAGCGCAAGATGCGCGGCCAGAGTGCTCTTCCCCGACCCGCCTTTTCGTGACGCAAAAGCAAGGACGTTCATACGCCACCAGTCGAGGGTGCTGCCGCGCGGACGGTCGCGATCCATTTTGTCGCCGACGCGCCTTATGTCATCCGCGCAAGCTAATGTGCACGTCGAGTGGTGAAGATCGCGTCTATGACGAAGTCATGTATGTGTCATAAAAACGGTAAAGTGGCACGGTCGCCTGGCCGATGCTTTTTGTGACAGCCGGCCACGGCCACTCTCTGCAGTGATGAGCCTCGAATCGTCATGCCCGCGCATCGCCGTTCGAAGAATGGCTGTGCCCGGCCATGACGAGCCATTGAACCGATCCAAGCCTATCTATCAGGTCGTGCGCGTGAGCCCGCCATTGACGTAAAGCGTCTGGCCGGTGATGAAGCCCGCGTCTTCGCTGGCGAGAAACGAGACGGCGCCGACCAGATCCGTGGCCTGTTCGGAACGCTTGATCGACTGCATATGCAAAATCATGTCGAACAGCGCCTCGTTGGACATGCCGCCGGCATCCTTGCGGGCGAGCGTGCCGGGCGTGCGCGTCAGTCCCGGCGCGATGGCGTTGACAGTGACGCCTTGCGGGCCGACCTCGGTCGCGAGCGAGCGGGTGAAGCCGATCACGCCGGCTTTGCTGGTGATGTAATGCACCAAGTCGGGAACGAGCAGGTTCACCGTGTCGGATGCCAAGTTGATGATGCGGCCCCAGCCTCGCTGGCGCATGCCGCCGGCGAAAGCCTTGGCCATCAGAAACATCGAATCGAG
>Ga0187781_10001368_pt1 | contig 18428 bp, 14 predicted proteins | sample 0715_SJ02_MP02_2_FD_132447 | JGI IMG/M metagenome (GOLD analysis project Ga0187781, IMG submission 132447) | Tropical peat soil microbial communities from peatlands in Department of Meta, Colombia - 0715_SJ02_MP02_20_MG | ecosystem: Environmental > Terrestrial > Soil > Wetlands > Peat | place... | reverse complement strand
TTCTGAAGGTGAGCGGTGCGGCCTTCGTCCTGGCTATCCACATACCCGAGCGGGGCCGCTCCCTCGAGCCTGGAGAGTCCGCGACGTTCCAGCCCAACGCGTGGCTGCGCATCACGCGCGACAACCAGATTACCGTGCTGGTTGAAAACCCGGAAATGGGCCAAGGGCCGCGCACCATGGAAACCATGCTGCTGGCCGAGGAACTCGAAGCGGACTGGTCGACAATTCGGGTCGAGCAGGCGCCCGTTCTTCCCGCGATCTATCATCACCTCAAAACCGGCGGCAGCGGCGGGACGGAATGGGCGTGGGACAACCTACGCCAGGCCGGCGCGCAGGCGCGTGAAATGCTAATTCGGGCGGCCGCGCAGCAGTGGAGCGTGCCGATAACGGAGTGCCGACCGCAATCTGGCGCCGTGGTTCACGTCCCAACCCAGCGGCGCTTCTCGTACGGCGAACTTGTCGATACCGCCGCCAAACTGGAACCCAATAACGCCGCGGGCGTCGCCTTGAAATCGGCGGCGGAATATCGGATCCTCGGCAAGGCGATGCCGCGCGTGGACGTGCCCGCCAAAGTGGATGGCAGCGCGAAGTTCGGCATCGACGCACGGGTGCCGGGGATGCTCTTCGCAGTTATCGCACGATGTCCTCAATTCGGCGGTAAGCTCGCGAGCTTTGACGCGGCGTCAGCGAAGGCCGTGCCCGGCGTGCGGGCCGTTTTCGCCGTGCCGCCCATCGGGAGAATCACGATGGGCAGTGTCAGCCGCGACATCAACTCCGCCGGAGGCGTCGCAGTCGTCGCGGAATCGACCTGGGCGGCGTTAAAGGGACGGGAAGCCCTCAAGGTTTCCTGGGACAAGGGCCCTGGAAACGAGAACACCGAGGCCATGAGGAAGCTCTTCGAGGAGCAGGCCGCAGCGCCTGCCTCCTATGTCGCCATCAACCAGGGCGACGCCCTCACGGCGCTCGCGAGTTCCGCGCGGCGGGTCGATGCCACCTACGAGTTGCCGTTTCAGGCCCACGCCACCATGGAGCCGATGAACACCACCGTGCACGTGCGCGGCGACGGCATCGAAGTCTGGTCGCCCACGCAGATCGGCGAAATCCTTCGCAGCGAAATAGCCCAACTCTCGGGCCTTCCGCCGGACAAGGTGGTGGTTCACATGATGTTCTGCGGGGGCTCGTTCGGCCGCCGTTACCAGTGGGATTATGCCGCGCAGGCCTGGCAAGTGGCCAAAGAGCTGAAGCAACCCGTGCAGTTGATGTGGACGCGCGAAGATGACCTCCAGCACGATTTTTACCGCCCCTACTCATATCACCGCATGTCGGGCGGTCTGGATGAGCGCGGCGCCCTCACCGCCTGGTCGCATCGCATCGTCTCGACGCCCATTCGCGCCGTGTTCGACTCCTCCGAGGAATTGAAAGATCCCAAGCATGTGGCGTCGCAGGAACTGGGCGGGGCGCAGGTGGTGGCGTACGCGACGCCCAATTTCCGCTTGGATTACTCTCCTGTGCATTCTCTAGTTCCGCGCGCCTGGTGGCGCTCGGTGGCCGCCTCGTTCAACGGCTTTGCCGTCGAATGCTTTGTGGACGAACTCGCCCACGCCGCCGGGCGCGATCCTTTCGAGTTCCGCATGAGTCTCGTGCCGGAGGGCCGCAAGCTCGCTGAGGGCGAGGATCCGCCCCTGGAAACCTCGAGGTTCCGCGCGGTGCTGAAGCTCGCGGCGGAAAAGGCCGGCTGGGGAAAGCCCCTGCCGGCGCGCCACGGTCGCGGCATCGCGTGCTTCTATTCTTTCGACAGCTACATCGCCGATGTCGCCGAGGTGGCCGTCGAGAAAGACGGGACCGTGCAGGTGAGCCGCGTGGTGAGCGCGGTCGACTGCGGCACCGCCGTGAATTCCGATGGCGTACGGTCGATGGCGGAGGGCGGCATCAACTACGCGCTCGGGCCGGTGCTCGCCTCCGAAATCACCATCAAAGACGGCGCGGTGGAGCAGAGCAATTTCCACGATTACCAGGCCCTGCGCATCGCGCAGGCGCCGGACATCGAAGTTCACATCGTCCCCAGCACCGAAAAGCCCGGCGGCATGGGTGAAGCCGGCGTTCCGCCGCTCGCCCCCGCCGTGGCCAACGCCGTCTCTGCCGCCACCGGCGTGCGCCTGCGCCGCCTGCCCATTGACACTCGGCTCCTGCGACAAACGTGACCGCCACCCCGTCCCGGTCGAACGGCGAAGCTCTGGAGTGCGGCAGCTTGCTGCCGCTTTGTTCAGGCCAGCTTGCTGGCCGCGTGCTACGGAACTCACGCCATTCCGCGAGCAAGCTCGCCGGCCGAAAGCGGCAGCAAGCTGCCGCACTCCAAAGCTTCGCACCAGGGATTGATCCCCGGAGACTTCTTCGGCACAATAGCTACCAACGTTTTGTCGACTGGAGGGCGGATCATGTGTCGAAGAAATCGTATTGGCAGGCTGCAGCATCTCAGGGACCTCATAGGGGCGGTGCCTGGGCTGCGAGTTGTTATCGTGCTCGCGATCGTTGGCTTTCCCTTCCGACTGGCTCACGCCCAGGGCTCGGGCGCTCCCCATCTGGAGAAGCACGGCGCTGCCACGCAGTTAGTGGTCGATGGAAAGCCCTTCCTCATCCTGGGGGCGGAACTGCTGAATTCCAGTCCGTCCAGCCTGGACTATATGCGCCCCATTTGGCCTCGTCTCGCTTCAATCCCGCCCAACACGGTCCTCACGCCGCTTTCCTGGGAACTGATCGAGCCTCGTGAAGGGCAGTTTGACTTCACGCTGCCGGATGGCCTGATTCGGGACGCACGGCAGAATAACCTGCGTCTGGTATTCCTCTGGCTTGCCAGTTGGAAGAACGGCATGTCGAGCTACCCTCCGCTCTGGGTGAAGCAAGATACGCATCGATTCCCGCGAGTCGTCGAAAAGGACGGCGCCCCGGTGGAGATCCTCAGCACTCTAGGTAAGGAGTCGATGCAAGCGGACGCGCGTGCTTTCGCCGCCCTGATGCGGCGTATCCGCGAGGTGGACGGTGATGCTCACACGGTCCTCATGATGCAAGTGGAAAACGAGGTGGGGGTGTTGGGGGATTCGCGCGACCGCTCCCCCGCTGCCAACCAGGCATTTGATGGACCGGTTCCCAAACAGTTGATGAGCTATCTCCAGCAGCATCGTGACGCGCTTCTTCCTGAGTTCCGCCAGGTTTGGGAGGCCGCGGGCGCTAAAAGCTCCGGCACGTGGCAAGAGGTCTTCGGGCCCGGTCCGCAAACCGACGAGATCTTCATGGCCTGGAACTACGCGCTTTATGTTCAGCACGTGGCGGCGGCAGGGAAGGCCGAGTACCCTCTGCCCATGTACGTGAACACCTGGCTCGCAGGACCCCAATCTTCGCCTGGGCAGTTTCCCAGCGGCGGCCCTCTGCCGGAGGTGATGGACGTTTGGAAGGCTGCGGGAAACGCCCTCGATATCTTTGCCCCGGATATCTACGCTCCGAACTTCGCCGAATGGTGCGACCGCTACAACCGCGCCGGCAACCCCCTGTTCATCCCGGAGACCCACGGAGGGGCCGCCGGACAGGCCAACGTTTTCTACGCCCTTGGTCAGCGTGAGACCATCGGCTTTTCCCCTTTCGGAATCGATGCCTTCGTCGATACGGACCGGCCGGCCTTGACTGACCCGAACGGAGAATTGGGCAAGAGTTATGAGGCCTTGCGGCAAATCGCGCCCATCATCCTCCAGTACGAAGGGCAGGGGAAAATGGCTGGGTTCCTGCTCGATCCGGATCATCCTCGGACGACACTGGATTTGAACGGCTACCGGCTCGAGGTGAGTCTCGATGAGATCTTTGGGACCCAAGCGCAGACTGGATTCGGGCTGGTCATTGCTACCGGTCCGGCGGAGTTCCTTGGCGCAGGCAGCGGATTCCGAATTTCATTCCGGCTCAAAGAGGGCGGCCCAGTACACGTGGGGATCGGCTCGGTTGACGAAGGGACTTTCTCAGACAACGTCTGGATCCCGGGGCGGCGGTTGAATGGGGACGAGAACGACCAAGGCAAGGGCTGGAGATTTGCTCCCTATCGAGTCCGCATCGAAAAGGTCGTCCTGTATCGATACTAAAAGCGTGATATCTCGGCCACTTCTTTTGCATCCAGAAGCGGCAGGAGCGCCACTAACAAGTCCACGGCGCGATCAAGATCGCGGCGCTCAATCATACTGTTGTGGCAATGCAGGTAACGCGTGGCCACAGCCAAGTTGACCGCCGGCTTGCCCGTGTCAAAGCGTTGGAGTTCTGCGCTGTCCTCTGCGCCGCCCTGAGTGACCTCAGTTTGCACGGAGATGTTGTGTTCCGCCGCCACGCGCACGATAAAGTCACGCAGTTTGAGGTTCACCAGCATGGCGGCGTCCGCCAGGTAAATCACCGGCCCTCCACCTAGCCGCTCCTGCGCCCAGTCCGCGCGCCCGCCGGGATGATCCGCCGCGATGCCGGCTTCCAGCGAGATGCCGAGGTCGGGCTTCACGGCCTGAACGGCCGTGTGCGCTCCTCGCAACCCCACTTCCTCCTGCACCGTGCCCACAAAGTAGATCGTATTGGGCAGCTTGGTGTCTTGTTGCTTCAGGCGCCTCAGGGTCTCGATCATCATCACGCAGCCGACGCGATCGTCCATAGCCTTTCCAAGGTAGCGGCCGCCCGCCACCTCGGTGAACGAACTCGCTGGAACAATAGCGTCGCCGGCGCGGATACCGAGGGCTTCGGCGTCTTCCTTAGTGCGGGCTCCCACGTCTAGAAAGACGTCGTCCCGCGGAGTCACTCGCTCGCGGTCCGCGGGAGGAGTAATGTGGGGGCTGCGCAAGCCGCTGACTGCTGTTACCGGCCCTTTCGCTGTCAAGATGGTCCAGCGTTGGTCCGGCAGTGCCTGGTCGAGCCAGCCGCCAAGAAGCTGAAACTTCACCATTCCTTCCGTCGTGATGTAGCGCACCATGCCGCCCACCTCGTCCATGTGCGCGGCGAGCATGATGCGCGGCCCCTCGGAAGTCCCCTGGAGCGCTCCGATCACGGAACCGAGGCCATCGGTGGAAACCTTGAGGCCTGCGGCCCGCAGTTCGCGCTCCAGTATCTCGCGCACCGGCCCCTCAAAACCCGAAGGTCCGGGGGCGCTGGAGAGTTCCTGGAGTAACCGCTCCACCTGGTCACCCGGCTGCACCTGCCCTTTAACAGCAGGATTGATCAGGAACGAGAAGCAGACCACCATCAGCGCAATTCGTGAACGCAAGGTACACCTCTTGAGTTCATAGGGGCGCGCGATCGAGCGAAACGATGAATTGGATGCCTTCGACGTGCTTCGACTGAAGGCGAGCATCGTTGGTGATGAAGAGGTCGACGCCTGCAGCGGCCGCGCAGGCCAATTGAATTGCATCGGGAGCGCGGAGCGAGCGATCTGAACGCAGCGCCGCGTAGATTCTCGCCGCTTTCACGTCCAGGGGAATCATGACCGACGTTCTAGTGATGGCGTCCTCATACCTGTCGACAAGACCTTGCTCCCCCTGCTCGAGGGGCTTGACGAGAACCTCCCCCAGGGTGAGCGTCGAGGTCAGCAGTTGATCTCCCCGCTCGAGCATCCCCTGTCGCAGTTTCCTGACTCGCTTCCCAAGCGGACTGATCCCCTCGAAAAGGTAGATGAATAGGTTAGTATCCCAGAAGATCCGGCTCATGCCCAGTCCTCGCGCAGCCGTCGCACGTACTCGTCTGGGTGTTCGTCGCTCCACAGGCGTCTGCCCGAACCAGTTAGGGATAGGAGCGGGTCCGCTTTCGGCGCGGATTGCGATCCGCCAGCGCACCAGTCGCGATACCAGATTAAGAGGGGGTGAAGACCCTCCGGCAGGTCTTCCGCGTGGGGTGTGACCTTCGCTCCCTCCCGCGCAGGGTGGTACGCGTCACCTTTGCGGAACAAGCGACGCCTACCCGGGCTGGTCTCGACTAGCATCCGGTAGCGCCCCGGGTTGGGCGGCCGATTGGCGACGCAGTGCTGTACCACATGCACGTATACGCCGGGCCGTAAGGACCCGGCTAATCGCTCTTTTTCCACGCGTGCGACGATCTCCTCTACCGCAAAGTCCGGCTGGCGCGATTGCTCGCGATGCAGAAGCGCCGTGGCAATCCACACTTCATCGGCTACCTTGATTTCGATTTTAGCGGGAACAGGCATGGCAAGCCTCCACTTGTTCGCCACCTTTAGATTCTAAACCAAGTATGGATGAATTTGAAGAGAGCTTATGTAATACACGATCCGTTTCGATTCACCGGTTCTCGTTCCCCGACGACACGAGGGGACGGCAAACCGTCCATCTTTGTAACGGCGGGGCGGGGCAGAGCTTACCATACCCACAATTTGCTAAACTATTAGGCGGCGCCTGAGGCGACCAAGCCAATATGATCCAACTTTCCTCGGCCGGAAAGCGGTTCGGCCCCAAGACCTTGTTTGAGAAGCTCGACTGGCTCATCACGCCCCGCGCGCGCGTGGGACTGGTCGGCGCGAATGGCACCGGCAAGTCCACCCTGCTCAAGATCCTGGCGCGCCTCGAGCCGCTCGACTACGGCGAAGTGAGCTTTGCCAAGGGAACCACCTCCAGCTACCTGCCCCAGGATGGACTCACGCTCTCGGGCCGCACCGTGCTGGCCGAGTGCATGTCGGTTTTCGGCGATCTGCTGGCGATGGAGCAGGAGATGGAAGACCTGATGGAGAAGATGGCCGAACTCGATCCCGAGGGCGCCGAATACCAGCAGGTGAGTGAGCGCTTCAATGCCCTCGACACCGAGTTTCGGCAGCGCGACGGGTATTCACTTGAGGCCCAGGCCGGGCGCGTGCTGGCCGGCCTGGGATTTCCCGAATCCGATTGGCGCCGCCGAACGGAGGAATTCTCCGGGGGCTGGCAGATGCGCATTGCCCTGGCCAAACTGCTGCTCGAAAAGCCCAACTTGCTTCTCCTCGACGAGCCTACCAACCACCTCGATCTCGAGGCCCGCAATTGGCTGGAAGAGTACCTCAACGATTACCCGCACGCCTACGTGCTGGTTTCGCACGACCGCTTCTTCCTCGACGTCACGGTCGAGAAGATGGTCGAGATCTGGAACCAGCGAGTCCACTTCTATAGCGGCAATTACGAAAAGTACCTGGCGGAGAAGACGGCGCGCCGGGCCCAGATTGAGGCGGCCTACAAGACTCAGCGGGAGCGCATCGAGCAGCTCGAGATTTTCATTAATCGCTTCCGCTATACGGCCACTAAGGCCAAGCAGGTGCAGAGCCGCATCAAGGAACTCGAGCGCATGGAGCGCGTGGAGATTCCGCCCGAAGAAAAGGCCATCCACTTCCGCTTTCCCCAGCCCAAGCCCAGCGGGCGGCTAGTGGCAGAATTCCAGCAGGTGGCCAAGAGCTATGGGGCCAAGCAGGTGCTGCGCGGGGTGAGCTTCACCATCCAGCGCGGCGATCGCGTGGCCCTGGTGGGCGTGAATGGCGCCGGCAAATCAACCCTGCTCAAGCTGCTGGCGGGCATCGAGCCGCTGAGCGCGGGAGAGTACCAGCAGGGCCACCAGGTGGAGGTGGATTACTTCGCCCAGGACCAGTACAAGGCGCTGGATGCGGACGCGCGTCTGCTCGATGACCTGGCGCGCGCCGCGCCTATGGCCCTCAGCACCCAGACGGAGTTGCGCAGTTTGCTGGGCTGCTTCCTCTTCAGCGAAGATGAAGTGTTCAAGCGCATCGGCGTGCTCTCGGGCGGCGAGCGCAATCGCTATGCTCTGGCGCGAATGCTGGTGCGCCCCTCGAATTTCCTGCTGCTCGACGAGCCGACCAACCACCTCGACCTGCGCGCCAAGGACGTGCTGCTCGAGGCCCTCGCCGGCTACACCGGTACGGTGGTCTTCGTCTCCCACGACCGCTACTTCATCGATAAGCTGGCGACGCGCGTCTTTGAGATCGCCGGCGGCGAGGTGAATGTCTTTCCAGGCAATTACGAAGATTACTTGTGGCGGAAGGAGGGAAAGGAAATCGCGCTCGATTTCGCTGGGTTGGACGATCTGGTGGGCGAGCGCGCCCCTTCCCACCACACGTCCGTTGCCGAACCACTGCCCACACCCACGGCAACCGCTGCCGTGGTGAAAACGAAGCGCCTCAACCCGATTCGCTTGCAGCAGATGAAAGACCGCTGCCGTAAAATCGAAGAGCAGGTGGCGCGCCTCGAAGCCGAGATCGAAGACAACGCGCAGAAACTGGCACACTTCACCAGCGCCGAGGATTCCATGCGCCTCGCCAAGTCCATCGAGCAGGGCCGAGAAGAACTGGCCCGGCTGACCAGCGAGTGGGAAGCCACCGCCAAGGCGATTGAGTCGCAGGAAACGGAGGCTGAGGAATGATCGGTAGCTGCGGCGAAGATTTCCCGACGTCCAAACCGTGCGCGGATCCCTCAGGGACGCGATTCTCGGCGGTCGGCGGTCGGTTGACAAGTGTTGCGTTACAGACTACACTTCCACCGCACCTCATGACCGGCGACCGCGCGGGCACAGGGAGCTTGCACGTCACTCGAAATTGGCGGATGACCTTCCGTATCGACGTCGTCGAAGAACAGATATGCGACGTGAATCTCGAGGACTATCACTAGCAGGAGAAACTGTTATGCCTATGTTGGAGCCGCCGCACCCCGGCGAGTTTATTCGGACCGAAATTATTCACCCCCTTGGTCTGTCTGTGACGGCTGCGGCTGACGTCCTGGGGGTATCCCGGCCTGCGCTCTCCAGCCTGCTTAATGGAAAGGCCGACCTCTCGGGAGAAATGGCGCTGCGGATCGAAAAAGCGTTTGGCCCCAAGATGGACACTCTCATGCGGATGCAGTCCGCCTTCGACATTGCCCGCACCCGCAAGCAGGAAAGCAAAATTCGTGTCCGCCGCTACCACCCCACCGAAGTACTGGTTTGATGCGAGGATCTATGCGCCACACTTATCTTCTCTCTCCCCGGGCCATTACCGCCTCAGTAGTTTTGATTTTTCTTCATGTTTCCACAGCATGGAACGCCGCGCCGCTCGCGGCTCGCTCGATGGGCATCGCATTGCCACCCGGCCAGTTGAGTCTCGACAAAGTTCCGGAGGAGAGCGTGGCCTGCGTGAAGTGCCACATGCAAAAAAACATCACGGGCAGCGCGCTTCGCGACTGGCAACTCAGCAAGCATTTCGACGCGGGCGTCGCTTGCGCCAACTGCCACATTCCGGTGAAAGACGCGGCGGCTAACATTCTCAATGCCTCAACGGTGTGTGAAGACAAGCGCGTGCGCCGCGTGGTTTCTCCGCGCAACTGCGCGGGCTGCCATCCCTCGCAATTCGAGCAATTCTCCACGGGCAAGCATGCGGTGGCGTGGGTCGCCATGACGGCCATGCCTACCACAGCCATGCAACCCCACGCGCTGATTGAAGGCATGAAGGGGTGCGGCGGCTGCCACCGCATCGGGCTCGACGAAGGCAAGTGTGACTCCTGCCACACCCGCCACCTCTTTACGGCCACGGAAGCCCGCCGCCCGGAAGCCTGCATGACGTGCCACATGGGCTTCGACCATGCCCAGTGGGAGATGTACTCGACGTCGAAGCACGGCGCGATTTACGCCGTCGAAGGCTCGCGCTGGGATTGGAAGCTCGATCTCGCCGACTGGTTCAAGGACCCTGACCGCGCCTCGCCTTCGCGGCCCCGCGCCCCCGTGTGCGCCACCTGCCACATGCCCGGTGGCGACCACAGCGTCCGCACCGCCTGGGGATTCCTCGCCCTGCGAATGCCGGAGAAGGATCTCGAATGGCTTTCGTACCGCCAAAATATCCTCATCGCGCTCGGCATACTCACCCCGGAGGGCCGGCCGACGGCGCGCATGGACGTGGTCAAAGTGGGCAAGGTCGCCCGGCTCACGGCGGAGGAATGGCAGGCGGAACGCGATCGCATGGTGCGGGTGTGCGCCAACTGCCACGCTGAGGCGTTCGCGCAGGAGAACCTCGCGGCGGCCGACTCCATCATCAAGGACTCCGACAAGCTGGTCTCCCAAGCGATCGATATCGTCGAGAGTCTTTACCGGGACGGCATCATCGAACGGCCCAAGGATCGCCCGCCCGTGCCCGATCTCTTGCGTTTCTACGAGGTCAAGTATCCGATCGAGCAGAAGCTCTACACCATGTTCCTCGAACACCGCATGCGCAGCTTTCAGGGCGCCTTCCACATGAACCCTGATTACCAACACTGGTACGGCTGGGCGGAAATGAAACGCGACCTGGCCGAGATTCGCGAAGAAGCAACGCAGCTCAGAGCCTCTGCCAAGGTTCGAGGACGAGAACGTTAACCGCATGAAGATTTTAACGCGACGAGAGGTGATCATCGGGGCGGGCCTGGCGGGAACGGCGCAGATGCTTGGTTCTCCAATCGAGAACGCCGCGGGGCACGCAGCATCCGATCCCGGGTCAAAGAAGCTCAAGATCATCGTGGCGGGAGGACATCCCGGGGACGCCGAGTACGGCTGCGGTGGCACGATTGCCCGCTTCACCGAACTGGGGCACGAAGTGGTTCTTCTTCACCTCAACAACGGCGAGTGGCCGAAAGAGTTGGGCGGCGCGGCTGCCAATGTCAGAACAGCCGAGGCCGCAAAGGCCGCCGAAATCCTGAAGGCGCGCGTTGCCTTTGCGGGACAGGCGAACGGTCACGCCATCCTGGATGCGGGCCATTTCGACGCGTTCCGAAAGATCCTCGAGAGCGAGCGCCCTGATGTTTTCTTTACCCAATGGCCCATCGATCACCACCGTGACCACCGGGCTATCTCGGCGCTCGCGTTCGACGCATGGCTTCAGATGGGAAAAGGCTTTGCGCTCTACTATTACGAAGTTTCGGACGGGGAAGACACGATCCAATTTGCTCCCACGCATTACGTGGACATCACATCGAGCGAACCCCTCAAGCGCGCCGCCTGCTACGCCCACGCCTCGCAAACCCCGGACCGTTACTACGCCCTTCAGGACCAAGTCGCCCTGTTTCGGGGCATCGAGAGCGGCTACAAACGCGCTGAGGCGTTTGTACTGCAGGTCCAGAGCCCGCATGTGCCTCTTTTGTAGGTGCGGCCCTGGTGGCCGACCCGGGCAACCACAAGGGTTGCCCCTACAACATCAGTCCCAATTCTTCACTTTCGGCCAGATTTCCTTGAGCGGCCACTTGAGGCCGCGACAGTAGTAGATGTCGAAATGTTCGTAGGGCATCGAATAGGGGTGATAGACGCTGGCGACCTTCTGGACGCTCGTGTAGTAGCGCTCCAGGTCCTGCTGCTGCCCTTGCATTACGATCATGCTCTCGCCCGTGTAGTCTCGCGGTCCCCAGAAGAAGTAGTTCATGTGCGCGCTGATGGCAGGCGGCAGTCCATATTTTGGGCCGAAAAGATCGATGGCGCCCGCCTGGCCGTAATTCTGGCCGAAGATTGCGGTCTGGGTGCGAACCTCGGGGGGCAGGGTGTTATACACGCGCGCCACGGTGGCCGTCATCTCCTCCCAACCGAACTGGTCGGCGTAGAGTTGGGGCAGCGGGCCCATGCGATGGGTTTCAATTCTGGGCGTCCGGAGATGCAACGCTTTGGTGTATCGAATGTACGTCTCGGGCGAGAGCACCGGAACGGCAAGCGGGGCCAATACAGCGCCTGCGAGGACCAACAAAATCGGGTAGACCGCTTTCATCCATGCGAACCGCGGCTGTTCGAGCCACGCTTCCCACATCACGCTGCCGCCGGCGAGCAAAACCGGAAACGCAGGATAGAGGTAATAGATCCGCGGGCTGAGCGCCACGATCACCGCCGCGGTGAACACCCAGGCCCAACCCAGCACGCGATATGGCCGGCCTGGTTTCGAGAAGAAATAGAACCAGAGCCCGGCAAGCCAAATCGGCAGATTCAGCGGGAGCAGCGTCTGGATTTCCTGAGCTACGAAGGCCAGCGGCCCCAACGGCACATCGCGCCCGCTGCGCTGGATGTTGGCATGCGCCTCGAGGAATGGGAAATGGCGATGAATGTTCCAAATGAGATTGGGCAGGAAGATGAGGAATGCCAGCGCGCCGCCAATCCACAGCCAGCGGCTCGCCAGCGCGTGGCGCTCGTGTGTCAATATCAGGCCCAGCACGAGGCCGGCGGCAAAGATCAGCATCGAGTATTTGTTCTCGAGTCCGAAGCCGGACAAGATACCGAACCAGATCCAGAGTTTCATATTGCCGGTTTTGATAATCCGGATCAATAGATAGGCGCAGCCGAGCCAGAACAGCGGCTCGAAGGCGTTCATGGTGAGCAAACTGTCTGTGGCGAGAACAGCCGGCGCTACGAGCGTCGCAAGCGCAGCCATGCCCTGCGCGAAGCGCTTCCCTCCAAATTCGCGGGCAATCAGGGCGGTGAGAACGACTTCGGCAGTCCCTGCCAGGGCCGGAAAGAGACGCAGGGCAGGGAGGGAATCTCCGAGCAGTTTGCGCGCCAGCCAGGTGATGACTGCGATCAATGGAGGCTGGTCGACATAGCCCCAATCCAAGTGCCGGCTGCAAGCCAGGTAATAAAGCTCGTCAACGAAATAGCCGTAGTGGCGGCCTGCGTACAAGTGCACCAGCAGCTTGCACGCCGCGATCGACAGCACCAGCGCGGTGGCCGTAAAGGCAAAACGCTCGTGGTGTGCTTGGTGCGGCTCGGCAGTGTCAGCGGAGCTCATTTCAGGTCAAAAGAGAATATAAACCAGTTCCTGTTGCGATGCGGCGCGGTCGGAACTAACGATGAACGAGCCGAAACGCGACCTCGACGATCACGCGCACCGCGACGGGGACGCCGTCCTGCGTCGCGGGCTTGAACTTCCAGGTTTTGACGGTTTCGACGGCTTTCTCGTCGAGGCCGTCGCCGAGCGGCTTCGAGAACTCCTGGGCGTCGGTGACCTTTCCTTGCGAGTCAACAACAATCCAAATGTCGACGTTGCCTTCGACCTTGTCGCGTTGGGCTTGTGGGGTGTACGCAGGTTCAGGGTTAGAACTCGGGGAGGGTGGAACGAGGGAGCCGGGATTCAGGTACGAATCCTCGACAAAGCCCTCCTTTCCGTCCGCCAGGATGATTTTGTCGAAGCCGGTCTTTCCAGAATCCTCCTCCAGGACGGCGATGTGATCTCCACAGTCGAGGCGAGTGAAGATCGTGTTGAGGTCTTTGGGATTGGCGAAAACCGGGATGCTCGTCGCGCTCGGGGGACAGTCGATGCGAGCAGCGGCTGGCCCGCGCAGCGGGCTCGTTTCCGGCGGCGCGACCGGCACGGGTTCGGGGACATTCGAGGACTGAGCGGCAGGCTTGACCCGCTTGGCGTCGCGTACGGTTTGCAAAAGACTCTCCGGCGCACCGACCCCGCGCAGCTTTACGAAGTCGTCTTCACCCGGGTCGAAGTCGATCCCGTAGGCTTTGAGCCCTTTGGCAACTTGAGCTGCGTCTTCTCCATCGGCCAAAGATTGCAGGAGCCGGTCGCGGCCCAAGGGTTTCTCCGCAGCCAGCCGCAGGACTGCGATGATTTCATCAGTTGCGCCGTTCGCGCGCAGTTTCGAGAAGTACTCATCCGTCGGGTCGAATCCAACGCCGCGCTGCCGGACCATCTCAACCAATCTTTCGCTGCGCACATCCCCTGCCAGCAGCAAGACGATGTCCTGTTCACTCATCGGTTTGGCCGGATCCCGCCGCCAGGAATCGCGCATGGCCCTGACCAACACGTCGCCGGCGCCTGTCTTGCGAAGCTCTTCAAGCACCGGCTCGGTGGGCTCAAACGCAATGCCGTAGCGCTGCACGGCTTCAGCCACCACCTGGCTGGGCACCGAGCTTCTTACCAGGTCAAGAACCTCGGCCTTGGTTAAGGGCCCCCGCGGGGCTTGAGGAGTGGCAACTGCGAATAAGCTTGCTGCAACCAAAAGCAGAGCGGAAAGGAGGGGTCTCATCGTACTCACCTCCAAAGATAGAATGCTGTGACTGATTACACGTACGATACCACTTGAGAGGCAGAAGGTCTAGAGGGTTCGGGATGCCCTCTTGGTTACGTGGATTGCATGATAATATCTGGCCATGGCGACACACGCTTCTGGCATCAACGTCCAACGAGAAGGCCGGAGGTATTGGTCCTACAGCTTTGCTAAAGGTCCCAGAATTCGGGGGAGGCGTGAGACGTGAAACTCAATGGTGTTCTTGATTGGCCCGCAAGCGCTCTTCCAATGGGGTGAACTTACCTTCGTCGATCTCCCGGTTGATCTTCTCGACCAGGTGATGGCCACGACCGCCGGGAGAAAAGTCGCGCTCCATTTCGGCGTCCCAGGCCACTTCTTCCAGTTCCTTGAGCCAGTCTGCTAGCTCCCTGCGCTCTGGCTCCGTGAGTTGCTCGATCGCAGCCTTGATTGCCTGCACAGTCATATTCCAAGCTTAACCTCGCCAATTGGCGACTGCAAGTCCCTAATTCGCCGGTTGGCGATTGAGTGTGTTGAGTCTGCACCCGTTGCTCGTCGATTTTGTCCGTCAGACTGGAGCTTGTTCCGCCGCGCGGCGCTGGAAGATCTCGATGTAGCAATTGACCAGAGACACGGCGGCGGGGGTGATGCCGGGGATACGCGAGGCTTGGCCGAGTGTCAAGGGGCGGACGCGGGTGAGTTTTTCCACCACTTCGCGGGAGAGGCCCGAGACTTTCTTGTAGTCGAACCAGTCCGGGATGCGCCGCGACTCGGCGCGCTTCATCCGCTCCATCTGTTTTTCCTGCTGTTGGAGATAGCCTGCGTATTTGAAATCGGTCTCGATGCGGCGGGCTTCCTCGCGGGTCAGAGAATTCCCGTTCAAGACCCCCTCACCCGTCCCGCGCCGGCTGATGAAAACGCCGTCGCGGGACACCCTCTCCCCCAAGGGGGAGAGGGTTGAGTCTTCATCAGGGGCGAGGGTTGGGGCTTCACGAAGGTCGAGGGCTGGGCATTCACTAGGGGAGAGGGCTGAGTTCTCAGACGCGGAGAGAACTGGCTTCTCGCACAGAGCCTCGCTAATCCATTCCATCAAGTCCTCGATGTTGACCTCGGACCGTTTCAGGAGCTGAGCGCCGGTGAGGGGCGAGGCGGCAGTGAACTGGCCGTCGGTCATGAGCCCGAGTTTCGAGTAAATCTCGCAGCCCACGCGCGAACTGGGGTTCAATCGCGACTCGAGCAGGAACTTCGTGACAGCGGAAATTCGCGACTGCTTTGCGAGGAACGCCTGGTAATCGCCCGGCCGGATGGTTCCCACTTGAAAGCCGAGGGGCATCAGGCGTTCGTCGGCGTTGTCAATGCGCAGATGCAGCCGGAATTCGGCGCGCGATGTGAACATGCGGTAAGGCTCGTCCACACCCTTGCTCACCAGATCGTCAATGAGAATACCGGTGTAGCCCTGGGTGCGGTCGATGGCCACCGGGTCTTTGCCCTGAACGCGAAGCCCGGCGTTAATCCCGGCCATGATTCCCTGGCACCCGGCTTCCTCATAGCCCGTTGTGCCGTTGATCTGGCCGGCCAGGAAAAGGTTCTCGATTTTCTTGCACTCCAGCCACGGGTAGAGTTCCGTCGGCTGCACCATGTCGTATTCAATGGCATAACCGGGGCGGATCATCTCGGCGATCTCGAGACCCGGTACGGACTTCACCATGGCCGCCTGGACATCAATGGGCATCGAGGTGGACATGCCGTTGACGTAAATCTCATACGTGTCCATGCCCTCGGGCTCGAGGAAGATCTGGTGCTGCGCCTTGTCCGGAAATTTGACGATCTTATCTTCGATGGAGGGGCAGTAGCGCGGCCCGATGCCCTTGATTTGGCCGGAATAGAGCGGAGCGCGATGCACGTTCTCACGAATGATCCGGTGTGTCTCAGGTTTGGTGTAGCCGATCCAGCAGACGGTCTGCGGCTGCGTAATCGCCTGGGTGCGGAAACTGAACGGCGTGGGAATGGGGTCGCCCGCCTGCACCTGGAACCTCGAGAAGTCGATGCTGCGCGCGTCGAGGCGCGGCGGCGTGCCGGTCTTGAGCCGCCCGATTTCGAAGCCCAAGCGGCGCAGCGCCTCACCCAGCATAACCGACGGGGGTTCGCCCGAGCGCCCGGCGGGGTACTTGTTTTCCCCGCAGTGGATGAGGCCGTTGAGGAAGGTCCCTGTAGTGACGATCACCGCGCCCGCCTCAACCCTCCGTCCATCCAGGAGCCGGATGCCCAGCGCGCGACGCCGTAGCGCAGACCTGCTTTCCAAGGTCTGCGGTTCTTGGTTTGGCGCCCTAGCAGCCGACGCCTCGACGCGCTTACCCAAAGGCGCTTGCTCGAGCACGAGGTCCACCACTTCTGCTTGCTTGATCCGCAGGTTGGGCTCGGATTCGAGTACCTGACGCATCCTGGCGCGATATTGCTTTTTGTCTGCCTGCGCGCGCGGCGACCAGACGGCGGGCCCGCGGCTGGTGTTGAGAAGGCGGAACTGAATGCCGACGGCGTCAATCACTTCACCCATAACTCCGCCCAGCGCATCGATCTCACGCACCAAGTGGCCCTTGGCGATTCCGCCCACGGCAGGATTGCAAGACATCTGCGCAATCAGGTCGAGGTTGATCGTGTAAAGTGCAGTCTTCAGCCCCATGCGCGCCGCCGCCATCGCGGCTTCGCACCCGGCATGCCCCGCGCCCACAACCACCACGTCGTATTTTTCTGTGAAGCCCCACAACATGGTTCAGCCAGCGCCCCGACGGCAGAGTTCCCATTTTAACCTGAATTCGCGGGTTAGTGTGGTACAGGCTATCCTGCACGGGTCGCTGTCGATCACTAAACTCCCGAAGACCTGCTCGGGAGTGCATAGCTGGTGTCACACTGCATTGGCTGTATCTGGGAACATCCGACACCGATCAGATGCGGCCCTTGATACATCCAACCTGATTTCCGGTTTTGGTTAGGATTCGAACCTCGAGAGTGTCCGTCAACCTCACATCCTTTGACGGAATCTGCATGCGGAAGAACTTCTCCGCAGGTCTCAGCTCTGGCCAGGGCTCGCTCAAGAGTTCGGATTCCACTTCCCCGAGGTCCCGTGTCGCAGAACCGGTCCATTTCACCCGGAAGCGAAGCCCTAATAGCTCGGGAGGGAGGGTTGATGGCGAGGTGATCATCGACAAAGCCGAAAAGGTCTCTTGGGGACAATCGTGAACCTTTACGGTGACTTCCAGGACGCCATCGCTGGGAAACTCCGAAACCACCTGTCCGGACTTGCGAAACTGCGTCCCGTTTGGAGTTTCGCTGCGCTCGAGTCCTTTGAAGAATCCGCCCCAGAGGCCGGCATCAAACAAAACGCATGTATTCAACTGTCGATAGACTGTAAAGCCGAGCTCGGCTTCATCCCAATCTTTCGTGCGGGCATTCGCCGGAAAGGGCAGCCGTAGGCAGACGCACTTATTCACCAGCGATACCTCCGACGCCCGCGCGAGAGCCGAATCGAGTGATGCTTGACGGACAAACGTATCGAGCTCGCTTACAGAGAACGGCGAAATCGAGCGTCTTATGGTAAGGAGGCTCGCGTCGGGTGATAACTCCCACTTCTCCTCGATCTTCTCAATGGTTGGCAGCAGGGGGAGTTCTTCGAAAGGTCGGTTCGCGGTGTACTCGATAAGCAGAGTCCGATTCTTGAGCTTGGCACGGCCCACGCTGTCTAAGCGAGCCTTCTTGGAATTCGAGCTGGTTAGACGGTAATAGCCGATGTCCTGTGTGCCATTTTGGATTTTCGTCGTTTCGATTGCGTCCGACTTCTGAGTCACGACGAGAATCAGCGGTGGCCCTTCAAACGCTTGTTCCACTTCCTCCAGCGCCTGAATGTGCTGAACCGTCGAGTTCTTCCCGGGCCGCAGCCCAGTTTTCTTGGGGTTCTGCAAATAGACGCCGGAAAAGTCAGGCACGTTTTGCGCTGCAAGGAAGGACGAGGCGAATAGAAGCAACACGGAAGGAAACAAACGCCAGCGCATGACGTTCCTCTTAGAACCGCCCGCGGAAATCGAAGAGGTCTCGCAAGGGCAATTGCCAGCCGGCATTCAACTACCCCTTGGCCCTCTTAGGGAGTGCGCTGATCACGGATCGAAGCAGGGAATTGACGGATTCCGCAGAGCGAAACACCGAGGCCACATCCGGATCGAGTACGATTGCGACAACGCGGCCCTTCATCTGAGAAGCAAACCGGTTGGGACGCGATTCTCGATAGTCAAACCGGTACTCCCGCCGCATCGCGCCTGGCTTGGGCCGCTTGTTACCCAACGTATTCTTCATAGTCCCTTCGTTCACTCTTCGTTGCAGTCCGCGCACTGAAGATTCTAACCGACTCGCCATGCTCACGAAAGCAGACAACCAACAGCC
>Ga0187781_10001367_pt1 | contig 18429 bp, 15 predicted proteins | sample 0715_SJ02_MP02_2_FD_132447 | JGI IMG/M metagenome (GOLD analysis project Ga0187781, IMG submission 132447) | Tropical peat soil microbial communities from peatlands in Department of Meta, Colombia - 0715_SJ02_MP02_20_MG | ecosystem: Environmental > Terrestrial > Soil > Wetlands > Peat | place... | reverse complement strand
GGGCGGGGCCGGTTTTCCCGTGCGGGGCGGAGCCGGTTTTCCCGTGCGGGGCGGAGCCGGTTTTCCCGTGCGGGGCGGAGCCGGTTTTCCCGTGCCGGGCGGAGCGGCTTTTCCCGTGCCGGGCGGAGCAGGTCTTCCTGTACGGGGCGGAGCAGGTCTTCCTGTAAGAGGCGGAGCAGGTTTTCCCGTGCGGGCCGGACCAGCTGTCCCGGCCTTGGCCGGATGCGCAGGCATGGTCCCCTGATGGCGCGGCGTGCTTCCTGCCTGGCCCGGACGCGGCGGCGCCCCGGCGGGAGGCGTGGCCCGCTGGCGTGGTGGCGCACCTGTCGGTGCGGCGTGCGGCGCGGTCCCGATCTGAGGCCGGCGAGAGGTACCTGCCCCCTGGGCCGGGCGCGATGGAGGGCTGGAAGGGGTGGCATGCGGTGTCCCGCCCTTCCGGGCGATGCGGCTCGGCGAGTCCGCCTGGCCCGGACGAAGCGCTGCGCCTGGGTCCGCCGGGTGGGGCGGGGAACTGGCCCGCGCCTGCGCGGTCCGCGCCTGGCCGCTCGGCGTTCCTGATGCGACCCGAGCCGCTTCGGACGGTTTGTCACTCCGGCCCGAGTGAGGGGTCGTGTCCTCCGGCGCCGCGCCGGCCGTGCCGGTACCGGCCCGGGCTCCGGCGACTGCCGTTTCCGCGGAGCCGGGATCGGCTGCTGGACCCGCCTCGGCGGGACGCTCCGGTTCGTCTGCTGGACCCGCCTCGGCGGGACGCTCCGGTTCGTCTGCTGGACCCGCCTCGGCGGGACCCTCCGGTTCGTCTGCTGGGCCGGTATCGGGAACCCCTTCGGCCCTGGTCGCGCCGACGAGGGCGGTCGGGTCGGCGTGGTCGGCCGCCGGAGCGGGCTCGGTGACGACGACCGGGATGGGCTCCGTGTCGTCCTGGACCTCACCAGCCGGAGGCCTAGCGTCTGCGTCGCCCACGCCAGACATAACGCTTACCCCCGTCGCACAGTGCTCCCCGTCGCCATCCGGCGTGACATCCTCACCGCCGCCCTGGCGCGTGCGCGGCTCCTCGGCGAGTGGTCTTGCGCTCCCGTCATTGGTGGCGGGTGGGGATGGCACGCGATAAAAATACAGGCCCTCCAGGCTCTGTGCGCAAACTGACACGTTGCGCCTAAATAACGTAAATAACCTGGTCCGTCGCATATGCCGGGCGTGTCGGCGGGCGGTGACGCGTGCCGGGGCCTCCGTATCGGGACCCAGGTGCCGCCCGACCCGGGCGCGGACGTCAGGGCCCGTGCCGCCGCTGGCCGCGGGCCAAAATGTCGGACCCTCGCGATATCTTCGAACAAACATCGAATAGCGACTGGACATCCGACCGAATTTAGGTTCGAATAGATGTACCAGCGCCGGCCAGGTGGGGCGAGGGAAGCGTCTCACCTGGCCGGGTCACCGGAGGAGATGAGGAGCGATGGTGAACGCGGCGGAGGTGCGGACGGGCGGCGAGGTTGGCCCGCGGCATCCTGGGATATCGAGGGTCCCCGGGGTTCCTGTGGCGCCGACGGTGCTGAGCATGCTTCAGTCCGCGCGCCGGGGGCTTGCCGAAGCGGCCGATGAGACGTCACCGGGCGTCCGTTATGTCACTGCGCATCTGGCGGCGCTGCGGGCCGCGGCGGCGGTCGTAGCGGCCCGGGGCGAGCCCCGGACCAGGCGCAGGAAGCCGCACAGCGTATGGGACCTGCTGTCCCAGGTCGAGCCGGCTCTGACCGAATGGGCCGCTTACTTCGCGGCCGGGGCCGGCAAGCGGGCGGCGGCCGAGGCCGGCCTGCCGCGTGCGGCGTCTGCCCGTGAGGCAGACGACCTGCTGCGGGATGCGGAGACCTTCCTGTCGCTGGCGGAGACCGCCCTCGGCGTGGAGGTACAGTCTCCGCTCCCGCTCAGGCCGGCTGGCTAACGGCTCAGAACCCTTCCATCGCGCCGCGCGCGTCGGAGTCGAGCACACCCCAGCTGATGAGTTCCTCGGTGAGGTCAGCGGGGGACTTGTCGTAGATGACAGCGAGCGAACGGAGGTCCTCGTGCCGGACCGACAGGACGCGGCCGTTGTAGTCACCGCGCTGGCTCTGGATCGTCGCGACGTACCGGGCCAGCGGGCCGACCTTGTCCTTGGGCAGCTGGCCCATGCGCTCCAGGTCGATGACGAGCTTGGGTGACGGCACCAGCGGTGTCGGGGCGGCGTCGCCGGGCAGCAGCTCCGAGACGGGGACCCCGTAGAACTCGGCGAGCTCGGCGAGCTTCTGGACCGTGACCGACCGGTCTCCGCGCTCGTAGGAGCCGACGACGACGGCCTTCCACCGGCCGCGGGACTTCTCCTCTACGCCGTGCAGCGAGAGTCCCTGCTGGGTGCGGATGGCGCGCAACCGCGCGCCGAGCGTCTTGGCGTACTCAGATGGCATTTTTCCTCGGTTCCCGGCCAGTCGTCGCTTACGGTAACGGTTACGCTCAGTGACGGTAGGCGGCGAGCGCGACAAGGTCAAGCCGAATGGCAAAACAGGCTTAACCCGGCCGGTGACCGGCTTGGCGTTGCGGATCACTATCTACCCTCCGCCGGCCGACGAGAATCCGGCTGTGATCAGGTGTCACGTCGCCGCGGGCAGGTCGCGCGAGCACGACGGACTGCCGCCACCTCCGGGCAGCATCTGTCTGATGTGACGTAAATCACATACGGCGCCCGGCGGCCCGATGCGGTCGGCTCCGCCGGTAACTCCCCGTATGATCTTGGGCGAAGACATCCTTTAAGGACCGTCCGGAGAGACGGGGAAGGAGGTCCGTTCATGGGCGCAACCGGTCATCCGGTCGCGGGGCGTGATGGCCTCGCGGTACTCGATGCCGAGGAGATCAGACGCGCACTGACCAGGATCGCGCACGAGATCCTGGAGCGGACGCACGGCGGCGACGGAGTGGTCCTGCTCGGCATCCCGACGCGGGGGGTACCGCTGGCCCGCCGCCTGGCCGCCCGGATCGGCGAATTCGAGGGCCTTGAGGTTCCCTGCGGATCGCTCGACGTGACCATGCATCGGGATGACCTGCGGTTCCGCCCGGCACGCGCACTGGGCCGCACCGACCTGCCGCGCTCGGGCGTGGACGGGAAGACCGTCGTGCTGGTCGATGACGTGCTCTACTCGGGCCGCACGGTGCGCGCCGCGCTTGACGCGCTGACCGATCTGGGCCGGCCCCGGGCCGTGCAACTGGCTGTCCTGGTCGACCGCGGCCATCGCGAGCTCCCCATCCGCGCGGACTACGTGGGCAAGAACCTGCCGACCTCGCAGCGCGAGGTGGTGCACGTCCTGCTGGCGGAGGTCGATGCGCAGGACGCGGTCGTGATCAGCGACGAAGGCCGCCCCTCATGAAGCGCCACTTGATCTCCGCTGCCGATCTCAGCCGAGGCGACGCGCTGCTCATCCTCGATACCGCCGAGGAACTGGCCAGCCTGGCCGACCGTCCGATCAAGAAGCTGCCCACCCTGCGCGGCCGCACGGTCGTCAACCTCTTCTTCGAGGACTCGACCAGGACCAGGATCTCGTTCGAAGCCGCGGCGAAACGGCTGTCCGCCGACGTGATCAACTTCTCGGCCAAGGGCTCGAGCGTGGCCAAGGGCGAGAGCCTGAAGGACACGGCCCTGACCCTCGAGGCCATGGGCGCGGACGCGGTGGTCATCCGGCACAGCGCATCGGGTGCCGCGCACCGGCTGGCCGGCTGGGTGCGGGGCAGCGTGGTGAACGCCGGAGACGGCACGCACGAGCACCCCACCCAGGCCCTTCTCGACGCGTTCACCATCCGGCGCAGGCTCAAGGCCGCCGCCGCCCGCGGATCAGGACTCGACGGCATCCGGGTCACGATCGTGGGGGACGTGCTGCACAGCCGGGTCGCCCGGTCCAACGTGCTGCTGCTGAGCACCCTCGGCGCGGAGGTGACGCTGGCCGCCCCGCCCACGCTGCTGCCCCTCGCCGTGGACACCTGGCCCTGCGCGGTGAGCTATGACCTGGACACCGAGCTGCCCAAGAGCGACGTGGTGATGATGCTCCGCGTTCAGACCGAACGGATGACCGCCGCGTACTTCCCCAGCGTGCGCGAGTACAGCCGCCGGTACGGCCTGGACGCCGCACGCATGGCCCGGCTGCCCGACCATGCCATCGTCATGCACCCCGGACCGATGAACCGGGGCGTGGAGATCGCTGCCGAGGTGGCCGACTCGACGCGCTCGACGATCGTGGAGCAGGTAGCCAACGGGGTCACCACCCGGATGGCCGTGCTGTATCTGCTGCTCGGCGGCACGGAGTTCCCGGAGGTAGCCCGATGAGTCCCACGAAGGCCTCATGGCTGATCAAGGGCGCCGCGGTCGCCGGCCCGGGCGACCGCGGGAGCACCGACCTGCTGCTGGCCGGAGGGGCCATCACGGCCATCGGGACCGGGCTGAGCGACGCGGGCGCCCAGGTGCTCGACGCGGCCGGCCTGATCGCCCTGCCCGGCCTGGTCGACCTGCACACGCACCTGCGCGAGCCGGGCCGCGAGGACGCCGAGACGGTCGAGACCGGCACCCGTGCGGCGGCCCTGGGCGGCTTCACCGCCGTGCACGCCATGGCCAACACCGAACCAGTCGCCGACACCGCCGGCGTGGTCGAGCAGGTCTGGCGGCTCGGCCGCGCGGCGGGCTTCTGCGACGTCCGGCCGGTGGGCGCGGTCACCGTCGGGCTGGCCGGAACCAGGCTCGCCGAACTCGGCACGATGGCCGACTCGGCCGCGCGCGTCCGCGTGTTCTCCGATGACGGCCGGTGCGTGGCCGACCCGCTGCTGATGCGCCGCGCCCTGGAGTACGTCAAGGCCTTCGACGGGGTGATCGCCCAGCACGCGCAGGACCCCCGGCTGACCGAGGGCGCACAGCTCAACGAGGGCGAGATCTCGGGCCGCCTCGGCCTGGCCGGCTGGCCGGCTGTGGCCGAGGAAGCGATCATCGCCCGCGACTGCCTGCTCGCGGCGCACGTGGGCTCGGCGCTGCACGTCTGCCACGTCTCCACCGCGGGCTCCGCGGAGATCATCCGCTGGGCGAAATCCAAGGGCTGGCCGGTCACGGCGGAGGTCACTCCGCACCACCTGCTGCTGACCGACGAACTCGCGGTCGGCTACGACCCGGTGTTCAAGGTCAACCCGCCGCTGCGCACCGCGGCCGACGTGGCCGAGCTCAGGCGCGCGCTGGCCGACGGCACCATCGACTGCGTGGCCACCGACCACGCCCCGCACCCGGTGGAGGCCAAGGAGACGGAGTGGGCTGAGGCGGCCTTCGGCATGACCGGGCTGGAGACCGCCCTGCGCGTGGTCCAGCAGGCCATGGTGGACACGGGCCTGCTGGACTGGCCCGGCGTCGCCGACCGGATGTCCGTCCGCCCGGCCCGGATCGGCAGGCTGACCGGGCACGGAGCCCTGCTCGCGGTCGGCGGCCCCGCCAACCTCACGTTGTACGACCCGGCGGCCCCCGCCGAGCCGGTCGGCACGGTCGGCGCGTCCAAGAGCCGCAACACTCCGTTCGCGGGGATGCCGCTGCCCGGTCGTGTCGTGGCGACCTTCCTGCGCGGCACGCCCACCGTGCTCGACGGAAAGCTCGTATGAGATGACCGAAGAGCACGCCTTGCTGGTGCTGGAGGACGGCACCACGCTGCACGGCACCGCCTTCGGCGCGGAGGGCGAGACGTTCGGCGAGATGGTCTTCAACACCGGCATGACCGGGTACCAGGAGACGCTGACCGATCCCTCGTACTGCCGCCAGATCGTCGCGATGACCGCCCCGCACATCGGCAACACCGGCGTCAACGAGGAAGACTCTGAGTCCGGCCAGGTCTGGGTCAGCGGCTACGTGGTGCGCGAGCCGGCCAGGCTCGCGTCCAGCTGGCGGGCCACGCGGGGCCTGGACGCCTATCTCCGCGCCGAGGGCGTCCCCGGCATCGCGGTCCGCGGCACCAGGATGCTGACCAGGCGGGTCCGCGAGCAGGGCGCCATGCGGGCCGCCATCAGCACGGTGGAGACCCACCCGGAGAGGCTCTTGGAACGGGTGCTGGCCAGCCCGCAGATGACCGGAGCCGACCTGGCCCGGGTGGTCAGCACGCCCGAGCCCTACACCGTCCGTCCGACGGGCCCGGCCAAATACCGGGTAGTTGCCGTGGACCTAGGGCTGAAAGCCAGCACGTCAGGCCACCTCGCGGCCCGGGGCTGCGAGGTGCTCGTGGTCCCGGCCGCCGCCACCACAGCGGAGATCCTCGCCGCCGCGCCGGACGGGGTGTTCTTCAGCAACGGCCCCGGCGACCCGGCTGCGGCCACGTACGCGGTGGACGCCATGCGCGGGGTGCTGGACGCCGGGCTGCCCGTCTTCGGCATCTGCCTGGGCAGCCAGATCCTCGCCCTCGCGCTCGGGCTGTCCACCTACAAGCTGCGCTACGGACATCGCGGCGTGAACCAGCCGGTCATGGACCTGGCCACAGGCCGGGTCTACGTCACCAGCCACAACCACGGCTTCGCCGCCGCGCTCCCCGGGCCATCAGACGTTTCCGCGGAAACGCCCGGCGGTTCGTGGGCCCATGTGCCGCCAAGGTCCCGGCAGCCGTTCGACACCCCGCACGGCCCGGCCGTGGTCAGTCACGTCAACCTCAACGACGGCGTGGTCGAGGGCCTGCGCCTGCAGGAGCGCCCGGTGTTCGGTGTCCAGTACCACCCTGAGGCCGCTCCCGGCCCGCACGACGCCGCCGACCACTTCGACCACTTCTGTTCTCTGCTCGACAAGGCCCGGGGGTGAGCAGTGCCGCGCCGTGAGGATCTGAAGTCGGTGCTGGTGATCGGGTCCGGCCCGATCGTCATCGGCCAGGGCTGCGAGTTCGACTACTCGGGCACCCAGGCCTGCCGCGTCCTCAAGAGCGAGGGGATCCGGGTCAGCCTGGTCAACTCCAACCCGGCCACGATCATGACCGACCCCGAGTTCGCCGACGCGACCTACGTCGAGCCGATCACCGCCGAGACGCTGGAGAGGGTCATCGCGATCCAGCGTCCGGACGCGGTGCTGCCCACCCTGGGCGGCCAGACCGCTCTGAACGCCGCCGTCGCCCTGCACGACCAGGGCGTGCTGCACGAGTACGGCGTGGAGCTGATCGGCGCCAGCATCGACGCGATCCGGGCCGGCGAGGACCGCGAGCGGTTCAAGGAGATCGTCACCGGCCTTGGCGCCGAGGTCCCGGCCAGCCAGATCTGCCGTGATCTCGACGAATGCATCGAGATCACCAAGCGCCTCGGCTACCCCGTCGTCATCCGGCCCTCGTTCACGCTCGGCGGCCTCGGATCCGGTGTCGCGACAACCGAAGCAGACCTGCGCCGCATCGCCGGCGCCGGGCTCGACGCGAGCCCCACCCACGAGGTCCTGCTCGAGCAGAGCATCCTCGGCTGGAAGGAGTTCGAGCTCGAGCTCATGCGGGACGCCATGGACAACGTGGTCGTGGTGTGCTCGATCGAGAACGTCGACCCGATGGGCGTGCACACCGGCGACTCGGTCACCGTCGCCCCGGCCATGACCCTTACCGACCGGGAGTACCAGCGGATGCGTGACACGGCGATCGCCATCATGCGCGCGGTCGGCGTGGACACCGGCGGCTGCAACATCCAGTTCGCCGTGGAGCCGCGCACCGGCCGGATGGTCGTGATCGAGATGAACCCGCGGGTATCGCGCTCCTCCGCGCTCGCCTCCAAGGCCACCGGCTTCCCCATCGCGAAGATCGCCGCGCGGCTGGCCATCGGCTACACGCTGGACGAGATCCCGAACGACATCACCGGCCAGACGCCAGCCTGCTTCGAGCCCGCGCTCGACTACGTCGTGGTCAAGGTGCCGCGGTTCGCGTTCGAGAAGTTCCCCGGCGCTGACACCACGCTCACGACCCACATGAAGAGCGTGGGGGAGGCGATGGCCATCGGCCGGAGCTTTCCCGAGGCGCTGCAGAAGGCCCTGAGGTCGCTGGAGAGCAACCACGGTCCGTTCGGCTTCAAAGAATGTCCCCCGCAAGACGCGGCGAGCCTGCTGCGTGACTGCGCCACCCCGCACGACGGCCGCCTGTCCACCATCCACCGGGCGCTGCGGGCGGGCGCCAGCCCGGAAGACGTCGCGGCGACAACAGGCATCGACCCGTGGTTCATCGAGCAGATCCAGCACATCAACCAGGTCGCCGAGCGGGTAAGACAGGCGCCGGCCCTGGACGCGCACACGCTGACCACGGCCAAGCAGAACGGTTTCTCCGACGCGCAGATCGCTGAGCTCCGCGGCACCGTGGAGACGGTGATCCGCGAGATCCGCTGGGGGCTCGGCGTGCGGCCGGTGTACCACGCGGTGGACACCTGCGCCGCGGAGTTCGCCGCCCGTACCCCGTACCTGTACTCCACCTACGACGAGGAGACCGAGGTCCCCCGGGGCGAGAAACCCAAGGTGATCATCCTGGGCAGCGGGCCGAACCGCATCGGCCAGGGCATCGAGTTCGACTACGCCTGCGTGCACGCGTCCTTCGCGCTCGCCGAGGCCGGCTACGAGACCGTCATGGTCAACTGCAACCCGGAGACGGTCTCCACCGACTACGACACCTCAGGTCGGCTCTACTTCGAGCCGCTCACCCTGGAGGACGTGCTCGAAGTAGTCCACGCGGAACGAGCCTCGGGAAGGGTCGAGGGCGTGATCGTGCAGTTCGGCGGGCAGACCCCGCTGGGCCTGGCCCGGGCGCTGGAAGCCGCCCGCGTCCCGGTGGTGGGCACCTCGCCCCAGGCCATCCACCTGGCCGAGGACCGTGCCGCGTTCGCTCGCGTCCTGGACGAAGCCGGGCTGACCGCGCCGCGGTACGGCACGGCCACGACCACCGGGGAAGCGGTCGGCATCGCCCGCGAGATCGGCTACCCGGTGCTGGTCCGGCCCTCGTACGTGCTCGGCGGGCGCGGCATGGAGATCGTCTACGACGACGCCACGCTGCGGTCCTACGTGTCCCGCGCGACCGACGTCAGCCCCGGCCACCCGGTGCTCATCGACAGGTTCCTCGACGATGCGATCGAGATCGACGTCGACGCGCTCTACGACGGATCGGAACTGTACCTCGGCGGCGTGATGGAGCACATCGAGGAGGCCGGCATCCATTCCGGCGACTCGGCCTGTGCGCTGCCGCCGATCACCATCGGGCGCGGCGACGTCGCGCAGATCCGCGCGGCCACAGAGGCGATCGCCCACGGGGTCGGCGTGCGCGGCCTGCTGAACGTCCAGTACGCGATGGCCGGGGGCGTGCTGTACGTGCTCGAGGCCAACCCTCGGGCCTCGCGCACGGTGCCGTTCGTGGCCAAGGCCACCGCGGTGCCGCTGGCCAAGGCCGCGGCGCGGATCATGCTGGGCGCCACCATCGCCGACCTCCGGGCTGAGGGCCTGCTGCAAAGCAGCGGCGACGGCGGCGAGCTGCCGCTGGACGCGCCGGTCGCGGTCAAGGAGGCGGTGCTGCCCTTCGGGCGGTTCCGCGACCCGGCCGGCCAGGGTGTGGACACCGTGCTCGGCCCGGAGATGCGCTCCACCGGCGAGGTGATGGGGATCGACGCCATGTTCGGCACCGCCTACGCGAAATCCCAGGCCGCGGTGTACGGGTCGCTGCCGGTGAAGGGCCGGGTGTTCGTCTCGGTCGCGAACCGGGACAAGCGGTCGATGATCTTCCCGGTCAAGCGCCTGGCCGACCTGGGGTTCGAGATCTGGGCTACGGACGGAACGGCGGAGGTGCTGCGGCGTAACGGGGTTCGTGCCAAGATCGTGCGAAAGCACGGCGACGGCCCATCACCTGACGGCGAGCCGACCGTGGTGACGCGGATTCTCGCTGGCGAGGTGGACCTGATCGTGAACACGCCGTTCGGCAGTCCCGGGCAATCCGGCCCCCGGCTCGACGGCTACGAGATCCGCACCGCCGCGGTCCGCCGCGGCATCCCGTGCGTGACGACGGCGGCCGGCCTCGCCGCCGCGGTGCAGGGCATCGAGGCCATCATCCGCGGCGAGGTCGGCGTCCGGTCGCTGCAGGAGTACCAAGGGGGGCCGAGGGGGTCTGGGGGGAAAGGCTTCCCTCCCAAGGCAGGTCCGGGGGGATGGGTCCCCCCGGACAGGGAGACGGGGGGATCCCGGGGGGTCGCCCCCCCGGGGCAACACAGTGAGTGAGGCGGCCGCGGGGCCGGTCCAGGTCCGGGCCACCGTGCTGACCCTGCGGCGCGTGGACGCCTATCACGCGCTGACCCTGGTCGCGCCGGCCATCGCGACCAGGTTCCGGCCCGGCCAGTTCGTCACCGTCGCCGTCGGCGGCCCGCAGACCTCCATGCTCGGGCGGCGGGCCTTCGCCGTGCACGACGTCCGCCCCGATCACGGCGGCACGGTGGAGTTCGTGTTCGAGGCCCTGGGGCCGGGCACCCGGTGGCTGGCCGCGCTGCGCGCGCGGGACTCCGTGGATGCCGTGGGCCCGCTGGGCCGGCCGTTCCCGGTGCCGAAGAACCCGTCCCGGTGCCTGCTGCTCGGCGTCGGCTACGGCAGTGCGCCGTTGTTCGCGCTCGCCGCGAAGCTGACCGACCGCGGCTCCAGCGTCGACTTCCTGCTCGGCGGCCAGAGCGCGGACCGGGTCTTCGGCGCGCTGACCGCCCGGCGGTCCGGGCGCAGCGCGACGATTACCACCGCCGACGGCTCGCTCGGCGCCCGGGGCCCGGCCACCGCCATGTTGGAGCAGGTCATCCGCGAGGCACGCACCGAGGTGATCTACGCCTCCGCGCCGGTGCCCGTGCTACGGGACGTCACGGCGCTGGCCGCCCGGTACGCGATCCCGGTGCAGGCCTCGGTGGACGTGCCCATGGCCTGCGGGTTCGGCGTCTGCATGGGATGCGTGCTGCCGGTTACCGGGACCGACGGGATCACCCGGATCGTGCGCGCGTGCGTGGACGGCCCTGTCTTCCGCGCCGACCTGGTCCGGTGGGATGACGTGGGTACGATCCCGTTCGACGCGCTCGGCGCGCCCGGCTGGAAACCCAAGGCCGAAGGCCATCTCCATGTCGGCTGATGTCCGTGCCGGGGCCGGAGAGGCCGAGCATGCCGGCTGACATGCGGGCCAGGCTCGGCCAGGTCGAGCTGCCCAATCCGGTGCTGGCCGCGGCCGGCTGCGCAGGCGCGGGCCGTGAGCTGGCCCAGTTCCTCGACGTCGCCCGGGTCGGCGCGATCATCAGCAAATCGATCATGACCGAGCCGCGGACCGGCAACCCCGCGCCCCGGCTGGCCGAGACGCCGAGCGGACTGCTGAACTCGGTGGGCTTGCAGGGTCCGGGCATCGACGCGTTCCTGCAGCGTGACCTGCCGTGGCTGCTGTCCCGCGGCGCGCGGGTCGTGGTCTCGGTCGCGGGCCAGACCATCCGCGAGTACGCCGCGCTGGCCTCCAGGCTGTCCGACGCGGCGGGTGTGTCCGCGGTCGAGATCAACCTCTCCTGCCCGAACGCCGAAGACGCCGGGCGCCTGTTCGCCCTCGACCCTGCGACCGCCGGGTCCGTGGTCGCGGCGGTGCGCGGCAGCCTCCGGCACGACATACCGGTGTTCGCTAAGCTGTCGCCGGACGTGACCGACATCGTGGCCATGGCCGGCGCGTGCGTCGCGGCCGGCGCGGACGGGCTCTCCCTGATCAACGTGCTGCTCGGCATGGTTATCGATCCCGCTCGCCTGCGTCCGGCGCTGGCTGGCGCGTACGGCGGCCTGTCCGGGCCCGCCGTCCGGCCGGTCGCCGTGCGATGCGTATGGCAGGTGAGAGAGGCGTTCCCCGATGTGCCGATCATCGGGACCGGCGGGGTGCGCACCGGCCGGGACGCGCTTGAGCTGCTGCTCGCGGGCGCTTCCCTGGTCGGCGTGGGCACCGCGATCGTGCATGACCCGTCGGCGTGCTCGCGCGTCGCACGGGAGCTGGAAGAGGAAGTGGGGGCCCTCGGCGCGGATCAGGTCGCCGACGTCATCGGCCAGGCCCACGGTGCTCGCGGCCGAGTCGGCGGCGGACTGGTAAACGGGCCTGGCGAGGCTAGCCGTCAAACGGGGTAAGCAACAATTGACAGAGCTGGAGCTGGAGAGTTTGGGAGGAGTGGCCGTGAGCAAGCCGGCGCCGGTGGCCGTCGCGCTCGACGCCCCCGACCTGGAGACGGCTGCGCAGTGGGCGGCGCTCGTGACGCCACACGTGAGCACGGTCAAGGTTGGCCTGGAGCTCTATCTGCGTTACGGACCGCAGGTGGTGGCGACGGTGCGGGGCGCCAACCGCGTGTCGGTGTTTCTCGACCTCAAGCTGCATGACATCCCGGCCACGGTGGCCGGGGCCGCCCGGGCGGTGTCCCGGCTGCGGCCCGACATTCTCACCGTCCACGCGGCCGGCGGCGCCGACGTCATCCGCGCGGCGGTCGAGGCGGCGCCGGGCACCTTGATCGCGGCGGTCACCGTGCTCACCTCGCTGGGCGACGACGACCTAGGCCAGATCGGGGTGGCCGGACCGGTATCGGACGCGGTGCTGCGGCTGGCCACCCTTGCGGTGGCGGCGGGGGCACAGGGCCTGGTCTGCTCGCCGCGCGAGGTCTCCGCGGTCCGGTCGGAGGTGGGCCCGGATGTGACGCTCATCACGCCTGGCGTGCGGCCGGCCGGCGCCGAGGCCTACGACCAGGCGCGGGTGGCGACGCCGGAAGAGGCCGTGCTGGCCGGCGCGGACCTGCTCGTGATCGGCCGGCCGATCACCCGGGCGCCGGATCCGGGCGCGGCCGCGGCGGCGATCGCGGCGTCGCTCCGGCGGGTCAGTGTCGCACGCGGTTCAGCCTGAACTCCGGGCCGGCCCGGATATCGCCGGCGACGCTCCGGAAGGCCGGGGGAGAGGCGCGGCTCTATGTGACCAATCCGCGACGCGCCCGGAAGGGTGGGCAACGGGCCGGACTACGATGGCATACGCTGGTGTCCTGCACCTTGACCACGGACTATCGCCCGATGAGACCTCTAGCTGAGGCTGGGGCACGCCCACGATAACTCTGAGTAATAAATTGCTTACTTTGAGTAATATATTTCAATTTGTGATGACGTAAACGGAGATTTGCGTTGCCGAAAGGTACATGATTGGCTAGTTTCCCCTCCCGACAAACCTTTTTTCCGACGAAACCCGAGGTGACCCCGAGTGGCTCTTCCTCCCCTCACTCCTGAAGAACGTGCGGCAGCACTGGAGAAGGCTGCCCGCGCCCGCAAAGAACGCGCCGAGGTGAAGAACCGCCTCAAGCGCGGAGCCACGACCTTGTCTGATGTCATCAAGGAAGGCGCGACTGATGACGTGATTGGCAAGATGAAGGTCTCGGCTCTGCTTGAGAGCCTGCCCGGCGTGGGCAAGGTGCGGGCAAAGCAGATCATGGAAAGGCTAGGCATAGCGGAATCGCGTCGCGTACGCGGGCTCGGCACCAACCAGCGGTCCGCGCTTGAGCACGAGTTCGCTGACTGAACCGCACGACAGGCCGGAGCCAAATCCAAACGGAGCCGCGGTCGCGACCCCGGTGCATTCGCGGCTGACCGTGCTCTCCGGGCCCTCCGGGGTCGGGAAGAGCACGGTCGTCGCCGAACTCCGCAGGATTCGCCCCGACATCTGGATTTCCCTGTCGGTTACGACACGCCGGCCGCGGTCCGGGGAGGTGGACGGCCGCGAATATCACTTTGTCGATGACGGCGAGTTCGATCGCCTGATCGCCAGCGGGGCTCTGCTGGAGTGGGCGCGGTTCGCCGGCCAGCGGTACGGCACGCCGCGCGCGCCTCTTACCGAGAGGCTCGAGGCCGGCGTCGCCTGCCTACTGGAGATCGACGTGGCCGGAGCGCGGCAGGTCAAACGGGCCGCGCCCGACGCCAGGCTGGTGTTCCTGGCCCCGCCCTCCTGGGACGAGCTGGTCCGCAGGCTCACCGGCCGCGGCACGGAGCCGCCCGAGGTGCTGGCCCGGCGGCTGGCGGCTGCCGAGGCTGAACTCGCGGCGGCCGAGGAGTTCGAGATCACGCTGGTGAACACATCCGTCCAGGACGTGTGCCGACAGCTGATAGCCTTGATGAAGCAGTGCGTCTTAGCGGAAGGCAGAACGTGGCAGGCACTCAGGTCGCCGACGGTATCATCAACCCGCCGATCGACGAGCTTCTCGATGTCGTGGACAGCAAGTACCGGCTGGTGATCATGGCCGCCAAGCGCGCCCGGCAGATCAACGCCTATTACTCTCAGCTCGGCGAGGGCCTGCTGGAGTACGTCGGCCCGCTGGTCGAGACGCGCAGCCAGGAGAAGCCGCTGTCCATCTCGCTCCGTGAGATCAAGGAGCGGCTGCTCAACGTCGAGTCCGCCGAGTCCTGAAGCAGGGAAGCCGGAGGCAGGCATGCCGGCGCCGGCCCGCGTCATCCTCGGTGTCGGCGCGGGCATCGCGGCCTACAAGGCGTGCGAGCTCGTCCGGCTGCTGACCGAATCCGGATACCGCGTCCGGGTCGTGCCCACTCCTGATGCCCTCCGGTTCGTCGGCGAGGCGACCTGGGCCGCCCTGTCCGGCGAGCCGGTCACCACCGACGTGTGGACCGGCGTATCGGAGGTGCCGCACGTCCGGCTCGGCCAGTCTGCCGACCTGGTCCTGGTCGTCCCCGCCACCGCCGACCTGCTGGCCCGGGCCGCCGCCGGGATGGCCGGCGACCTGCTGACCGCCACGCTGCTCACCGCCAGGTGCCCGGTGCTGTACGCGCCCGCGATGCACACCGAGATGTGGGAGCACCCGGCCACCCAGGCGAACGTGTCGCTGCTGCGCGGCCGCGGAGCCGTGGTGCTCGAGCCCGCGGTCGGTCGGCTCACCGGTTCCGACAGCGGGGCCGGCCGCCTGCCCGAGCCGCCGGAGATCTTCGCGGTGGCCGTCGGGCTGCTCGGGAGCGGTGACCAGAGGAGCCTCGGCGACCTGGCCGGCCGCCGCGTGGTGGTGTCCGCGGGCGGCACCAGGGAAGAGATCGACCCGGTACGGTTCATCGGCAACTGGTCCACCGGGACGCAGGGCTACGCGCTGGCCCGGGCCGCCGTCGCCCGGGGCGCCGAGGTGATCGTGATCGCGGCCAACGTCATGCTGCCCGATCCGGCCGGGGCCAAGGTCACCCGGGTCGTCTCGGCCCTCCAGATGCGGGACGCGGTAACCGTGGCCGCCGCCGGCGCGGACGTGGTCGTGATGGCGGCCGCGGTGGCGGACTACCGCCCCGAGGCCCGGAGCGAGGCGAAGATCAAGAAGGACGGGCAGCCGCCCGCGCCGCTGCGCCTGGTCGAGAACCCTGACATCCTGGCCGGGCTGGCCGCGCAGCGCGGTCCCGGACGCCGGCATCCGGTCCTGGTCGGGTTCGCCGCCGAGACGGACACCTCCGAGCAGGCCGCCCGGGCCAAGCTCGCCCGCAAGGGATGCGACCTGCTGGTGGTCAACCCGGTGGGGCACGGGCTCGGCTTCGGTACGCCCGACAACGAGGCGGTCGTCTACGGTGCCGACGGCACGGCCACCCCGATACCGCGCGGGCCCAAGGAAGCGCTCGCGAACGTGGTCTGGGACCTGGCCGCGGCCAACCTGGGGTGACCGCCGGGCGCCAAGCCCGAAGTAGGCGGCCAGGCCGAAGCAACCCGCCAGCCTGCAGACTCCGGATAGAATCGCCGGAGTTGTCCGGGCCCTAGGAGGGGGAATCGACGTGGCGCGTCGCCTATTTACTTCTGAGTCGGTGACCGAGGGTCATCCCGACAAGATGGCCGACCAGATCAGCGACGCCATCCTCGATGCCATGATCAAGGACGACCCGGGCAGCCGGGTCGCGGTGGAGACCCTGATCACCACCGGCCAGGTGCACGTGGCCGGCGAGGTCACCACCCAGACCTATGTCGACATACCCGGCATCATCAGGGACAAGATCCTCGAGATCGGCTACGACTCCTCGGCCAAGGGCTACGACGGAGCGTCCTGCGGCGTGTCGATCTCGATCGGCTCCCAGTCGCCGGACATCGCCCAGGGGGTCAACGACGCGTTCGAGTACCGCGAGGGTGAGGGCACCGACGACTTCGACCGGCAGGGCGCGGGCGACCAGGGGCTCATGTTCGGCTACGCGTGCCGCGACACGCCCGAGCTGATGCCCCTGCCGATCATGCTCGCGCACAAGCTGGCCCGCCAGCTGGCCGAGGTGCGCCGCGCGGGCACGGTGCCGTACCTGCGCCCGGACGGCAAGACCCAGGTGACCATCGAGTACGCCGGCGACCGGCCGGTACGCCTGGACACCGTGGTGGTGTCCACGCAGCACGCGCCCGACATCAATCTCAAGGAGCTGCTCGCCCCCGACATCCGGGATTACGTGGTCGAGCCCGTGCTGGCTGACGCGGGTATCGACTGCGAGGACTTCCGGCTCCTGGTCAACCCGACCGGCCGGTTCGAGATCGGCGGTCCGATGGGGGACGCCGGGCTGACCGGGCGGAAGATCATCATCGACACCTACGGTGGCATGGCGCGGCACGGAGGAGGCGCCTTCTCGGGCAAGGACCCGTCGAAGGTCGACCGCAGCGCGGCCTACGCCATGCGCTGGGTGGCCAAGAACGTGGTCGCCGCGGGCCTGGCCGACCGCTGCGAGGCCCAGGTGGCCTACGCGATCGGCAAGGCGGTGCCGGTCGGGCTGTTCGTCGAGTGCTTCGGCACGGAGAAGGTGCCGGTGGAACGGATCCAGGACGCGGTCCTGAAGGTCTTCGACCTGCGGCCCCGCGCCATCATCTACGCCCTGGACCTGCTCCGTCCGATCTACGCGCAGACGGCGGCGTACGGGCACTTCGGCCGCACCGAGCCCGACTTCTCCTGGGAGCGCGTCAACCGCGCCGACCAGCTCCGCGCCGCCGCCGGGGCCTGAATTTATCCCTAACGAAACGTGGTTCGTGCCCCATGCACCCACGGAGCCGCCGCCCACGCCCTGCGCCCTCGAACACAGGTACGGCGCTTAAGCGCAAGCATCCCGCCGGCTCTGGTAGGACGGAACCGTGGCGAAGGGCTCGAAGGATCAGGCGGTCAGCGAGCGGCTGCCGGTCGCCCGGGTGGCGGTCGACATCTCCCTCGCCCACCTCGACCGGCCCTTTGACTACCTGGTCCCGGCCAGCATGGACGAGGCGGCCGTGCCCGGCTGCCGGGTCCGGGTCAGGTTCGCCGGCCGGCTGATCGACGGCTACCTGCTGGACCGGATCCAAGCCAGCGAGCACCAGGGCAGGCTCGCCCGCCTCGAGCGCGTGATATCTCCGGAGCCTGTGCTCACGCCGGAGATCTTCGGCCTGGCCCGGGCGGTAGCCGACCGCTACGCCGGCACGCTGGCCGACGTGCTCCGGCTGGCCATCCCGCCCCGGCACGCCGCCGCCGAACGCGAAGCCCCAGACGCCCCGACGTCCCAGCCCTCAGGTACCGCCGTCGCACCGCCCCGGCCCGGACCCGGCTCGTGGACCAGGTACCCGGCCGGGCCGGCCTTCCTGGCCGCGCTGGCCGAGGGCCGCCCGGTCCGGGCCGCCTGGTCGGCCCTGCCCGGTCCCGACTGGCCGGCCGAGATCGCCATCGCCGCCGCCGTCACGGCCGCCGCCGGCCGCGGCGTGGTCATCGTGGTGCCGGACGCTCGCGACCTGGCCCGCGTCGACGCAGCGCTGACCGCTGTGGGCCCCGACGGGCCAGGCGGCCGGGCGGGCCATGTCTGCCTGACCGCCGATCTCGGCCCGGCTGAGCGGTATCGCCGCTGGCTGGCCGTGCTCCGGGGTGCGGTCCGGGTGGTGGCGGGCACGAGGGCCGCGATGTTCGCCCCCGTCTGCCGGCTGGGCCTGGTCGTCCTCTGGGACGACGGCGACGACCTGCACGCCGAGCCACGGGCGCCGTACCCGAACGCCCGGGAGGTGCTTGCCCTGCGCGCTCACCGATCCGACGCGGCCGCCCTGATCGGCGGGTTCGCCCGAACCGCCGAGCTGACCCAGCTGGTCGCGGCCGGCTGGGCCAAGCCGCTGGGCGCCTGCCCGGAGGCCCTGCGCCAGGTCGCGCCGCGGGTCCGGGCCGCGCCGGACGAGGCCGAGCTGGCCAGGGACGCCGCGGCCATGACCGCCCGCCTGCCCAGCCTGGCCCTGCGCACCGCCCGCGCCGCCCTGGCTGCCGGGCCGGTCCTGGTTCAGGTCCCCCGGAGCGGCTACCTGGCCGCGATCGCCTGCGCTCGGTGCCGCGCCCAGGCCCGGTGCGCCGCGTGCGGCGGGCCGCTGCAGGTCGGCGGGTCGAACGAGGTGCCCGGCTGCCGGTGGTGCGGCGCGCTGGCGGCGGACTGGACCTGCCCGCGCTGCGGGTCCGGCCAGCTGC
>Ga0187781_10001366_pt1 | contig 18434 bp, 17 predicted proteins | sample 0715_SJ02_MP02_2_FD_132447 | JGI IMG/M metagenome (GOLD analysis project Ga0187781, IMG submission 132447) | Tropical peat soil microbial communities from peatlands in Department of Meta, Colombia - 0715_SJ02_MP02_20_MG | ecosystem: Environmental > Terrestrial > Soil > Wetlands > Peat | place... | reverse complement strand
TTGCCCAGTGAAGCGGCGTTTTGCACTTCAGCCCCGCGGCTACGCGCCGGACAAAAAAAGCGAACACAAGAGCCGTGAAGGCACCGAGAACCAATCCGTAGAAACAAATGAACAGTAGGCCGAAGGCCTGGCGCGTGGGCCAGCCAACGCGGGGCCCAGTCCACATCATGCGAATCCATATGGTGAAGCTCATGAAGAAGCAGCCGCAAATCCAGGCACTGAGGTAGTAGATCAGGCTGCCGCGGCGCGTCATATGCGGCGCTGGATTTTGGGGAAATCGAGCCAGACTTTCACGCCGCAGAAATGCGAGCCCTCGGTGCAGATGGGGGTGGAGATTCCGGCGCGGAGATAGCAAGGAGGACCGATGAAGCGGGCCAGCTCCGGCAATGCGGCACGCACCTGCTCGACCTCTTCGAGGGAGGCCTGGTAAATCTCCTCCTGCGCATTGAAGCAGGTGCGCATCGTCCATTTGTGGAGCAGATGCAGGAGCGATCCGGATTCGACCAACCGTATGGCTTTGGCATTTGGCAGCACGTAAAGCGCAATTTCGCGCGAAACGCCGCGATCGAGCAGTTCATTTTTTGCGGCCCAGGCTTCTTGCATCGCTTGCTGATACAACTCGAGAGCGCCCCGGTTTTCGCGAATCAGCATGGGAGTGATGTAGTCCGGTGCGCGCGTATCGGCCAGCGTGAGAAGCGGCCGCGAGCCGGGAACCATCCGATGGCGCTGATCCTGGCTATCGGCCGTGTGGCTGATTTTTTTTGCGAAGGTGAAATTCGCATGCTGGAGTGGGCGCATCATCGGGGCGTGCACGCCGATGTTGAGCGTCTCGCGGCGGTATGAATTCCGCGCGGGATTGAGCATGCGGTCGAGTGCTTCGGAATCAGAACACTCCGCGGTCGTGAGACCCATCACCGCACGAAATGCATCGGCCGCGACTTCGATGGCGCGCGGCGAATAATCCACCAGGCGCGAAGTCGAGCCCGCGAGCTGGGCGTCGAATTCCCGGGCAAATGATTCGCCATCGCTGGCGGGCGTTTGCCATTCCGGAATTTCGTCCATCGGCGGATTATCGAAGCGATCGAAAAACTGCGGATCCACTTCGCGCACCCGCGCGACCATCTCCCCCACGATCGCGCGCGCTTCAGCTGGCGTGTCGTTGGCTGCTTGCATCCGCCAAAGCCGGTGCAGAACGATACCCGAAAGCGTGTGGACCATCGTGGTGAACGCCGCGACCGGCAGAACGTACCGCGCGACTTCGATCGCGCGCTTTTCGGATTGGCGCTGCACTTTCTGCACGCGTTTGGGATGCGACATCGAGGTGACATGCCAGATGTCGCCGAGAATTTCGCGCGCCGTAGGCTCGAGCAGGAGCGTCAGTTCGCGATAGTGCTGCCAGGCGCGGGCGATCGCCTTTTCGTAGAGGGCGCGCTCGGCCGGGCTGAAGGAGGCAGACTCGGGAGGAACGAAAGCCTGTGCGCGGTCGAGGCGGACGTAGCGCTGGCTTTGCTGCTCGGAATTGTAAAACGGATGCGCATGCAAGAAGGACCAGACGAACTGGCGGCTCACGTTTTCGAGGCCGAATTCGAAATGCGCGTGTTGATAGACCGTGTGGTGCCCGCCCTGATAAGTGCCCGAGCCGATCGTGAGGCGCTGCTTATCGGTGATTTCTTCCGGGCTGATGATGCGCGGAGAGTAGCACGTGCGCGCTGCGGCAATCGCCGAATCGAATGGATGCGCAAAATAATTGCGCAGAGTTATCCGCGGCGCGGCGGTTTCGATGAGCGATCCGGGCGGCAAGTCGGGGGAAGCGGACAATTGCGTGGCCATGTCTCGACCGGCATTCTACACCGTGCGCGAGATGGAATCATCAGGACGGGGATCTGCAAGCTGAAGATACAAGGGCCCCATTTATGCAACTTGTCGAAGGGGGCAAAAAGACTTTCCTCAGGGGCTAAAGCCCGCCTAAAGGCCGCTGCTGATGTCGGAGCTGAAGCTCCGACCCCCTAACAAAAAGCTTCGCCACAATCTGAGTTGTGCGAGGCACAGACGGGCGTGTGTGAACAGGCGTTGCTACTTTTTTGCGGCGGCTTTGTCGGCGTATTTTTTCTGGAAGCGTTCGACGCGCCCTGCCGTATCGATCAGTTTTTGCTTGCCGGTGAAGAACGGATGGCAACTTGCGCAGATTTCGAAGCGGATCATATTGCCCTTGGCCGTCGAGCGGGTCTGGAACGTGTTGCCGCAGGCGCAGTGCACCGTCACGGCGTGGTAGTCCGGATGAATTCCTTCTTTCATGAAATGCTCCTGTCTGCCGGCCGGTCTGCGCGTCCCAGAAGGCTATTGCACGGCCGCGTCGCTAGGCCAGCGAGGAAACTCTAATTATACGCAATTAGATGCGTGGTTTCCACAGGGGTCGCAGGCCACGGATTTGAGCCGCAGTCGTTTCAGGAAACGAAGGCGCAGCCGACGCGGGAGCGGCCGGTCTCAAGGCGGTTGGTGTACACCTTGCGAAGAATGACGCGGACCGGAGGCAGGATCGGGACGTTCAGCACGGCGCTGAATTGATTGGGCAGCTCTTCGGGTTTTTCCACCAGCAAGGCCACGCCTCCATAGCTCAAGTCGATCACTGTGGCTGTTTTTCCCGCATCATCTGCCAGAACAGCATTCGCCTTCGTGCCAGCGAGCGAGACGCGCTCCCACTTTCGCTGCTCCGCATGGGTGGCCGTGCGCGGAGCAGGCGCCGGCGCCGGCGGTGTAGCGGGCCGGGCGGGCGAGGGAGGCGCAGGCGGTGCCACAGCTTTTGGCGAAACGGAAGGCGCGGGAGTCTCGCGCGCAGCAGGCGTTTCAATAGAAATTACGCGTGAGGGCGCGCGCCCCGCGTGCTTGAGTTGATACAGCCGCTCATCCGCCACGCTCAAGAGAGCGCCTTTGAGTTCTCCATCCTGCGGGTGCACGGCAACACCGAAATCAAGAGTCACGGCGATGTCGATCTTGAGCGCGCGCACCTCATTTTCGTATTGCGTGCGAATACGGCGGCAGAGGGTGACCGCTTGCTCGGGGTCGGTTTGAGGCAGGAGCAGGGCGAACTCGTCTCCGCCGATGCGAAAGGCGAAGTCGGAAGCACGGATGGTGCTGCGCAGCGTAGCGGCGGCGAGTTGCAGCACTTTGTCGCCCTGCAAGTGGCCGTGGCGGTCGTTCACTTCTTTGAGCTTGTGCAGATCGAGGATGACGATGGCGAGTTGGTGGCCGTAGCGCTTGGCGCGATTCAATTCCTTGTCGCAGTACTCGTCGAAAAGGCGGCGATTGTAAACGCCGGTGAGCGGATCGGTAGCCGCGTTGAATTGAAGCTTTTTGAATTCGTCATACTCCATCAGGATGGGCACGCGCAGAAAACTGGTGGAGGCGAGCACATCCACCATGGCGGTTTTGAGAGAAACGCGCTTGCCGAGGCTCTCAGTAAGTTCACGCCGGCGCTGGAGAATGCGGTCCCAATACTGGTTCGCTTGGGCTTCGCTCAGGTCGATCTGGGCGATGGTTCGGAAGAATTGGCGCAGGAATTGTCCGCGGACGGGTTCGTCGAGTCCTTCGAGGGTCTCCACCAGGAGCTCCATGAAAGACTCTTCTGCCGAAGGCTGCGGCTGGACGGCTTCGCCGGGCTGGGGCATCAATTGGTACCGAAACAGTTCTGCATTACCCTGAAATGCAGGGGCACAGCGGGGGCGGCGATAATATAGCAAGGAACAGTCCAATCGCCTACCGGAGTTCTACGATTTGCTGGCCTGTAATTCGCTGCAAATGTGGAAATTAGAACAATTCAAGCCGGGAATCGGGGCGAAGCTAAGGTGCAGAATGGAAGGCGGAGAATTTCCTTCCACTTTCTACCTAGATGGCTTCACTATTTCGGCGGAAGGGGGGAAACTTCTTACCCAATTGGTTTAAGGAATTCGACCCCTACGAGGTGGACGTCCCCAGCTTCTTGCTGACGCTTTACACGGGCTTGGATCGGGGGCATACCGGCGGGGACTAACGCTGAGGACGTGATCGAAGGGGCTGGAATCGTTAAGGTGACCACGTCATTCATCGCCAGCGGGCGCGGACTGGTGACAAACGCGCCTATCGCACTGATATCCAATGTTTTAGCTAACTCCAAAAACTGCTCCCCATACGCGTCCTTCCCCCTGATAAACAGCGGGACTTGGAGGTTGATGCGCGGGGAGCGCCTACGTTCGTCGTATCCCGGTGTCATGCCCACTTTGTGATGGGCGACGTTCTCCCGAAGGCCCATTGGTACCCCAGTTGTAGTACCGATATGAACCGCAATTTTTAGGCAACTCTATGTGAGTGCGAGGGTTTTAATTATCATCATTGAAATCATACGATTAGGCTTGTCTCAAAATGATTTAGACCAAGGAATCGAGCAAGAATTTGCAAGACACTGTCCAGAGGTTTTCATTTAATGTGCAAATAGGACGCATTTCCCATTGACACCTTTTGTCCCCTTTGCGAGCATCGGTTTCCACAAGCGCTTGTCCTTTCGTCCCCATGCGCTCGAGATTCAGAGGTATCATCGCGTCCGGGCGAACCTCAACGGGAGGGGTACTTGCAGAAAAGTCTCACTACTGAGCCCCAGGTAAACGGGCAGGCCGTTCTCCAAGTCGTTGCCAGCCTTCTGGACGCGTTTGACCGGCCCCTGGTCGTTGCCGACCGCGTTGGGCGGGTGCTCTACTCGAATGTGCAAGCACAGGGCATGTTGAGCTCCAGCCGGCCGGATGAAAAAGGCGGCCAGAACCTGTTTACCGATCTCCTGCAGGCTGACAGCAAACCGATTCTGGGTCAGCTAGAAGACGGCCAGCAAGAGGTCGTGGTCTCGTTCCAGGCCCCCGAGGGTAGCAGCCGGGCCCGCGTGCGGTGGCTGCCGGAACCGGACTGGCTTGTGGCGTACCTTGAACCGGCTCCCCCGGCGCCTCCCGAAGGCGAAGCCGAAATGCGGCAAACGGTCCAAGACCTCCTGCAAGAAAGAGAGATTACGTATCGCAATCTTCTGGCCGCTTATCTGCGGCTTCAGGAAGTGAACCGGCAAAAAACAGTCTTCCTGGCATCCGCCGCCCACGAATTGAAGACGCCGCTTGCGGTCATGAAGGGTTATTACGATTTGTTGCTTTCGGGATCGCTCGGCAAGGTAAGCGACCGCCAGCAAGAGATCCTGCGGGAGTCGAAGGAGAGCTGCGATCGGCTGGTGCGCCTGGTCTCCATGTTCCTGAACTACTCGGCTCTGGAGAGCGGGAAACTGGTTCTGCAATTGCGGGAAAATGACCTGCGCGACTGTATCAAGGAGCTCGGTTTCCGCTGGGAGGATGCCTTCAAAAGGGCGAATGTGCATCTGGATATGCGCGTCAGCCCGGACCTCCCGCTTTTCAAGTTCGACTACCAAAAGGTGCAGCAGTGCATGGCCAACCTGCTCGATAACGCCTTGAAGCACACCCCGGCAGGCGGAACGGTGGAGTTCCTTGCCGAGCCGCACTTTTGGGAGAGGCGCATCTCCGAGATATCGCGCTCGACGGAGCGGCGCCAGGGCCGGGGGAACCGGCCCAATTCGGTCATGATTTCGGTGAAGGACACCGGCTCGGGGATTGCCGCGGAATACCATCAGGAAATTTTCGAGGAATTCGTGCGCGTCGATCCATCTTCCTCGGGGATGGGACTCGGGCTGGCGATCACCAAGCGGCTGATTCAGGCGCATCGCGGGAAAGTGTGGGTAGATAGCGAATTGGGCCGGGGGAGCGCATTTTCGTTTCTGCTGCCCATCAACGTCGAGTAAACTGCTAAGAGAGGCCGAGCGAAGACATTCCGCTCGTTAGGATAAGAAATGGCTGAAAAAGAAAAAATTCTTGTAGTCGACGATGAACCCAGCATCCGCAAATATTTGCAGACGCTGCTGGAGGTGGACGGATTCGACGTCCACACCGTACCGAGTGGAAAAGACGCGCTCGAGCGCATCGGCGGCGGCGAACGTCCGGACTATGTGATTCTCGATGTGCTGATGCCGGAAATGGACGGCCTGGAAACGCTGCGCCGACTGATGCAGCTCGACCATTCGCTCAACGTGATCATGCTTTCTTGCTCCAACGAAGTCACCACGGTGGTCGAAGCGATCCGCCTCGGCGCGCTCGATTACTTGACGAAGCCCTTCGAGAAGCCCGAGCTCGATGCGGCTCTGCTGAAGTGCCGCCAGAAGCAGGAGTTGCGCTCGGAAAACAAGGCGCTGCGCGAATACTGCGAGCAACTGACCGAGGACCTTTCGTTCCTCGCCGCGAGCCCGCAGATGCTCAAGATCCGCCAGCAAATTTTGCAGATTGCCCCGGTGGACGTCCCCGTCTTCATCAGCGGAGAAAGCGGCGTGGGCAAAGAAGTGGTGGCGCGGATGATCCATCTGCGCTCGACCCGGCGGCAACAAGCTTTCGTGAAAGTAAACTGCGCCGCCCTACCCGGCGAATTGCTCGAATCAGAACTGTTCGGTTACGAGCAGGGCGCCTTTACCGGGGCTGTCCGCGCCAAGCCCGGCAAATTCGAGCTGGCCACCAAGGGCACAATGTTTCTCGACGAGATTGCGGAAATGAGCCCGCATCTCCAGGCGAAGCTTCTCCACGTGCTCCAGGACGGGCAATTCTCGCGCCTGGGTGCCCGGGCGGTGATCAACGTAGATGTTCGCGTCCTCGCGGCCACCAACATGGACGTGAAGGAAGCCATGCGAACCGGCCGCTTCCGCGAGGACCTGTACTATCGCTTGAATGTCCTCTCGATTCACATCCCACCGCTCCGGGAGCGGACGGCGGAAATCCCGCTTTTGTTCCGCCACTTTCTTGTGAAATACAGCGAGAAATATCAAAAGGCTGCGCCCGAACCATCGAAACATTTGCTGGACGCAGCGCTGCGTTATCCCTGGCCGGGAAATCTCCGCGAGCTCGAGAATTTCGTAAAACGCTACGTGATCCTGGAAGACGACGAAGGCAGCTTGCGCGAACTTCTGGAAATGACCGGCCAGCATCAGCGCACTGCTCCGCGCGAAGAAGCCCCCGCTCCCAAGGAGCAGGGACTCAAGGCGCTCGTCCGCAGCCTGAAGGACGAAGCGGAAATGGAAGCCATCGCCGACGCACTGGAGAAAACGAACTGGTGCCGCAAGGACGCCGCAAAAATGCTGGGAATCAGCTACAAGGCGTTGCTTTACAAAATGCGGCAATTCAATCTGGACTCGGGCCGCGGCTCGCGCGCCGCTGCGGCAAGAGAAGCCGCCGCGAAAGAAGCCGCCGCAAAAGCAGCTGCGGCGAAAGAAAACGCGCCGCCGGCTGCTGTCAGCCGCGAATCTTAGGCTCTTCAGAACTCGGACCCTTCAAGCCGATGGCCCTGCGCGGGGGATGATTTCGGGGCTTGAACCGTTATGGAAGTCCGGGGAGTCCTAGTCCGGCCCGTTACTTCTAGGCCGTGCAAAATGTTGCATAACTAGAGCACCTTCTAAGAAATAGCACTACCCAACCCCTCAGACTTAGTCTAGTATTCCCGTCCGAATTGGAACACGCGCCGGAGGGGAGAGCGTGTGCGGACGAGGCCTCGCGCCCAGCTGAGGGTTTGTCCATACGTTTGGCGCTGTTTCCAAAGGGTTTGTTGCGCACGACGTTTTTTGACGTTGGAGGGGGAGGGCGCGCAGCCCATCCGCGGATGGAACCAACCTCTGCTAAATACTTGGTGTGCTTTGGAATAGCGATTGCAACTTTCCCAGGGGGGATGCTGTGCACTTCAATCTAGGTCTGGAGGAGCAGCGGGGATGACGGAGCGTCGCATGGCCCGCCGGTACGATTTGTCGCTGCCGGTGAACGTCCGCCTGCCAATCAATCGAGAACCCGGATCGCACAATGGCCAGACCCGGGATATCTCAACGCGGGGCGTCTATTTCACAATGCACAAGGAGCTGGCTCCCGGAACCGAAGTGGATTTCACGCTGACGCTGCCCGCAGAAATCACTCGTGGCACCGAGGTTTTCGTTCGGGCTCACGGCCGGGTGGTCCGAGTGGATAAGCACCGCGATGAGGAACACGAAAGCATCGGTGTGGCCGCCGTGATCGAGCGCTACGACATCATTCGCGGAGAAAGTGCGCACGTGTAAGCCGCCGGGGCCTTTGTTCGATCGTGAGGCAGCGCAATCGAGTCACGCGCTCCCTGACTTGCCGCATTCGATTCTGTGCCGGAGGTCTTTTTCGAGCGCGAGCTGTGCTTGGGCCGTCTCCCGAATTCCTTCCCCGGGAGACCGGCGAAAATCTGTTGCACTTGGACTCGCAGTCAGCCTAGCATGTTCCCACTTTTCACTCAGAGGAGGGTCCGATGAGAGTAGCGGACCTGATTGCTTCGCGCCGTGAAGTTTATTCCATCCTGGATGAAACCACCATCCATGACGCAGCGCGCTACCTGCGTGAGCGTCAAGTGCGCGCGGTCGGGGTGTGCGATAAGCAGGGCGTCCTGGTCGGCGTGGTTTCCCACAGCGATATTTCCGATAAAGTCGCCGCCGAAAATAAATGTCCTGCATGGATGCGGGTCACGGAAATCATGACCCGCCGGCTCATCACCGCCACTCCCGAAACCTCGATCGAAGATTGCCTGCGCCTGATGGACCAGCACGGAATCTTCCACCTGGTCGTGATGGATAGCGAGAAGGGGTATCGAGGAATGATCTCGGTCACGGACCTGCTCCAGTTGTTCGCTTCCGATCAAAAGGCCCGCGCCGATATGCTCGAAGCCCTGATTTTCCCCCAGCGCTAAATCACAGGGGCCTTTCAGTCCCTGTCTGAGCGCAACCCACCAAGACCTTTGGAGTGCCGAAGCTTGCCTGTCCCCAGCGCAGCCGAGGGGCTTCCGCTTTGTTTTCAAATCCGGTACAACGCTCGCCAACATCTGCCCGGGCTATATCCCGCAGGATCTCAAGAGAGCGAAGCCGTCCCTGATTTCCACAGGGTTTCTCCCTTTGGCACGTCGGGCCGCGCCATCTCTGCGGAACCTGCTTCGCATCGCTTGGGAAACTCCATTCCTCTAAGTGCCAAGGATTTTCTGGGTTTGGGCGTACCGAATATTGCCGCGGTGTTCCTAGAACTACCTTCTCGCAATTTTGTCTGAGATTTTACCCGCCTGAAAAGAAACGGGTTAGACCCCGGCCAAGCTTCCAACTACTGCTCTTGCCCCGCCTCGCCGCTAAGAGCGGGTTGGCGTCCCATGTGCAAAGTAGGAGCTAGCGCTTCGGCTCAAACGGGGTGGACTGACTGCTCATGGCCTCTGCGGCAGAACTCAAATCGCTGCCCTACACACAGGCGGCTGAACTTCCCCCGGAACACGTGTACTTCGGGCCCTCCGAACCTAGGCGCGCAGTCCGGCAGCGCGTGGAACGAGCCGCGGGCCTGAATGTACCGATTTTGATCCTGGGGGAGAGCGGGACCGGAAAAGAGGTCCTGGCTCGCTTCATTCACGAGCGCTCGCCCTGGCGCGCTGGCCCCTTCGTGAAGGTGAATTGCCCGGCCATCCCGGGCACCCTCCTCGAAAGCGAGTTATTCGGCTTTCAAAAGGGCTCCTTTACAGGCGCAAATGCCTCCAAGCCCGGGCGCATGGAGCTCGCCCAGGGCGGCACGCTGTTCATGGACGAAATCGCGGAGCTCGACGCGGGCCTCCAAGCCAAATTGCTTCACGTCTTGCAGGATGGCCACTTTACCCGGATTGGCGACCACGAGGAAAAGCAAGTGGATGCGCGAGTCATCTGCGCGACGAATCGGCAGCTCACCAAGGAGATCGAGGTCGGAGGATTCCGCGCGGATCTGTTTTACCGCATCAACGTCATCAGCATCTGCCTGCCTCCTCTGAGGGAGCGGCGAGACGATATTCCTTACCTCATCGAATATCACCGGGAACAGTTTAATCGCCGGTTCAAGCGCGAAGCAGCGCCGCTCTCAAGGGAAGTTGTCCACCAACTCCAGCAGCGCAATTGGCCCGGGAATGTCCGCGAACTCGAAAACTTAATGGCGCGCTATGTGGTGCTCGGCTCGGAGGAAGCATTTCACGCGGAGAAAGCAGAAGACAAGAAGCCGTTCCATTTCGCCTACGACATCTCCGAAGACGGCAATATCCCCCTGAAGCGGATCGCGCAGCAGGTCACTCGCCGCATGGAGCACGACGTCATCCTGAAAGTTCTCCAGGCGAACCACTGGAATCGCCGCAAGGCCGCGGAAGTCTTGAAAATCAGCTATCGCGCCCTTCTCTATAAAGTCCGCCAGGCGGGCCTTCCGGCCAAACGCCCACAGCGGAAGCTGGACGTCGAGGCGGGAATGGCCGCCGACGCCTCTCTCGGCGACTGACCGCTCAATCGAAAAATCATTCGCGCCTTCATCGTTGTTTGAGGAACTTCCCCTCCTTTGGCCCCCCTTGCACCCTTGTCTGGTATGAAATCAGTTACTCCGTCCCGCTTGCTCCCGTCCTGCAATTCCGCTAGCCTAACCTTCGATGGCGAAAAATTCGTCGAAGCCGCATCTCAAAGTCTGCCTTCTCTCGCCTCATCCGATGGTGTTGGACGAGTTCAACCGTCTGCTTTCGAATTCCGGCTTCCACATCGTGTCGCGGCAGCTCGACTCCATGCTCGCTCCGGATTTGCGCAATTTCGATGTCCCCCGGGCCGCTATCTATGTGATCGACGCTCACGCCGCGCGCCAGGCTACGGGCGCTTTGCTGGGAAATATCCTCGATCGTCACAACACCGCCCGTTTGCTGGTGGTGGGCGACAAGCTCAAAGAAGCCGATAGCTACGCCTTGCTCCGCCAGGGCGTGAAGGGAATCCTCAATTACGCCGAAGCGCGCGAGCAGCTTCCGCGGGCGCTTCCGCTCGTGGCCGCGGGCGGCTTCTGGGTGCCACGCAGCGTGCTTTCCCGGTTTGTCGATTCCATCCTGAGCACCACGCAGGGCCGGCGCTTGCGCGGAGATTCCCCCACGGAATTGAGCCGTCGCGAACAGGAAGTCCTGAGCGGCCTGCTCGAGAATCTGGCGAACAAGGAAGTTGCCGACCGGCTGCACATCTCCGAGCGCACCGTGAAATTCCACGTCTCCAACCTGCTGGCTAAGTTCGGGGTGCGCCGCCGGGCAGACCTGATTCTTCTCTGCTACCAGCGCCGCGGCGGCGCGGCCTAGCTTCGAGCGGTCCAGAGCTTCCGGTTTCCTCCCACCTTTTGCGCGATTCATGCTCAAATCCCGGGTGGGCGTGCTGCTATAATTTTCTCCTTCGCCCTTGCGAGGTGAGGTTCGCTGACCGAATGGCTACTTTTTCCATCGAAAACTTCGGCTGCCGCGCTACCGAATCAGACGCAGCGACGCTGCGCGGGCGCTTGCTCTCGGGCGGATTCGAGCTTGTCCACGACCACGCGCGGGCGAGCGTCATCGTGCTGAATACTTGCACCGTCACTGCCGCAGCCGATTCACAGGCTCGCGAGGCCGTGCGCAAGATTCACCGCGCCAATCCCAGCGCTCGAATCGTCCTCACCGGCTGCTACGCGCAGCGCGCACCGGAAGAACTGGCCGCACTCGAAGGCGTAACGCTCGTAGTCGGCAATTCGCACCAAACCGAGATCCCGAGCCTGCTGGGCCAATTCGCCGCGCGTGTTGATACCGAGCCGGCGCGCGCAGGACAATTTGTTCCGCTCGCGGAGCTTCACAGCGACCCGATGTCGCTCGCTCGCGGGCCGGCGAAGATTCTCACCGGCGATATTTTCAGCCAAACGCTTCTTTCCATGGCACCGTCCGAGGATTTCATCGCCGACCGGACGCGGCCCATCTTGAAAATTCAAGACGGCTGCAATAACCGCTGCTCTTATTGCGTGATTCCGTTTGTGCGAGGCCGAAGCCGGAGCCTGCCGCCCGGCGCCGTGATCTCCGAAATTCGAAAGCTCGCCGAATCAGGAGCCAAAGAAGTGGTCCTCAGCGGGATCAATCTGGGCAGCTATGGCCGAGACCTGGAGCCAAAAGCGTGCCTCCCGGATCTCGTCATGCGGATTCTCACCGAAACCAAGCTCGACCAACTTCGCCTCAGTTCGATCGAGCCGCAGGACGTGACCGAAGACTTCGTGTCGCTTGTCGCTTCCTCCGCCCGCATCGCCCCGCATTTTCATGTGCCGCTGCAATCCGGGTCGAACCGGATTCTGCGCGCGATGCGGCGCTGGTACCGCGCCGAGCATTACGCCGAACGCATTCGCAGCATCCGCCACTGTATGCCCGACGCAGCGATTGGCGCGGACGTAATCGCCGGCTTTCCCGGCGAGACCGACGAGGACTTCGAAGAAACTGTGCGGCTCATTGAGAGCCTTCCGTTCACCTACCTGCACGTTTTCTCGTTTTCAGCGCGCCCCGGAACGGAAGCCTCGAAGCTTCCAATGCAGATAGAGCCTCATGTGGTGCGGGAGCGCGCCCGGCGGCTGCGTGCCCTCGGGCAGAAAAAGGCCGCTGCATTCCGCGCGGCCCAATCGGGGCGCCCAATGCGCGCACTCACGCTTGCTCGCACGGGGCCCGATTGGACCGAAGCGCTGACTCCAAATTATTTGAGGGTTCGAATCGCTGGCCGCTGGCCCGCAAACCAATGGCACTCCGCTTCGATTGAGCGAGCTACATCGGAATCCGCTGGCGTTTCGGACTGGCTCCGGCTCCGTTGAAATCCTGCTCTGCAAGACGCCGCCCCGGCAGCGTTTTTCTGGAGTGCGGCGGCTTGACGCCGCTTTGGACCCGTATTCGCGGACTAAAAGCCATTCACTCGACCGAGGCTTGACTCGGTCGGCACAATTGACGCGCTCCCTATCTTGGGGTGTCAGCAGGGCGACTAACTCTCGAAAATTACTTCCGCAAGCGCCCAGTTTCCGCTGTGCGAGATCGTGAGCGAAATGTTCCTCACGCCAAGCGCATCGGCTACCTGCCTCGCGACCCCCTCAAGCCGCAGCGTCGGCTTGCCGCTCAGCTCCCGCGTTACCTCGATGTCGCGCCAGCGCACGCCTCGCCTCCAGCCGGTTCCAAGCGCCTTCATCGCCGCTTCTTTCGCGGCGAAACGGCCGGCATAGCGCTCGAATTTATTGCGATATCTCTCGCAATAGGCCACTTCTCCCGGTGTGAAGACCCGCTCGAGGAAGGGCGTCCCATGGCGCGTGATGGCGGCCTCGATTCGGTCGATTTCCGCGATGTCCAATCCCAGTCCGACGATCACGCATCCCTCGAATGCCGCCGCTGCACGCAATGCTCAACGGAGCGTGGAACTGCGCTGCGCCCGGATTATATACTTGAGAGGCTGCCAGATTCGGCGTTGGGCTTGAATCATCTCCATGGGTGCCATCACCGCGAAGAAAAAACCGCTCGTGCAAAAGCGGGCGCGCGCGAAATCGCGCCGCTACGCTGAGGCCAACTGGAAAATCCGCCGTGCGAAGGGCTTGCAAATACTCGAAGCCCCCGCCTTCAAAAGACTCGCTTGGCTTGTCCATGGCTTCAGCACGCGCCCTGGCGGCGCAAGCGAACTCGGGCACGGCCGTGCCGGCAAAACCATTGCCGGGAAGAATTTGAATCTCGGCTTCGCGGAATGGGACACGCACGAGCGCGTCGAAGAAAATCGCAAAGGGTTTTGCACTGCTCTCGGCGCCGCGAGAATGCGTCTCGCACCGCTCAGCCAAATCCATTCGGATGTCGTCCACATAGCGGCGGGGGCTATTGCATCCCGGAACGAACACGCCCCCAAAGGCGATGCCCTGATCACGCGCGAGCCGGGAGTGCTGCTGGTTGTGCAAACCGCGGATTGCATTCCCATTTTGCTCGCGGATACGAAACGCCGCGCCATCGCCGCAGTTCACGCCGGCTGGCGGGGCACACTTAGCCGGATTGCCGCGAAAACAATCGGCCGGATGCAGATGGAATTTGGCACGCGTCCTGAAGATGTGTTTGCCGCGCTGGGTCCTGGAATCGGACGCTGTTGCTACGAAGTGGACCCCGAATTAGCGAGAGAATTTCGCGGACAGTTTCCGAACGCCCGCGAGTGGTTCGACGGCCCCTTCGACGCCCTCGCCGTGGAGGAAAACGATCCGAACTGGCTTCCGTGGCTCACGATGCGTCCGCCCGGGCATCCGCTGCCGCCGCCGCGCCTGCAACTCGATCTGATCGCGGCAAACCGCGCCATCCTGGCCGACGCGGGCGTCCCGGCTGCCCAGATCTCCGCTTCGGAGTTCTGCACGTCCTGCCGCACCGACCTTTTCTTCAGCTTCCGCCGCGAACGCACCACCGGCCGCATGATGGCAGCCATCGGGATCCGATAAGGCTCACGCCGATGGTGAAATTTGCGCCAACGCCGTCGCAGGCGGCGCGGATTCCAGCAGCGCCAATTGCCCGCAGGCGGCCATCACGTCCTGCCCGCGCGAATAGCGCACGAATACCGGCAAGCCTTTATCGGCGAGAATTTTTCTGAATTCCTCGACCCTCTCTGCATCGGGCTTCTCATACGGCAGCTCGCCTGGATTCCACGGAATCAAGTTCACTTTGGCGCGCAAATTCGCGAGCAGTTTCACCACGCGCCGCGCATCCTCGGGCGCGTCATTGAACCCGCCGAGCAGGACAAACTCGAACGTGAGCCGCTCCCACGGCCGCAAGGGATATCGCCGGCAGGCTTCGAGCAGCGATTCGATCGGATATTTGCGGTTGATGGGCATGATTTTGTCGCGCTCCTCGTCTGTGGATGCATTCAACGAGATGGCCAGCTTCGGGCGCACTTTTTCCTTGGCCAGCTTCTCCATCCCCGGAACGATGCCGCTGGTCGAAAGCGTCACGTGCTTCGGCGAGATCGCCATGCCGTTCGGATCGAGCAGGATGCGCAGCGCAGCCATCACTGCGTCGTAATTCAGCAATGGCTCGCCCTGTCCCATCAACACCACGTTCGTTTGAGGCTTGAGCGCAGCATGGTTGTCTTCCAGCGCCACGAGCACTTGCCCGATGATTTCGCCGGCGCTGAGATTGCGAATCAGGCCCAGCGTCGCCGTCAGGCAAAAATGGCAATCGACAGCGCAGCCCGCTTGCGTCGAGATGCAGACCGTCTGCCGCTTTTCCTCCGGCATGAAAACGGCCTCAATCGTAGCGGGCGCAGCGAAGCGCCCGTCGCCGGCGGAATCCCCCAGCGCCAGAACGTAGCGCACCGTCTCATCGGCCGAGCGATACCTCCGGCGAATCTCGGGCAACGCAATCGCGGCTTCGCGGGAAAGCCGCTCGCGAAACGCCGCGGGAAGATTCGACATCGCCGCAAACTCAAATTTCCGCTCGGCATAAAGCGCGTGATAAATCTGCCCGCCGCGATAGGCCGGTTCGCCGAGTGATTCGGCGTATGAACGCAGCTCTTCCGCGGATTTTCCTAGAAGGTCCGTCTTCGCCTTGGAAATATTTCCGGACATCGTGCCTTCATGATAGCACGCCGCTTACAGGCGATTTTCCAGCGCACCCTCGAATCCCGAGGGATATAATGTGCCGTTCGCAGGAATTCCTGGTGGGGGCACCGGGGGGCACGCCGATGAAAACCGTCACACCAATGGAATACGTGGCCATCGACGACTGGGTGAAGCAGCTCAGCGGCATTCCGAAAACGGATTTCACCATCCCGCGCGTGCTCGAATTCACGCAGCGCAAAGGCATCCGACCCGAAACTCTCGCTCCCTATCTTTTCTACGCCAAAAGCCATTACACGCGGAACTTGATTTTCAAGTGCGAACTGTTTGAAGTGATGGCCATTTGCTGGGAAATCGGACAGGTGAGCCGCATTCATAATCATCGCGGCCAGAATTGCTGGATGGCGGCGCCCATCGGCCGGCTGCGCGTCCAGAATTTCCGGGTCGACAACCGCGACGCATCGAAGGGCACCTGCAAGCTCGTTCCCACCGATTCCTACGATATGGACCCGGAGCATCCTGCGGTGGTTGCGCCCGAAGAGCCGGTGCATCAAGTGCTGAATCTTCCCGAATTCAGCCAGCGCGCCACCAGCATCCACATCTACTCGTATCCATATTCGAGCTGCGAAATCTATTCGCTCGACCGTGGCTCCTATTCCGACGTTCCGCTCCACTACTCGAGCGAATACGGCAAGCTTTGTCCCGACGAAAAGCTCATTTAACGCCACTCTGCGCCCGCAGCAGATTCTCTCCCGCTATCCCGAAATGTTTCCGTGGTTTTCATGACACGCCATGCATCGGCGTGCGAAAATAGAAGCGGAAATGGCCGAGCCGAAGAGCACGATCCAAAAGGAAACGCTGCCGAACGGCATGGTGGTGATCACCGAGCCGATGGAGCACGTTCACTCCGTGTCGGTGGGAGTCTGGCTGCGTTCGGGTTCGCGGCGCGAGCCCGCCGAACTCAACGGCATCTCGCATTTCATCGAGCACATGCTGTTCAAAGGCACGCTGCGCCGCACCGCCGAAGATATCGCTCGCGAAGTGGATAGCGTGGGCGGCATGCTCGATGCCTTCACTTCGAAAGAACTCGTCTGCTTCAATACGCGCGTGCTCGATGAGCATCTCCCGAAAGTCTTCGATGTGGTGGCGGACATGGTCCTCGACCCAAAATTCGCTGAGGAGGATATCGAGCGCGAAAAATCCGTCATCCTCGAAGAAATCCGCATGACGCAGGACAACCCGGAAGATCTGGTTCACGAACTCTTCACGCAGAATTTTTGGCGCCCGCATCCGCTGGGCAAGCCGATCCTCGGCACGCCCGAAACCGTTTCTGCCTTTACCCGCGACAAATTGCGGGAGTGGTTTCGCCGGTGGTATGCGCCCGATAACATGGTTGTCACAGCCGCTGGGCGGCTCACGCACGCCGATCTCGTCGCCCTGGTGGCTGATCGGTTTTCGCGCCTCGCGCCCGCCGGTGCGGCCGGCGCCGACGGAGTGCCGCAGCCGGCTCCGCATGTCACCCTGCGCACCAAGCACGAGCTCGAACAGGTTCACCTCTGCCTCGGCGTTCCGGCATTGCCGATGGCGGATTCGCGGCGCTTCGCTGTCTCCGTGCTCAACAACGTGCTGGGCGGCGGCATGTCGTCGCGCCTGTTTCAGAATATCCGCGAGCGCCAGGGGCTTGCGTATTCGATTTTCAGCGAGCTGAATTCTTACCGCGACACCGGCGTGCTCTCGGTCTATGCGGGCACGTCGCTCGAGACCGCCGGGCAAGTGGTGCGCTTAATCCTCGAAGAATTTCGCCGCATGAAGGACGAGCCGCTCACCGAAGAAGAACTGCGCCGCGCGAAGGATCACCTCAAGGGCGCCACTCTGCTCGCGCTCGAAGGTTCCGGCCAGCGGATGAACAGCCTCGCGCGCTATCACATCTACTTCAACCGCCATTTCACGCCCGCCGAATTGATTGCGCTGCTTGAAAAAGTCACCCCCGAAGATGTCCAGCAGATCGCGCGCGAATTTTTTCAGCCACACCACATCGCCGCCAGCGTCGTCGGCAACCTCGACGGCTTCCACCTCACTCAGAACGATCTCGCCATCTGAAACCCCTATGTAGCTGATACCAACCAATTGACGTAGAGCTTCATCCGTTTCCGATAGGTATTGTACTCCGAGGAGGCAACATGAGAACGCTCATCTATGCCGCTCTTGCTGTGCTTCTTGCTGTGCCAAGTGCATTGGCCCAGGACGTACAGGTCAGCCGTGACAACAAGTCGGTTGCAGTCACCACGGCCGAGACCCTCGAGCTTGAGCCCGATTATGGGATAGTAAAACTTAGCTTTCACAATTTCGCCGCCTCGCAGGATGTCGCATACGAGGACAACGGCCGCATCGCAGCAAGGATTATCGGGGCCTTGCTCGGTGCCGGTGTCAAAAAGGAGGACATCGAAACTGAAGCGATTCAACTTGGCAGAGTGGAGGAGGACTACACGAGTACGCCACGTCAGCGCACCAAGGAACAGCAATACCAAGCGCAGCAGGCGTGGAATATCAGCGTCCCCGTACCTGAGGTCCAGAAGGTCGTAGATATCGCCGTATTGGCCGGCGCGAACGATGTCCAGGACGTAATTTGGGCGGTCAAGGACCCTGACGCCATAGAGCGCAAGTTACGAGCGGCTGCGATCACCCGAGCACGCTCTAAGGCGCAAGAAATGGCTCAAGCGCTTGGAGGAAAGCTCGGCGCTCTCTTATATGTCACCAACAGCGATGCAAACCATACGTACTATGGAGTATTTGGCGCTGACAAGCGTCACAGGGGCAGTCTAACAACGGTTGAGGTGACTGCGGAGTGACCGGACCGACTTTTTGTGCCACGGCGAGTGAGAGAGTTTACATCACAACCTCATCGGACAGGGATCCAAATGGCGGCGCGCAGGGAGCCGTAGGCGACCGGAGAGCCGCCATTTGGGG